>Ga0134125_10000705_pt1 | contig 43698 bp, 37 predicted proteins | sample KB31751_FD_96464 | JGI IMG/M metagenome (GOLD analysis project Ga0134125, IMG submission 96464) | Terrestrial soil microbial communities with excess Nitrogen fertilizer from Kellogg Biological Station, Michigan, USA - KB3-175-1 | ecosystem: Environmental > Terrestrial > Soil > Unclassified ...
GACGCCACGGAAGCCTTTGTTCGGAAATTGACTCCAAGCTACCCCCATCCCAAAGGACGGAGTTCGCCCGAAGCCAGGCCGCTGACTTCACTCTTCTTCCTCTATCTAGTTTTCAAAGAACCGGCTTCCGCTTTCAGCCTACCCTGCCGGGCCGGCTTGGCGTCCCCTTCGTTTCAAGGGAGGCGAAGAGTAGGGCAGGCAGGTTCGCTTGTCAACCCCTCGTTTCGACTTCGCCCCACCCCCGTCGTTTCCGCCATCCAACCGGCGAAAGCGCAAGACGTCGAAACGTGCCGATGCCACCGTACATTCCCGGTGGGCCACAGCGCTCGCTTCGCGTTGTCGTTCGGGGATTTTCAACCGGGTGGCCCGGACCGCGTGGCGGCGGGGTCTCCCTCTAGTGCGTCGCCGACTATACAACCTCGGCGGCCATCTGTCTATCCCCTTGGTGCAGGTCCGAAGAGGAGACGCCGTCCCTCCACTCTCCAGGGTTCCGTCAGCAGCCGGCGCAGGGCCTCGGGATAGGCCTGATGCTCCTGCTCCAGGATGCGCGCCGCCAGAGTGTGGGGGCTGTCCTCGTCCAGCACGGGCACAGTCCGCTGGACGACGATGGGACCGCTGTCCAGCCCCTCGTTTACCAAGTGGACGGTGCAGCCGGAGACCTTGACGCCGTGGGCCAGCGCCTGGCCTTGCGCGTCCAGCCCCGGGAACGCGGGCAGCAGGCTCGGATGGATGTTGACGATCCGTTGCGGGAAGGCTCCCACGAGTCCAGGCGACAGGAGCCGCATGTAGCCGGCGAGGCAAACCCACTCCGCTTCCGCCTGCCGCAGCGCCGCCACGACCCGTTGCTCGTGCTCCCGGCGCGGAATCCCCTGGTGAGGAATGGCGACCGCCGACAGCCCCAGCTCCCGGGCCTTGTCGAGGCCTGGCGCGTCCTCTAGATTGCTGACCACCAGGACGATCTCGGCCGGCAGCTCGCCCCGCTCGATGGCGGCGTGGATCGCCAGGAAGTTGCTGCCCCGGCCGGAAAGGAGAACGGCAAGCCTGGCGGGTTCCGGAGTCACGTTGGAAGCTTCCGGTTAGCCGGCGGAAGGAGCCTCGTGCGACTCGGGGCCGAGATCGTAGACGACGCCGGTTCCCCCCTTCTGGAGGGTGCCGAGGAGCCAGCTCTTCTGGCCCACGGAGCGCAGAAGGCCGAGGATCTCGGCGAGGCCGGCCGGGTCCACCGCCAGGATCATACCGACCCCCAGGTTGAAGACGCGCAGCATCTCCTCCATCTCCACGCCCCCCTTTTCCTGGAGGAAGTGGTAGAGCTCGGGCACCGGCCAGCTCCCCATCCGGATGAGAGCATGGGTGTCCGCGGGAAGGATGCGCGGCAGGTTGTCCGTAATGCCGCCGCCGGTGATGTGGGCCATGCCGTGCAGGGCGGCGTTGCCGAGGAGGGGGCGGATCGCCTTCAGATAGGAGAGATGGGGCGCGAGGAGGGACCGGCCGACCGTCTTCTTCCTCTCCCACGGCGCGGGATCGTCAATGCCGAGGCCGGCCTGCTCGAAGACGATCTTGCGGGCCAGGGAGTAGCCGTTGGTGTGGAGACCCGAGGAGGGGAGACCGACGAGGACGTCGCCGGCCCTCACCTTGGAACCGTCCAGCACCTTCGGCCGGTCCACGAGGCCGACGATGAATCCCACGAGCTCGTAGTCGCCCGGCTGGTAGAAGCCCGGCATCTCGGCCGTCTCGCCGCCGAGCAGGGCGCAGCCGTTCTCCCGGCAGCCGTCGGCGACCCCGGAGACGAGCTCGACCATCTTCTCCGGTTCCAGGACTCCGGCTCCCAGGTAGTCCATGAAGAAGAGCGGCTCGGCCCCCTGCACCAGGATGTCGTTGACGCAGTGGTTGACGAGATCGCGGCCGACCGACGAGTAGTCTCCGGCCATCTTTGTCACCACCAGCTTGGTCCCGACGCCGTCGGCCGAGGCCACGAGGACGGGCTCGGTCATCCCGGCCAGCTCCGGCCGGAACAGGCCGCCAAAGCTGCCGATCTCCGACAGAACGCCCGGCGTGAACGTGGACTTCGCGAGCTTCTTGACGCGGGCGAGGCCCTTCTCCTGGGCGTCGATGTCGACGCCGGCGGCGGCGTAGGCGGACTTGGGGCGGTTCTCGCTCACGACGGTGGACTATACCAGCCTGGAAAGTATGTCGAGCTCTGTCGGCGAATGTCGCCGACGTTGCCTTCGACATGCGCTGAGGCTCGCAATCGGAGACCGCACCCTGCGAGAGATCTCCTGGCAGACAGCTTGCACAGAGAGTTTTCCGTCCCGAAATTATCGATCACACCTGGCATCAGGCGGCTTGAAAGGAGACATTATGTTAGCTGAGGTCCAGCAGTTTACCGCTACATCTACCGATCTACCCACCCAGAACCTAACGTTGACCTACAACTCGGTAAATCCGCCGGGTTTCGAATTCACCTTCGGCACCTTCGACGCCCCACAACCAGCCTATCTCTTCATCGATGAGGAGACGACGGTCATCGTGTCGCTGCAAGGTGCAACTTTCGTTGAGGCCAGTCCAATCAGTTGGCTCTCTCCTTCCTTGGGCTTCACGTGCGAGCTTAGCCCCGACCTCAAAAGAGTTTCTATTGACGTCACAGAAGCGCCAGCGCATTATTTCGCTCCCTGGCTCCTTTCTTTCAACGTCAACGTCGACGGCGCCAAGGGCGTCACTTCCCCGGCGCTCAGCCTGGTCCTGAGCCCAGACCAGCCCGAGTCTGGAGATTTTCCAGCAGAGGCGAGCATCAGACTTCACTACGCGATCGATAGCGGCATCTTCACGTTGGCTGACGCGGCGGGCACCTTGGCACACCTCTCCATTCTGACCAATAGCATCACGCCTTTCAATGCCACGTTCAATCTCTTCGCTGACCCATCTGACTCAACTGACCCAACCGTGACGTTCGATCCCGATACGCCCGTCATTGCACCGAGCGGCTGGTGTCCCCAGCTCACCAACGATAACAAGAATCTGACGATTTTGATCCCGAAAAACTCCGACAAATTCAACAGCTTCCGATTCGTCCTCAAGGTAGGAGCCGTAAAGGTCACCTCTCCCGATCCCATCCTCGTCAACGCCACCATCGGCGACGGCTCCGGCACCTAGGAAGCGAGGCGCGATCGTGAAGACGTCCCCGACCTTGACTTTGGAGCCGTAACTAATCACTGCAAAGGAGATAACTATGTTAACTGAAATCGAGAAGCTGCACTCATCCATTTTAGAGTCAGTCGGCAAAAGCATCACTTTGACCTACGATTCGAACTCGAGCCAATTGACTTGGGGCGGAACAGATGGTCAAAATTTTATCGATGTTGACGATACGACAGTAGTCACCGTCACGCTGAGCAACGCGACCTTCGCCGCCAACCCGATCACTTTTATATCTAGCTCCGAACATTTCACGATCGGCAATATCACCTCCACCGAGCTTATCTTTCAGATAAACAGCGCGCCTTCGTGCTTTCTTAATCCGTTTGCGCTTTCTTTCAATGTCAACGCCAACGGCGTGAACGGTATCAGCTCTCCGCCACTCTTCATGACCCTTCGGCCAGGCTCGACAGAAGGGACGCCCTCGACGATCGTCAATGTTCATTACTCGTTGAACAATGGCAGCTTCACGTTGGATGAATCCGGGGCCCCCTTGGCAAGCGAGGTCCTTCTGATCAATGCTATCGCGCCGCCCTTGAAGATCACGTTCATTCTCAGCAGTTTGCCCACTGGCCAAGACGTGACATTCAACTCCAACCAGTCCAACATGCCGGGCGCGTGGGAGCCGAAAGTCTCCAGTAACAAACAGCAGCTACAAGTTACAATCCCGGCTGCAGCCAGCAAATTTGCCAGCTTTCAATTCTCCATCAAGGTCAATGGCGTAACGGTCATCTCCCCCGATCCCATCCTCGTCAACGCCACCATCGGCGACGGCTCCGGTAACTAGGAAGCGAGGCGCGATCGTAGCTCGGCGGCAAAGGAAGGATTCAAACGCAGGGGATCGAACCACGGCAAAGCGAACAGCCTGGGCGCGATCCCCTGCTGGAGAGCGCTGCGAGCATTGTAGAGGGCCCCCTTGTAATCTTCGAGCAGGGTGTAGATCAGGCTCACCTCATAGGCGACCTGCGCTCCCTCGGGACCGATGCGGAGCATCTTCTGGACCGCCTCGACTGCTCCCGCGCTGTCCTTCAGATGCGCCTGCGCCTGGGCCCGCGCCGAGAGGACCTGCCAATCGGCGGCGTCCAGACGCGCCCGGCGCACGACCTCGCGATAGAGAGTCGTCCCCTCCTCCGGCCTCCCGGCGAGGGTCACCGTATCGGCAAGGTTGAGGAGGTTGAAGACGTCCCCGGACTCCAAGGCCAGAGCCTTCCGGAAGGTCGTCTCCGCCTCGCGATAGCTGCCGAGATACATCTGGGCTACCCCTAGATTCGCGAGCTCTCCGGCGCGGGGATAGCGCTCGACCAGGCGGGAGTAGAGGGCGACGGACCGGCGCAGGTCGCCGTGCAGGAATTCGATCTCCGCCAGCTTGGTGAACCCTTCGTAGCTCTCCGGATAGCTGGCGAGGAGCTGCTCGGCGTCGCGCCTGGCGGCGTCGAAGTGGCCGTGGGAGGACTCCATCTGGGCGGCTTGGAACAGGTTGCGCCAGGACGGATACCGGCTCACCCCCTCGCGCATCAGCGCCAGGGCTTTCTCGCCCTCCCCCCGCTTTTCGAGCAGCCGGGCGCGACGGACCAGGATGCTCGGGTCGCCGGGCTGGAGCCGTTCAAGCCCGGCGAGCGCCTCCTCGGCGCGCTCCCATTGACCGCGGAGCATCGCGACGCCGAACTGGCCGGTCAACGGGCGGGGGTCGGCCGGGGCGATCTGCTGGGCCTGCTGCAGGAGATCGGCGGCGCGGTCGAGGTCCGCCGGGTCCTGGCCGGTCTTGAAACGCTGTTGTCGCAACTCGGCCTCGAAAACGTAGGCGTCGATGAAGCGCGGCGAGCTCGCCCGCAGAGCTTCCAGTTGGGAGATCAGCTCCTCCGACGACAGGGTCTCGCCCGCGCGCTTGGCCTCGAAGGTCCGTTGCAGGCGCAGGTACTGCGTGTAGTCGTCGGGGCGAACCGCCAGGGACGCGGCGCCGGGGCGGCGCGCAAAGCCGGAGTAGGCGTCGGCGAGATACCCCCGGACCGCCTCCTCCACCAGGTACAGCCGGTCCTTGTCGACGCTGAAGCTGCGGCTGCTCCAAAGGGTCTCGCCATCGCTGCCGCGCACGCGCTGGAGGGAGACCTGGCAGCCCTCCCGGAGGCAGTCGAGCCGCGAGGTGAGAATCTCCTGCACGGCGAGGGCCCGCGCGACCTGGACCGGCGAGCCGGCGACGTCGTCTCCCTCGGTGAGTGGCGAGACCCCGGAGAAACCCAGAAGGGAACGCAGGAGAGAGATCCGCAGGCTGGACGCGACGAGTTGGGAATCCTCCCCGGCGCCGGCGCCGATCTCCGGCTTCCGCACGACCACCCGGACCGGCGATTCCAGTGGCTTGACCGGGCTTGACGGCGGCCGCCGGGTCCGCCAGAGAAGACCGGCCGCCAGGAGGACCAGCAGAGCGACCACGATCCCCCACCGCAGCACTCGCTTCCCGGCGGGGTAAACCTGAGAGGTGCGCTCTCGGACGGGGGAAGGTCCTGCCATCGACGGCCGCGATACTGTCCTCGGCATCCCCCCTTCGACCCAGGTCGCGCCGGAATCCACGGCCCCGGTCCCAAAAGTCTCCAGGGCCGCCGCCACCTCGCGCGCGCTCTGAGGCCGGCGTGCCGAGTCCTTCTCCAGAAGCCGGTCCACCAGATCGGAAAGCCCCTCCGGAATCCCCGCGCCGATCTCCCGCAGAGGCGTTTGCCGGTGCGTGCAGATCTTCGTCAGCGTCTCCAGCGTCGAGCTGCCTTCGAAAGGCGACCGGCCGCTCAACATCTCGTACAGGAGGAGACCGAGGGAAAAAAGGTCGGACCGGGCGTCGAGGGGCAAGCTTTGGGCCTGCTCGGGGGACATGGCGCGAAAAGTCCCAATCACCCGCTGGTCCGCAGTCAGCGAGACCTCGCCCTCCAGCCGCTTGGCAAGGCCGAAGTCGAGGATCTTGGCCCTCCCCTCGGGAGTGATCATCACGTTGTCGGGCTTGAGATCGCGATGGATCAGCCCTCTCGCATGCGCGCAGGCCAGGCCCTCGGCGATCTCCCGCCCGATACGCACCGCTTCGCCGACCGGCAGGGCGCCGCGGGCTATCCGTTGGGACAGCCGCTCGCCGTCGACCAGCTCCATGACGATGGCATCGCTCTCGCCGCTTTCGACGATGTCGTGGATCTGGACGATCGACGGGTGGGAGAGGCCCGCCGCGGCCCGGGCCTCGCGGCGGAAGCGCTCGCGAGCCGTCTCGTTCTCCGTCTGCTCGGGACGGATGAGCTTGATCGCCACCCGGCGGTCCAGCCGGCTGTCGTAGGCCTGGTAGACCTCCCCCATGCCACCGGCTCCGAGCCGCTTTTCGAGAGTGTAGGGTCCGATCGTCTGGGAAAGCGCTGCCATGAAACCGTCCGGGTCAGCTCATCCCGAGTTGCGTCATCCGGCGTTGAAGCCCCCGCTTGGAGACTTCGAGGACCGCCACCATGGCGTCGAGGTCGCCGCCGCACTGTGCGGCACACTCTTCGATCTCTTCCCGCGGAAGATCCGCCGCCTTGCGGATTCGCGAGCTTTTCTCGATCCGGTCGTAGAGCGAGCCGCGGGAGATGCCGAGCTCGGCCGCCGCTCGCTGAATACGCCACCTGTGGAGGCGCAAGGCGTCGATCAACTCGTCGTCGGTGACGTCCTCTGCACGCCGATAACGCTTGCGCGGGTTCCCGATTGCCGGGAGAGGAAAGTCGACGGCGAGGCGCCGCGTCGGCACCTCGTCTTGCGCCGCCGCCGCTCGGGCCGCCTCTTGAAACAACCGCTCCGCCTGGAGCCACATGCCGGGCTCGCCGGCGTCGCGGCCGGCGATGACAAGCTGGCGCGCGGCGTTCCTGAGCTGGCGGACGTTGCCCGGCCAGTCGAACTCGGCGAGACGGGCCACCAGGCCGGCGGGGATCCACGGCCGCCCTTCGGGGGGTGTGGCGAGGCGGGCCGCGTCCCCCTGGCCGGCGAGCTCTTCCCGGACGAAGTGGAAGAGGAGACGCCCGAAGTCGTCCCGGCGCAGGCGCAGGGGAGGCACCCGAATCTCGTAGCCGGCGAGGCGATGGACCAGAGGGGCGCGGAACCGCCCCGCCTGCACCTCCCGCTCGAGATCGGCGTCGGTGGCGGCGATCAGGCGCACGTCCACGTGGCGAGTTTCCTCGCTGCCTACGGGCTGGATCTCCTGCGTCTCCAGGGCGCGCAGGAGGAGGACCTGGACCTCCGGCGGCGTCTCCCCGACCTCATCCAGAAACAGCGTGCCGCCATCCGCCCGCTGGAAGTAGCCCTCCCGCTTGCGTTCCGATCCCGTATAGGCGCCACGGGCGGCGCCGAACAGCTCGGCCGACGCCAGGGTGGCCGGCACCGCGCCCATGTTCGCCGCGAAAAAAGGCCGAAACCGCCGGGGGCTCGCCTGGTGCAGAGCCTGAGCGACCAGCTCCTTGCCGGTGCCGGTTTCGCCGCGCAACAGCACCGCGACGTCGAGCGGCGCCACGCGCTGGATTTCCCTCCGGAGCTGGATCATCAAGGCGCTCTCGCCGATCAGGCCGAACTGGGGCAGATTCGCCTGCCCCAGGGGATCGAGCCGCGAGAGCAGGAGGACGATGCGGTGGGCCAGAAGGAGGACCACGCCGCGCTCGACCTCGGCGGCCGAAAAGACGCGTTCCCCTTCGACCGGAGCGCCGCCGGCCGCCACGGCCGTGCCGGCTTCGCGGACGTCGAGGACAATGGACCCCGGCTCGGAGCCCGGGGTCAGCCGCAAGGGCCGCCGGCTGAGGAATGGATCGGCCAGGGGGCGCAGAATGCCGCTCCCCGGCGCGGAGAACTGCGGCTCGCGGCGGGAGAGAATCTCTTCGCGCCCGGCGGGCAGACTCGCGAGGAGCACCCGCTCCCCCGCTCGCCCGACGTCGGGATGAGCCAGGACCGTGAGACCCGGGACCAGCAGCGAGGCGACGGGTACACCGCCTCCGCTGTCAGCACGGGTCTCGGCCTGCAACAACCTTTGCAGCGCCTCGCTGTCGTTCGGCACGAAGCGAAGTGTAGCGCCAATGCGGCGTTTAAGGAACTTTCCCGAGCTTTACTGGCCAGCCGCGGCCGGGGCTCACACCAGGCCGCGGGCGGACAGCTCATCCTTCAGATAGGCATAGTAGATCGGCGCGGCGATCAATCCCGGGATACCGAAGGCCGACTCCATGACGATCATCGCCAGCAGCAGCTCCCAGGCTCGCGCCTGAATCTCATTGCCTACGATCCGCGCGTTGAGGAAGTATTCGAGCTTATGGATCACAATTAGAAAGATCAACGAACCCAGCGCGGCGCCCAGGGACAAGGAAAGGCTGACGATGACGATGACCGTGTTCGAGATCAGGTTGCCGACCACCGGCAGCAGGCCGGTGAGAAACGTGAAGACGATCAAGGTCTTGGCGAGCGGCAGCCTGACGCCGAGCAGCGGGAGCACCACGCTCAGGTAGATGGCGGTGAGCGCCGTGTTGAGCGCCGAGATGCGGACCTGGGCGAAAATGATCCGGCGGAACGCCTCCGCGAGCCGGCGAGCCCGCTCTCGAAGAGCCCGGGCCAGGGGCGGGGCGGAGGTTCCCGGCGACACCGTCTCCTCAAGCGAGATCAGGGCGCCGATGACCATGCCGATCAGCATACGGACGAAAACCCGGCCGATCTCCGCGCCAAAGATCTGCAGTTGCCCGGCGTGCTTGCGAAGCCAGGCCACCCCCTCGTTTTTCATCTCTTCGGCATCGCTGGGGAGCTCGCTCGCCAGCCAGGCAGGAAGACGCTGCTTGGAGGCTTCGAGAATGTCCGCCATCTGGGCGAACAGGGCCGGGAAGCTCGCAGGATCGGTGCGGAAGAAGGCGATGAGACCGGCGATCGCGAGAGCCAGCGTGGCCACGACGAACACCGCGAGAAGTATGACCGCCCAGCGCCTGCCGGCCGCACGCCGGCCGCGGATGAACGGCAGCTTGCGGCTCAGGATGTGCACCAGCTCGTAGACGGCGAGACCGCCCAGCAACGCCGACAGCAGGCGCAGATGGAGGAGCAGGAAGAGCGCCGCGGCCGCGAGGATCCAGGAAGCGATCTCGGAAGCCGAGGGACGGCGGCGGGCCTCGGGAAGAAGGGAGGGGACGGTGTGCACGGTGGGCTCCACCCGGGAATCTTCGCACACTCCCGGCGGCCTCTCGCGGATCGACCTCAACCCTCCCACAGCTCTCCGCATCCTACGGCAGGGGAATCAGGACGGTCGGCGTTGCCGCGGGATCGGCGAGGCGGAGATAGAAATAACCGATGCCGGCCAGGCCCAGCATGAGGCCCGGCACCTCGACGCCGCCGTAGGTACCGCAGGGCCAGGGAATGCGCTGCGCCGCGCAGCTCTCGATTTCCTGCAACCCGATCTCTTCAGCCCGCCGCAGCCACTCAGGACGGCCGAGAATTCCGGCGCCATAGATCAGGGTGTCGCAGTTGCCTCCGCGGCCGTGACAGAGAGAGTCGTTGGTCTGGCTCATCTCGGTGCCGCCGCGCAGGTTCTCGAGCGTGGTGGCGACCGCCACCTCCGCCTCCTTCCGGGTCTCCTCGTCGCCGGAAAGCTGCCAGGCCCGCAGACGCGACAGGCCGATGCCCGCCGCGCCGTGGCACCAGGCGGTCATGAACGACGCGGCTTCGGACGCCGTCGACAATCCTGCCGCCTCCGGGTCCCGCAGGTCGGGCCAATTGCCGTGCGCGGCGTCGAACCAGTGCCGCTCGTAGCGAAACGCGGCCTCGCCGGCTTCGCGGAACCGCGTTTCGCCGGTGGCCTGGTGGAGCTCCAGCAGGGCCCAGCCGATGCCGCCCGCGCCGTGGGAAAAACCGAGGAGGTTCCCCTTCTGCTTGACTCCCGGCGTCCCGAATTCGCCCCAGGACCAGCCGGCGTCGTCGCGTGCCGCGGTGGCCAGGAGATGGTCGCCCAAGCGCTCCGCCGCCGTCGCCAGCGAGGCCGGCCCGGGGAGACCGCCATGCCCTGCCCGAGCCCGCAGCAGCAGGGGGATCGCTCCGGCGCAACCCGCCAGCAGGTCAAAATTGCGGCCGGACTCGCCGCCGGCCGCCTCTTCGAGCAGCGCCAGGGCCGGCGCCCGTAGCGACTCGTCTCCCAGCAGAGCGGCGATCTGGAGGGCCGCCTCGGCGAGGCCGGTCCAGCCGCTGTAGGCGCCGATGCGCGCCGGCGGCGCGATCTCCCCGGCACCGTGCTCCAGGGCATGACGGATCGCTCCCAGGGCGGTGCGCTTGAACATCCGCTCCCCGGTGACCCGGTGGAGACGGGCGAGGAAGAGGGCGATGCCGCTCGTCCCATTGTAGAGGTCGCCGCCATAGGCACGGTGGACGTGCCGCCAGCGCCCCCCCAGACTTTCCATCGAGAAGCCGATCCAGTTGCAGACGCCGTCGCCCCAGAGGGCGTCGCGGCAGATCCGCGCTCCCAGGGCCGCCGCCGTCTCCAGGAAGAGCGGCCGGTGCTCCGAAGCCGTCCCGGAGGTCGCGGCATCCAAGGCGGAGGATTCGGTCATGGCGCGGAGGCCGCCTCCCGGACCATCGCCTCGTAGCAATCGAGAGAGCCGGCGTTGAGGTGCAGGCGCTCGGGGTCCGTTCCCTGGGCGGCGGCCAGGAGGCGCAGCTCCGCCAGGCGCGACGCCGCTTCCTGATCGCCGCGCAGGAAGCAGCTCCAACAGGCTTCCGCCAGCAGACGGCAGCGGTGCTGGCCGAAGCTCTCGCCGGTCGCCGGGTCCTCCGCGATCCCCACCCCGGGCGCCAGCCGCCAGGTGAGGAACGGCACCTCGGCTCCAAGGTGGGAACGCACGGCGGGAAAGACCTCCTGGAGCACCTCGGCGACGAAGGGAAAGAGGCGTTTGGCGAGATAGACGACCGCCACGTCCGTGCGGTCGTACTGGCTGGGCATCACCGAGCACTTGAAGCGGAACGGCACCTGAAAGAAGTTGAGCCGCGCCGAGAGCGAACGCACCAGCTCCGGCGCCCCGGCGAGACCGACGTGCCAGTAGATCCTCACCAATCCGAAGGCGAAGCTCTCGTCCTCGGGCGTCTCGCCGAAGCAGTAGTAGAAGCCGGGCTGAAGCGAGATCGACTCGCGGGGATAGAAGATGCTGATCTGCGCCCCCGGCCGCGGCCGGGCGCCCGGACCGTCCTTGCTCAGGAACTGGCCGGGCCAGACCGACCGCGTGAGGCTCCCCCGTTGCGCCGTGATCTGACCGGAGGAATGGGTCTGCGCGATCGTCCAGCCGTGCTCCCAGCGGTCGCGCGAAGCGTTGGCGGCGGAAAGGGCTTCGCTCAATCCGGCGTCCGGGGTGTAGTCCTCACGCTCCGGCGCGTCCGGAAGCAGCGCGGGAAGGGGCGGCTTGAAGGGCCGGCTGTAGACGTGGCGGTAGAGAAGGCTGGTGAGCAGCTCTACCAGCGGCACTTTCGCCGCCGGGTCCTTGGCGCCGTTCCCTCCCAGGCCCCCGGGTACCCCGAAAGCGGGAGCCGCCGCCGGTGGCACGGCGAACTTGCGGTCCGCGAACGTCAGCTCGTGAGGCGCGTCGATGCGGATCGCCGCGAAGACCCGGTCCAGAGAGTCCTGCCAGCCGGCCCCCGGCGAGCTCAAACGGTCCTCCTCACAGCCCCACCATCTGGCTGACCGCGGCGGCCGGATCGCGCAGGATGTTCATACTCATCTGGAGCTGGCAGAGCGCCTGGGGCGTGATCTGCGGCGACTGCTGAATGCCCTCGTAGGCCGTCTGCACCATGCGCGCGGCCGCGCAGGCCATGCACCGCTCCAGATAGCGTCGCGACGTGGCCCGGCCCAGGAAGCCGCGAGCCGCCGCATAGTGGGTCCAGAAGGCGGCCAGAGCCACCCTCATGTCCTCGCCCTTGAAAGGAGAGAGGACCGCCGCCTGATCCAGCGAGACCCCGGGACCCAGGGGAAGGGAGAAAATCCAGAAGCTCAGGTAGGCCTGGAGGATCGCTCCCGCGTCCCAGCACTCGTCGCCGATGTCGGCCATCTCCCAATCGATGATCCGGATGTCCAGCGGGTCCTCCGGGCGCTCGCGGTAGAGCAGCAGATTCTCCCACTTGATGTCGCCGTGGAGAAGGGCGCGATAGGCCCACGAGCGCTTGAGCGCGTCCAGGGCCTGGGTGAGCCCCGGGTAGTCGCGCAGAATCTGCAAGAGCTGAGCGTTGCCCTGGCTCATCTGGCTCAGGTACTGCGGATGGGTCTCGTGAATGGAGAGTATCCAGGGCAGCTTCTTGTCGAACAGCTTCAGCTCCTCCAGAGCGGGGAGGAACAGCTCGCCCTGGCGGTGATAGGTGCCGAGCTTGTCGCCCTGCAGCTCCGCGATCTCGCGGGGAAAATGGCCCAGGCGCCGGTGGTGCTCCCACAGGTTCTCCGCCTCGGGCAACATCTCGAGGACCAGGACCGTGGACGTGGCGTCCCAGTGATGGCACTTGGGCAGGAGCGCGGCCATCGCGCCGAAACCGGCATTGCGCGACGCCATCTCATAGCACTTCGCCTCCCGCTCCAGGGTGAGAGTGTAGGCGGGGGTGCGAGTGCGCACCTGCTTGATGAAGAAGCCGGGCGACTTCGTCCGCTGCACCTTGAGGTTGTAGTTCCGGCTCGACTGCTCGAACACCATGAAGTCGCCCTCGACCACCGACTGCAGAGTCAGCAGCCGGCGCTCGGCGAGGTAGTGGACGACGTTCTCGGGTTGAACCAGCATGCTCATTCAGGATCGGGAAAATTTCCGGCGACCATCCGGACCCGAAGGCCCGGCCCCGCCACAGGCGCGGAGCCGGGCCGCCGGATCGCGGATCAGCTTACATCACGTGCTCCCACCCTTATCGGGGGGGTTGTCGCCGGGTTTGTCGGGAGGCTTGTCGCCGGGCTTGTCTCCGGCTTTGCCACCCGAAGAAGAGGTGCCACCGGCGGCAGCGGAAGCGCCGCCGCCTCCGGGCGCACCGCCGCCGCCACCGCCATCGCCGCCATCGCCGCCGGCGTCGGGAGGATTGACCTCGCAGATCGGACTGCAGGTATGAACGCCGCCGCAGTGCGTCTGCGGCCCGCAGGTGATCATGCAGGTCTCGCCGCAAGTGTGGATGCCGCCGCAGTGCGTCTGCGGACCGCAGGTGATCTGGCAGGTCTTGCCGCAGGTGTGGATGCCGCCGCAGTGCGTCTGTGGGCCGCAGGTGAACTGGCAGGTCTCGCCGCAGGTGTGGACGCCGCCGCAATGGGTGTGCGGGCCGCAGGTGAACAGGCAGGTCTCGCCACAGGTGTGGACGCCGCCGCAGTGAGTGTGGGGACCGCAGGTGAACTGACAGGTCTCGCCGCAGGTGTGGATGCCGCCGCAGTGCGTCTGTGGGCCGCAGGTCCTTTGGCAGGTGTGGCCGCAGGTTTCGACACCGCCGCACTGGGTATGACCGCCCACGGTGACGGGGCAGATGCCGCAGGTGTGAACACCGCCGCACCCGGTCACCGGACCCTGGGAGGCGATGATGGCTTCAGGGTGGACGCCGCCGCCGGGACCGCCGCCACAGGCGACGGACTGGATCGGACCCGGACCGCCGGGGCACGCGGGCCCGCCGGAGGCCACGCAGACGATGCCGCAGGTGTGCTGCGGCCCATGAGTGAGATGGCAGACCGGTGAGCAGGTGTGGATGCCGCCGCACTGGGATGCCCCGCCGCAGGTGAACTGGCAGGTCTGGCCGCAGGTGTGGACGCCGCCGCAGTGCGTCTGCGGACCGCAAGTGAACGCGCAGGTCGGGCCGCAGGTATGGACGCCGCCGCAATGCGTCTGGGGTCCGCAGGTGAAGGCGCAGGTCTGGCCGCAGGTGTGAACGCCGCCGCAATGAGTCTGGGGTCCGCAGGTGAGGGCGCAAGTCTGGCCGCAAGTCTGAATGCCGCCGCAGACGGTATGCCCGCCGCAGGTGAGGGCGGGCAAACAACTATGGGCGACGATGACGGTGGGACCGCAGAGAACGCAGACCGTCGCCGCAGTGAAGTTGCCGGCCGCCGCCGGCGAACAGCCCGAGGGTCCACCGGTAGTGGCCCCGCCGCCGGTACAGAGGTCCTGGGTCAAAGGACCCTGAATGAACTGGGTAAATGGATTCACGATTCATCCCCTTTTGACAATGAGGTTTTGCCGAAGCTGAGGACGGACTGTGGAGAACCGTGGCGAAGCCGCCGGCGGCGGGCGGGCCGGTGTTGGCGCGCCCTGATCTCGCCGAGTGAAGAGAGGAGCTTGGGGGTACGCCTGTGCTCGCCGGTACATCGTAGGCTCAGGGTCACTTTTGATGCTACAGGACCGCTGGGCCGGCGTCAATTCAGGGCGCTTCCATGCCCTTATTTAATTCTTTCTTTCCGCGGGAGAAACGTCCCTACCGGCCAATGAAGCGCCAGAGCAGCAACAGCGCGACCGCGCCGACCAGGGAGAGGAAGAAGCCGGCCGGATGGAACTTGGAGCCCGGTGCGGGCTTCGAGATGAGGCCACCCAGGAATCCGCCCACCAGGGAGCCGAGGATTCCAATGGCCACCGTCATCAGAAATCCCATCTTGTCGCTGCCCGGGAGCAGGGCGCGAGCGATGAGGCCCACGAAGAAACCGGTGATGACCGACCAGAGCAGGTGCAGGATCGACATGTTCTCCTCCTTACCCGATTGCCATCGTTGGTATGTGCTGACGGGGAGGAGTGTACTATGAGCGGCGCTCGAAAGGAGCTTCGCCATGAAGGGTCTCTGTTGTGCCTTCCTGCTCCTGATGGCCGCTCCCGGGGCGCCGGTTTCCGCGACGGCCCAGCCGGCCGCGGCTCCGGCCACCGACCGCGCCGGGATCGAGGCCTTCAATCGGGCCTTTGACGAGGCGACCCGCCGCATGGACAGCTCCGCCACCCTGGAGCTGTGGGAAGAGGATGGCACCAGCCTCCTCCCCTCGACTCCGCCCATCGCCGGCAAGAAGGCGATCGCGGCCTTCCTCGCGCAGGTCATGGCGCAGCTTCAGGGCGCGCACATGGAGAAGTTCGAGGACACCTGCGCCGACATCCAGGTCTCCGGCGACTGGGCCTCGGAGTGGTGCACGGAGCATCAGATCGTCCAGCTTCCGGGCGGCAAGCCGCCCTTCGACGGCTGGGGCAAAATGCTCCTCGTGCTCCACAAAGGCGCCGGCGGCAAGTGGCGCCTCAAGCAGGAGATGTGGAACCAGGGGCTCGCGCCCGAGTCCAAATAACTTCCCGGCTTTCCAGGACTCCCGGGGGACCCGGTGAGGGGTTTTCTTGTATGCTTTCGTTTCTCTAAGCGGAGACCGATCGACAACCTTTTCCGACAGGAGATCCGAAATGCGCAAGCTCATCCTGCTGTCCGTGCTGACCCTGGCGGCCGCCGCGTCCGGCCTGTACTCCCCCAAGACAGCCACGGCCGACACCTGCGTCACCTACTGTGCCCCCGCGAACTCCTGCGGTTACATCTGCTGCTACCAGACGTGCTGCGGCAAGCTCTGCTTCGATCTCGACTGCGCTCCGCCGCCGCCGTGCCCGGGCGACAACTGAGGAGGTGAGGCCAGCGAGCCGGCGCGGGCTGGCGGCTCAGGCCACGACCGCGAGCTCGTGCAGATAGTCCACGAACGAGCGGACCGCGCCGTCCCAGCCCATCACCTTCGGATTGCTCGACTCGATCACGAAGTACTCGTCCGGCGCGTGGGCGCCGCTGCCGTGGCCGAGCCCGAAATGGCCGGCGGGCAGCTTGAGCGGCTCGGCGGTGAACACGTACCCCGGATAGGAGCCCGCGTTGCGCGGCCAGAGGATCGGGTCGAGCTGCGCGCGGCGGTAGACCGACATCGCGGCGCGGATGACAGGTGCCTCCGCGTCCGTGCTGGTCGGGTCGTAGCCGCCACTCGGATTGACCTCGACGTCGCCGAAACCCCGCTTCGCGAGATGGGCCTTCAGGGCGGCCACCGCGCCGTCGAACGTCATGTCCGGCACCAGCCGAAGGTCGAGCTTGGCGACGGCGCGGTGCGGCAGCACCGTCTTGCCGCCCGGACCCGTATACCCCGCGACGAGGCCCTCGATATTGACCGTGGGAGTGAACAGGAAGCGATCGAGGGAAGCGCGCCAGGGCAGATCGTGAGCCCAATGGTCGGCCGACAGAAGGCGCTTCGCGGTGTCCTCGCTCAGGCGCGCCGCCGCGGCGTCGAGCATCGCGCGCTGGGCGGCCGAGGCCGGACGGACGGCGTCGGCGAAGCCGTCGATCGCGGGATCGCCGTCGGCATTCACCAGCGTGGCGAGCGCCTGCACGAGGTGGAACGCCGGGCTGTCCAGCCGCGCCCGGTTGCTTGAGTGGACGTCCTTCTTCGGACCCCGTCCCCACTTCTCGCCGCTCGACACCAGCTCCAGCTCGACGACGCCCTTGGCGCCGAGCGATACCGTCACCGTGCCGTCCGGGTCCTGCGACGCCGCGGGCATGAAGACACTCGTGCAGCGCCGGAGGGCGGCGCTCACCTCGGGCCGGCGCACGACCTGCCGGAAGTGCGGCGAGCCGATCTCCTCCTCCCCCTCCGCCACGAGGACGAGATTGACGGGGCACTTCCGCCCGGCGCCGTGGATGGCGTGGAGAGCTGCCAGGAACGCGGCCTCCGGCCCCTTCTGGTTCACCGCGCCGCGGCCCATGAGAACCTTGCCGAAGCCCGGCTTGTCCACGAGCGCCGCCTCCCAGGGCGGCGACGACCACTCGGCGGGATCGACCTGCTTGACGTCGTACATGAAGTAGAGGCCCACCGTCCGCGCCGCTCCGGCGTCCAGCGTGGCGAAGACGCCGGGCTGACCGTCGGTCGGGATGCGGGTGACCTGCTGAAACCCGGCCTCCCGGGCGAAGCGCATCATCAGCTCGCACCCCTCGGCCATCCCCCGGTTCTCGGCGGCGATCGAAGGCTGCCGCACCCATTCCTGAAGGCGAGCGACGCCCTCGCCATGGCGTTTGACGATCTCGGCCTGAATGGCAGCGAGCGCGTCCGGACGGTCGGCGGACCGCAGGATCTGAGGGAAGGCCAGCGTAGCCGCGGACGCGGCCGTGGCCCCGAGGAACTCACGACGGGAGAGTGGGCTCATGGGGGGAGTTTAGCGCCGCCGCGGCCGCGTTCTCAAGGTTCGGGCCAAAGGTCCGAGATCCCTGAGCCCAGGCCATCGGCCTGGGTTCCGGCCCATTCACCCCGGTGCGCCCCAACGGGGCGCGATAATCGGCCACGCTCCACCAGGACCCCTTATACCGCTTATACCGCACGACCGCGCAAGGTATCGCGGCCCTTCAGGCCGCACCGCTTGCCGTCTCCAGTTACCCAGGGCGTCGCCCTGGGCTTAAGAATCACGACCCGTTGGGCCGTCCTGAGATCGCCGGCGAACAGAGATTTGACGCTCGCCGCCACATAAGCGCATGATCAGTGCATGGCCATCCAGGCGCATTTCTCGGGTGCGAAGAGAGGGCGAGACCTCAGGGAGGCGCTCCGCGCAGTCTCTCTTTCGGAGAGAACTCTCAACGCCATTGAGGCGCAGGTGAAGGGACGCGAAGCCGACATCGCGAAGGCCCCTGAGCTGTGCCTTGTCTGAATGTGGAGAACCACAATGACCCGTGTCGTAGGGGCTGTTTATGAAGACGGCGTCCTGAAGCTACTGGCAGACCCGGGCCTTGCGGAGCATCAGAGAGTCGTCGTGGAAATCCGCTTGCCTTCGGAATCTACCGCGGAATCCGAGCTCGAAGAATGGCAACGCGTCTTCGAGGGTCTCTCGGACACCGAGATCGCCGAAGTGGAGACGATCGCCTTTGACCGCAGCCGCTTCTTCCGCGAACCCTGATGCCATATCTGCCAGCTCTTTTCGATGCCTGACGCCCGGAGGTTCCTCACCGCAGACGAGCGCCTGAAGGAGCGACAGCAGGATCTCAAGGCATTGCAGCAGAAACGGATGATCCGCGAGGTGGCCGGCCCGGTCTGGCACCGCATGGTGCGAGTCGTCCCCCTGAGCTTTGAAGCGCAAGGCCGGCTCGTTGCGCGAGAGCTACTTGCCTCCCGTGAGGAGGTGATCGAGGCCCTGAGGTCCGATGCCGTCTTTGCGGTCGATACGGCGATGCGTCTCGCGCATGGGGCCGGATTTCTGGCGGTCCAGGAGGTCCAGGTCTATCTCGCCGGGACGGAATCGCTCGACCGGCTCGCCGCGGCGGGCCTCATCTCCGCCGAGCCCTACTTCGACACCACCCTCGTGCGCCCATGGCCCGGCCCGGCTCGCTTGCTGGCCTGCCTGGTCAACGAGCTCCCACCGTCTCGCGAGGTCCAAGGCGGCTATCGCGTCGTGACCCGTGAACGGCTGGGGAGGGAACTGATCGGCACCGTTGGACCGCGGGCTGACCTGTTCGTCCTCTACGAGAAGGTTGAGGGGATCGCGACGTCAGGGGCTCAAGGGTCATGACCCGCTTCCTGGAGCCCGACACGACAGGCCGGTAAGCATTGACGACCGCCGCCACGTAAGTGCATGATCAGTGCATGGCCGTGAAGACGATTACGATCGACATGGAAGCCTACAAGCTTCTTTCCCGGAACAAGCGAGAAGGACAGTCCTTCTCCCAGGTGATCAAGGCTCATTTCTCGGGAGCGAAGAAAGGGCGTGACCTCAGGGAGGCGCTTCGCGAAGTCTCTCTTTCGGAGGCAACTCTCGACGCCATCGAGGCGCAGGTGAAGGGACGTGAAGCCGACATCGCGAAGGCTCCTGAGCTGTGATTCACTTGGACACGACGTTTCTGGTCGACCTCTTACGGGAGGCTCGCAGGGGACCCGGTCCAGCTACAGCCTTCTTGGAAGTAGTCGCCGAGCAGGAGCTCGCGATTAGCGTGCATGCCCTCTGCGAGCTCCATGCTGGGGCGGAGCTCTCCAACAATTCCGCCCGAGAGCAGCAAGCCATCCAGAGCCTCTGTGCCGCGTTGACCATCCGCCATACTGACGACAACCTGGCGCAGGTCTACGGGCGCATTCTAGCCACCCTCCAAAAGAGCGGGCGGTCCATCGCGACGCTGGACCTTCTGATCGCCGCTTCTGCGCTGGTGGACGAAGCGCCGCTCGTCACCCGAAACCTGGGGCACTTTCAACGAGTCCCCGGCCTCGAAGTACTGACCTACTGAGTACCGTAGCCATGAACCTCATCTCCGAGACGATCAAAGCCCGGCTCGCCGTATCTCGCGAATCGGAAGACGTCCTTGGCTTCACCTTTGCTGCCTGTGAGCCTGCCGATCCAGCAGCGATTGACGCGTGTGAGAAGGCTCTAGACTTTCCCTTGCCTCCCCTCTTACGTGAGATCTACCTGGGCGTCGCGAACGGCGGCTTTGGACCTGGCTACGGTGTCATGGGTGTCACGGGTGGTTTCACGGACGATCAAGGCGAGACGATCACGTCCCTCTATCAATCATTCAGGCAACCGGATCCTGAAGATACCGGATGGCAGTGGGAGCGCACCTGGGTACCCTTCTGCCATTGGGGCTGCGCCATCTACTCTGTTGTGGATTGCATAGATCCCTATCCTGTCTTCTACGTCGATCCAAGCGTGAAGGACCTTGGTGAGCCAATGGCGTCGATCATTCTTCCGCATAAGCCAAGCCTTGCCGCCTGGTTTGAAGATTGGCTCGCGGGAAAAAATCTTTGGCGCGAAGTGTGGGGTTAACGGCATGCATCCGTATCAAGACCGGGACGACCTCTGCAATCGGGCCCTCAGGGACAGCCTGATGACTCTATAGACAACACGCTAATTACAAATCCCTCCCGCACGCTCTCACCTCCGAACCGCACCGTGAAATCTTTTTCCCGGGATCGACACTGGGATCAATGAACCCAGTTGCAACTTCGAAAGGAGAGTCCCATGCCCACGCAACCCCAGACGAAACCCGCCGCGCCTCAGCTCATGGCGGCCAACCATTACGAGCTCCGCAATGGCTCCCTCAGCATCACCTACTCATCAACCGACCTTCTCGGCAGGCCGCGCCTCAGCTATCAGGACGGCAAACAGACACGAAACTACGTCGGAGACCAGATCCGCTTCGAGCAGACCGCTCTCGGCCAGCTCGTGAGTGTCGCCGATGTGGCGGTCGACTTCGTCACCAATCGCTTCACCCTGGTTCTGCCGACGGTTTTGGTCGCTCCAGGAACGGCGGAGAAGCTCTCGACCTTCGTCGTTTTCGAGAACGGAGGCCAGGTCGGACGCCCGCCGCAACCCGGACCCGTCGAAACCTACTCCATCAAAAGCCTCAGCGGCAAAGCGAGCACGATATTTACCTAAAGCCACGGGCTCCGCTCGCCTAGGAGTCTAGCAGACGAGCTCCATTTCCTCGGATTCTAGAACGGTGTTGTGAAACCCCCAGGACGGTCGCCTAATGAAGTGGATCTCAAGCGACCAAGGAGAATTTATGACCCGTCCCATGATCAGGAAACTCGTGCTCGCGTCTGCGGCTATGACTCTCGTCGTCAGCATCGCCTATGCGCTCACGCAGCAGGCGGTGCCGACGGACGCGGGAGGCACCTGCCTCAATTCGCTCACCCCCGCGGAGTTCAACACGTGGTTCGACGCCGGGGCCGTGTCTCTGAACGGAGCGGTGAAGCCCGCCAACAGCGTGCTCTTCCCCGACGTCCCCAACTGCAGCTTCTACAAGTGGTCCGAGCAGATGTTCCTCTGGCTGACGTCCCCCGCTCCGCCCCGGTACGGCAGCCGCGGCGGGCTGATCATGAATACGCCGGCGTTCTATGACGTGACGCCGCCCGACGCCATGGGCCAGAGGCAGTTCGTGCCCCATACGTCCGGTTTCCTCCGGGTCTTCAACCTCCGCGCGTCCCAGAAGGGCTTCCTCGATCTGCCCGTCATCCTGGAGAAGCGCACGTTGCGGGTCCTCGAGATCCTTCCCACCGTCATGTCTCGGGAACGCAGGCAGATGGTGGCGGATCAGAACGGCAATCAAGTGGAAGTCGGCAGAGCCATCCGGACGGAAAGCGGCAAGGCGATCCTGTTCGATCTCAGCGGACGGGAGATCCAGGGGCCGCGGGCCATTCTGCAGCCGGAATTCGCGAGGCACATCGAGAACCTGAGGGTCTTCGACAGAACCGAGCTGATCCAGCGGATCACCCTCGACGACAAGTCGATCGTGTCGCTCGACCTGTTCGGGAACTTCGCGGAGACCGAGCAGGCAGAGGCGGACGGCAAAGTCCTGATGGCACAGAACGGCTCGCTGGTCTACTACGCCCTCACCGTGAACAACGTCTTCGCCCTGTACCGCACGATGCAGGGTGCCTCCGTACCAGACGGCACGAAGTTTCCCATCACCCAGGCCGATCTCGACGCGGTCACGAACTTTGCCGCCGCGAACGGCCAGCCGCCGGTGATCGATCCGGAGGCGCTGGCCATCGAGATCAAGACAGCGTGGATCGAAGCGTCGAGCCTGGATGATCCAAGCCAGTTCATCCAGATGAAGGCGAGCGTGCCGACCTACGACACGAGCGACCCCAACGATTGGGTTCAGAACGGCACGAAGATCACGACGCTGGCGATGGTCGGAATGCACGTCGTCGGCAGCACCAAGGGCCATCCGGAGATGCTGTGGGGCACATTCGAGCACCTGAGCAATGGTCCCACGGCGGCCTACGACTACAGCAAGACGCCGAACGGCACCGGAAATATCGGGGAGAACGCCCCGGGGGACTGGCTGTTCGCCTCGAACGGGTCCATGGGTCCATTCAACAAGCCGCACATAAAGATGGGCCTTCTTCCCGGCCATGTCGTGCCGGCTCCCCCCTTCACCATCAGCCCCAGTGACACCCGGAGAGAGATGCCCTGGGGCCTGAACGGCACCGGCTCCACAGCGGGTGCGAACGCCCAGGTCATCAGCCTCAACAACACGGTGCGGTCGCTCCTCGACCCCGCTGACGTGAGGAGAAACTACATTCACATAGGCACCACCTGGACGAAATCCGGCAAAGACCCCTTCGATCCCATCAACAATCCCAACAATCCCACCGCGAACCAAGTGGGAACCAACAAGCTGGCCAACACGACCATGGAGACCTACAGCCAGGGCTCCAACTGCTTCAACTGCCACGGTCCCAACAACTCCACGACCGTGAGCCACATCTTCGATACCACGGCCCCGCTTTTCTAGCCCGCCGTTTCCGGAGCTCGGACGCTCAAGCGCGCTGTCGCCTGGGCGTCCGAGCTTCATGTCATTCTGCCCGCGGAGGCTGCCCAAGGGGACCCAGGGACTCCCAGGACCGGCACCCTGGTCAAACCTATGCCATCATTGCCGCCATGTTCCAATGGCGCACCCGGGTGTGCGCTCTCGGGCTCGCCGCCATGCTGGCGGGCTGCCGGCAGAGCGGAGTCCAGAGCTGTCTCGATTTGACGGCGGCGGCCCGATACGAAAAGGCCGCGGCGCTGTGCGCGGGGGTCTATGCCGCGAAGGGCGATTCCCGCGCTGGAGCCTCGACCGTCCTGGCCCATTACTCCCTCGGACATGGGGACGAGGTCCTTGCCTGGGTGGACAGGCTGGCAAAGGACGGCAAGTTGCGCCCCGGAGTATGGGGCCTCGCGGCGGCCGTCCACCTGCAGCGGGGTGAGGCTGAGGTGGCGGACCGGGAGTACCGTTCCGATCTCGCCCTGCACCAGGCCAAGGGAGACAACCAGCGTGCCGCGGACACTCTTATCCGGCTCGCCGATCTCGCTTGGCACAGGTCCAGGTACCGCGAATCGTTCCTCTTCTTCAGGAGTGCCCTGGAAGAGGCGGTCAAGGCCAAGGATCGGAACCTGGAGGAGCTCTCTGCCAGGGGGATCTACAACGTCCTGTACTCGGTGGGGGACCTCAAAGGAGCCTGGCAAGCCCTGGAAAGCGCTGGCGAGCTCGCGGGCAAGCAGGACCCCGATGGCCAGGCCTGGATCTTCGCCAACCGCGGGAACGTTCTGACCGACGAGGGGCGGCTGGCCCTGGCCCGGCGCGATTTCGAACAAGCCTTGGCGCTGGCGACTGAGGCGACCGATCGCGAGTTCTTCCGCTCGACTCACCTGAACCTGACCAACATCCATCTTCGCCTCGGGGACATCGCCCGTGCGTCTCATCACTTGGAGGAGGCCTGGAAGTACGCCGAGCCCGGAGAGCCGACGCCGTCCCTGCTGTATTACCGTGCCCGCCTGGCTCTAGCCCAGGGGCGCCCCGCGGACGCTGTCCAGGCGGTCACGACCGCTCTGAGCCAGGATCCGGCCCCTGACTGGGTCTGGGACCTGGAGTATCAGCGTGGCCGGGCCGAAGAAGCCCACGGCGACCTGAAAGCGGCGGAGGTGGCTTACAAGAAGTCGATCGAGGTCGTCGAAGGGATGCGCCGTTCGCTCGCGTTCGACGACCTCAAGACCTGGCTTCTCGACAGGAAACGGGAGCCCTTCGAGGCGTTGTTCCGCTTGCAAGCCCGGTCGGGCCGCGCGGAGGAGGCTCTGGCGACGGCGGAGAAAGCGCTGGCGCGGACCCTCCTCGACGCTTTGCTTTACGCCCATTCCGCCGAGGGATCACCGGGTGGGGCGCCCTGGTCGCCCGATGTCGCGGCCGCGCGACTTGGGGATCTCGAGCTCCTGCTGCCGGTCATGAGCGAATCCCCTGTGGCGGCATTACAGCCGATCCGCCAGGTCCTGAGCGCCTTCGGAAACCGCCATGGCCTGGTCTACTTCGAAGCGGGAGACGAGGTCTGGCTGGCCACCGTGGCCCGGCAGGAGGTCCGCCTGCGCCCACTGACCCTTCCAGCGGCCCGGATTCGCCAACTGGCGGACCGATTCCTTGCTCATCCGGAGGATGCCGGAGTGGCCGGTCAGCTCGGCGAGACCCTTCTGCCCCTGGAAGCGCTCCCGAAACAGGGACAGACCGTCTACGTGATCGCCGACGGCATTCTGGGCAACCTTCCCTTCGCCGCCCTGAGGCGAGCAGGCCGGTATCTGGCGGAGGACCACCCGGTCTCCCTCCTTCCCAGCCTGAACGCCCTGGCGGCTCTCGAAAGCCGTGGGGCAAAGGCGCCGGGACCTCCTGTCGTGCTGTCCGATCCGCGAGGAGACTTGCCAGCGGCGGCGATGGAGGGACGGGCCGTGGCCCGGCTTCTGGCCGGCTCCCTGCGGGTCGCCGATGCCGCCACGTCCGGCGAGCTCGCGAGGGCTGCTAACGCTCGCATCCTCCACCTGGCCACCCACACCGGCCTGAGCGCTCGCGGCCCTTGGCTCCTGCTGGCCGACCGCCGGTTGGAGGCCTCCGAGATCGTCACCCGCCGGATTGGCCCGCGCCTGGTCGTGCTCGCGAGCTGCGCTTCGGGCGTGCGGCCAGGACGCCAGATGTGGGGGTCGATGGGAGCCGCCTTCCTGGCTGCGGGCAGCCGGGCCGTTTTGGCCTCTCTGTGGTCGGTCGAGGATCGGCAAACCCACGAATTCGTCCTCCGCTTCTATACCGAAGGTGGCGCTTCCGATCCCGCCGGAGCTCTGGCTCGCGCCCAGCGTGTTGCGATTGGCCGGGGTCAGTCGCCTACCTTGTGGGCCCCCTTCGTACTGTTCGGGTCCGAGCGGTTTCCAGATGAAGCTCGTTAAGGAGAAAAGTATGTCCAAACGCTGGTTCTCATGCGTCCTGATTTTCGCTCTCGGTTGCGTCTCCCTGGCGACGAACGCCATGGCTCAGAAGCCTCGCGAAGACAGGGGAGTGTTGGAGGACGGTCTCGGTTACATCATGGCTGGAAGTGAGATCAGCCTGGTCAATACGGGAAAAGACGTCTATCTCGTGATGGTACAGCGCCAACCCGGTACCTCGCCGGCTGAGGCCCCCGTCTCGTATATGGAAGGCGTTTTCAGATTTTCCGGGTACTCTCTGAACAAAGCGATCCTCTTTCGTCTCCAGGCCGTCGCGGTTCTGGAGAATGAATTCTGGCGGCCCTGCGCCATGGGGGACTGCTCGTTTATCGGACCGCTGCCGCCGCCACCTCCTCCCACGGCGCCTCCCGATCCATCGGCTGTGTTCCTGCAGCCCCAGCCCCAGTAAGCTCTAGACTGCCGAGGCCGCATGTTGTCACTGATCCATGAGCCGAGGGAGTCGCCGGGGACGCCCCCCGATCCGGAGCGAGCCGCGCTGGCCGCTCTGGACCGGGGGAGCTCCGACGACGCCCTCGCCCTCCTGATGCGGGAGTACGGCACCGCCGTCTACCGCTATTGCCGGCAGATGATGGCGGACGACGACCTCGCCCAGGAGGTTCAACAGATGACGTTCGTCCAGGCCCACGAGGGCTTGGCGAGGTTCGCCCGCCGCTCGTCGCTGCGCTCTTGGCTCTTCGGCATTGCCCGCCACCGCTGCCTGGACCATCTGAAGATGCACCGCCGGAGATACAAGCGGTTCGGGCCCATCGAGGAGGCGTCGGACCTGCCCGAGCCCGGCGGCAGCGCGGAAGACCGCTTGTCGGAACGCTCCGTGGCGCGGGTCCTCGAAAGTTGCCTGCGCGGGCTCGCGCCACGCGTGCGAACCGCCGTGCTGCTGCGTTATCAGCAGGGGCTCTCGTATCCGGAGATCGCCCGCTTGTCGAACGAGAAGGCCCCGGCGCTGCAGGTACGAGTGGCCCGTGCCCTGCCCCTGCTGCGCCGTTGCCTGGAAGAGAGAGGAGTGGCGCCATGAGCCGTTGCGACCGCTTCGAGACGGAGGCCGTCCTCCTGCTGGAAAGGGGACTGCCTCTCGACGAGCACTTCTCGGCCTGCCCGGACTGCCTTGCCGCCCAGGCTTTCTACGACCGGCTGCGCCAGAGGCTTGCCGCCGTGGGAGAAGGAGACCAGCCGCCGGTCGGCTGGCAGGTCGGAGTCTGGGAACGGATCGAGCAGCAGCGGGGGCGGCGACGATGGCGGCCTTGGTGGGGCCTTGTACCGGTGGCGCTGGCCGCATCACTAGCGGCCGTCCTCCTCGTGCGGATGCCTGAGCCGGAACCTGTCTTCCTTAAAGCCGAGATCGAAGCCGGGCCTTCCGTCCAGCGTGGAGACGAGGCAAAGCCGGGAGACTCCCTGCGGCTCACGTCCTCCACGGGCGGCGCCCGCCACGCCGAGCTGCGGGTCTATCGGAATGACGCCGAGCTGGTCCTGAGCTGCTCCGCGGAAAGCCCCTGTTCCCGGAAAGGCGAAGATCTGCAAGCCACCCTCGTCCTCAATGGCATCGGACGCTACCAGCCTCTCCTGCTGTTCTCGAAGAACCCTCTTCCCAAAGCCTCAACTCAGGGCCTCGAAGCGGACACGGAGGCCGCACTCGCCGCTGGCGCTGAGATTGAGTTGGGGAAGGAGATCGTGGTCCGTTAAATCCGTTGCCACGCCAGGTACGCCAGCCTGCGATCGAAGCTGTTGACCCCAGACAGTTCGAGTGTAGCCCTTCGCATAGAGGGCATGGCCCAGGTCACTGAAGGGTTGAGTTTCGCCCGACGACGCGAACTGCGCAATCATCAACGCGTTGCCCTTTGCTTTGCCGTGGGAAGCAGCAGCGAGAGAGCTCGGGAAATTGCATTGAGAATCGCCAACCCTCAACTCCTAAAAAAGGTTTAACCATGGGCTTGAAATCTGCCATCGAATGGACCGAATCCACTTGGAACCCAGTAACGGGCTGCACTAAGATCAGTCCAGGCTGTAAGTTTTGTTATGCCGAGAAGATGGCGGCGCGGCTGCAGATGATGGGGCAATTCAACTATAGAAATGGGTTCGAGCTAACCTTGCAGCCTCACATGCTCGAGTTGCTTCTGCAATGGAAGCGCCCACAGAGCATCTTCGTCAACTCGATGAGCGACCTGTTCCACGATGATGTCCCGCTAACCTATGTACAGCAGGTGTTTGACGTCATGCGGCGCGCGAGTTGGCACCGTTTCCAAGTGCTCACCAAACGAGCGGACCGTCTCGCCAAATTGGACAGTTCCATTGAATGGCCGGCCAACGTCTGGATGGGCGTCAGCGTCGAGAACTACGAGTACGTCGCTCGGATCGATTGTCTGCGGCGGACTCGCGCCTGCGTGAAATTCCTTTCTCTGGAACCCCTGCTCGGCCCTCTTCCCGGTCTGGATCTCCAGAATATCGACTGGGCGATCGTCGGCGGAGAGTCGGGACACGGTGCGCGTCCGGTGCGGGAGGAATGGATTCTCGAAATCCGCGACCAGTGCCGGCGAGCCGGGGTAGCCTTTTTCTTCAAGCAGTGGGGCGGCCGGAACAAAAAGAAAAGCGGACGCCTGCTGGAAGGCCGAACCTGGGATGAGATGCCGTGACAACGTCACTCGAGTTGCGCTCCACGACGACATGTTTGGCGGAACCGTCTTGCCCCGAAGGGGCTGAGGCATGTAGCCTGGGGTTGGCGCTGTTTGCCAACCCCAGGTAGGGCGATTCACAAGAAATTCACAGCCCCGAAGGGGCGACGGCGGCAGTTGGTTCGACGTGGATTCGTGACCGTCATCGGAAAGCGTGCCGTCGCCCCTTCAGGGCTTTTGGATTTTTTGATTGGGTGCTGACCTGGGGCTGGCAAACAGCGCCAGCCCCAGGCTACATGCCGTTACCCCTTCGGGGCATTTTGTTCCACGAGAATTCTGTGATACCCCTTCTACCTTCGGCGCTGATGTCCGGTCGCTCATCGTAATGTTTGGAGCCGCGCCGTAATGTTTGGAGCGGCTCCATAAAGTTTGGGGCGCCATCGTAATCTTTGGAGGGGCATCGTAATGTTTGGAGCCACGCCGTAATGTTTGGAGGGGCGCCATAAAGTTTGGAGCGGCATCGTAATGTTTGGAGGGACCTCGTAAAATTAGGAGCCGCTCCGTAAAGTTTGGAGCGACGTCGTAAAGTTTGGAGCGACGTCGTAAAGTTTGGAGCGACGTCGTAAAGTTTGGAGCGACTCCGTAATGTTTCGAGCGCCATCGTAATGTTTGGTGGGGCGTCGTAAAGTTAGGAACGGCTCCGTAAAGTTTGGAGCGACGTCGTAATGTTTGGAGCGGCTCCGTAATGTTTGGAGCGGCTCCGTAATGTTTCGAGCGGCTCCGTAATGTTTCGAGCGCCATCGTAATGTTTGGTGAGGCATCGTAAAGTTAGGAGCGGCTCCGTAATGTTTGGCGGGACGTCGTAAGGTTTGGAGCGCCATCGTAATGTTTGGAGCCGCGCCATAAAGTTAGGAGCGGCTCCGTAATGTTAGGAGCGGCGGCGTAATGTTTGGTAGCGCGCACTGGCGGGCAGGTGAACGAGGTCGGTTTTGGGTCCGCGGGATAAAAGTGGGAATGCGCCACATTGGCGCGCGGCCGGGAGGGGCTGGTCCTACGGTGGGATGTTCTAGTGCCTGAGATTGGCGGCCACCGCCAGATGGGCCGCCGCCGGAGCCGGCGTCGAAGCGAGAGGCGGCTCGGTCGTCGCCGGACCCTGCTTGCTGGCAGTGAACGCCGCTTGTGGCCGGGCAAATCCCGTTGCATCGCCCACGGCCTTGGCCAGACGAAGGCGAGCCCCATCCAGATGAGCCAGGCCCGCGGCATTCGCGACCAGCGCGGTGCTCAACAGTCCCAGCAACCCCAGCACTACTACCGAATACGTCATCTCGCTGCCCATGGCCTTCTCCTTGTAGCCCTGAGTCAGGGCTGAAAACGGCGCCGCGATACAAAAAGGCGCGACTCTCTTTGAATGTGCATACCTTACGTTAACCTCCGGCGCTTGTCAAGAGTCCTCCCAGGGGTCTTTGACGGCAGGATCTCTTTGATGCAAATATAAGCGCATAGTAAGAGGGTCCTCAATCGGCGGAACGGACGGGTTTCGCCAAAACCTTTCGACGGCCGGCGCGTTATAATTTCAGGCACGACATCGCGGGCTCAAGCCAAAGGCCGCGAGACCCGACAGGGCCGACTCCAAGGCCCGGGAGCAATGCCATGAGCTACCTCGGAATCCTCGCGCTGCTGAGCCTGCTGATCCTCATTCACGAGCTCGGCCATCTGGTCGCCGCCAAGTGGGCCGGCATTCCGGTCGCCGGTTTCTCGGTCGGTTTCGGGCCAAAGCTGTGGACGCGGCGCTGGGGGCAGGTCGAGTACTCGCTGCGCGCGCTCCCCCTCGGCGGATTCGTGATGCTCGACGTCACGGACGAAGAGGAGCTGCGGGCGATCCCCTTGAGAAAACGGCTGGCCTTCTATCTGGGCGGTCCCCTCGCCAATCTCCTCGCGGCTCTCCCCGCCCTATCGGTCCTCAACGGGACCGTGCGCGGCGCCTCGTTCTACCAGCTCGCGATCGCACCGTTCCAGCAGGCCGCCGCCTCCTGCTGGCAGCTCTTGGGCGTTCTCGCCAGCCTACCTTCCCGGCCGGAGTCGATCTCGGGCGTCGTCGCGATCGTCGTCGAAGGCGGACGGCTCGCGCAGAGCGGGAAGGGACTGGAGATCGCCATCTCGCTGAGCATTTCGCTGGCCGTGTTCAACCTCCTGCCCATCCCCGTGCTGGATGGCGGCCAGATCACCATGGCCATCCTCGAAAAGGTCTTCCCGCGCTTTGCCAGGCTTAGGGTACCCTTGACCGTGCTGGGTATGATCGTCCTGGCGACCGTCATGATCTACGCCAACGGGCACGACCTGATCCACTATCTGAGGGCATAGGTCAGGTTCACAGGGTCTCCTGACCGAGGCTCTTCATCCACCTGAGGTGAGCCAGAAAGGCCCCCGTGATCGTCCTGGCCTCCCGGTAGCAAAGCCCGTGCTCCTCAGCCGTCGCCTTGACGATCTTCGTCAAGGCCGGGTAGTGGACGTGACAAATCCCGGGAAACATGTGGTGAATCACGTGCAGGTTGAGGCTCCCCAGAATCCAGGTCGCGAACGGGTTGCCGCGGGCATAGTCCACGGTCGTGGCGAAGATATGGCTGATGTAGTCGTTCGAGATCCGACCTTCCTCATCGGCCTCGGGAAAGGCCGCTTCCTCGTTGAAATGATTCGGCTGGAAGATGAGCGCGAGGGTAAAGCCGAGCAGGAGATGCATCACGATGAAACCCAGGACGACCGAGTACCAGGGCACACTGAGATAGCGCAGAGGAACGACGAGCATGTAGGTGTAGTAGAACGCTTTGGCGGCGAATAGGAAGCAGAGCTCGCCAGGCGGATGTCTTACGATCTTCCGGTTGCCGAATCTCTGCTGAACGAGCCACCGGAAATCCTTGGTCAAGACCCAGTCGAGCGTCGACAGGCAATAGATAAAAGGCGCATAGAGATGCTGGTAGCGATGGAAAGACCGCCTCGGTTCGTGGGGGGAGAATCGGAAGACGTTGCCGGAGATCAACGTCGTGTCGGCGCCGCGAACGTTGACGAAGGCATGATGCGAGTCGTTGTGCATCAGGCGCCACATGTAGGAGCTCCCGCCGACGAGGTCGAAGACGCAACCGAGGGCCCGGTTGACCCGCCTGCTCTTCGAATAGGCTCCGTGGTTGGCATCGTGGGCAATGTTGAACGCCATGTAGACCTGCGCGAACCCATGCACCACGTAGACGCCGATCACCTCCAGAGTTGAGAACCTCCCGATCATGAGCCAGACATAGCTGGCGATCCACAACGTGAAGCCAAGAAGGGTCTTGGAGACCATCTCCAGGTTGGCGTGCCGAGAGATACCCCGCTGGTGGAAGTAGTCATCGACTCGCTGCGACAACGCCTTGCTGAAGCCTGAAGACGTGATCTTCCGCTTGAACTTGAATTGCCTGTCGTCGACCATGTCGAGAAACCCTCTCAGGATGGCGCCCCTGAGATCACTGCTTGGCCTCCATCTCGCTCGCCGAAGCCTCCTGCTGCACGGTATCGACTCCCTGCGGGACGACCTTCACTTGCGCGGGGTTCAGCATCTGGGAGATCGCCAGCAACTCGTCCCGGTTCTTTTGGACGAACGGCTCGAGCGCGCAGTCGAGGCCCGGCAGGGGCGTGGGACCGATCTGCAGGTCGATGGCGTTGCGGGTGCGGTCCGACAGCAGCCAGCCCAGCGGCAGGACGATGCCTTTCGACACCTGCGTGAGGATGAACTGGTGCGGCACCACCGGGAGCCGCAGCGCCTCGGCATAGGCCTGGACGCCCCGGGCACCGCGCGTCGCCAGGAGCGCGCGCAGGGGAGAGAGCGATTCGTTCAGGAAGCGCGTCGGGCCCGGAGCCGGCATGGGATGGGTCTCACATTTCTCGGCCCCGTCGGACAGTCTTTCCTGGTACTTGATGAGGAGGAGATGAATGGTGAAAGGCCGCGAATTCTGGTTCTTCTGTAAAATGGCGATGACGTCCGCCGCGGTCGCGGCGCCGGAGTTCTCGTAGTAGCCGCCGTCGACGACGTGCCCGAGAAGCTTGCCGTTTCCTCCGTTCTTCGCGGCGTGCACCGAGCCCGCCGGCGAGACGTAGGTAAAACGAGCGCTGTTGTGCGCGGCCGTGCTGAGGCGCATGTCGCGCCCGAGAGCGGTAAAGAGATCCGCCGCGTCGGGGAGCTGGCCGTCGCCCACGTCGCAGTTGCTCGCGATGAGCCGGTTTCCGACTTCCACCGACGTGCCGTTCAGGAACAGGGACGGAAGCAGCACGTCCGGCCGGTCGGCGTACATCTTCAGCATGCCGCCCGAGAAGAATTCGTCGGGGCCGCTCGCCGTCCTCACGCGCTTGCGCCAGGCGTTTTCCCAGCCCGTTTCGAGGGCTTTGGCGCGATCGGGAATGAAGCCGACGGGGAGGAAGCGCTGGACGAAATCGGCGTGCAGCATCGAAGCGAGCGTGGGCGCGAGAAAATCGTCGGACAGCATCTGCCGGGCCGCGAGGCGATAGGACCGATTGTTCACCGTCCCCCGGCAGTCGTCCACCACGCCGGTGCGCGCGCTGTCGGCCACGAGCGCGGTGAAGACGGTCGCTCCCAACGAGCCGCCGGAGACGCTGCTGATCGCGAAAACGTGATCGGAAAACTGCGGCGCCTGATCCTGGATCGCCGTCAGCACCGAAGCCGTCCAGTAAGCGGCACGGATGCCGCCGCCTTCCGTGGCGACGATGAAAACGGGGTGCGTGCCCTCCGCGGGATATTTCGCCGCCAGCCGCGCGTACCAATCCTCGAATTTCTTGTCGACCGTCTGACGCTGCACCGGCAGGTTGCCATCCAGCGTGCGCACGGCGTGGTTGTCGTTGAAACGGCTGAAGACGACGAGGAGTATCAGGAACGAGAGGAAGAGGGGCACGCGGTACGAATCGAAAACGTACCCGAGGAAGCTGCCGACGCCGGCCCACAGCAGGGCCGAAAGCATCAGCAGGGCCGGCGACTCGAACCAGCGGCCGGCCGTCAGCGGCGACAGGGCCGTCAACACGACGAAGACCACGCCGAGGAGGGCCGTCCCGCGCAGCACCGTGAGAGTCATGGGATCGAGCTGCTCGTGCGACTCCACCCGGCTGAGGACGCCGTATTTGCGCCGCCGGAACGAGACGAAAGCCAGGAAGGCGGCGAGCAACAGAAGCAGGATTGCGCACGTTACCAGGATGACGCGGACGGTGGAGTCGACCTTGCCGCTCCAGCCGAGGTACGCGGCGCGGGCCAGGGCGCCGATGGCGATGAGGAACACGCTCGCTCCCAGGAGACGGGGCACCCACTTCTCACCCTTCGGATAGCTCTCCACCGTGGCGGAGACGCGCCGGATGCGCAGCAGTTGCCGCGACCAGTACCACACCTGGAGAGCCGTCGCGGAGGTCACCAGAAGGAAAACCGCGATGCGCCAGAAGCGCGGGCAGCGCATGTCGACCTCGACGAGGAAGCGCACCGAATCCTGTCCCTGGGCCGCCGCCAGGAGCGCCCACAAGAGGAGCAGGAGTGGCACGAGGATGAAGCGCAGCGGCTTTACGAAGAAATACGCCGCGCAAATGGCTTCCCACAGACGTTGCAACCACTTCATCATGGCTTCCTCCCTAAAAGAGCGATGGTGAAATTCTACACCTTGTAGAGAAAACTCCGATCTTGAGCGGCGCCTCAGGGCAGGACGAGGCGTACTGTGAGGGCGGCCGCGGCCTTGAGATCCGCGGTCTCCGCTCCCTCCTCGAAGCGGTCCACGACGCCGGACACGAGCTCGGCGGCGTCCTCGCTACGGCCTTCCTCGCAGAGGAGACGGCCGAGATCCGTGGCTGCCCGCAGCTCCATCCACAGGCTTCCCACCGCTCGCGCTTCGTCGATGGCGGTTCGCAGGCGCACCTCGGCCTGGCGCCGGATCTGGACCGAGGGGGGCTCGCCATCGCCGCCGGCCAGCAACAACGCGCCGTCGAGGCGGAACAGCTCGGCCTTACCCAGCCGCTCGCCGGTCCGGCGGCCGATCTCCAGACCTTCCTCCAGGAGCCAGCGAGCCTCGGAGGTCATGCCACAGGCGACGCAGGCCTCCACCAGCCAGCCGAGAAGCTCCGGCAAATGGAGCTCCTGGCGATGCTCCTGGCGCAGCGCGTCGAGCGCCTGGATGGCCTCGCCGATCAGGAAGACGGCATCCTCCGGAGGCGCGAGCCGGGCGCCCGCCACGCTCGCCAGAAAGCGGCCGTGGAGGGCGAAGAAGGCGAAGCCGTGTTGCTGGCAGAGGTCGCGCATCCGTTGGGCCTGTTGGGACGCTTCCACGTACTCCCGGCGGGCCAGGTGGATGAAGGTCAGGTACATGAGGGCCATGGCCGTGCCGTAGGAGCTCTCGCGGCTCTCCGCGAGGTGAACGCCCTGACGGCCGAAGCCGAGGGCCTGGTCCGGAAAACCCACATCGCAGAGGGTGCGGGCCATCTCGCAGACGAGATGGCCTTGCGCGTCCCAGCCCGGAAACAGGGAGACGCCGGTCTCCAGGCTCGCGGGGCACAGCTCGCGGGCCCGCCGCAGGGCGCGCAGGGCGCTCGCCGGGCGTCCCAGACGAGCCTGGAGCGTTGCCAGCTCCTGGAGGCCCAGGATCGAGCCCCCCGGATCGCGCCGGGCCTTGGCGGCCTTGAGCAGTTGCGCGGCCAGGCTCCAGGCCTTGGCCAACTCGCCGCGGCAGGCGTAGAAGCTCCACAGCAGCGACTGGAACCGCAGCGGCAGCTCTCCGAGCTGACGGCCGAGGGCCAGAGCGCGCTCGAACAGGGCCTCCACCTCGGGGTCGGACTGGCCGCGGGTGATGATCACGGCGTGCGCGGAGCCGATCTGGAGCGACATCTCCAAGCGGTCTCGTTCGGAATCGGGAGGCAGCAGCTCGATCAACCGCAAGCCGTTGCGGAAGTGCTCGCGGGCCTCCAGATTGGCGAATCGCTCCAGGGCCCGCTGGCCGGCCTGGAGCCAGTGCGCGATGGCCTTCTCCGGATTTCCCGCCTCGGTGTAGTGAAACGCCACCAGTTCGGGCCGCAGGTCCGCGATGGCGGAAAAGCGGTCCACCAGGGTCTCGGCCACCCGGGCGTGAAGCCGCTCGAGATCCCCGGGCAGCAGCAGCTCGAGGGCCGCCTCCTGAAGCAGCGCATGCTTGAAGGAATAGGTGGCGCCCTCGCCGCTGCCCCGGCGGTGCAGAAGGTCGGCGCGCACCAGCACGTCGAGATCCTGACGCAGGGCGGCCGGATCGAACGGCGAAACCGACGCCAGCAGCTCGAAGGAGAAGGTCCGCCCGATCACCGCCGCCAGTTGCGCCACTTCCCGGGCACTCCCGAGGCGGTCGAGCCGCGCCGTCAGCGAGTCCCGAAGGAGGCCCGGAAGGCTGCGGATCTCGGACCCCTCGGCGACCTCGGACCCCTCGGCCATCTCGACGCAGCTCTTGCTCAGCTCTTCCACGAAGAGCGGAACGCCGTCGGCCTTCCTCACGATCTGCTGCTTGACGGCTCTCGGCAACCGTTCGCCGCCGGCGACCTGATCGATCAGCCGGAGCGAGTCCGAGTCGGTCAGCCGGCTCAGGTGGAGCTGGAGCCAGCCCGCGTGGTGCCGCCACGGCAGCTCGAAATCCAGCCGGAAGGTCAGGATCACCAGGAGGGAGGCGCCGCCGGCCCCTTCCAGCAGCGCGCCGATGAGCTCCAGGCTGGACGGGTCGAGCCAGTGCAGATCCTCGACCACGAGGATCGCGGGGAGCTCGGCCGTGGCCTGAAGGAGGAGGTTGAGAAGCACCTCCCGGGTCCGCCAGCGGGCCTCCGAGCTCTGCGGCGACACGGTGCCCGCCGGCAGCGGCAGCGACAGCAACAGAGCGAGGATGGGCAGATCGTCCGCCACCGGCAGGCCATACTGGACCAGAAGGCGCTCCAGGATGTCGAGCTCCTCGTCCGCCGAGCGGGCGGACGCCAGCCAGTGGCGCCGCAGCATCTCGATGACGGCGAAAAACGGCGAGCTTCGCGCATGGGCCACGCCGTAGCAGAGCAGCCAGCGGGGCGCGAGGCCGCCCAGCGCCCTGCGCAGCGCGTACACGAGGCTGGACTTGCCGATACCGCCCTCGCCGCTGATCAGGATGACCTGGCTCTCTCCTCCCTGCACCAGCTCCCAGCGCTGGCGCAGCATGTCGAGCTCGCCCTCCCGCGCGATGAGGGGGGCGGACGTCCGGAACGCCTGCTCGAACGCGTTGAGCGGGGCGCGGATCCGGAAGACCGGGGTGCAGTCTCCAACTCCCGGGAGAGGACCGGGAGGAAGCCCCTCGGTCTCGAAGCTCTTCGCGGTCAGGCGCCGGGTGTTCTCGCTCACCAGCACCTCGCCGGGGGACGCCAGGCTTTGGATGCTCGTCGCCACCTCGAGGGTCGGCCCCATGGACAGGGGCTCCGGGCGCTCCCTGTCCTTCGAGACGATGGCCGGGCCGCTGTGGACCCCGGCGCGCAGCGCCAGCGGGCAGCCTCCGCGGCTCTGCCAGCTCGCCCGCCGGACGCGGTCGACCAGCTCGTGAGCCGTCAGCACCGCCCGCTGGGCGTCGTCATCGCGGGCCCACGGATAGCCGAAATAGATCCATAGCTGAGACCCGGCCACCGTGCCCGAGCTGCCCTGGAAATGCGTCACGACCTCGTAGAGGACGCGCCGGAGCGCCGGCATGACCTCGGAAAAATCTTCCGCCTCGGGAGTCCGCCAAGTTCCCGGCCCCGCGATCTCCACCAGGCCGCAGCAGACCACCGTCACCTGCCGGCGCTCGCCGGTCCCCAGAGAGGCATCCACCGCCCGCGGCGCGAGATCGGGGACCGCGTCGTACCGCCTCACGGTGGGCATCAGCGAGATCGTCCGGTCCTCGGACCGGTCATCCGTCCTCCGAAGCCTGGACTTTCGACTCGCCGCGTAGGACCCCAGCGGCTGCCGGGCCAGGATCGCGTTGAGCACCGTGGCGACCTCCCGGGCATCCTGCGGTCTCATCCGAGCCTTCTTTTCCAGCAGCCAGTCGACCAGCTCCGAAAGCTCCGGCGGCACCTCGGGCATGAGCTGGCGCACCGGGGTCTGCCGCTGGCCGACCACCAGCCCCAGGGTCGCCGCCTCGGTCGCCGCCAGGAACGGCGACACCCCGGTCAGCATCTCGTAGAGCAGCGAGCCGAAGGAGAAGAGATCCGACCGGTGATCGAGAGGCGCGCCGCAGATCTGCTCCGGCGACATGGCGAATGGAGTGCCCACGACGGCGCCGAGGCGGGAGAGCGCGGCGCCCGGGATCTCGCCGCCGGCAACGACGCCGGTGAGCTTCGCGATGCCGAAGTCGAGGATCTTGGCGTGGCCGGAGGACGTCACCATCACGTTCAACGCCTTGAGATCGCGATGAACGATGCCTTGGGAGTGCGCCTTGGCCAGCCCCTTGGCGATCTCCCGTCCCAGGCGGAGGGCCTGCGGCAGGACGAGCGGGCCGTCTCTCAAGATCTCTGCCAGGGTCTCACCCTCGACGAGCTCCATGACGATCCAGTCGGCGTCGTCCACTTCCAGGATGTCGTAGACGTGAACGATGGACGGATGATTGAGCCGGGCGGCCGCCGCGGCCTCGTGGCGCAGGAGCTCGCGCACGCCGGGCCGGTCGCGAAGCTCCGGCCGCACCTGCTTGACGGCTACCGGCCGCTGGAGCCGCTCGTCCCACGCCCGCCACACGGCCCCCATGCCGCCCGAGCCGAGACAGCGCTCCAGCAGATAGGGCCCCACCTTCGCGGGCCGCGACGCCTCCTCCCTGTCGGGGATCACGCCGGGTAGTTTATCGCAAAAACCCGTATTCTCCGAAGTGCTCGAAAGGAAGCCTCAACAAAGCACCCGCCCAACGTGTCTCTCGAAGGGAATGCGAGAGCTTCGCAGTGGCGCTCCGTCTTCGGCAAGGGGCCGGGGCTGGGGCGCTCTGCTTGTGGCTTTCCGAAGGAGGGATCTGATGAAAAATCGTTGGTGGATTACCGCCCTGCTCACCGTCGCCGCTCTTGGTCTGGCTCTGCCTTCTCAAGCAGGGGTCAGAGACCTGCTCCACCCCAAAGAGCGGGCCAAGAAAAAACAGGAAAACAAGGAGCTGATTCTTTCCTGTATCCACCAGAAGGCGTGGATGGCCTACTTCAAGGACCCCGACGAAGTCATCTCCCCGGTCCGCGACACGATGAACACGGAAAACGACGATGACTGGCTGGGCCTTCGTTTCACCGACTACGACGGGCCGCGGATCCGTCTCGGTGTCCTGCAGGTGATCAACAAGTCGGCCGAGGCGGAGGAAGGTGGCTGGAACGGCAAGATCGAGGTTCCCGTGGCGGGGATTCGAGAGATGCTCACGGTCTCTCTGTTCAATACCAAGCGCTTCGATGTCGTCGAGCAGAAGAGGTCCGCCGATATCGAGAGGGAGCAGACCCGCAAAGACGTCATGGAACCGAGCCCGTCCACCATCATGTCCGCAGGCAAGGTGCTGGGCGCGCAGTACCTCGTCTACGGCACAGTCAACGAGTGGAATCCGAAGCGCGGCAAGAAGAGCTTCCTGCCGGGAGGCGTCTTTGGCGGCTCCAAAGAAGAGGCCGAGGTGGCTATCACGTTCGTCCTCACCGACGTCGCCAACGGCCAGAACCTCTTCACCACAACCGAGAGAGCGCGTATGGGAGAGTGGGGCTTCTCGGTCGGCGGCGGCCAGAACGGGGGAACGGAGCAGAAGACTCCGGTCAGCTATGCCGTTCGCGCCTGCGCCAACAAGGCCGCGCTCAAGATCGCCACCTTCCTTCGCGACCGCAAGTGGAAGGGTACCGTGGTGGACGTCAAGGGCTCCGATATCTACCTCAACGCAGGGAGTCAGCAGGGGATGTCGCCGGATACGTTGCTCTCGGTTTTCACGGTCAAGGGGATCATCAAGGATGCCGAGGGGCGCATGACCCTCGGCGAAGACCTGAAGGGGATCGGCACGCTGAGAGTCGACTCCGTACAGCCTGGGTTCTCCATCGCCCACATCGAGAATGGAAAGGGAATCAAGAAGGGGGACCGCGTCGAGCTCGCAACTCTCCCGGCGGTACCGCCCATTCCCGCGGGTTGCACTGAAATGGACCGGACCTTGGCCCCCTGAAAGCTTCTCGTTTTTGTTGTTGAAGTGGAGGGCTCGTCCTACGACGAGCCCTCACCTTTTATGGGAAGACCTGCGGCTTTGACTCGTTGCCCGTCCGCCGTCCGAAGCGAAAGCCGGAAATTGCTGCTACCCAAAGTGGGCAATTGAAAATCAAAGGTATAGCGGGCTGAAGCGTTGGCGGCCAGCTCGAGACGGCCCGACGACGGCAGATTGGAACCGAGGACCGAATAGGGGCGCTTATCGTCATTGAGGACCGAGCCGTCCACGTCGAGGTCCACCGCAAGCTTCTGGCTGGCGGTATTCGTGAAGCTCACCGTTACATGGATCGATGCTTCCTGGCGTTCGATCGTAACCAGCCGCACCGATAGTTTCGAAATGTCGGCGGCTGCGACTGGAGCTTCCGCGACCTCGTGCTTGAGCGGCGCGGGAGGGGGCGTTGGGGTCACCGCGGGAGTCTGTTGCGTGACGATTTCTTTCTGCTCCTGCCCTTTGGCCGTCTGATGATCTCTTTCCGTCTTGAGATTCTTGTTGGAATCTCTACCCTTCTTGGGAGTAGGCACCGGGCTGGTCGATGGAGTCATCGACGGAGTTGGAAGCGCGACCGGTCCCTTGCCATCCAGAGGAACCGTTCCTCCGGAAGGTCCCATCAATTTCACGGAGATGACGACGACCAAGACGGCGCCGGCCGCACCCGTGACAACCTTGATCATCAGTCCCCGTTTCGGAGAAACAGGAGAGACGTGCACAGGAAGAGACGGCGGAGCCGCTACAGGAGCTTCTACCACGGGTTTCGCCGGCTCCGGCACTACCGCCCTCGCCACGAACACGTTGCCCTCCGGCATGCGGAGGAACAGCACCGGCGTCGCCCATTCGAAGGACTCGGGCTTGGCCGAATGGATCGCCTGCCGCCCCTCGGTAAGCGCCACGTCGATCGAATCGCCCTTCGCCAGATGCCTGTAGAACGCTGTGCTGAAGCCGATGGCGGCGCGGTCGGAGATCGGCCGCTGCATGGCGACCACGGCCGGCACGCCGCCGAGGACGAGCGCGGTGGCGACGCCGCGGAAAGGACTCGTGCCTCCCTGGTGGCCGGCCCGCGCCGTATTGCAGGCGTTGAGCACCACGACGCCCAGGGAACGCAGGTCCCTGAGCTTGGTGGCGAACGCCTTGCCGCTCACCAGATCCGCCGAGCCGTCCTCCCCCTCAAAGGCGAGCATCCCCTCGCCGCTCGCGCGGTCGAAGGTGCCATGCCCCATGAAGTGAAGGACGTTGTAGGTGTCCTCGGACAGGGCTTCCCGCACCGTTCCGGCGGAGGCGTGAGGAAGGAACCGAACTTCGACACTGGGCGAGCTCCGATCCAGCTCTTCGAGCCGCCGCGTCTCCTCGTCGAGATCGAGAGGCTGCATGCCCCGTGGGCTGGCGCCGACGGCGAGAATTCGCAGCGGCGGCGTAAACGGGATGGGCTGCGACGGGCGCGGCACGTCGAGGTAGCGCACTACCGAGGTCCGGCGGGAGAGCGCCAGGAAGTCTTCCGTCTCGCCGTCGCAGAGCAGCTCCCAGGGGAGGTCCGCGAGCGCACCCGTCTCTTCGTCGCTGGGGTCGAGCTTGATCTTCAGCCGCAACCCGAGGTTTGGCGAAACCTCGAGCTGTCCCAGGCTCTTGTCGAGAAGCGTACGGACCTGGCCCTGAAAGATCGAGCGGTAGAGCTCCTTTCCGATCTCGAGAGGCGGTTGCGCCGAGAGGACCGGGGCGCTCGGGGCCACGAGGTCGCGGGAGATATCGCTGGAGACACTGCGAGAGATACCGGAGGGGTCCAGGGCGGCCCCGCCAACTCCAGGAGGAAGCGAGAACCCGACGGTTCCCTCCCCAAAAGGGGATTTGAGCACCCGGGCGCGGAACCCACCCCGAGAGCTGGTGTCGAACTGGAGAACGAAGTCTTCGAATCGCACTTGGTTCTCAGACACCTGCCGGCTGGATTTGTTGAGTCGGCGGCCATCGCGAGATCACCCGCCAACTTCCGGGACCGACTGGGAAACGCTGGTCGCTCACACGCCGGCGTCAAACGTCATCTGACTTCCATCGAGCCCTATGTTCTGAATGTTCAGGCCAGAGGCCGTTCCATCCAGCCATGAGCTCGACGGACTGGTAGTGGCCGAAAATTGGGCATTGAGGCCATTCCTGAATAAGTCCGAGTCATCCCCCTGGTTCGAGCCCTGGCCGAGATCGTCGCGGCCATCGGCCTGAACCAGCGTACACTCGAACCGCTGATGCCCGACGGGCGCCTTTTCCGGCTCGCTATTGCTCCCCAACTCATCGATGTGCCAGATTGCCAACCCGGAATCGGTGAGCGCCGCGTCGCGGCCGGACCGGTGCCGGTTTTCGATGATGAAGTATTCGGTTGAGCTTTTTGCATGGACGAAAAATTCGTTCTTCCCGGCGTTTGCCGTCGCAGCCAGCCCTGGGGTGATCTTAGTTACGGGATTGCCCCACCCCGCGCGATACTTCAGATAGGCACTGATCTGAACCGGATTGCGTGGATCCGCGTTGCCGCCGAGGCACATGAGGCAATAGTCTCCGACTCCAGCCGCTTGATTCGAGTACTCGTACAGGTCGGGAAAATCGCAGAGCATATGGCCGTTCTCATGACAATACGTACCTAGGGTGAGCGCGTCACCCATGTTGGTGATCTGGTAGTCCAGCACGCTCTTGCCGGCGGACACCGGGAAGGGCGCGGCGAGCCGGGACGAATGCGGCCAGAGGCCTTGGGACCAATTGTTAACCCGAGGGCCGGCATAAAATACGTTGGTCGCATAGATTGCTCCCTGATCGTCAATCGAGGCTCCAGAGAAATCAAAGCCCTGGGCGATGTGGTGGGTGAGCGCTTCCTTGATCAAGTCCCGGGTCCGTTCTCCGAACGGAATCGCCGGGTTGGTGTAGAAGCTTCGAGGATTTTGCGCCGTGTAGTACGGAGCGACGATCGTCTTGTATCTGAGCTTTCCCGCCGAATTGTCAAGGTAGTAGTCAAACACCGAGCCGCGGTTTCCAAAGCCACTGTAGCCGGGAGTATTACAGAAGGCTTCCACCTCCTCTCGCGCGATCGTCCCGGGAATGTCCGAAAATTGCACGAGCAAGCATACGCCAACGAAATCTCCGACCGTCTGCCGGGCCGGAGGAGCAGGCAGCACTCCCATGCCAAAGGCGGTCGAACGCAGAGCCATCTTGTGCTGTTCACGCCTTTCCTTCCACCTTGGCTTTGGGAGGCTCGTCGTTGCCGGCGCCAGCGTGCGTGCGACTGGGCTCACACGGACTCCGAGCGGCAGGTTCAACGCCTCGGGGTCCGCATGTCCGGCTCGCACTCCCGTCGATCGGAGCTCGTCCTGTTCGGCCGTGGTGGTGGCGTAGTTGTAGAATCCTGTCACCGGGTCACGAACCACGGTGAAGCCATCCAGAGTCTCGAAAACGGCGCGCTGCTGATCTCCCCAACCCCGCACCCGCAACTGGCTGCCATCGGGCTGCGTGAAAGTGAATTCCTCGCCATTGAACGGGAAAGACATGGTGGGTTGGCCTCCGCGAAGGAATGGTCCTGGATCATGCCCAGAACCCTGGTTTATGAGTCTGACGGACACAACGGGGATTTTCTCCTCGTCCCGCCTCTCCGAGGCCCCGCCGTCCGCTCTCGGCAGCCCTCCCCACGCCCGTGCTAGCATTCCGGCGCTTGGAACAACTCTCAGGAGACGGGAAGGACACATGTCGAACGAACTGCTCTTTGGGCTCTACATCTTCGTGCTGGCGGGGTTTCTCGGCCACTACGTCATCGAGAAGGTGCCGCCTCTGCTGCATACGCCGCTGATGGCGGGCACCAACGCCATCTCCGGCATCTCGCTCGTGGGCTCGCTGGTCTCCGCCGGCGGCGGCTACGGCAAGCTCAGCATGGTGCTCGGCTTCATCGCCGTCATCTGCGCCACGATCAACACGGTGGGCGGCTTCCTCATCACCGACCGCATGCTGCGGATGTTCAAGAAGAAGACCCCCGCCCGGAGCGCCAAGGCATGAGCGCCTCCTTCCCCTATCTCATCGCCTCGGTCTGCTTCATCCTGGCGCTCCAGGGCCTGTCGTCGCCCACCCACGCCCGGCGGGGCAACCTCGTCGGCGCCGCCGGCATGCTGATCGCCGTGGTGGGCACGCTGCTCTACGCCCACATCCTCACCTTCCTGTGGATCGGCATCGGCCTGATGATTGGCTCGGCCATCGGCGCCGCCATGTCGATCTGGATTCCGATGACCAAGATGCCGGAGCGGATCGCGCTCTCGCACTGCTTCGGCGGCCTGGCGGCGGCGCTGGTGGGCGTCTCGGAGTACCACCACCGGCTGGGCCAGGGCACGCTGGATCAGTTCACCATGGGCGCCCTGGGGCTGGAGGTGTTCCTCGGCTTCCTCACCTTCACCGGCAGCCTCATGGCCTTCGGCAAGCTGCAGGGCATCATCTCCGGCGCGCCGCTGACCTACAAGGGGCAGAACGCGACGAACATCACCATGTTCTTCGCCGCCCTCGTGCTGCTGGTGCTGCTGGTGCTGGACCCCAGCCGCGGCTTCCTCTTCTACCTCATGGGCGCGCTGGGGCTGGCGGTGGGTGTCCTCGCGGTGCTCCCCATCGGTGGCGCCGACATGCCGGTGGTGATCTCGCTGCTCAACTCCTACGCCGGCTTGGCCTCGGCCGCCACCGGCTTCGCCCTCGGCAACTACGTGCTGATCATCGCCGGCGCCCTGGACGGCACCTCGGGCTTCCTGCTCTCGATGAAGATGAGCAAAGCCATGAACCGCTCGTTCGCCAACGTGCTCTTCGGGGCCTTCGGCGCCCAGCCGGACACCTCCGCGGGCGGCGGGGCCCCGGCCGCCAACTACAACCTGGCGACGGTGGAGGACGCCGTCGGCGTGCTGACCGCGGCGCAGACGGTGATCGTCGTGCCGGGCTACGGCATGGCCGTGTCGCAGGCGCAGCACGCCGTGCGCGAGCTGGCGCAGAGCCTGGAGGCCA
>Ga0134125_10000706_pt1 | contig 43661 bp, 45 predicted proteins | sample KB31751_FD_96464 | JGI IMG/M metagenome (GOLD analysis project Ga0134125, IMG submission 96464) | Terrestrial soil microbial communities with excess Nitrogen fertilizer from Kellogg Biological Station, Michigan, USA - KB3-175-1 | ecosystem: Environmental > Terrestrial > Soil > Unclassified ...
ACCTGGTCCTGGAAGATGATCGTGCCGAGCGTCTCGCGCAGCGGCGCGACGAGCGAGGGATGCTCGTACGGGACCTCGTAGGACGGATCCGCGCGCAGCCGCTGGAGCCGCTCGATGTAGGGATTGACGGCGCCGCCCTGGATCGGCCCGGGCCGCACGATCGCGACCTGGATCGTGATGTCCTGCAGCGTTCTCGGCCTGGTGCGCAGCAGCGAGGCCATCTGCGCGCGGCTCTCGATCTGGAAGACGCCGGTCGTCTCGGCGTTCTGGATCGCCTCGTACGTGGACGGGTCGTCGTAGGGGATGCGCGAGAGGTCGATCCTCTCGCCGCGCATCCGCGCGATGTCCTCGACCGCACGCTCGACCGCGCTCAGCATCCCGAGGCCGAGCAGGTCTATCTTCAGGAAGCCGGCATCGGCGCACGAGTCCTTGTCCCACTGGACCATCTGGCGGCCCTCCATCGCGGCCGGCACGATCGGGCAGCAGTCGATCAGCGGGCTCGTTGCGACGATCATCCCGCCCGGGTGCTGGGAGAGGTGGCGCGGCAGCCCGTGCGCCTGTTCGGCGAGGCGCGCGAGCCACGCCCAGCGGCCGTTCGCCAGCCGCTCGGGGCCGAGCGCGCTCGCCACGTCGTGCGCGACGTCGCGCGCCGACCAGCCCTCGCTGCCGCGCGCGACGCGCTCGATCTCCCCCGGCGGCAGCCCGAGCGCCTTGCCCAGCTCGCGGATCGCGCCGCGCGCGCGGTAGGTCGGGAAGGCGGCGACGAGCGCGGAGCGGTCCGTGCCGTAGCGCTCGTGGATACGCGGGATCAGCGCCGCGCGCACGTCGCGCGGGAAGTCGAGGTCGATGTCCGGCAGGGCGGTCAGCTCCTCGTTGAGGAAGCGCCCGAGGAAGAGGTCGTTCGCGATCGGGTCGACGTGCGAGAGGCCGGTCAGGTAGCAGACGATCGAGGAGACCGAGGAGCCGCGCCCGCGGCCGGGCGGGAGAAGAGCACGCGCGGTGTCGGGCCCGCGCACCTCCAGCGCGACCTCGCGCGCCAGCTCCAGCATGTCGCGGTGCAGCAGGAAGAAGCCGGAGAGCTTGAGCGCAGCGATGATGCGCAGCTCCTCCTCCAGGCGGGCGAGGGCGTCGGCGCGCAGGCGGTGGCCGTGCGGGTAGCGGTCGTCAAGGCGCGCGGTCGCCAGCTCGGCGAGCGCGCGGTCGGCGTGGGCGTCCTCCTCGCCGGGATAGCGGTAGCCGTGGTGCTCGGTGAGGTCGAAGCGAAGACGGTCTGCGACCCGTGCGGTCTCGGCGACCGCCTCCGGATGGTCGGCGGCGAAGCGGGCAGCCATCGCCTGCGGCGTCGTCAGCACGTGGCTGAAGTTGCCGCGCCGCAACGGCTCGGAGGCGTCGAGCGTCGTGTGGTGGCGGACCGCGACGAGCGCGTCCTGCAACGGCGCGCGGGCGCGGGCGTGCGCGTGGATGTCCCCGCTCGCGACGGTCCGGAGGCCCAGCTCGCGCGCGAGCGCCGCGAGGCGGCGGTTGCGCGCGCGGTCGTCGCGCAGGTAGGGGCGCTGCAGCTCGACGCGCAGGCGCTCGGAGCCGAATGCGTCGCGCAGCCGCGCGAGGCTCGCGCGGTCGTGGATCCCGCGCGTCGCGCAGCCGCTGAGGCAGATCAGGCCCTCGGCGTGGTCGAGCACGGCTTGGAGCGGGACGTGCGGATCGGTCGCGACGCGGATGCGGCCGCCATGGCGCACCGCACGACCGACCACTGCGGATGTATGCCCCCATTGAGGGCATGGATCCGCAGTGGTCGCACTGGCACGCACACCGGGAGCGGGTCCCCTGCCCGCTCCCGGTCCCCCCGTGCGTTTCTGCGGCTCGTCCCCGCGCGTGTGAGCGTGCGCGCGGGTGAGGAGCCGGCAGAGGTTGCGCCACCCCCGCTCGTCCTCGACGAGCAGCGTCAGGTGGCGGCCGTCGTCGAGCGTCAGCTCGGCGCCGTGCAGCGCCCGCAGCCCGATCGCCCTGCACGCCTGCGCGTGCTCCATCGCGCCGCAGACGTTGTCGTGGTCGGTCAGCGCGAGCGCCTCGTGCCCCAGCCCGGCGGCCGCGCACGCCAGCTCGTCCGGCAGCGACGCGCCGTCGAGAAACGAGAAGGCGGAGTGGGCGTGCAGCTCGACATAGGACACGAACATATGTTCGTTTACCGCATATCTATTGACCACCGCCCATCGGCGGAAAGCCAGCCGCGCGGGCAGATAACTTGCCGCTATGCCAAGCACGGCTCAAGCAGCGCTCGTCTTCCTCATCGTCGTCGTCCCCGGCTTCCTCGCAATGGCGGGGTACCGTCGCGGCCGCGCAGTACCGGATCACCCCGAGGGACTCGTGGCGACGGCGCGAGTGATCACGGTCAGCGCCTTCATCACCGTCCTCGCCTGGAGGCTCGGCGGCAGAGCGCTCTACGAGCACGTTCGCGCAGGAACCGCGCTCACGTCGTACGAGGATGAGACCTATCGCTTCGCGATCGCGCTCCTGTTGGCCCCCGGAGTCGCCGGGTTCCTCCTCGGACAGTCGGTGGACGCCGCCGCTGACCTCGCCTGGAAGGCTCGCAACAAGCTGGCGGCGCGGGCCTCGGAGAAGCGATCGGAAGGATCCAGCCGGCAACTGCTGCACAAGGCGTTCACGAGGTCGTCCAACTGGCTGCTGCGCGATGGGCCGACGACCTGGGACCGGACGTGGAAGCACATCCGCCGTACCGAGCCGTACGCGTATGTGCGAGTCACGACCAAGGGAGGCCGCGAGATCGTCGGGACCGTGAGCGACGATTCCCGGATCGCGCTCTCGCCGCAGCCACGCGATCTCTACATCCACGAGATCCTTCGCCCCGCCGACGACGGTACGTTCTATCCGACGAAGTTCGGGCTGGGCGCCTTCGTCGCGGGGAGCGAGATCGAGACAGTAGAATGGGTTTCCCACAAGGGAGTCGTGAACGATGCCCGATCAGCCATCCATTCAGATCAGCAAGCGTGAGCTCCGCGAAGCGGAGCTTCAAATGACCGGACGGCCGCCGGTCGGGGCGACCGGTTTCATCGGCTTCGTTCCCGCAGTGCCCTCAGGCCCGCCGTCATCGCCCGGCGAGAGACCCGCGCAGGCCAGATAGCCCCTACCGCTGCGCGAACCAGGCGCCGCCGCGCAGGTCGTGGAAGACGACGAGGTTGCGGCCGCAGGTCGTGACGAGCTCCCAGTAGCGGCGGCGGACGGGGCTGCCGTTCCACCAGCGGTCCTCGACGAGCCAGGACTCGCGCACGGCGTCGACGACGCGGCCGTCGACCGTGCGCGGGCGGCCGTCGGCAGGGTCGGCCTCGACGCGTGCGCGGCGCGGCTGCGCGAGGCGGTGGGTGCGCCCCGTGGCGGGGGCGGCCATCACTCGAACGGCGTCAGCACGACGCGCCGCTCCGGCACGCGCGAGTCGACCTCGACCGCCAGCACCCGCAGCGCGGCGTCCGCTCCGGCCGCGGCGCGCGCCTGGCGGACGGCCTCGCGCAACCGCGCGCGGCGCACCGCCGCGGCCTCGTCGAGCAGCGAGCGCTGGTCGCTCGCCGGCGGCCCGAAGCGCTCGACCGCGAGCCGCAGGCGCTCGGCCGGCGCCGGCAGCAGCGCGAGCCGCTGCGCGAGCGCGAGCCGCATCCGCACGGGGTCGGCGAGCGCTTCGCGAAACGGGACCAGCTCGCGCCACGTGCCGCCCTCGACCAGCTTCGCCGCCAGCACGACCGCCCGCAGCGTGCGCCCGCGCCGCTCGCGCCGCGCGAGCAGGCGATCCACGAGCAGGTGCAGCGCGCGGTCGAGCTGCACGCCGGAGAGCGCCTCCGGCAGCTCCAGCTCCTCGGCGAGGCGCTCGGGCGGCTGACGCGGCGCGAGCCTCCCGTCGCGCCCGCGCGCGAGCTCGTGCGCGAGCAGCCCGGGCGCGCCGAAGCGGTCGGCGACCGCGTCGCGCGGCAGCGCCGCCAGCGCGCCGAGCGTCTCGATCCCCAGCCGCGCGAGCGGCTCGGGCAGCTCCGCCGTCTCGCGCCGGCCGCGCAGCAGCGCGACCGGCAGCGGGGCGAGGTAGGCGGCCGCCTCCGCCTCGCCGCCGGGCACGACCGCCGGCCGCCGCACGCGCGCGCGGCTCGCCGCCGCCAGCGCGCAGAAGCGCGACGGGCCGGCGCCGAGCCGCGCCGGCTGACGCAGCGCCCGGCTGGCCGCGTCGAGCACGCGCTCGAGCGAGCCGCCGTGCAGGCGCAGCAGGCCGCGCGCGGCGAAGCAGGCGAGCCCCGGCCGCTCCGGCTCGACCGCGGCGCCGATCGACTCCAGCCGCACGAGCACGCGCTCCCAGCGGTCGGCGACGCCGGCGGGATCGGGCGGCACGAGCGCGAGCGACGGGCAGCGGGCGAGCGCCTCCCCGAGGGCCATCCCGGCGTGGATCCCGAACGCCTCGGCGGCCGGCGAGCACGCCCCCACGTGCTGCTCGCGGCCGGCCTCCGGCGCGAGCGCGGCGGGCGTGCGCAGCAGCTCCTCCCGGTCGCCGGCGGCGACGGTCAGCTCGAAGCGCGGGAAGAGGACGCAGACGACGGATGACACGAACGCATGTTCGCCTGCGCCGTTCCCCTCTGGCCACCACCCAAGGGCGGAAGACCTCCGCCCGGAAGTGGAGCGCAGCCGCCGTCCGGCGCCCGCAGGCGCCGGACGGCGGAACGCGATGGATCTCTCAGTGCAACGCCACGTTGTTGTGGACGATCATCGTGTTGTTGCCACCGGCCGAGGGAAGGCCGAGCTTCAAGTTGACGATCGGGTTGAAGATGCCGAGCAGGCCGCAGCCCGAGGCGCCCGGAATCGCGAACGAGTTGTCGACGCTCACCGAATCGTTGAGTATCAGGACGCCTTCATTGACCGACGGCGTGCCGATGCTGCCGGTGATCGGTCTGTTCGGCGGCGGCGGGCTGGTCGTCCCGGTCGTGAAGTTGATGTGCGCCGGGTTGCTGTTCGTGCCGATCGTGCAGAACGGACCGAGTATCGGGTTTTCGAGGTGGATCTTCACCGGCAGCGACACCGTCGTCGTGGGGAACCCGATTTCCAGCTGGATGTCGGACGGCGAGCCTGCCAGTTCCGCTATCCCGTTCACAGCGTTGCCGGGGATCGGGATTTCGATGCCAAGGATCCCGCCGGGGATCCTGACCGGCTTCGCGAAGAAGCCAGTCGTGCCTCTGGGCGGTATGAACCTGGCCGGCCTGGTCGAGATGTCGAGGCCGCCGCGAATCTCCAGCGATTCGCCGAGCGGCACGGTGAAGCCCTTTATTTCGAGGCTGCCGGAGACGCTCTGGATGTCGACGCACCCGGTTGTTTCAGAGCGCGCGACGGGACAGTCGGAGAAGTTCGGGAAGGTGGCCTGTGCCACGCCTCCCGCGACGAGCCACGCCATCGTGGCGACCGCCGCGACTGCTGCAAGTACGTGCTTGCGACGCATCTGGTCCTCTCTGCTTCCTCCGCACGTGTGCGGATAGCGACAAGCGGCGCGTCTGGCGCGGTGCGAGGAGCTACGGCGATTGCGCAGGCTGACCGGTCGAGCGCCGGCGCAAGCACTGATCCCTTCCCCCATCGCCTTCGGACGAGACCCGCCCAAGCCCGAACCCCCAGTTCGTGCTCGGACAAGACACTAGAAAGCCGAACAGTGCTATGTCAAGCAGCCACCGACACGCGCTACCCGTCAGCGTCGCCCGCTGCCCACAGGCGCCACGTCCCCGGCACGCCCTTGAGCGCGTGCTCGCCGCGATCGGCGAAGCCGATCCCGGAGCCGACGACGAGGTCCTTGACGGTGTTCGAGACGAGCACCTCGCTCGGCGCCGCCAGCGCGCCGACGCGCGCGCCGATGTGGACCGCCAGACCGCTGAGGTCCTCCCCCATCGCGTCGCACTCGCCCGTGTGCAGGCCGGCGCGCAGCTCGACGCCGAGCTCGCGTACGACCTCGCGCAGCTCGAGCGCGCAGCGGATCGCGCGCGCAGGGCCGTCGAAGGTCGCGAGGAAGCCGTCGCCGAGCGACTTGACCGCCCGGCCGCGATGGTGCGCGAGCTGCGCGCGGCTGAGGTCGTCGTGGCGGGCGAGCAGCTCGCGCCACGCGCGGTCGCCGATCCGCGCCGCGGTCTCGGTCGAGCCGACGATGTCGGTGAACATGACGGTCGCCAGCACGCGGTCGGGCTCGGGCGGGGTGTGCGTTCCCGTCAGGAAGCGCTCGACCTCGGCGAGCAGCCCGTCGCTGTCGCCCACGACGATCAGGTTGTCGCGCCCCTCCAGCTCGACGTAGCGCGCGCCGGGGATGTGCTCAGCGAGGTAGTGCGAGTGGCGCACGTCGATCAGCGGATCGTCGCGACGGTGGAGCACGAGCGTCGGCGCGGCGATCGACGGCAGCACGTCGCGGACGTCCGTCTCCCCGGCCATGTCGAACAGCAGCCTGAGCGCCCCCGGGCTGGCGGACAGGCGCTCGAGCGCGCCGAACCAGCGGCGCAGCGCGACGTCGTCGGCGGCGCTCGGCGCGATCAGGCCGAGCCGGGCACCGGTGCCCCAGGCGGCGAACACCTCCGCGATCCGCCGCTCGCGCTCGGCGGCCGAGCCGGGCCAGTCGTAGCCGGGGGCGGCCGTCATGCGCGCCATCCCGGCGTAGAGCACGAGCGCGCCGGTGCGCTCGGGATGCGTCGCGGCGTAGAGCATCGCCATCGTGGTGCCCTCGGACTGCGCGAACAGTGCGGCCCGTTCGGAGCCGACCGCGTCGAGCACCGCGGTCACGTCCTCCATCTGGTCCTCGAGCGTCGTGGCGGACGAGATCGGATCGGACAGACCGGTGCCGCGGCGGTCGAACAGGATCAGGCGCGAGAAGCGCGCGATCCGCTCGAAGAAGGCGGCGATGCGCGGCTCGGACCAGAGGTGCTCGACCTGCTGCAGCTGCGGCGGCACGTAGACGAGGTCGATCGGGCCGCTGCCGACGACCTGGTAGGCGATGTGGACCTCGCCTGCGCGCGCGTAGCGTGTCTCGGGCGCCATCGTGAGCCTCCGCGCCCAGCCTAGCGACGGCGCTAGGGTGCCGGCGATGGTGGCCGCCGGTCCCTCCCGTCCTCTCACCGACGCGTACGTGCTCGACGCGGTGCGCACGCCGTTCGGCCGCTACGGCGGCGCGCTGGCGGGCGTGCGGCCCGACGACCTCGCGGCGCATGCGGTGCGGGCGCTGCTGGCGCGCTCGCCGGCGCTCGATCCGGCGGCGATCGACGACGTCGTGCTCGGCAACGCGAACGGCGCCGGCGAGGAGAACCGCAACGTCGCGCGGATGGCGGTGCTGCTGGCCGGGCTGCCGACGTCGATCCCCGGCGTGACGGTGAACCGGCTGTGCGCGTCGTCGCTGGAGGCCGCGATCGGCGCGAGCCGCGCCGTCGAGGCGGGCGATGCGTCGCTGGTGCTGACGGGCGGTGTGGAGTCGATGAGCCGCGCGCCGTGGGTGCTCCCGAAGCCGGCGAAGGGCTTCCCGCGCGGCGACGAGACGCTGCACTCGACGACGCTCGGCTGGCGGCTCGTGAACCCGCGCATGCCGGAGCGCTGGACGATCTCGCTCGGCGCGTCTACCGAGGGGCTGGCGGACAGATACGCGATCTCGCGCGAGGCGCAGGACGCGTTCGCGCTGCGCAGCCACCAACGGGCGGCGGCGGCATGGGACGACGGCTTCTACGACGAGTGGGTCGTGCCGGTCCCGGACACCGAGCTGGCGCGCGACGAGATCATGCGGCCGGACAGCTCGCTCGACGCGCTCGCGCGGCTGAAGCCGGCGTTCCGTCTGGCTGAGGCCGGCGGGACAGTCACCGCGGGCAACTCCTCCGCGCTGAACGACGGCGCCGCGGCGGTGCTGATCGGCAGCGCCCGCGCGGCCGAGGCGATCGGCCGCGAGCCGCTCGCGCGGATCGCCGGGCGCGGCGTCTCGGGCGTCGACCCGGACGTCTTCGGGATCGGGCCGGTGCAGGCGGTCGAACGGGCGCTGCGGCAGGCCGGGATCGGCTGGGGCGACGTGTCGGTGCTGGAGCTGAACGAGGCATTCGCGGCGCAGTCGCTCGCCTGCCTGGCCGAGTGGACGGAGCTCGATCCCGAGCGCGTGAACGTCAACGGCGGCGCGATCGCGCTCGGCCATCCGCTCGGCGCCAGCGGCGCCCGCGTGCTCGCGACCTGCGCCTACGAGCTGCACCGCCGCGGCGGCGGCTGGGGCGTCGCGACGCTGTGCATCGGCGTCGGCCAGGGCCTGGCCGTCGTGCTCGAGGCGTGAGCGACTAGCGGGCGCCCGCGACCGCGCGCTGCGGGCGCGACGTTCGCTTCGCCAGACATGGCCCATAGAAAAGCCCCGCCTGAGCGGGGCTTTTCCGTAGCTGACCGATAAGCCGGATTCTGTCGTGAGCAGCCATCCATCTGTGCGGCCGACCTGGACCTTGGCGGGCAACCTGCAAACGGTCCGGCTTGGCCTTGCATCGGGTGGGGTTTGCCTGGCCGCCGCGTCACCGCGGCGCCGGTGCGCTCTTACCGCACCATTTCACCCTTGCCGGCCCGCCCGAAGGCGGACGTAGGCGGTGTCATTTCTGTGGCACTGTCCCGCGGGTTTCCCCGGGTCGGCGTTACCGACCACCCTGCCCTGTGATGTCCGGACTTTCCTCGAAGGCGAAACCTCCGCGACTGCTTGGTCAGCAGCTGGGAGCGTAGCTTGCGACGCGCCCGGCGCAAGCGCTGCACGCGATGCTGCCGCGCCGCGGCGGGCCCGCGGGAGAGGCTGCGCGGCAGCGCCCGTCAGGCCAGCGTCGTGCCGCAGTCCGTGCAGCAGCCTGCCACGCCGTCGGGCGGGTGCTCGGGCCGCAATGCGCCACCGCACAGCGGGCAGGCGACGGCGACCCGGGCGGCGAGGCCCTCCCACGCGCCGACGATCGCGTCGTCGAGCGTCAGCCTGCCGCCGCCCAGGTCGTGGTCCCGCCGCCCGGCACCGACGGCGTGCTCGGCCTCCTCCGGCGCCGGCCCGAAGAGCGAGGCCGGTCGCTCGACGCGCTCGGCCACCAGCGTCGTCATCACATGCTCCGCATGAGGCCCACCACTCTGCCGAGGATCCGCACCTCGCGCGTGCGGATCGGGTCCATCGCCTCGTTCTCGGGCTGGAGCCGTATGTGGTCGGACTCTCTGTAGAAGGTCTTGACGGTCGCCTCCTCGCCGACGAGCGCGACGATGATCTCGCCGTCGTGCGCCGTCTCCTGCGGCTCGACGACGACGAGGTCGCCTTCGAGGATCCCCACGTCCTTCATCGATTCGCCGCGCACGCGCAGCAGGTACTCGCCGCGCTCTCCGCCGACGATCCCCGGCGTCGGGACGTACTCCTCGACGTTCTCCTCCGCGAGGATCGGCTGGCCGGCCGCGACGTGGCCGACGAGCGGCAAGCCGGGCGGCCGGACCGCGTTGCGGACCCCTTCCATCGCGCGGTCGAGCAGCTCGATCGCGCGCGGCTTCGTCGGGTCGCGCCTCAGCAGGCCGACCTTCTCCAGGTTGGCGAGGTGGGCGTGCACGGTGGACGAGGAGGCGAGGCCGACGGCCTTGCCGATGTCGCGTACGGTCGGCGGGTAGCCGTGGCGCGCGGAGTAGCGCTTGATGAACTCGAAGATCTCCTGCTGGCGCTTCGTGAGGTCGACCATCGGGCAACGCGCTCCTAAGGCGGATTCCAAGACGAACGTGTGTTCGACCAGTGTACCGCCCCGCCGGACGGACCCGCAACCAGCGACCCGTCTATACTGCGGCCACGCCTGCGATCGTGGCGGAATTGGTAGACGCGCAAGGTTGAGGGCCTTGTGGGCCGTATGGCCCGTGGTGGTTCGAGTCCACTCGATCGCATTTCCAGCTGGCGAGGTTGCGCAAGCCGGCCCGGTAACGTCCATGATCGCCGCTGCAGCTCACAGAAGCGGGGCTGTGAACGCATCCGTCTCCGTTGATAGGAAGCGGATGTGTCGATCCCGCTCCTCGACGGCTCGCTTCCATCATGGCCGGATGTCGCCGGACGCCACCCGTGGGCTGCGTTGCTCGTAGGCAACGGTCTCAGCATCAACATCTGGGCCGACTTCGCTACGGCTCCCTCTTCGACCACGCGTCGTCTTCGGGTGCAGTTTCAGCACCCAGGACGACCATCTGGTTGACGTCCTGAACGAGCAGCCACATCGCCCCGTGGCGATGTCCATGCTGCCCGGCCCGAAGAAGGATCTGGCGCGGCGTCAGGCCGACATCTTCGGGCGCTTGGAGACCAACCATCTGCTCTTCTTCGACGCGACGACCCATCCGCTGGGGCAGCTCGTTCAGAGCGCGGGGTGAGCGCTGACGCACGGGCCGACCCCACCGCCGGTGCGCGTCCGAGCTTCGGCGTAGTCTTGGGATGTACCGCGATGCGATGAGGAGCGTCGCACATGGCGACCAAGCGATACGTACAACAGAACGCACACGGCGGCTGGGAGGTCCTGAAAGAGGGTCATCGCCGGGCGCCAAACCACTACGAGACCCAGCAGAAGGCTCTCGCCCGCGCTCGTGAACTGGCCCGGCGGGAGGGCGGCGGAGAGATCCGCGTCATGAACACGATGGGGAAAGTGGTCGACGCCGTCACCGTGCCGAGGACAAGCGCGCGGCCCAAGAGCACAAAGCGCGTCGCCTAGAAGCGGCGTCGCCGAGCAGGCGACGATCTTTGCGCTCAGGCGAGTGAGTGAACGTCCAACGCTTGATCGCGGTGCGCGACAGGAACCGCCCCGTCGGCGTGGAAGTCCACACCTCCATGCAACTCCCGCTGCGCAGAGCGACGCGCCGTCTGGCGACGCCCCCACCGGAGCCGGCGCAGATCGAGGAGCTGCACGAGGAGCTGGCGCGGCTGCGCGCGCAGCTCGCCGACCGCGACCGCGAGGCGGCGCAGCGCGAGCTGCAGTTGCGCGCCTCCTACGAGGCGACCGTGCGCGCCCTCGCCGACGCGGTCGAAGCCCGCGACGCCTACACCGCGCGCCACGCCGAGCGGGTCGCCGCCTACGGCCTGGAGATCGCGCGCGCGTGCGGCATCGACACGAGCGAGAGCGCCGACCTGGAGTTCGGCTTCCTGCTCCACGACATCGGCAAGATCGGGATCTCCGACACGATCCTCTACAAGCCCGGCCGCCTCACGAACCAGGAGCGCGACGCGATGCGCCGCCATCCGGTGATCGGTGACGACATCGTGCGCGGGATCGACTTCCTCGCGGGCGCGCGGCAGGTCGTGCGCTCGCATCACGAGCGCTGGGACGGCGCCGGCTACCCCGACCGCCTCGCCGGCGAGCGGATCCCACTCGCCGCCCGCGTCTTCGCCGTCGCCGACACGTTCGACGCGCTCACCAGCGACCGCCCCTACCGAGCCGCGGCATCCTTTACCGAGGCGCGCCACGTGATCGCAAACGCAGCCGGCAGCCAGTTCGACCCAACCGTCGCCGCCGCCTTCGACGACATCAGCGACGCCCGCTTCGACGCGATCCGCGTCGCGCTCGCCTAGCCGGACCACCGCGGGAGGCGGCGCGACTAGATCTTCAGGAGGACGATCGTGTTCAGCGCAAACAGGACCGCGAAGAACACGGTCCAGCGGTTCAAGTTCCGCTCGACGAGCGAGCCGCCGCCGAACGGCCCGGAGCCGGTGCCAACGCCGAATGCGCCCGACAGTCCCGTGTCTCTCCCCGAGTGCATCAGGATGAGCAGGATCAGGACGACCGCGATGATGACCTGGAGGACGCCGAGCAACGTGTACATGACTCGCCGATCTTAGCCGACGGCGGGCGGCGGGGCGGCGGACTCCGTCGCGGCAGGCGCGTGCTCCAGCCGGCCTCTGACGGCGTCGATCCGCTTCAGCAGGACGATCGCCTCCGCGCGCAGCTCGGCGTCGAGCTGCCGGTGGTCCTGCTCGGAGAGCTTGCCGGTGCGCTGGTCGAGCTCGGCGTCGCGGATCTCGTGGTACTTCGCCTCCTTGGCGGCCTCCAGGTCGGCCAGCTCGGCGCGCGCGGCGGCATCCGGATCGAGCCCGCGCGCGCGGTTGCGCAGCGGCGCACCGATCACGGCGACGACCGCCAGCACGACGAGGAAGACGATCAGCAGCTCCATCGCGGGCTCATTGCGTCGTACGCGCCAGTTCGCGCGCCACGCGCGCCGCGTAGCCGGCGCTCACGCGTCGGCGCGCGGCGGCGGGCGCCGGCCACAGCGCGAGCAGGCCGCCGAGGAACGTGATGATGGCGCCGATCCAGATCCACGTCGCGAGCGGCGAGACGATGAAGCGGAAGTCGGCCGGCCACGGATCGCTCACGAAGCGCCGCGCAACCGCGACGATCGCCTGGTCGCGCAGCGCATAGAGCTCGGCGAGCGCTCTCTGTCCGCCGCCGTCTCTGAAGATCCCGTTCATCGCCGTCTTGAACGTGCGGTTGCCCTCGTCGATGATCCCGCTCAGCGGCGTGAGGTCCGGGTTGATGACGGTCCAGATGTCGCGCCCGAGGCCGGCGCGCAAGCCCACCTGGCTCTCCGACTCGCCGCCGAAGAAGCGCCCGACGATTCCCTGCGAGGTGTCCTGCGAGGGATAGAAGCCGCGCGTCGTGCGCAGCGTCGTGACGTGGCGGCCGCGCTTGGAGACGTCGAGGACTGCGCCGAGCGAGATCTTCTCCGCCGTCGCGCGGGCGGTCGCGCGCACGTACTTGATGTCGAAGCCGTCCACGCGCGCGCTCTGCCCCGGCTTCAGCGAGACGTCCTTCGCATGTTGGAACGACGACGAGATCGCGACGCCGAGCAGCAGCGTCGCGAAGCCGGCGTGGATCACGTAGCCGCCGTAGCGGCGGCGGTTGCGGCGCATGACGCCGGCGAGCGCGACCGGCGCCGGCTCGCTCGCGGACGCCTGCCGCGCCCGCATCCCGCGCCACAGCTCCTGCACGACGCTCGCGATCACGAACGCCGCCACGCCGGCGAACGCGGCCGGCTTCGGCTGCGCCCACGCGCCAGGTACGAGCAGCAGCGCAGCCCACGTGGCGAGCGCCGCCGCGAGCGGGATCACGAAGCCCCGCCGCACGCTCGCCCACGTCATCCGCCGCCACGGCACGAGCGGGCCGATGCCCGCCAGCGCGACGATGACGAACGCGAGCGGCACGATGTACTTGTCGAACCACGGCGGCCCCACGGACGCTCTGGTGCCGGTGAAGATCTCCGAGATCAGCGGGAAGAACGTCCCCCACCAGACGACGAACGCGAGCGCGACGAGCACGACGTTCTGCAGCAGGAAGACGGCCTCGCGCGAGAACAGCGAGTCGAGCTGGTGCTCGGATCTGAGGTCGGTGCGCCGCCACACGATCAGCCCGACCGAGCCGAGCACCATCGTGCCGATCAGGATCAGGAACGGCACGCCGAGCGTCGAGGCGCCGAACGCGTGGATCGAGTCGAGGATCCCCGAGCGCACGAGGAACGTGCCGAGGATCGCGAGCGTGCCGGTCGCCAGCACGAGCGACGCGTTCCACACCTTCAGCATCCCGCGCCGCTCCTGGATCATGATCGAGTGGATGAACGCGGTGCCGGTCAGCCACGGCAAGAGCGACGCGTTCTCGACCGGATCCCAGGCCCAGTAGCCGCCCCATCCCAGCTCGGTGTAGGACCAGCGCGCGCCGAGCACGATCCCGACGCCGAGGCACAGCCACGCGGCGAGCGCGAAGCGGCGCGTCGAGACGATCCACTCGGCGTTCAGCCGCCGCGTCACCAGCGCCCCGATCCCGAACGCGAACGGGATCGAGAAGAGCGTGTACCCCGAGTACAGCATCGGGGGGTGGAACATCATCGCCGGGTGGCGCAGCAGCGGGTTGAGGCCGGTGCCCTCACTCGGCGGCTGGGCGAGCGTCTGGAACGGGTTCGCCCAGAAGATCGTCAGCATCAGGAAGAAGCCGGCGAACGTCATCAGCACGGCGGTCGCGACCGGCGCCACCTCGCGCACGCGGCGGCGGGTGAGCGTGAGCGCGAGGCTTGACCACAGCGACAGCAGCCACACCCACAGCAGCAGCGAGCCCTCCTGCGAGGACCACGCGGCGGTCGCCTTGTAGAACGTGGGCGTCGTGGTGCTGGAGTGCGTCGCGACGACGCTGAACGAGAAGTCCGAGCGCAGGAACGCCGCCTCCATGATCGCGAAGGCGAGCGTCAGCACGCCGGCGAGCGCGTAGACCGCGCGGCGGCCGGAGTCGACCCAGGCGCGGCCGCCGGCGAACGCGCCGTAGAGCGAGGCGCCGATGCCGTACAGCGCGACGACGAACGCGACGATCAGCAGTGCGCGGCCGACTATCGCCATGGCGCTAGGTGATCGCTGCGGCCGGGCTGGAGCCGGATCTCGGCGGCGCGACCTGGAACTTCGACGGGCACTTCGTGACCATCGAGTCCTTTTCGCCGACGAACAGGTCGCCCTGGCGCCTGACCTGCACCATCACGCCGCGGCCTTCGCGGAACGGGTCGGGAACGATGCCCGTGTAGCGCACGCGGACGGCGACCGGCCTGTGCGGATCGAGCACGCTGAACCACAGGACGCCGCCGTCGCGTCTAACCGAGCGATCCTTGACGGTGCCGGCAAGCGTGTAGGTCCGGCCGGGCAGTGCGCCGGCCAGCAGCTGGCTGGCCGTGCGCTCGTCGCTGCCCGCGCTGAAGCTCGTGTAGACGAGCGCGCCGGCAGCCAGCAGCGCCGCCGTGAGCGCGAAGACGAGGCGGATGCGGCGCTTGCGGGGCGGGTTCATCCGTCGCCGATTGTCGCAGACGCTCATGCTCACCACCGCCCTTGCCGATGCAAATCAGCGCGACCCCCGCAAGGAATCCGACGAGCAACCACGAAACCTTTCCCCGATCGTTGCGTTGAAGCTCATGACTGTGCACACCCACCCGCAGCGTCGTAGGACCCGTCCGCACTTCGGGCGCCGGACGGTGGAGCTGCCGTCGAACACGACGAGCGAGGCCGTCCAGCCGTCTCCGCCGCAGGCGCGCGAGCGCGCAGCCGGCGGCCCCGAGGACCGCGCCGCCTACTGCTGCGGATGCGGCTTCGTGTTCGAGGCGCCGGTCTCCACGACCGTCGGCTGCCCGAACTGCGGCGGCACGCAGGCCTGGTAAGCGGCCCGGCCGCGGCTCACACGTCCGGCGTGACGCCGGCGAACGCGCGCTGGAGCGCCGGCCACACGACCTCGACGGTGCGTTCGACGAGCTCGTCGCGCGGCGTGGCGGGGTTGCGGTACCACCAGCCGATGAGCCCGAGCACCGCCGACTTCAGCAGCTCGGCGAGGATCGTCAGCTGCCGCACGCGCTCCTGCGAGGCGCCGAACAGGCCCGGCGCACTGCCGAGCGTCCGCGCGAGGTGCGCCGTGATGCGTTCCTCGAGCTCGCCGCCGACCTGCGAGACGTTGGCGCCCTGCAGCTCGAGCACGAGCAGGCGGCTCGCCTCGGGATGCTCCTCGACGTAGCGGTAGATCGCGTCGACAGCGGCGCGCACGCGCTGCTCGCCGCCCTCCCCCGGCGCGCGCAGCGCCGCCTCGACGGCAGCCTCGATGTCGTCGCGGATCGAGTGCAACAGCTGCGTGTAGAGGTCGCGCTTGGAGGCGACGTGGTCGTAGACGACCGCCTTCGAGATGCCGGCTCCGGCTGCGATCTCGTCCATCGCCGCGCCGTCGTAGCCGTGCGCGGCGAACGTCCGCAGCGCGGCCTCGAGGATCAGCGCACGGCGCTGCGCCGCGGGCAGCCGCCGGCGCGGCCGCTCGGGATCCGCGGCTGACGCTCTCGCAGATGTCTTCGCCTCCATCGTCAGAAGTCTTACCATTTATTGGTGTTTCGAGGGTAATCGGCGTATGCGCTTCGCGACTCCGGCGGCCCCGGGTCGCGGGGCCGAAACGCGCGATTGCTGGCGCGAGCGAGCGGGTACGGCGGAGCCCATGAGGCACGGAACGGGGAGCGCGCCGCAGCTTGAGCTTTTGCGCGGGGGAGGCTCGTCGGCGAACGTGCTGCGCACGCGGGCGCTCGCGATGCGCGTGCGCAAGGGGGATCAGCGGGCCCGCGAGGCGCTGATCGCCGAGCACCTGCCGCTCGCGCGCGCGCTCGCACGCCGCTATCGCCGCGGCAACGAGCCGCTCGACGACCTCGTGCAGGTCGCCTCGCTCGGCTTGATCAAGGCCGTCGACCGTTTCGACCCCGAGCGCGGGCACAGCTTCTCGACGTTCGCCCAGCCGACGATCGTCGGCGAGCTGCTGCGTCACTTCCGCGACACCGGCTGGGGCGTCCATGTCGCGCGTGGCACGCAGGAGCTGGCGCTGAGGGTGCGCACCGCCGCCGAGGCGATCGAAGTGGAAACCGGCAGAGCGCCGACGCCGCGCCAGCTCGCCGAGCGCACCGGCGCGAGCCTCGAGGCGGTCGTGGAGGCGCTCGGCGCGCTCTCGAACCGCATCGCGCTGTCGCTTGCGGCGCCGACCGGCAGCAGCGACGACGGCGGCGCCGACACGACGATCGCCGACACGCTCGGGACCGAGGACGACGGCTACGACCGCGCGGAGGCGCGCGCGCTGCTCGGCTCAGCAGTCCGCTGCCTGCCGGCGCGCGAGCGGCGGATCCTGCGGCTGCGCTTCGTCGAGGACATGACGCAGAGCGAGATCGCCACGGAGATCGGCGTCTCTCAGATGCAGATCTCGCGGCTGCTGCGCCAGTCGATCGAGCGACTCGCCCAGATCACGCGCGCGCGGCCGCAGGCGTGACTTCGACCAGCGGCGCGCGCAGCGCGGCCTTCGCCTCGTAGAGGCGGGCGTCGGCGCGCGCGAGGCAGTCGGCGAGCGTCTCCCCCTTCGCCCACGCCGCGACGCCGGCGGACCAGCGCGCCGGGTGTGCCGCGTGCAAGCGCGCGAGCGCCGTGTGGGCCTCCTCCGGCGACGTCGCCGGGAACATCACGATGAACTCGTCGCCGCCGTAGCGCGCGAGCACGTCGCCCGGCCGCAGCGTGCGCGTCCACGCCGCGGCGACGTCCGCGAGCATGCGGTCTCCCGCGACGTGGCCGTGCAGGTCGTTGACGTGCTTGAAGCCGTCGAGGTCGAGCACGGCGAGCGACAGCGGCGCGCCCGTGCGGCCGGCGAGCGCGTGCTCGCGGACGGCCGCCTTCGTGAAGCCGTTGCGGTTGAGCAGGCCGGTGAGGTCGTCGGTGTCGGCCTGCGTGCGCAGCCCCTCGCTGAGCGCGCTCAGCATGAGCGTCCCGACCCACACCGTGGCGCACACGAACACCGCCTGGACCGCGGTGTCCGGCAGGCCGGCGATCGCGAACGTGGCGACGCATGCGACGGTGATGCCGAGCGCGTGCCAGCGCGCCTCGCGCGGGCGCAGGAACAGCGCGACGTAGACGGCGAGCCACTGAAACGCGCGCGCGAGCGTCATCAGACCCACCACGGTGCGCGCGTGCGTGCCGAGCACGGCGATCCCGAGCACGAGCGCGACGATCGCGACGTGGAGGCCGGCGCGGGAGAGCCGCGGGCCGATCGCGAACACCGTCGCCGCCAGCACGGCGTACGCCGCCGAGACCGCGACCAGCAGCCCCACCGGCTCCTGGCCGCTGACGCGCACGCGCGTCACCAGCAGGCATCCGGTCGCCGCGATCAGCGCGATCACGACGACGGCCGCCACCTCGCCGGGCAGCTCCGTCCCGCGGAGACGGCTGAGCCAACGGAACGTGGCGGCGGAGCGTCCCGCCGTCCAGTTGCCTGCACGCGACTCGGCCATCCTCTTCCGAGTCGGCATGCGCACGCCGAAGCTTGAACGCTGGGGCACGGCGCCCGACGACGCGCGGCCGGCCTATCCGAACTTGCCGGTGACGTACTCCTCGGTGCGGGAGTCGTCCGGATTGGTGAAGATCTTCTCGGTCGGGCCGACCTCGACGAGCTCGCCGTCGAGCAGGAACGCCGTGTCGTCGGCGACGCGTGCCGCCTGCTGCATGTTGTGCGTGACGATCGCGATCGTCACGGTGCGCTTGAGCTCTTCGACGAGCTCCTCGATCTTCAGCGTCGAGATCGGGTCGAGCGCCGAAGCGGGCTCGTCCATCAGCAGCACGTCGGGCTCGACCGCCAGCGCCCGCGCGATGCACAGGCGCTGCTGCTGGCCGCCGGAGAGGCCGACGCCCGGCTTGCCCAGGCGGTCCTTGACCTCCTCCCACAGGCCCGCGCCGCGCAGCGCGCGCTCGACCTGGTCGTGACCGACCTTGCGCGACGTCAGCCGCAGGCCGGCGGCGACGTTGTCGAAGATCGACATCGTCGGGAACGGGTTCGGCTTCTGGAAGACCATCCCGATCGAGCGGCGCACGGCGACCACGTCGACGCCGGAGTCGTAGACGTCGACGTCGTCGAGCAGCACGCGCCCGCCCGCTCTCGCGCCCGGGATCTCCTCGTGCATGCGGTTGATGCAGCGCACGACCGTCGACTTGCCCGAGCCGGACGGCCCGATCAGCGCGGTCGCCCGGTTCGGCGCGAACGACAGCGTAAGGTCCTTGATCGAGTGCTGATCGCCGTACCAGGCGTTCAGCCGCTCGACCGTCACCGCGCGCGCGACGCGCTCGGGCGCCACCGCGCCGCCGCCGCGCGGGACGGGGCGCGACGCCGTCAGCGGCGGCTCGGACGAGGGGATGTGATCGGGGGACACGTCGCGGCGCAGGGCGTGTGGAGCGGGATCGCTCACGACAGACGGCTCCTTCTCTGGATCAGGCGTGCGAGCAGGGTCAGCATGAGGATCATCGCGACGAGCGTCAAGGCCGCGCCCCAGGCGATCGTGACCAGGCGGTCCTGCGCCTGTCCGACGTTCTGGAAGATCAGCGCCGGCAGCGAGTTCATGCGGTCGTTGTAGTTGAAGGCGGTCGCGTTCACGACGGCGGCGGTGAACAGCAGCGGCGCGGTCTCCCCCGCAGCGCGGGCGATCGCGAGCAGCACGCCGGTCACGATCCCGGGCAGCGCGGTCGGCAGCACGACGCGCAAGACGGTCTTCCAGCGCGGCGCGCCGAGCGCATACGCCGCCTCCCGCAGGGAGTTGGGAACCAGCTGCAGCACGACCTCGGCGGAGCGCGTGACGATCGGCAGCATCAGCAGCGCGAGCGCGGTCGAGCCCTTCCAGCCCGCGAACGAGGAGCCGCCGACGCCGCCGAGCACGAGCGTGATGTAGACGAACAGGCCGAAGACGATCGACGGCACGCCCGTCATCACGTCGATGAAGTAGCGCACCGCGTGGGCGAGCTTCGACACGCGCCCGAACTCGACGAGCCAGATCGCGACGCCGACGCCGACCGGCACCGCGACCGCCGTCGCCAGCCCGACCATCAGCAGCGTGCCGACGATCGCGCTCTTGATGCCGCCCGGGTCGCCGAGGAACGAGCCGGTCGGGTCGGTCGTGAAGAAGCTGAGCGAGATCGCGCCGAGCCCCTGCTTGAGCAGGTAGTAGAGGATCAGCGCGAGCGGCACGAGCGCGACGCCCGTGAGCAGCGCGACGCCGCCGCGCGCGAGCTTGTCGACGCGGCGCCGGCGCGCGCTGATCGGCGCGAACGCGACCGCGCTCATGTCGGCATCCGGGAGTCGGCGTTTCGCCCTCCGGCGCCCGCAAGCGGGCCGCCTGCGGGCGACGTCACCGCGCGCTCGGCGCGCAGGACGAACGCGCGCGCGACCGCGTTGACGCCCAGCGTCAGCACGAACAGCACGAGCCCGGCGGCGATCAGCGCCGCGCGGTGCAGCGGATCGGACGCCGCCTCGCCGAACTCGTTCGCGATCACCGCCGCGAGCGTGTAGCCCTGCTGGAAGACCGTGTGGCCGATCACCGGCGCGTTGCCGATCACGAGCGTCACCGCGATCGTCTCGCCGATCGCGCGGCCGAGTCCGAGCATCGCGCCGCCCGCGATGCCGCCGCGCGCATACGGCAGCACCGCCATGCGGATCATCTCCCAGCGCGTCGCGCCGAGCGCGAGCGCCGCCTCCTTGTGCTCGCGCGGGACGGTCAGGATCACCTCGCGCGAGATCGCGGAGGCGATCGGCAGGATCATGATTGCGAGGATCAGGCCCGCCACGAAGTAGTTGGGACCCGTCACGTTGCCCCCGATGAACGGCAGGAACGAGAACGCGTCCGCGAACCATCTCTCGGCCGGCTGGAGCTTCGGGATCAGGAAGAAGAAGCCCCACAGGCCGTAGACGACGGAGGGCACCGCCGCCAGCAGGTCGACGACGACGGTCAGCGGGCCGCGGATGCGCCGCGGCGCCAGCTCGGTGATGTAGAGCGCCGTGGCGACGGCGACGGGGATCCCGAGCACGAGCGCGATCGCCGAGGTGACGAGCGTCCCGGCGAGCAGCGGCAGCGCGCCGTAGAGCTGCTTGCTCGGGACCCAGTCCGCCGAGAACAGGTAGCTGCCGAGCCCGACCTGGCTGAAGACCGGCCGCGACTCGAGGATCAGCTTGATGAAGAAGTAGGCGATCAGCGCGATGACGCCGACCGACAGCGCCGTCAGCCCCCACTTCAGGAGCCGATCGGGAAGCCGGGCCGCCGGCGAGCGGTGCAGCGCGCTGCTGCGCTCGCCGGCGGGTACGAGGGTCCCGGCCTCCATCAGGCTCCTACTGGGCCGCCTGGATCGGCTGGCCGTTGCAGGTGAGCCCGTTCGCTCTCGCCTGCGCCATCTGCTGGATGCTCGACGGCAGCGGCGCGTACTCGAGCTGCGGCGCGACGCTCTGGCCGTCGCCGAGGATGTACGTGAGCCACGACTTCAGCTCGCCGGCCGTCGTCTGCGAGATGCCCGCCTTGCAGACGTCCTGCCACACGATCTGGAACGTGACGGCGGTGATCGGGTAGCTCTTCGCCCCCGGCGCATTGATCGTCGAGAACTCGAGGTTCGCGGGCGGCTTCGCGCCCTCGCCGGCGGCCGAGGTCGCCGCCAGGCTCGGCTCTACCCACGCGCCGGCCTTGTTCTTCACGGCCGCGGTCGTGAAGTTGTTCTGCAGGGCGTAGGCCTGCTCGACGTAGCCGACCGCGCCCGGCGTCTGCTTGACGCAGCCGGCGACGCCGTCGTTGCCTCTCGCGCCGGTGCCCGTCGGCCACTGGACGCTCTTGTCCGAGCCGGGGCCTCTCGCCCACGCCGGCGAGAGGTCGGTGAGGAACTCCGTGAAGTTCTTCGTCGTGCCGGACTCGTCCGAGCGGTGGCAGACGGTGATCGTCGTGGACGGCAGCGACACGCCCGGGTTGAGCGCCGTGATCGACGCGTCATTCCACTTCGTGACTCTGCCGAGGAAGATGTCCGCGATCGTCGCGCCGTCGAGTCTCAGGCCGCTTCTGACGCCGCTGAGGTTGTAGGAGACGGTGACCGCCCCGAGCGCGATCGGCAGGTGGACCGGGGTGCCCTTGCTCTTGCCGGCGGCGACCTCTTCGGGCTTCATGACCGCGTCGCTGCCGGCGAAGTCGACCGTGCCGGCGGTGAGCTGCGCGATGCCGGCGCCGGAGCCGACCGGCTGGTAGTTGACGGTGATGCCGGCGCTGCTCTTGAAGCGGTTCGCCCACTCGCTCACGAGCGGCGCCTGGAACGTCGAGCCGGCGCCGTTCAGCGCGCTCGACGACGATGAGCTCGATCCCCCGTTCGAACTGTTGCTGCTCTTGCTGCTGCCGCAGGCGGCAACGCCCAAGGCGATCGCGGCGGCCGAGCCGAGCGCGAGGAGCTTCGAGTACCTCATCTGCATCCTTTCTCCGTTGCGACGGTGCTCGGCAGCGTCACAGGGGATGGACGCGATTCTGTTATCGCGCTGTGGCTGATCTGTTTAAACCTTGTGAAACGGGGTCGAAGCGATAGCCGAAGCCGGGGTGCGTGTGGATGAAGGCGGTGTCGGGCAGCGCCTGTTCGAGCTTGGCGCGCAGCTTGTGGACGTAGACGTCGACGGAGCGGTCGCCGGCCCGCAGCGTCCCTCCCCAGGCGAGGCGGTAGAGCTCCTCGCGCGAGACGATCCGGCCCCAGCGGTCGACCAGCGCGACGAGCAGGCGCAGCTCGCGCACCGACGTCTGCACGACCTGACCGCCCGCGAGCACCAGCCCGTCCGACCTGCGAAGCTCCAGGCCTCCGGCGCGGATCGTCTCGTCGTGAGGTGCGGCCTCCATGGCCGCCGAGGATCCCGTACAGCGCGCGCGCGCCTGTTATCAGCCGGTGAAGCCGATGCAGACGCGGCCGCGTCTCCCGTCGATTCACTGCGCGTTCACGGGTCGGTAACAACCCCGCAACCGGTGTGAGAGGATGCTTCGCTCCATGGCGCCATCCGAATCCGAGGGCGAGCTTCGCGTCCGCTTCCAGGAGGAGCTGGGCCAGATCGAGCAGTCCGCGCTCGGCGGGCTCGACCTGGTGCGCGACCAGCTGCGACGCGTGCTGGAGGCGGTCGAGCACCAGGACGTGTCGCTCGCCAGCGAGGTCGTCGGCGGCGACGACGCGCTCGACCAGCTCTACCGCGACCTGCACGAACGGATCCTCTCGCTGCTTGCGCTGCAGGCGCCGGTCGCGGGCGACCTGCGCCTCGCCGCCGCGCTGCTGCACGTGATCCGCTCGGTCGAGCGGATGGGCGACCAGTGCGTGAACGTCGCGAAGCTGGTCCCGCTCGACGGCCACCACCCGCCGACGCATCCGACGCTGCTCGAGGAGCTCGGCGTGATGGGCCGCCTCGTCGGCCAGGAGATCGACCAGGCCAAGCGCGCGTTCGCCGAACGCGACCTCGCGCTCGCGCGCGACCTGATCCACCAGGATCGCGACGTCAACGAGCTCAACCGCCGCGTCTTCCAGTTCGCGTGGGAGAGCGGCGACGACCCCGACGCGCGCGAGTGGGCGATGCACATGATCCTCGCCGCGCGCGCCGTCGAGCGCATGGGCGACCTCGCGGTCGACGTCGGCGAGCAGCTCGGGTTCGTGCTGACGGGGCAGTTCGAGGAGTTCCGCGACGCCTCGCACCCCTCCCCGAGCGACGCGGCGCCGTCAGTCTGACGCGAGGCCGGCGGCGGCCGTCTCGGCCCCGTCGGGCGAGTCGGCCGCGAGCAGCAGCGTCTCGACGAGCGCGCGCGCCTTCAGCCGCACCTCGCGCAGCTCCTCGCGCGCGTCCGACAGCGCGACGATCGCGCCGCCGGCGCCGAAGCTCGCGCCCCGCTCGGTCACGACGATCGTGCGGATGACGATCGACAGGTCGGCGGCGCCGCCGAGCGCGAACCAGCCCAGCGCGCCGGAGTAGACGCCGCGCGGGCCGGCCTCCAGCTCGTCGACGATCTCCATCGTGCGCTTCTTCGGCGCGCCGGTCATCGAGCCGCCCGGGAAGGCGGCGCGCACGACGTCGAGCGCGGAGGCGCCGCGCCCGATCCGGCCGCGGATCGTCGAGACGAGCTGGTGGACGGTCGCGAACGACTCGACGCCGAAGAGAACCGGCACGTGCACGCTGCCGACCTCGCAGACCGCGCCGAGGTCGTTGCGCAGCAGGTCGACGATCATCAGGTTCTCGGCGCGGTCCTTCTCGCTGGCGTGCAGCCGCTCGCGGATCGCGAGGTCCTGCTCGACGCTCGCCCCGCGCGGCGCCGTGCCCTTGATCGGCTTCGCCTCGACCGCGCCGTCCGCCCCCACGCGCAGGAAGCGCTCGGGCGAGGCGCTCAGCACGCTCACGTCCGCGAAGCGCAGGAAGGCCGCGAACGGCGCCGGGTTGACCGCGCGCAGGCGCCGGTACGCAGTCCACGGATCGATCGCCGCCGCCAGCTCGACGTGATTCGTGAGGCAGACCTCGTACGTCTCCCCCGCGGTGATCGCCTGCTGACAGCGCTCGACCAGCGCGAGGTAGGCGTCGTCGTCGTGGCGCGGCGCGCAGCCGTCCGGCCACGCGTCTTCCACGTGGACGGCGCGACCGCCGTCGGCGTGCGGCGCGACGCGCGCGGCCCCGTGCCCGTCGCCGTCGCGTCGCGCCACGCCGTCGCTGCTCGCGAGCGCTGTCAGGCGCGCCGCCATCGCGTCGAGCCACGGCGCCGCCGGCGCGTCGTGCGCCTCGAGCGCGACGAGCCACTGCTCGCCGCGCTCGTGGTCGAACGCGACGAAGCGGTCGGCGAACATGAGCGCCGCGTCGGGCGCCTGCGCCCGGTGCGCCGCGTCGCCGCCGCACTCGGCCTTGAGCTCGTAGCCGAGGTAGCCGACGTAGCCGCCGTTGAAGTCGAACGGCAGCGCGCCGGTCGTCGCGCGGCGCGCGCGGATCTGGTCGTCGAGATAGGCGAGCAGCGGGCCGTCGGCCTGTTCGACGCCGCGCGCCGTGCGTATCGTCGCGCGCCCGCTCGTCACGTCGTAGGTGAGCACCTCCGCGAGCGGACCGGCGTCGTCGCCCATGAACGAGAAGCGCCCGCAGTGCTCGACGCCGGCAGCGCTGCTGTCGAGCCAGAAGGCGACCTCGCGATCGGCGTACAGCTCCGCGAAGACGGTCTCCGCGTCGAGCGTCAGCGCGAGCTTGCGCCAGCGCACGACCGGCTGGCGGCGCACGAGCCGCTCGTCGCCGCGCAGGCGCGCGCGGGCAGGCGGGCTGGTCGAGGCGGCGAGCGCGAGGTCGCGGAAGTTGCGCAGCAGCCGCGCGCCGTGCTCGGAGCAGATCGACTCGGGATGGAACTGGACGCCCCACAGCGGCTTGTCGAGATGGCGCACGGCCATCAGCACGCCGTCGTCGGCCCACGCGAGCGCGTGCAGCCCGGCGGGCAGGTCCCCCACGACGAGCGAGTGGTAGCGGACCACGTCGAACGGCGACGGGATCCCCTCGAACAGGTCGATCTGCGCGTGGTGGACCGCGCTCAGGCGCCCGTGCATCGGGACCGGCGCCGGCAGCACCGGCGCGCCGTGGAGCTGGCAGATCCCCTGGTGCCCGAGGCAGACGCCGAGCACCGCCATGCCGGACTCGCGGATCGCTAAGGCGCTGATGCCGAAGTCGCGCTCGCGTTCCGGGCGCCCCGGGCCGGGCGAGACGACGATCGCTCCGTAGCCCTGCGTGCGCAGCGCGGGCCACGCGACCGGATCGTCGTTGCGCAGCAGCAGCGGAGCCTCGCCGTTGAGGTCGGCGAGCATCTGGAAGAGGTTGAACGTGAACGAGTCGTAGTTGTCGACCAGCACGAACCTCATCGCGCACCCCCGTGCACGGTTGCGAGCGCGTCGCAGGCGCCGGCGACGGAGCCGGCCGCCGCCGCGATCGCCGCGCGCTCCTCCGGCGCGATCGTCCACGGCACGACGCGCGGCGCTTCGCCCGGTCCGAGCAGCGCGGGCGCCGTCAGGTGCACGCCCTCGACGCCCCAGGCGCCGTCGAGCGCGGTCGACACGGGCCATGGCCGCGAATCGCCGCGCAACAGCGCGCGCACGATCGCCGCGACGCCCCAGCCCGACGACCACTGCGTCGTGCGGCCGGTGCCCAGCTCCTGCCAGCGCGCATACCAGCCGCCGAGCTCGGCGCAGACGCGCTCGCGCTCGCGCGCCGTCAGCTCGATGCGCTGCCCGCAGACGCGCACGCGGCTCAGCAGCGGCACCGCGAGCGGGCCGTGCTCGCCGACGCTCCACGCCTCGACGTCGACCGGGTCGCAGCCGCGCAGGTGCGCGACCGCGACGCGCAGGCGCAGCGTGTCGTTGAGCGTGTAGCCGACGACGTGCGCGCGCTCGCCGAGCCGCCGCGCCAGCAGCGTCGCGAGCGCGTCGACCGGGTTGCTGACGAGCAGCAACGTCGGCACGCGCTCGCCGTCCAGCAGCTCGATCGCCTGTGCGAGCGGGGCGAGGATCGCGGCGTTGTCCGCGAGGAACGCCGCGCGCGGCTCCCCGTCGCGGTGCGGGACCGCAGCGCAGCTGACGATCACGTCGCAGCCGGCGAGCGCGTCGAGGTCGCCGGTGCGCACGTCGAGGCCCGGCAGCGTGGCCGCGAGCGCTTCGAGGTCGATCCGCTGGGCCGCCAGCCGCGGCGTGGAGGCATCGGCGAGCACGAGCCGCCGGACGCCGGCGACCGCCAGCGCGAACGCCGCCGCCGAGCCGACGGCCCCGGCGGCGCCGAAGATCCCGACCCGCGCGTCGTGCACCACTGCTCCCCTCGCGCCGTCGCTCGCCGGCCGCTAGAAGACGTTCTCCCGCTCCATCGCCTCGAACAGCTCCTGCACGTTCCTCGGGTCGAAGCCCTCGTTCTCGGCGCGGGCGATGATCTCCAGCTGCATGCCGGAGTTCGGCTCGCGCTTCGTGAAGATCTGGTCGAGGCCGGGGCCGTTGATGATCCCCGTGAGCAGGTCGGCGCCGCGCGCTCTGAGCTCGTCGTAGGCCTCCTGCGCGTCGGGGATCTCGATCGCGACGTGCTGGATCCCCGGTCCGTACGCCTCGATGTAGCGCGAGACGTTCGACTCCGGCGAGTCGCCCTGCACGAGCACGAACTTCACGCCGCCGGCAGTCATCACGGCCGAGTCCATGCCGCTGATGCGCCCGCTGATCTGCCGGCGCTCCTGCAGCTCCATTCCGAGCACGTCGCCGTAGTAGGCGATCGCGGCGTCGAGGTCGCGTACGGCGATCGCGACGTGGTCGATCCCGACCGCCGAGCGCGCGAACAGGCTGCGATCGTCCGCGGCCGGCGCACCGTCGGCGCCGCCGATGATCTCGTCCTCGACGCGGCAGCCCTCGGCCACGACGGCGTGTGCCATCGCCCGCGCGAAGTCGGCGTCGAGTTTGCGCTCCGCGCCCAATTCGGCCCAGCGGTCCGCGACCGCGGCGACCCGTTCCGGCTGCATCATCGGGATGCCCTGCTCGCGTTTATGGTCGGCGACCTCGCGGCAGATCGCGACGCGCTCCGCGAGCGCGTTCAGCAGCTGCTCGTCGACGCGGTCGATGCGCTCGCGCAACGACGCGAGAGCGGACGTCTGCGTGCTCGGGCCCATGTCGAGGTCCCCCTCCTCGTACTGGTTTCAGTGCGTTGTCACACCTTTTCTTGGAGCCTAACGCGTCTGCGGTCCTCGCGGGGATTTCCATCTGAGAACATCGTTTCGAGATGGACTCGCCCGCCGCCGACTCGCCGCAGATCCGCGCCACGGCGCTCGCCCGCTGCGCCGTGATCGGCGGGAACGGCGCCGTCGGCGGACTGCTCGCGGGCGTGCTCGCGGAGGCCGGGAGCGCGCTGACGATCGCCGACCTCGCCGCGGCGCCGGCGTCCACGCCGCCGCCGCACGCGACCCGCGTCGCGCTCGACGTGCGCGCGCCGTCGGCCGCGCTGCGCGACGCGCTCGCGGGCGCCGACTGCGCCGTGCTCGCGCTGCCCGAGACGGCGGCGCTCGACGCGCTCCCCCACGTGCTCGCCGCGCTGCCCGCCGGGGCGCTGCTCGTCGACACGCTGTCGGTCAAGACGCCGTTCGTCGACGCGGCGCTCGCGGCGGACGCGCCCGTCGAGCTGCTCTCGCTCAACCCGATGTTCGCGCCCGCGCTCGGCTTCGCGGGGCACGCGGTGCTCGCGGTCGAGCCGGCGCCCGGACCGCGCTCCGCCGCGCTGCTGGCGCTGCTGAGCGAGCGGGCGCGCGCCGTGGTGACGGTCGCGGACGCCGCCGCGCACGATCGCCTGTCGGCGGCCCTGCAGGTCGCGACGCACGCGAGCGTGCTCGGCTTCGCGCTCGCGCTGCGGCAGCTCGACGTCGAGCTCGACGTGCTGCTGGCGGTCGCGCCGCCACCGTTCCTCGCGCTGCTCGCGCTGCTCGCGCGGATCGACGCCGGGCGCCCGGAGACATACGCCGACATCCAGCGTGCGAACCCGTTCGGCGCCGACGCGCGCGCCGCGCTCGCCGGCGGGCTCGCGCAGCTCGACGCCGCCGCGCGCGCTTCGGATCCGCGACAGGCCGAGACCCTGATCGCGGATGCCGGCGCGCTGCTCGGCGAGCACCGCGAGGCGCTCGCGACGCAGGCCGCGCAGCTGCTGGCAGGGCTCACTCCGCCCGCCACCGTCTGAGCCGCAGCGGGGCGCCGCGGCTCATGCGTGGGTCGCCGCGTCGAACTCGGCGCGTATGCGGCGATAGAGCGGGTGGACGGCGTCGAACGAGGTCTCGTCGATCGCGCTGAACGGCCGCAGCTCCAGCATCGTCGAGGCGAGGAAGGCGCCCTCGCAGCGCCTCAGCTCGCCCGGATCGACCTCGCGCTCGACCGCCTCGACGCCGATCCGCCGCGCGATCTCCAGCACGCTGCGGCGTGTGATGCCGGGGAACACGTCGGCGTCGATCGACGGCGTCACGAGCGTCTCGCCGCGGATCAGGAAGAGGTTCGAGGTGCTCGCCTCCGCCAGCCGGCCGGCGCCGTCGAGCAGGACGCCGACGTCGGCACCGGCCGCGAACGCCCGCCGCTGCGCGAGGAAGCTGTTGGCGTAGGTGCCGCAGACCTTCCACGAGACGGGGATCGCGCGGCTCGACACGCGCTCGACCGGCACGATCGTCCCGCGCAGCGGATCGGCCACGTCGCGGGCGACCTCGACGGCGAAGATGCAGGCGTTCACCGGCAGCTCTCTGCTCGCCACGAGCATGATCTCCGGCGCGCCGCGGAAGGCGATCGGGCGGATGTAGTGCGTGCGTTGCGGCAGCGTGTCGAGCAGCGCGAAGATCCCCGCCTCCAGGTCCTCCGGCTCCCACGCGAACGGCAGGTCCATCCGCGCGGCGCCGGTCTTGAAGCGCTCGAGATGCTCGCGCCCGCGGTGGAGGCGGTAGTGGTCCTCGTTCCAGTAGGCCATGATCCCGTCGAAGACGCCGGTGCCCATGTGGAACGTCGAGGAGGCGAGCGACGGAGCGCCCTGCTCGCGCGGCACCAGCTCGCCGTCGACCCACGCCAGCTCGCTCACGACGGGCACGGGGCCTCCTCTCCGGCGGCAAGCGCGGCGACCGGCGCGCGTCGCCCCTGCGCGAGCCCGAGCGCGGCAAGGCCCTCCCCGAGCACGCCGCGCAAAGCCCGCGCGATCCGCGGCGTCGCCGGCACCGCGGCGAACCAGCGCGAGAGATGGAAATGGAAGCGCACGAACGGCAGCAGGTCGAGCTCCTCGGCGCACTTCTCCAGCAACCGGCGGTGACGCTGCGACTGCACGAGCACGAAGCGATAGCCGGGGTCGTCCGGCTGCGGGTCGGGTGCACCGTCGTGACGCGGATCGCAGGCGCGCGCCCACGCCTGCGCGAGCGACCAGCCGGCGTTGCGGCGCGGGTCGAGCAGCTCGTCGAGCTCGAGCGTGACGCGCTGCTGGAGCGGCCGTCCGATGAACCAGCCGAGCACGACGATCCGCGCCAGCTCGTCGGCGTCGCAGGCGCCGTGGCGCCGCGCGAGCCCGGCGACCGGCGCCGAGCGCGCGACCTGCTCGAACAGCTCGTCCGCGAGCAGCGCGCCGCCCCTGCTGGACTTCACGGCGTCGCCGCCGGCCCCGAGCACCATCTCGTGCATGAGGTTGTCGGTCGGGTGGATCTCCTGGCCGGGGCGCAGGCGCTCCAGCAGCGCCTCGCAGGCGCGTATCAGCCCCCGCCACTCGCTGCCGAAGACCGCGATCGAGCGCGCGCCGGCGAGCAGCGGCCGCGTCGCGTCGTAGGTCGCGACGTAGCGCAGGTGCTGCGTCGGGAAGCCGTCGCGGCGATGCAGCAGCAGGCGCGGATACGCCTCCTCGCCGGTCGGGAAGACCGTCGCCGCCTCCGCGCCGCGCTCGACGACGCCGGTCGCGAGCGCCTCCTGCACGAGCGCCTCGGCGTGGGCGAGGTAGTCGGACTCGAACAGCGTGCGGTCGACACGGACGCCGAGCCGCGCGTACGTCTCGTCATGGCCTGCCACGACCCATGCGCGCAGCTGCTCGAACAGCTCGATCGCCTGCGGCTCGCCGGCGCGCCAGCGCGCGAGCAGCTCCTCCGCGTCGTCGCGGTGAAGCACGCGCTCGCGCGAGAGCGCCGCGTCGCCGTCGTCCTCGGCCGTCGCCGGCGCGCGCGGGGGCAGGCGCTCCACGTAGCGCAGGTAGCAGGCGCCGATCAGCCGGTCGCCCTTGACGCCGTCGCGCTCCGGCGTGCGCCCGTCGCCGTGGGCGACGTAGCCCGCCATCGCCTCGCCCATGCTGCGGCCGAAGTCGCCGACGCGGCTCTGGCGCACGACGTCGGCGCCGAGCGCCTCGGCCGCGCTCGCGACCGCGTTGCCGATCGCGACGTTGCGCAGGTGGCCGACGTGCAGCGCCTTCGTCGTGTTGGGATCGCCGAAGTTGACGACCCAGCGCCGGCCGGCGGCGACCGCGCGCGTCGCAAGCGCGTCGGGCTCCTGACGCTCGAGCGCGGCGCCGAGCGCGGCGAGCGCGGCGTCGGCGAAGCGGACGCCGAGCGGCTCGGTGCTGGTCGTGAGCGCCGCGAGCGCACGCGCCCCGCGGACGGTGGCCCGCCACGCCGGATCGCGCAGCTCGAGCCGCACGTCGACCTGCGCGGGACGGAACGGCACCACCGGCAGCAGCGCCTCGCGCGCCGCGTGCTCGGCGAGAGACGCGTCGAGCCGGTCGAGCAGGTTCGTCGACGGATCGCTGTAGCCCGTATGGAGCATGCATGCACCAGGCGGGGCTCGAACCCGCATCAACGGCTTTTAAGGCCGGTCCTTTAACCCATTAAGGTACTGGTGCTTCGGTGCTGAATTCGCGCAGGACGACGCGCGCGCCGCATCCGTCCCCCAAACGACGCACCAACTTATGGATGATTACCTTAGCGGCCGCCCGCCGGCGGAGCAACCGCTCGCGGGCACCGCGTCACCGAGCCGGTCGATCTGCGGCTGCCGTCGGCGAAGCGCACTTCGGCGTGGAAGCGGAAGCCGCCACGCGGGCAGCGCTCGGGCAGCTCGATGCCGTCCGGCCGATAGGCGACGCGCCGGCCGTGCTGGCGTCTGTAGTAGCGGATCGCGTGCGAGCCGATCACGAGCCGCAACTGCACGAGCGAGACGGTGGCGACGTCCTGGATGCCCGGGATCACGGGCATGCGCACGGTCAAGACGCCCCCGTATGGCGGCGCGGCGTCGGAGACGTCGCCGGCGAACGCGAGCTGACCGCCGAACGGCCGCTGGCCCTCGACGTAGACGACGAGCCCGAGCTTGCCCTGCGCGATCGGCCCCGCCAGCAGCGCCACCGTGGCGTACTCGGGGATCGCCTGTGCGGTCTGCGCCATGCGCACGATCGCGCGTGCCTCGCCGTAGCCCATCACCGCGTTCGGCGGGCATCCGCCGAGCAGCGGCCCTTCGACGAGCACCTGCGCGAAGTCGCTCGCCGGTCGCGTGCAGGTCGCGAGACCGAGGCCGCTCGAGACGAGCCCGAGCGCCTCCGGGTAGGCGAGCCGGACCTCGGTCAACGGCGCGAGGGTCAAGCGACGCGGATCGAGCCGCAGCGTGACGGCGAGCGCCGTGGGGTCGCCCAGCCGCGCAGCGCGGTCGAACGCCGCCGCCAACCGCACCGGGCCCGTCGCGCGCGCGGCCGACGCGCTCGCCGCGCCCCCGAGTGTGCAGAGCGCGGCCAGCAGGCCGAGCGCCGCGGCGCGGCGCGACGTTCGCGTCATCGCCGCCCTTCGCCCTGGCTAGTAGTTGATCTGCGCGTGGGCGTGGACCGTGACCGCCCAGGTCCGCCGGTTGGCGGTGCCGCTGAACGATCCGCTGCCGACGGCGCGCCGGAAGCGCCCCGTGCCGCCGCGGACCGCGCAGGTGCCCGTGAAGTGCACGATCGTGGCCGCCGACTGCGGGTAGCCGCGCGCGGTCAGCGTCAGCGATCCGCCGCCACGCGGGTAGAACGTCACGGTTCCCTTCACCACGGTCACGCCGGTGACGAGCCGCGCGCGCACGGTCCCGGGCAGCGAGCCCGTGGCCGTGCCGCTCTCGTAGAGCGTGTTGCCGGACTTGCGCGTCAGGTGCAGGTAGGCGGTGCCGCTCAAGTTGAGCCGCCGAGCGGCATGCGCGGACGGTGCGGCCGAGCTGACGCCCCCGGCCGTGAGGGCCAGCAGCAAAGCCGCAAGCGCGGCCATCACGACGAAGCTTTCCCGCCGCAGCGACTGCCTCTTCATGACGTTCCTCCTCGGTTCCCCGACGTTCGCAACCTGGTAAGACCTTAACAGGTTTGCCCGGCCACGTATACGGCCGTGTTTCCTGTAATGGAAAACGTCGATTTCCAGGGAAATCACTCCTCTGAGCGGGGTGGGCGAAACCACTTCGAAGCACGCTGAGCGCACAGCGCGCCGGCAGTGTGCTGATCCGACCGAGGAGAACGGCGACCGGCGAAGCGGACGACGGGCCTCGAACCCGCGACCTTCGGCTTGGGAAGCCGACGCTCTACCAACTGAGCTACGTCCGCAGCGCTTCCCGATTCTAGTGATGCGAGCGCACGAGGCGAAGCGCCGACGGCGCGGTCCGTAGGCTTCGGCGCATGCGCCTCCGCAGGGTCATCGCGCCGATCGTCCTCGTGGCCGCCGCGGTGCTCGCGTGGCGCCGCCGGCGCGCCGGCGCCCAGCCATCGCTCGGCGCGGCGCCCGTCGCGCGGCCGGTGCCCGCATCGACCCGGCGCGCGCCGATCAGCTCACCGCCCGCGGCGCTCCCCGCCCCGACCGCCCCGTCCCCGCCACCGGCCGCGAGCCCCGCCGCAGCCGCGCCGCCCGACTCGCCCTTCGTCAGCGTCCCGTGGACGCTGGTCGCGGCGCCGGAGGACCGTGCCGAGCTGACCATCCGCTACGCCGTCCACCCGCACCTCGAGCTCGACCGCGCCGACGCACAGGAGACGCCGACGCAGGTGTTCGTGACGGTGCTGATGCGTCCGCGCGCGGCGGCCGGCGAGCCCCAAGCGCCGCCGCAGGAGCACGAGGCGACCGTCTCGCTCAGCGGCCCGCTCGGGGCGCGTGCGCTGATCCACGCGCCCGCCGACGCGGCGGCGCACGACGGCGGCGGCGGCGAGCCGAGCGACGCGCCGGTCTACCCTTGAGCTCCGCGCATGCGCCGCATCGTCACGACCCTCGCCGCCTCCCTCATCGCGCTGCTGCTCGTCGGCCTGCTCGTGTTCGGCGTCCTCCAGACGGGCGACGACAGCTCGATCGACCAGGCGCTGGCGCGGGGCCAGCACCCGCGCGCGCACGACGCCGCGCTGCCGCTGCTCGACGGCGGGAAGCGGACGCTCGCCGACTACCGCGGCGACGGGTACGTGCTCGTGAACTTCTTCGCCTCCTGGTGCCCGCCCTGCGAGGACGAGGCGCCGCTGCTCGACCGCATCCAGCGCCGGATCGCCGGCCGCGGCACGATCGTCGGCGTCGCCTGGAACGACGCCTCCGGGGACACGCGCAGATTCGTGCGCAAGCACGACGTCCGCTACCCGGTCCTGCGCGACGTCGACGGCAGCTTCGCCGGCGCGTACGGTGTGAAGGCGATGCCCGAGTCGTTCCTGCTCGACCCGCACGGGCACATCGTCGCGCTGGAGCGCAGCGAGCTGACCTCCCGCTGGGTGAGCGCGTACCTCGACCCGCTGATCGCGTCGAGAGGACGGCAATGACGCGCTGCACGCTCCTGCTCGCAGCGACGCTCGCCGCCGCGCTGCTGCTCTCCCCGTCCGCCGTCTCCGCCGTTCAGCCGCGCACGACGCTCCCCGCGATGGAGCAGCAGGTGATGTGCGTCGTCTGCAGAACGCCGCTCGCGGTCGCGAACGGGCCGCAGGCCGACGCCGAGCGCCAGCAGATCCGCGAGCTGATCGCGCAGGGCATGAGCCAGCAGCAGATCAAGGACGCGCTCGTCGCCCAGTACGGGACGCGCGTGCTCGCGCTGCCGCCGAGCGGCGGCTTCGATCTCGCCGTCTACGTCGTCCCCGCCGCGTTCGTCGTCTTCGGCCTCGCGGTGCTCGCCGTCGCGCTGCCGCGCTGGCGCCGACGCGCGCGCGCGCATGCCGCCGCCCCGGGCGCCATGGCGCCCGTCCTCAGCGACGAGGACATGCGCCGGCTCGACGAGGATCTCGCGCGCCACGACTGAGCGCCGCGGGCTCGCCGCTTCGCCGGTTGACGCCCCGCGTCACACCGGATTACTGTGAGCAGACACGAGGGGACGCGGCGCGCCGAGCCGCGCCCGAGCCGACGGCAGCCACGGGGGAAGCGCCGATGACACGGACCGGAGCCGAGTACGTCGAGGCCCTGCGCGACGGGCGCGAGGTGTGGATCGACGGGGAGCGCGTCGCCGACGTCACGACGCACCCGGCCTTCCGCAACACCGTGCGCTCGATCGCGCAGCTCTACGACATGACGCACGACCCCGCCCACAGTGACGTGCTGACGACGCCCTCGCCGGCGACGGGCGAGCCGGTCCACCGCTGCTACACGATCCCGCGCTCGCACGCCGACCTCGTCGCCCGCCGCGAGGCGACCCGCACCTGGGCCAAGGCCACCTTCGGCTACCTCGGCCGCAGCCCCGACTACATGGCCTCCTGCTGGGCCGGCTTCGCGGCCGCGCCCGGCGTGTTCGCGCGCGGCGGCCAGGAGCGGGCGGACAACGTCCTCGCCTACTACGCGCACATGCGCGACGACGACCTCTACCAGTCGCACACGATCGTCAACCCGCAGATCGACCGCTCCAAGCCGGCCGCGGAGCAGGAGGAGCCGTTCCTCTACGTCGGCGTCGTCAGAGAGCGCGACGACGGGATCGTCGTGCGCGGGGCGAAGATGGTCGGCACCGCCGCGCTGTTCGGCGACGAGATCTTCGTCGGCACGATCGAACCGCTCGGCCCGCAGGACCACGACTACGCGCTGACGTTCTCGATCCCGTTCAACACGCCGGGCGTGAAGGTGATCTCGCGCGCCTCCTACGAGGCCGAAGCGCGCAGCCCGTGGGACAACCCGCTCTCCTCGCGCTTCGACGAGAACGACGCGCTGATGATCTACGAGAACGTGTTCGTCCCGTGGGAGCGCGTGTTCGTCTACAGAAGCGTCGAGCTGGCGTTCAAGCAGTGGTGGGACACGCCCGCCTTCTCCTACTGGATCCACCAGGCCGCCACCCGCTACTGGACGAAGCTGGAGTTCCTCGCCGGCCTCGCGATCAAGGTCGCGAAGGCCAACAACGTGCTGAAGGTCCCGCTCGTGCAGATGCAGCTCGGCAGAGTCCTCACGACGGTCAACCTGGCGAAGGCGGCCGTGCTCGCGATGGAGGACGACTGCGAGCCGGTGCCGGGCTCCGACGGCGCCGTGCAGCCCAACCGCTCGGTCGCGTTCGCGCAGCGCGCGTGGGCGCCGAGCGCCTACGTCCAGCTGATCGAAGAGATCAAGTGGCTCGCCGGCGGCTCGCTGATACAGATGCCGGCCTCGTATCGCGACCTCGTCCATCCCGAGGCGGGGCCCCTGATCGAGCGCTACGTGCGCTCGCCCGGCCACACGGCGGAGGAGCGGATCAAGCTCTACAAGCTCGTGTGGGACGCGGTCGGCTCGGAGTTCGCGAGCCGCCACGAGCACTACGAGCGCTTCTACCACGGCGCGCCGTACGTGAACCTGCCGGCCGCCTACCGCGAGGGCGACCCGCAGCAGTGCGAGGCGCTCGCCGACGCGGCGCTGGCGGGCTACGCCCTCAGCGACCTGCTGGACGCGGCCGGCGACGATGCCGCGCCGCTGCCGCTCACATCGAGTCCGGAGCGCTGACGCCGAGCAGTCCGAGCGCCCGCGCGATCGTGCGCTGCGCCGCGACCGACAGCGCGATCCGGAACGCTTCGACGCCCGCCGGCTCGACCCCGACGACGTGGCAGTCGCGGTAGAAGGCGGTGAACTCCTGCGCCAGCTCGAGCGCGTATGCGGCGATGCGGTGCGGCGCGCGCCGCTCGGCCGCCTCGGCGACCTCGTCCAGGAACGCGAGCAGCTTCTTGACGAGCGCGCGCTCGGCCGGCTCCAGCGGTGCGGCCAGCGTGCCGCCGGCGCCCGCGCTCGCCAGCGCCGCCGCGACCCGCTCCTCGCCCGCCTTCTGCAGCATCGAGTGGATCCGCGCATGCGCGTACTGCACGTAGTAGACGGGGTTCTCGCTCGACTGCTCGCGCGCGAGGTCGAGGTCGAGATCGACGGTGGACTCGTGCGAGCGCTGGAGCATGAAGAAGCGCGTCGCGTCAACGCCGATGTCGTCGATCAGCTCATCGAGCGTGTTGAAGACGCCGCGGCGCTTCGACATCGCCGAGCGGTCGCCGGCGTTGATCAGGTGCACGAACTGCATGATCAGGATCTCGATCGCGTCCGGGTCGCCGCCGAGCGCCTGGAACGCCCCCCTGAGCCGCGCGACGTAGCCGTGGTGGTCGGCGCCGAAGACGTTGATCTGGCGCTCGAAGGCGCGCGCCTGCTTGTCGAGCAGGTAGGCGCAGTCGGACGCGAAGTACGTCGGCTCGCCGTTGGCGCGTTCGAGCACGCGGTCCTTGTCGTCGCCGAAGGTCGTGGTGCGCAGCCACAGGGCGCCCTCGGAGCGGTACGTGTGCCCGCTCGCCTCCAGCGCCGCGAGCGCTCGTCTGATCGCGCTCGGCTCGCCCTCGTACAGCGAGCGCTCGCTGAAGACCCGGTCGTGCCGGACGCCGAAGCGCGCGAGCGTCCCCTGGATCCGCCCGAGCATCTTCGCGACAGCCTCCTGCGCGAGCTGGTCCGGGTCGGCGGTCGCGGCGTCGGCGATCTCCTGCGCCAGCTCTCTGACGTAGTCGCCCTCGTAGCCGCCCTCCGGCACGTCCTCGCCGCGCGCCCGCGCCTGCACCGACTCGCCGAACTTGCGCACCTGCGCGCCGGCGTCGTTGAGGTAGTACTCGCGCTGCACCGCGTGGCCGTGGAAGGCGAGGATCTCCGCGAGCGCGTCGCCGTAGGCGGCGTGGCGTCCGCTGGCGGCGACGAGCGGCCCGGTCGGGTTCGCGCTGACGAACTCGACGACGATGCGCTCGGGCCTGTCGGCGCCTCCGGCGCCGTACGCGTCGTTCCGTTCGACGATGTGGGCCAGGGCTCTGGCGTACCAGGTGTCGGCGAGGAAGAGGTTGAGGAAGCCCGGGCCGGCGATCTCGTATCTCGCGAGGCCCGCGCCCAGGCGCTCTTGCAGGTCCGCCCCCAGCCGGTCGGCGATCTCTCGCGGCGGCGCTCCGACGCTCGGCGCGAGCAGCATCGCCGCGTTCGTCGAGTAATCGCCGAAGCCGTCGTGTCTCGGGCGCTCGACGGTGGGCGCAGCGCCGCCGGCGTCGCCGTCGCGCAGCGCAGCCGAGGCCGCCTCGACGGCGGCGCGCAGGTCCTGCAAGGGGGTCACGGCGTCGGAGGGTAGCGGCGCACGGTCGGCGACGCGGCCGCGCCTCAGTAGTGGTACGGCTCTCTCGCGAGGATCTTGTGGCCGCGGTAGATCTGCTCGAGCAGGACGACGCGGGCGAGCTGGTGCGGGAGCGTCAGGCGGCCGAGCGAGAGCCGGTGGTCGACGGCGTCGAGCGCGAGGCCGAACGGTCCGCCGACGACGAAGCAGACGTCGCGGCCCGCCTGGCGGCGATCCTCCAGAAAGCGGGCGAATGCCGGCGAGTCGTACTGCTCGCCCGCGGCGTCCAGCAGCGACACGAACGCGCGCTCGGGGATGCGACGCACCACGTGCTCGTCCTCGCGGACCTCCACCAGCTCCACGCGGGCATGGCGGGCGAGCAGCTTCTGATAGTGCTGAACGTCGTCGGCGAACGGCGGGCGCAGGCGACCGACAGCCAGGACGACGATCCTCACGGCTGCGATACTAAGACCCATGGACGACGAAGACCGCGAGCGCCACATCAACATCCACTTCTCCCCGGAGATCATGGCCGGGGTCTACGCGAACTTCGCGAACGTGAGCCACTCGGAGTACGAGTTCACGATCACCTTCGCGCGCGTGGACCACGAGGTCGAGGACGACGAGATCCCCGGCGTCGTCGTCTCGCGCGTCAACCTCTCGCCGCGTTTCATGCGCGAGCTGATCGACGCGATGCAGGACAACTACTCGAAGTGGCAGACGAGCGAGGGGATCAAGAACCTCCCCGAGTTCGACGGCCCGGACGAGCCGCGCCAGTAGGGCCCCGGCTCGAGCGATGCGCGTCGCGATCGTCGCGGACGTCCACGCGAACCGCCAGGCGTTCGAGGCGGTGCTCGACGCCGTCGAGGCCGCCGGCGCGGAGGAGCTGTGGTGCCTCGGCGACCTCGTCGGCTACGGCGCCGATCCCGACGCGTGCGTTCGCCTCGCCCGCGATCACGCGGCCGTCTGCCTCGCCGGCAACCACGATCTGGCCGCCTGCGGGAAGCTGCCGCTCGACCAGTTCGTGCGCGGCGCCGAGCTGTCGATCCGCTGGACGGCGGAGGCGATCGACCCCGAGCTGCTGGCGTGGCTCGCGACGCTGGAGCCGCAGCGGCTCGACGAGGCAGCCGGCCTCTACCACGCCTCGCCGCGCGATCCGGTGTGGGAGTACGTCCTGTCGCCATTGCAGGCGGAGCTCTGCTTCGACCGCATGGAGCACCGCGTCGCGTGCGTCGGGCACTCGCACATGGCGCTGGCCTACTGCCGCATGGAGGGATCGCCGGCCTCCGGCGACACGTGCCGCGAGGGCGCCAAGCGCGACCTCGCGGCGGGGACCTGGCTGCTGAACCCCGGCAGCGTCGGCCAGCCGCGCGACGGCGACCCACGCGCCGCCTGGCTGCTGCTCGACACGGACGCGTGGACTGCCGTCTTCCACCGCGCGGAATATGACGTCGCCGGAGCCGCGGCGGCGATCCGCGCCGCACGCCTGCCGGACTCGCTCGCCGAGCGGCTCGCGCACGGTCAGTAGCCTGTTGGGCTTCATGCGATTCGCTGCAAAGGTCGTCCCCCTGGGCCTGCTCGGGTTCGCGGTCGCACTGCTCGTCGCGTGCGGGAACAGCAACGGGCTGTTGTCCGGCTCCGACGCGCAGGGCCTCCAGGCGGCGCTCTCCGCCGCGCAGTCGGCCTGCGCGAACGGCGACGCCGCCGGGGCCGCGAGCGGCGCGCAGCGCTTCTCCGACCGCGTGAACGCGCTCGACAGCACGGTCGACGGCAGGCTGGCGGCGAACCTCCGGCAGGGCGCCTCGACGCTCGAGTCGCTCGTCGCGCAGGGATGCACCGGCACGACCGCGACGACGACCACACCGACGGTCACGACGACGACCACCACGACGCCGACCACGACCACGACGCCCACCACCACGACGGCCCCGACGACGCCAACCCCGACGGTGACGGAGACCACGCCGACGGCGCCGCCCAGCAACGGCGGCGGCGGCGACAACGGGAACGGCGATGGGACCGGCAACGGCAACAGCGGGGGCACGCCCGGCAACCCAGGCGGCGCCGCGCCCGGCCAGCTCAAGAAGCAAGCGGACGGCAATGACTGAGACCATGATCGCCGGCCGCTACGAGCTCGGCCGCCGCCTCGGCATCGGCGGCATGTCGACCGTCCAGCTCGCGCACGACCGCCGGCTCGAACGCAACGTGGCCGTCAAGCTGCTGGCCGAGCACCTCGCCGACGATCCCGCGTTCGTCTCGCGCTTCCGCCGCGAGGCGCTCGCCGCGGCGCGGCTCGTGCACCCGAACGTGGTGCAGGTGTTCGACTTCGGCTTCGACGAGGCCGCCCACCACCACTTCATCGTCATGGAGCACGTGCCCGGCAGCTCGGGCGCCGAGCTGCTGCGCGAGCGCGGCCATCTCGACGTCGAGGAAGCAGTCGAGATCGTCGCGCAGGCGTGCCGCGGGCTCGATTACGCGCACCGCAACGGCGTCGTGCACCGCGACGTCAAGCCCGGCAACCTGCTCGTGACCGACGACGGCGTCGTCAAGCTCGCCGACTTCGGGATCGCGAAGGCGACCGAGCAGTCCTCGATCACGCAGGTCGGCTCGGTGCTCGGCACCGCCGCCTACCTCGCGCCCGAGCAGGCGCGCGGCGAGGAGGCCGGGCCGCAGTCCGACCTCTACTCGCTCGGCGTCGTCGCCTACCAGCTGCTGTCGGGCCGCCTCCCCTACGAGGCGGCGTCGCTGTCGGAGCTGGCGCTGAAGCAGCAGCGCGAGCTGCCGACGCCGCTCGACGAGCTGAGCCCCACTGTGCCGCCGGAGCTGGCGCAGGCGGTCACGGTCGCGCTGGAGCTGGAACGAGAGGGCCGCTACGCGACCGCGGCGGCGATGGAGCAGGCGATCCGCGACGGCGCCCACGGGATCGCGCCGACCGGCTTCGAGCCGCGCGACACGGCCGCGACCCGCGTCATCGCGCCTGCGGCGGCGACGAGCGAGACGCGCGCGCCGACCTCCTCGCGCCGCGCGCCGCAGCAGGTGCCGGCGCGGCGTCCGACGCCACCGCCGCCCCCGCCCGGGCGCCGGCCCGTGCAGGCCACGCCCCGCGGCCGGGGCCTGCGCCGATTCGGCGTGCTGCTCGCCGTCCTCGCCGTACTCGCCGCCGGCGCGGCGATCGTCGCGGCCAGCAGCGACAGCGGCGGCTCGGTGCACCTCAAGCCGGTCGTCACCCGCGACGCGCAGCAGGCGATCCAGCAGTTGCAGGACCTGGTCGACAACAACACCAGATAGCTACGCGAGCGCGCCCGGCGCAGCGCCGCCGCGTACGGCCGCCGCAAGCTCGGCCAGCGTCCCGGCCGCAATCGCGGCGCGCATGTCGGCCATCAGCCGCGCGACGTAGGCGAGGTTGTGCAGCGTGACGAGCCGCAGCGCCGTCAGCTCGCGGGCGCCGAACAGGTAATGGAGATAGGCGCACGAGTAGCCGCCGGCGCATGCCGGGCACGGGCAGCCCTCCATGATCGGCTCGCGCGCATGCTTCCAGCGCCCCTTCGTGAGGTCCACCCGCCAGCGCCGCTCGGGTTCCGGCACGATCGCCATGCCGTGGCGGCCCAGGCGCGTCGGCATCGCGCAGTCGAACGTGTCGATCCCCAGCTCGACGCCGCGCACGAGATCGTCGATCTCGCCGATCCCCAGCAGGTGGCGCGGCTTGCCGGGCGCGACGTCCTCCAGCTCCGCCGTCGCCCACTCCACCTCCTCGTACATCTGCGCCTTCTCGGCTCCGAGCGAGCCGCCGATCGCGACGCCCGGCGCGGCGCTCGCGCCGACGTGGCGCGTCGAGCCGCGGCGCAGGTCCTCGTGCACGCCACCCTGCCCGATCGCGTAGAAGGCCTGATCGGCGCGGCCGTGGCGCTCCTGCCAGGCCAAGCAGCGGTCGAGCCAGCGGTGCGTGCGCTCGGTCGAGCGCGCGGTGTAGTCGCGGTCGACGTGGAACGGCGTGCACTCGTCGAACGCGAGCGCGACGTCGGAGCCGAGCGCGGCCTGCACCTCCATCGAGGTCTCCGGCGCCATGAACCGCTCGCCACCGTCGATGTAGGAGCGGAAGCGCACGCCCTCCTCCTCGATCGCGAGGATCGCGCCCGCGCGGTCAGCGCCGCTCGGCGCCCGCCCCTTGATCTCGTCGGCGACTGTGCCGTGGCCCATCGAGAAGACCTGGAAGCCGCCGGAATCCGTGATGATCGGCCCGCTCCAGCGCATGAACGCGTGCAGCCCGCCCTGCTCGGCCACCAGCTCATGACCCGGCGCCAGAAACAGGTGGAACGTGTTGCCGAGCACCATGTCGTAGCCGAGCGCGGCGACCTCGCGCGGCTCGATCCCCTTCACCGTGCCCTTCGTCGCGAGCGGCACGAACGCCGGCGTGCGCACCTCGCCGTGCGCCAAGCGCAGCACGCCGGTGCGCGCACGCGAGCCGGGGTCGCGATGATGGACGTCGAGCAGCACGGCGCGGGACCCTAGCGAGGGCGACCGTCCGTCGTCTGACGAGGCGCCGTCAGACGACGGGCGGGACCAAGCGGTCCCAATACGACCCCAGCAGCCGCAGCTCGTCCTCGCTGAACTGCGCGAGGAAGCCCCGCCGGATGCCCGCCACGTGGGTCGGGCGGGCCTGCTCGAGCAGCTCGATCCCGGCGTCGGTGACGCACGCGAACGCGCCGCGCGCGTCGTGCGTGCAGGCGCAGCGGATCAGCAGCCCGTCGCGCTCGAGCCGGTCGACGAGCCGGCTCATGCCGCTGCGGCTCAGCAGGACCGAATCGGCGAGGTCGCACATGCGCATGCGGCGCTCGGGCGCCTCGGCGAGCTGGATCAGCACCTCGTAGGAGGTGAGCGGGAGACCGTGCGCCGCTTCCATCTCGGCGTCGAGCGCCTTCAGCACGCTCGCGTGGACTCGCAGCAGGCCGCGCCACGCGTTCAGCTCGGCGGGACAGAGCCCCTCCACCGCTGCGACCGGAGGACTCGCGACTGTCATCGGTGTCTCTGTGGCGAGCGACACGATTCAGGCCTCGACGGCGAAGATAGCAGCGCTCGGCCGAGCGTTGGCCGGCAGGAACGTCCTCACCGTCCGCGCTCCAGCTCGCGCCGCAGCAACTCGTTGGCCCGTTCGAGCTGCGCGAGCGTCGCGTCCGCGACGGCGCGCACCCCGACAGCGCGGTTGATGCGCGCATTGATCTCACGGTGCGTTTCGCGCGTCACACGCGCGCGCTGGGAGACAAGCTTGCCGCGCTCCTCGCGCAGCCGCTCGCGGCGCTGGTACGTCGAGCCCGGATCGCCGGCGGCGCTGGCGATCTCACCCGGCGGCGACCCTTGGCCGACGACGCCGCCGGTGAACGCCACGAACGCCACCGAGGGTCTCGGCTCCGGATCGCCGAACAGCGACAGGTTCTCCCCCACCGCGATCTCCTCGTCCGGCCGCGCGTCGGAGGACAGCGCCTCGAACATGTCGCCCGGCTCGCTGCGCACGCGCTCGGGCGGCTCGTCCAGCGCACCGTCCTCGACCGCGGGTCTCAGCTCGATCGCGTGGTTGCGCTCCTCCTCGATCCGCCCGGCGAGCGTCTTGAGCGTGAGGTCCGAGGGCAGGAACAGGAAGCTCACCTGTCTGCGCGGCGCGGGCGAGCGGCGGATGAAGCGCCCGACGACCTGGCGGAAGAACAGCTCCGTGCGCGCGGTCGTGGCGTAGACGCCGACGCGCAGGCGCGGGATGTCGACGCCCTCCGAGACCATCAGCACCGAGACGATCCAGCGCTGCGTGCCGGCGGCGAAGCGCGCGATCCGCTGCGAGGCGTCGGCCTCGTCGGAGGTGACGATCATCGGCGCCTCGCCGCTGATCGCCTCCAGCCGCGTCGCCAGCTCGACCGCGTGCTGCTTGTCGCTCGCGACGACGAGTCCGCCGGCGTCCACGTGGTCGCCGGCGCGGATCTCGGCGAGGCGCGCGTCGGCGTCGCGCAGCACGCGCCGCACCCAGTCACCAGAGGCGTCGAGTGCGGTGCGCAGGCGGCGCGCGTCCTCCGCGCGCGGCAGCGCGAGCGAGAAGTCGGCGCGGCGGCGGCGGCCGTCGCTCATCCATTCCATGTCGCCGTCGTAGGGGACGAATGTGATCGGCCGGCACACGCCGTCGACGAGCGCGTCGGTGTACGTGTAGGTGAAGTCGGCCGAGGAGAAGCCGTCGGCGTCGTACGCGACCCACGGGATCGGCGAGTTGTCGGAGCGGAACGGCGTGCCGCTCAGCAGCAGCCGCAACTCCGCGCGCGCGAACGCGTCCATCGTCGTGACGCCCCAGCTCGCGTCCTCGCCCATGTGGTGCGGCTCG
>Ga0134125_10000707_pt1 | contig 43615 bp, 41 predicted proteins | sample KB31751_FD_96464 | JGI IMG/M metagenome (GOLD analysis project Ga0134125, IMG submission 96464) | Terrestrial soil microbial communities with excess Nitrogen fertilizer from Kellogg Biological Station, Michigan, USA - KB3-175-1 | ecosystem: Environmental > Terrestrial > Soil > Unclassified ...
GGAAGGAGCTGACGGCCGAGCTCGGAGCCCGGGTGCAGCTCATCGGCGACGACCTGTTCGTCACCAATCCGGCGATCCTGGCCCAGGGCATCGCCGACGGCCTCGGCAACGCCCTCCTCGTCAAGGTCAACCAGATCGGCACTCTCACCGAGACCCTGGAAGCGGTGGAGATGGCCAAGACCCACGCCTACTCGAACATCATCAGCCACCGCTCGGGCGAGACCGAGGACACCACCATCGCCGATCTAGCGGTCGCCACCCGCGCCGGCCAGATCAAGACGGGCGCGCCGTGCCGTAGCGACCGCGTCGCCAAGTACAACCGTCTGTTACGCATCGAAGAGGAGCTGGAGGGCGTGGCCTCGTACCCAGGTGCCAGGGCCTTCCCCCGTTGGAAGTCGTGACCCGCGTCGAAGCACCTGTCCGGACCGATTCGTTCCGCCCGGTGTTGGGCGCGGCTGTCGTTCTGTTTCTCGCGTTGCTCGCCATCGCGGCGCTCAAGAGCTACCGGGACCTTGCCTCGGCGCGGGCGCACCAGCACATGCTGGAGCGGCAGATCCAGCAGACCGTCGCGCGCAGCGAGTGGCTGCGCCTGCGCATCGAACGCCTGCACCATGATCCCGGCATGCTCGAACGGCTGGCCCGCGAGGACCTGGGGATGGTGCGCCCCAATGACGTCGTCATCGAGCTGCCGGACGGAGCTGTGGCCCCGCCTGCGTCCCGCGCGCCCAAGGCCGTGACCGCGGGGTTGGTCGGTCCGCCTGTCAGTCCGCCCGCGAATTTTGTGGGGCCGCCGGCCCCTTCTTCGCTCGCGGCGCCGGTCCCTGTCCCTGTCGCCGGGCCGCCGCGTCCCCCCGCCCCCCCCGGTTGAGCGTGATCTTCAGGGCCGGCGGCGTGATGAGAGTGGTGACGATGACCATCACCACCACCGCCGCGAAGACCGGCGGCGGGATCACCCGCTGACCGTGGAGCACGAGCTGGGCGCCGATCCCGGCGACGATCAGCCCCACCTCACCCCGCGGCACCATGCCTACCGCCACCGAGAGGCGGTCGAGCCCCCGTTCCAGCACGCCGGCGGCACAGACCATCTTGCCCAGGATGGCGGCGAGCGACAGCAGGGCCGCGAAGCCGAGCACCTCCAAGTGGCCGAAGCTCGCGAGATCGACCCGCGCGCCCATCAGCACGAAGAACACCGGCACCAGGAAGCCGGCGATGGGGTGGATCAGCTCCTCGATGGTGTGCTTGGTGCGCTCGCCGAGGTCGCGGTACGTCACACCGTCGAGGATGAGACCGGCGGCGAAGGCGCCGACGATGGTGGCGAGGCCGATGCGGTCCGCGAGATAGGAGAGGAGAAAGCAGGCGCCGAGCGACAGGGCGAGGAGCAGACCCTGGATCCGGAGGTTGCTTGCCAGCCGGAAGGCGTGGCGCGAGAGCCAGCCGCCGATCAGCAACGCTCCCACCAGGAAGGCGACGGCCTTGCCGACGATGACCAGCGCGTCCAGGGAGTTGAGGCTGCCGCCGGTGTCGGCGGCGGCGATCGTCCCCGCCACCACCGAGAGGATCACGAGGCCGAGGACGTCGTCGATCACCGCGGCGCCGAGGATGATCTTAGCCTCCCGGGTGGAGGTCCTGCCGAGGTCTTTGAGGACGCGGGCCGTGATGCCGACGCTGGTGGCGCTGAGCGTGGCGCCGAGGAAGAGATGGGCCAGCGTCTCCTCCTTCGGCAGCAGCCAGGCCGAGACTCCCCAGCCGAGGAAGAACGGCGCGATCACCCCCAGCACCGCCACCAGCAGGCTCGACCACCCCACCGACATCATCTCCTGGACGTTCGACTCCAGCCCGACCTGGAACAGCAGCAGGATGACGCCGAGCTGCGCCAGGATCTCCAGTCCCGGGTCCGTGGCGAGAAAGCGGAAGCCGCCGAAGCCCACGAGCGACAGGTTGCCCAGGACCATGCCGAAGACGAGCTCGCCCAGCACGGCCGGCTGGCCCAGGCGCTCGAAGATCTCACCGCCCAGCTTGGCCGCGCCGAGGACGATCACCAGCCCGAGCAGCACGGGCACCACGGGACCGCCGTGACCGTGATCGCTACCAGCGGTTCCGGCCGCCGGCGCCAGGGGCACGCCGCGGGCATGAAAGGTGATGAACAACAGTCCGAGGAGGGCGAAGGCGGCGATCGCGAAGGTGGCCTTGCGCATGCGCCTCGATCTTAGCGGATGGGGTCAGGCGGCGCGTTCGTTGCGTCCGTCCTGAACAACGACGCCCCGCCGAGGTCCGGGCGGGGCGCGATATCGAAAAGCAGGTAACAGCAGCCTCAGGAGATCTTGACGACGTTCTTGGCCTGCAGACCTTTGGGGCCTTCCACCACGTCGAAAGAGACCCGGTCCCCTTCGCTCAGGGTGCGGAACCCTTCGGCGATGATCGAGGCGTGGTGGACGAAGACGTCCGCGCCGCGCTCCCGCACGATGAATCCATACCCCTTGGCATCGTTGAACCACTTGACCGTACCTTGCTCAGCCATGCTCTTGCTCCTTGCAACAAAGAAACAGGTTGTTGTTCGCCGCGCGAAGCGGCCTCCTCCACGCCCCCAAAAAAGGGGCGAAATCAATATAGGGCGTCGAAGCCGGCGCTCGGGTGAACTGCAAGGAGCTACGCGTATGCGCGCTCGGGCTCGAAACCTTCAGGATCTTCCTAGGCTCTCTCTCGTCTCCCTCGGTGCCTGGCGATCCTCATATCTCGAACAACTAAGGAATTCATGGAATATCTGGATGCTGCGTGGGGGGTGCGGGCGGGGGTGTCTCGTGAAGCAAAATCCGACAGTGTTTTCTTGCGCTGACTCTGAATTTTTGCGGACTATGGCACCTCTCGGAGGAAAAATCAAGAGGGTATCGTGGAAAACAAGCGGGAAAGATTCGGTAAGATCCCCGGGTCATGTCGACACGCATTCCAAGGCAGCTCGATCCGGTGGAGATCCGGGTCCTCGGCTCCCTGCTCGAGAAGGAGCAGACGAACCCCGAGACCATCCCCATGTCCGTCAACGCCATCCTTCTGGCGTGCAATCAGAAGACGAACCGCGAGCCGGTGATGGCGCTCACCGAAGGGCAGGTGGTCGACGCCCTCGACCGCCTGCGCCAGGACGTCCTGGTCTGGCGCACCGAGGGAGCCCGCACGGAGCGCTGGCAGCAGAGCGTCGTGCGCCGCTGGGGGCTCGACCGGGCGGGCAAGGCCCTGATGACGCTGCTGCTCCTGCGCGGCGCCCAGACTCCCGGGGAGCTGCGCACCCGCACCGAGAGGATGCATGCCTTCGCTTCCGTCGACGAGGTGGAGGAGGCCCTGCGCCGGCTCGCCGCCATCGACGAGCCCCTGGTGCGGGACCAGCCGCGCCGGCCCGGCCAGAAGGAGATCCGCTGGATTCATCTGGTGGGCGAGCTGGCTCCCGAGCCCGAGAGGCCCAGGGAGATCTCCGAGCCGCCGGAGGCGGCGCTCGCCGCCGCCGCCCGTCCGGGCCTGTCCTCCCGGGTGGAGCACTTGGAGGAGCTGGTGCAGAGGCTGGCGGCGGACCTGGAAGAGCTCAAGAAGCAGCTCGGGATCTGACCTCTTCCCTACACGACTTCGATGCGCGGCGGCCCGGGGAGCACCTCGCCGATCTCGGCGGCGCGGTGGCCGCCGGCGAGAAGAGCGGCGAGGAGGGCCGCCGCGCTCTCGGCGGGAGCCGCGAGGAGCAGACCGCCCGAGGTCTGGGGATCGAAGAGCACCTCGCGCTGCGTCCGGTCCAGGCCGGCGCGGTCCTCGAAGATCCCGCTCACGTTGCCCTCGTTGGCTACCGTGCAGCCGGTGGTGACCCCCGCTTTGGCCAGCCGGTAGAAACTGTCGTGGACGGGCAGCCGCTCGAAGACCAGGCGGATCGCCACCCCCGAGGCCTTCGCCATGCCCGTCGCATGGCCGGCGAGGGCGAAGCCGGTGACGTCCGTAGCGCCCCGCACGCCGTGCTCCAGGGCGAGACGGCTGGCCACGTCGTTCAGCCGCTCCATCTCTGTCAAGGCCGGCTCCAGCCCCGCCTCATCGAGCTTGTCCACCTTGAAGGCGTTGATCAGCACTCCCGTGCCCAGCGGCTTGGTGAGGATCAGGCGGTCCCCGGCTCGGGCGCCGGCATTGGTGAGCAGGCGCTTGGGATCGGCCAGGCCGACGACCGAGAGGCCGTACTTGAGCTCCTCGTCCCGCACCGAGTGGCCGCCCAGCAGCGCGGCGCCGGCCTGCGCCATGGCCTCGGCGCCGCCCTGAAGGACGGTGCCCAGGGCTTCCGCGCCCTCGCCTTCCAGCTCCGGGAAGCAGCAGAGGTTGAGGGCGAAGAGGGGCCTGCCGCCCATGGCGTAGACGTCCGACAGCGAGTTGGCGGCGGCCACCCGGCCGAAGCGGCGAGGATCGTCGCACACCGGGGTGATGAAGTCGGCCGTGGCGACCAGGGCATGACCGTCGAGGAGGAAGACGCCGGCGTCGTCGCCCGTTTCCGGGCCGACGAGGATCCTCTCATCCCCTCCGGCGAGCCGGACGAGCGGGGCGATCATCGTTGAAAGGTCCCCCGGACCTATCTTGGCCGCTCAGCCACCGGTGGTGGCGCAGGCGGTGAGGCGGAATTTCCGCCGGAACAGTGCCATGCGGGGGATTGTATAGAATCCGCTGCGCTAGACTTAGTACCGCCAATTTATCCTTTGAAGGAGGGCTTGCATGTACCACAAGCTGTCGACGTCGTTGCTCGCCGAGTTCATCGGCACGTTCGCGCTGATCTTCATCGGCGCCGGCGCCGGCGCCCTGGGCCTGGGGGGCCTGGTGGGCGTGGCCTTCGCCCACGGCCTGGTGATCGTCAGTTTCGCCTACGCCTACGGCCACATCTCCGGCACGCACATCAACCCCGCGGTGACCCTGGGCGTCTGGGCGGCCGGAAAGATCGACACCGGCCGCGCGCTGTCCTACATCGTCTTCCAGATCGCCGGCGGCATCGTCGCCGCCCTCGCGCTCTCCTGGGTGCTGGGCGGCACGGGAACCGGCCTCGGCGTCACCGCCCTGGCCCACGGCCTTCAGGTGAAGGACGTCACGATCAACATCACGCCGGCCATCGGGGTGGTCCTCGAGGCGATCCTGACCTTCTTCCTGGTCAACGCCGTCATGAACGCCGGCATCAGCGGCAAGGCCTCGGTCCCCGGCGGCCTTGCCATCGGCCTGACGCTGACCTTGTGCATCCTGATGGGCGGCCCGCTCACCGGCGCCAGCCTCAACCCGGCGCGCAGCATCGGCCCGGCCGTGGCCACGGGCAACTTCGCCGACCTCTGGGTCTACCTCGTGGGCCCCGCCCTGGGCGGCGTGGCGGCCGGCCTGCTCTACAAATTCGTGTACGAAGAGCATCCGCGAAAGAAGTAACCGCTCCCGCCGGCAGCCGCCTCTCAACTTTTTTCGAGAGGCGGCTCGCTTTTCCCCCCCGCTCGCACACTACTCTTATAGAGCGCCCCCTTACAGGGATTTTTACACCGGGTAAAACCGGGGGAAGCTTCAGGTGCCATGTATCTGATTAACGAACCATCCAGTTAAAATAATCACCCCGGGGAGGGCAATGTCGCGCCCTCTCACGACAATTGCCTCAGGGCTCCAGCTCTCATGGGGAGAGCCGGTTCAGCCCTTGGGCTCCACAGTTAGTTTCTGGAGGATGCATTTGATGAGTATCAGAGGCTTGAAGTACGCGTTCGCAACACTTTCATGCGGTCTGTTGGCCATCGCCGCGAATGCCCAGAACGAGGGGAACCACCGCATCGTCTACACCCCCACGAAGGACGCCATCGTCGCCAAGGCCACGCAGATCACGAACCATGGCGGTCCGGTGATCGTCTCGGCCAAGGTCGTCTTCATTTTCTGGGGACCGACCTTCTCCAACGCCGCCTCTCCCGATTTCGCGTACGCCCACACCCTGCAGGCCTTCCGCAACCAGTTCGGAACGACCGGCGAGTACAACACCATCACGCAGTACAGCGGCAGCAACGGCACCATCGCGCTGGCCAACCTCGGCACGGGCACCGCCGACCTGTTCGACACCTCGACCCCTCCGACCAACGTCACCGACTCCGCCGTCCGCTCCAAGGTCACCTCCTACACGTCGAGCCATGGCGGCAACAACACCAGCACCATCTATGAAGTCGTCCTCCCGAAGACGTCCTACTCTTCGGACGGTTCGAGCACCTCCTGCGGCGGCCCGGGCCTGGCCTACTGCGCGTACCATAGCTGGATCGGCAGCGGCACTTCGGCCACCAAGTACTCCATTCAGCCCTATGCGAGTTGCAGCGGCTGCAAGGTCTCCGGTTGGACGGACGTGCAGAACGAAGAGCACTTCGTCTGCCACGAGACCCGCGAGGCCGTGACCGATCCGACCGGCACCACCTGGTTCGACTCCTCGGGCCAAGAGGCCGACGACAAGTGCGCCTGGTCGCCCTCGCCGTTCATCGGCACCGGCGGCTACGGCTACCAGTACCAGTGGTCGAACGCGGCCCGCGCCTGCGTCCGCACGCGGTAAAACCAACGCCAGCAGTGGTTGTAAGGAGAACCCCGGCGGAGTCGCCGGGGTTTTGCTTTTGTGCAAACTAGGGGTGCGGCAGCACGTCCGGCCACCAGCCGCCGGGAACGTTCATCGGCCACGGGCAGGTCTGCTGAATGTTCAGCTCGCGAAACATGGGGCTGTCGTATTTGAGATTGAAGTTGAAGCTGTCCTCAGGCTTGTGACCGGCGCAGCGGTAGTACGGTGTGCCGAACGCGATGGCGAGGAGGAAGGCGACCTCGGCGACGGCGTAGACGCGGGTCCAGCGGGCCGCCCGGAAGGCGAGGCGGGTGCGGGCGAGCAGGCCGGCCCAGAGCACCACGGGCAGGACCGCGGCGTGGAAGAGGATCACTCCCTGCCACATCATCACCGTCGTGGGGGAGAGCGAGAACACGATCACGCCCGCCACGAAGCAGATGCGGACGTATCCCTTCACCCAGGAGCGACCCACGGTGCCCGGGACGAGCCGGCGGCGCCAGACGGCCAGGCCCCACGCCCGCAGCCGCGCCAGGCGGGTGGGAGGAACGGGAAGGCTCCTTTTCCCCATTCGCCACAGCCGCAGATTGGCAAGCAGTGGAAAGGCGACCGTGAGCCCCAGGACCGTGGTGGCCAGAAGGTGGAGGCCCGGCCCCAGCCAGCGGTCGGAGCCGCCGAGGATCTCGGAAAAGTTGAAGTCGTCGAGCCGCCAGGAGACCGACAGCGAGGCGTAGCGCAACCAGTAGCTCACGCCCCGCGGCAGCCCGTAGAGCAGGCCGCGGCCCAGAAATCCTTTCCTGGCCGCCGTCACGATCGCGGGATGCGCCGTCACCTCGATCGCCCACGGAATCAGCGGGAGCGCTGCCACGAGGCCGCCCAGAATCGCGCCCGGCCAGTGCACGCGCAGGAAGCGCCGCAGCCAGAGCAACGCGGAGGCCACCACCAGCAGCAGGCAGGAAGGGTGGATCTGGAAGGCCGTCACCAGTCCCGCGGCGTGGAGGAACGAAGGCCAGAACCGGGCGCGCTCGCGCTGGGCCAGGCTGCTCCAGAGGTGGAGCGAGCCAAAGAGGAAGAGGTAGTTCGGGTTCCAGAGGAACGTGGCGAAGAAGAGCTGCCAGGGATTCAGCCAGTAGAGCAGGGCGAGCAGCACCCGCTCGCGCGGCGCGAGGATTCGCTTGAGCGAGCCGTCCAGCAGCCAGTAGGCGGCGACGTGGAAGAGCAGGACGAGGACGGTGGGCGCCCGGTGGTCCCGCCAGAGCATCAGCGGCAGGCCCACGAGCACGCTGGTGATCCCTCCCGGCGCCTTGCCTCCCGTGGACAGGGGATTGCCGTAGGGAATGAACTGGCCCCGCGCGGCCAGCAGCCAGCCCCGGGCCAGGAGGTTGAGCTGGTCGCCCCCCACCTGACTGCGGATCACCATCAGGACGGCGATGCCGAGGCCGAGGGCGAAGAGAGCGCGGACCGTCCGCGCCGCCGTCGCGGAGAGCCGGGATGGGGTTGTGGCAGGCATGGGAGCCAAAGATCGCAACGGGGAGCTGAACTATACTCTGCCGTTCGTGAACCAGGAAAGGATTGCGGCTCCGGCTCGCCCGGCATGGGCGCGCCCAATGGCGTGGACGGCCGTCGTCTGTCTCTACACGGCGCTCACCTTCGTCTACTTCTGGCCGCTTCCCCGGCTCTGGCAGGATCACATCGGGCCGCAGCTCGGGGATTCCCTGTTCAATCTCTACGTCCTCAAGTGGGGAGCACATCAGATCCGGCTTGGCCTTCCCGACGTCTGGAACGCCAACATCTTCTACCCCACCCGGGGAGCGCTGGCCCTTTCCGATCACCTGTTGGGGCCGGCGGCGGAGCTCGTCCTGTTCGAGACGGTGATCCCAAACGCCATCGCCGGCTTCAACTTCCTCTTCCTCAGCTCGTTCGTGGCCAGCGCCCTCGCCACCTGCTGGGTGCTGCGCCGCTGCGGGCTCTCGTGGGTGGCGGCGGTGCTGGGCGGCTGGATGTTCGCATACTCGCCGTTCCGGCTGACCCAGACGCCCCATCTCCAGATCCTGATCGCCCAGTGGATTCCCCTCACGCTCTGGTTCTGGGACCGGCTGCTGGCGGAGCGGACGGCGAAGAACGCCGCCCTCTTCCTCCTCTTCTACCTGCTGAACCTTTCCGGCGGGTGTTATCTCGCCTACATGATCCACTTTCCGCTGGCGGCGATCCTGGCGATCCGCGCCCTGGAGCAGCGGCGGGCGCTCCTGTCGTGGCGAATGCTGCGGCTTTTCGTGCCGGTCCTCCTGGTGGCGGGCGCGGCCGGGGCTCTCCTCTTCGTGCCCTACGTCCGGATCTCCCACGCGCTGGCCTTAAGCCGGGGGCACGACGAGATCCAGGAGTTCGGCGCCACCCTGGCGAGCTACTTCAGCCCCTCCTTCGAGGGCATCTACTTCGGCCCGCCCGTGCGGCAGTTCCTGCGCTCGATCCTGGGGGGCCATGCCGAGGCCTTCTTCCGCTCCGAGAACTCCCTCTTCGCCGGTTTCCTGCCCACGATCCTGTTCGTCGTGGGAGCCGTCGCCGCCTGGCGGAGCCGGAAACTGGAGCCAGCCCCGCAGGACGCTGCCTGGGCGCGCGGGCTCGCCCTCTCGGGCCTCGTCTGCTTCGCGCTCTCGCTCGCCGTCGTCTATGGGCCGTTGATGCGCGTAGTGCCGGGTCTTTCGGGGATGCGGGTGCCGGCGCGGTTCTACGCCTTCGTCTCTCTCACCGTGGCGTTCTTCGCCGCTCGCGGGATCGACGTCCTGCGGCGCCGTCTGCCGGGACCCTGGGCGCGGGCGGCGCTCGCCGCCGGGCTCGCCGTCATACTGGCCGTGGAGCTGGCGCCGCGCCAGCTTCCCTGGCAGCCGCTGGCGAAAGAGGAGGAGATGCCGGAGGTCTACACCTGGATCCGGGACCAGCCGGCGATCCATGCCCTGATCGAGCTCCCCATTCACTCGGACGACCGGGAGATCCAATTCATCTACGCCTCCACGGTGCACTGGAAGCCCATCGCCAACGGCTTCAGCGGCTATCTGCCCAAGATTCACGAGGAGCTGGTGGAGCGTATCCGCTTCCTTCCCGGCCCGGCCGTCCTCGACAGGCTGCGCGACCTGTGGATCACCCACATCCTGGTCCACGCCCGGAGAGCGGACCGCGCCGAGGCCGTGCGAGCCTGGGAGGAGAGGTTCGCCACGGGTCCGAATCCGCAGGTGGAGCGGGTGTACGCGGCCGACGGATTCTACGTCTACCACGTGCTCGGCGCGCCGCCAGGGAACGGCCCGTGACTCTGCCCAACGGAAAGACGGCTCCGCCGCGAGAGGCGCCGTCGTGGACGTTGTGGACGGCGGTGACCCTGATTTTCACCGTCCTCTCTCTGCTCTATTTCTGGCCGCTGCCGAAGGTCCTTGGGGATCACCTCGGCCCCGATCTCGGCGATCCGATGTTCAATCTATGGGTGCTCAAATGGGGCGTGCACGAGATCCGGCTCGGCCTGCCGAATCTTTGGAACGGAAACGTCTGGAACGCCAACATTTTCTATCCCACGAAGGGTACCCTCGCGTTCTCGGACCATCTGCTGGGGCCGGCGGCCGAGCTCGTGCTGTTCCTCAAGATTTTTCCCAACGCCATCGCCGGCTACAACGTTCTCTTCGTCTCCTCCTACATCGGCAGCGCCCTCGCCGTCTGCTGGATGCTGCGCAAGAGCGGGCTCTCGTGGGCGGCGGCCGGGCTGGGCGGGTGGATGTACGCCTTCTCGTCGTTCCGGCTCTCCCAGATGTCGCATCTCCAGATCCTCATCGCCCAGTGGATACCTCTCACGCTCTGGTTCTGGGACCGCCTGCTGGTCGAGCGCACGGTGAAGAACGCCGCGCTCTTCCTGCTTTTCTATCTCCTGAACCTTTCGGGCGGCTGTTACCTGGCGTACATGATTCATTTTTCCCTGCTGGCGATCTTCCTCAGCCGGGTTCCCACGGTGGGGCGGCAGCTCTTCTCGCCGCGCTCGCTGCGAGTCTTGATTCCGGTTGGGGTCGTGGCGTCGCTGGCCGTGGCCGCGCTGTTCCTGCCCTACCTGCGGATCTCCCGCGCTCAAGGGCTTTCCCGGCCGAAGGCTGAGATCGAGTTCTACGGCGCCAGGCTGGCGAGCTACTTCAGCCCCTCTCCTGAGAACGGATATTTCGGCGACGGAGCGAACCGATTTCTGCACAAGGTGCTGGGAGATTCCGCCGATCGTTTCTTCCGGCCGGAAAACTCATTGTTCGCCGGCTTCGTGCCCACGATCCTGTTCTTCATAGGAGCCTGGGCCGCCTGGCGTGGGCGGAGAGAGGGCTCGGCGGACCCCTGGGCGCGAGGACTTATACTTTCCGGGCTGGTCTGCTTCGCGCTGTCCTTCGCCTGGGTCTTCGTGCCTCTCGCCCGCATCGTCCCGGGCCTTTCCGGAATGCGCGTGCCGGCCCGGTTCTACGCTTTCGTCTCCCTGACCGTAGTGTTCTTCGCGGCGCGCGGCTTGGACTTTCTGCGAGCCCGCGTTCCGGGGACTCGGGCACGGGCGGCTCTCGTGGCGAGCCTCGCCGCCGTTCTGCTGATCGAGCTGGCCCCCTGGGGTTTCCGCATGGAGCGCCTGCCCCGCGAGGGCGAGCTGCCGGAGGTCTACCGCTGGCTGCGAGACGAGCCGTCCATCCAGGGGCTCGTCGAATTGCCCCTCTATGGGGACAGCCGCGAGATGGACTACGTCTACGCCTCCACCGTGCACTGGAAACCCATTGCCAACGGCTACAGCGGCTACATGGCGCCGAGCTACGACCAACTCGCCAACCGCATTTTCCTTCTGCCGGGCGTGGCCGGATTCGATCAGTTGCGCGCCATGGGAATCTCGCACATCGTCGTTCACGCCGAGCCGCCGCTGCGCATCAAGGAGGTGCGGCGGTGGGAGCGAAAGCACGGCGAGGGGCCGGAGCGCGAGATGGAAAGGGTCTACGGCTCCGAGGACGACGGAATCTTCGTCTACCGCGTTCTCCCGGCACCTACGGCCCCGGCGCAGGACGGCCCATGAACGCGAACGTTTCGAAATGGCGCCGCGCTTTGGGCTGGGCGGCGATCACGGGCCTCTATACGGCGATCGCCACGTTGAGCCTGCGGCCGATCTGGAGCTTCGGCGGCGACCGCCTCACCAACAGCCTGTCGGACCCGCTGTTCAATCTCTGGGTGCTCAAGTGGGGGGCCCATCAAATTCAGATGGGCTTGCCCGATGTCTGGAACGCCAACATCTTCTATCCCACCAGGGGCACGCTCGCCTTTTCGGATCATCTCCTGGGGCCGGCGGCACAGCTCGCCCTGTTTCTGAAAATCGTTCCCAACGCCATCGCCGGTTACAACTTCCTCCTTTTCACCTCGTTCGTGGCGAGCGCCCTGGCCACCTGCTGGGTGGCGCGACGGGGCGGGATGTCCTGGCCGGCGGCGGTGCTGGCGGGGTGGATGTTCGCCTTCTCGCCCTACCGGTTCTCGCAGATCGCGCACCTCCAGCTTCTGATCGCCCAGTGGATTCCTCTCACCCTCTGGTTCTGGGACCGGCTGCTGGTGGAGCGCACGGCGAAGAACGCCGCGCTTTTCCTGGTCTTCTATCTCCTCAACCTCACGGGCGGTTGTTATCTCGCCTACATGATTCACTTGCCGCTTCTGGCGCTGCTGGCGAACCGGGCCCTGTCGGAGCGTCGGGCGCTGATCTCGGCGCGCGCGCTTCGCGTGCTGGTTCCCGTGGCCCTGGTGGCGGCGGCAGCGGTGGCCGTCATCTTCCTTCCCTATCTGCGGGTTTCCCATTCGCTGGGGCTCGTCCGCACGGGGTCGGAGATCCGCCAGCTCGCGGCGACTCCGGCGAGCTACTTCAGCCCGGCGCCGCAGAGCGTCTACTTCACGGCCGGAGTGCGGAACTGGTTGCGCTCGGCCCTCGGCGACGACCGGGCGAAGGCGTTCCTGCGGCCGGAGGGCGCCCTGTTCGCGGGTTTCCTGCCGACGATCCTCTTCGTCGTGGGGCTGGCGGGCGTCTGGAGGCGGCGCCAGGAAGCGCTGGACCTATGGGATCGGGGCCTCGTGATCTCGGGGTTGTGCTGCTTCGCCTTGTCCTTCGCGATCGTTTACGAGCCTCTGATGCGGGTGATCCCGGGTCTTTCGGGGATGCGCGTGCCGGCCCGGTTCTACATCTTCGTTTCGTTCACCCTGGTGTGGTTCGCGGCGCGCGGCGCGGACGACCTGCTGCGGCGCCTGGCCAGCCCATGGGGGCGCCGGGCGCTCGCCGCGGTCTTCGCGCTGGTCCTCGCCGCCGAGCTCACTCCCCACCGCCTGCACTGGTCGGCTCTGCCCCGAGAGGAGGAGGTTTCCGACGCCTACCGCTGGATCGCCCGCGAGCCGTCGGTCAAGGCGGTGATCGAGCTGCCGATCCATGACAACTCCTCCGAGAACGAGTACCTCTACAACTCGACCGTGCACTGGAAGCCCATCGCCAACGGCTTCAGCGGTTACGATCCGCCGAGCCATCGGGCGCTGGTGGAGCGCATCCACTTCCTGCCCGAGCAGGACGGGCTCGACCTGCTGCGCGAGGTGTGGATCACCCACCTTGTGGTCCACGTCGACAATCCCCGCCGGGAGGCGAGGCTGCGCGATTGGGATCAGAGATTTGCCAGCGGACCCGGGCGCCAGGTGGAGCGGGTCTATCAGTCGGAGGACATCTCGATCTACCGGGTGCTCGACGTCCCGGGAAGCTTGCCCACCAACTCCAAGACGCCGAATCGCGCCGGCTTGTGAAAATCTGGGGGATGAGTGAAGGTGGGAGACCAGCCGCTGAATTCGGGCTCGCCGTCCCGCGGCCGCTCGATGCGATAGAAGTTGGCGCGCCAGAGCCGCGGCGGATCGTTCGCGGCGATGCCTCCCCAAGGGATGACGAACGTGGCCCACCAGTCCTGCCGCTCCCCGCCTTTCCCCGTAGCCCAGCGGATTCCCGGGCAGTCCCAGGACTTGTCGGTCACCCTCTCCTCCCGGCGGGAGGTGGGATTGTGGATGGCGCCGTCCCAGAGGACGCCCCGCGGGCTCACCTCGAGCTCGAAGTAGTCGATGGGGTCGGCCGGCCCCGCCGCCAGGAAGACCTCTACCGCCTCTTCCTCATAGATGGGATCGTCCCGCCGCTCGAACGTCCCCCAGGCGTCGCGGTCCTCGCAGTCGAACCGCACGTAGAGCGCCGCGTCGTCCCAGGCGACGCGAACCCGGGTCTGCTGGATCGCCGGTCCGCTGCCGTCGACGAGAAGAAAAGGGGGAAGGCTGGGGATCGCGTCCCAGGCCGGGGACCCCGGGTCCGCGAGGCTCGTCGCGTAGGGAGCGCGCCAGTGGGGGAGGTCGCTCATCGGACGTAACTTAGCCCACGGCGGGAGCTTGGGATAGACTTTCCCCCGGCGAAACCCCATGGCGAAACTTTTCCTCACCGGCGAGTCGAAGGTGGCGTTCTCGGAGGCGGTGCGCACCGTCGAGGCGGCGAGCAGCGCCGAGCTGGTGGTGGCGGTGCGACAGCGTTCGGGAAGCTATGTCCACGTGAACCTGACCGTGGGCATCCTGGTGGGGCTCGCGGCCCTCGCCTTCCTTCTCTATTCGCCGTCGAGCCACGAGCTGATCTGGTTCCTGGTGGACCCGGTCGTGGCGGGCGCCGTCGCCGGGCTCGTCTTCCTCCGCAGCCCGCTGCTGACCCGGATCATCACCCGCCGGGCGGCGAGGCGGGGCCGGGTCGAGACGGCGGCGCGGTCGGTGTTCGTCGAGCAGCGGGTCCACAGCACCTCCGGACGCACCGGCATCCTTCTCTATCTCTCCCTCCTGGAGCGGGAGGCCGTCCTCGTCGTCGATCTCGCGGTGGAGACCCTGGCGGCCACCGACGCCTGGCGCGCGGTGGTGACTGAGATCGAGAGCGCGATGCGCCGCGGCGCCTCCGGATTCGAAGTGGCGGCGAAGGTGAGCGGCCTGGCGGCGGTGCTGGGGCCGGTCCTGCCGCGAAGTGAAGACGACGTGGACGAGCTTCCCAACGAGGTGTGCTGACCGTGCCTGTGCCGAGGGTGGCTATCGTGACAGAGAGACTGCGTCGCCTTTCCCGGGTCCTGCCCTTCCTGGCCTTCCTGGCGCTGCTCTTCCTGCCGGTCGTGGCCTTCGGCCGGCCCGGCGGCGGCCAGAGCTACTCCAGCGGCGGCGGCAGCCATGGCGGCAGCGGAGGCGGTGGAGGTGGCGGCTGCATCTTCCTGATCCTCCAGCTCTGGCTCGAGCTGATCTTCCAGCACCCGGTGATCGGCATCCCGCTGACGATCGTCGTGGTGGTGGCCTTCATCTCGTACCAGAAGCGAAAAGCAGCCGCCGGCGATCAATCCTGGACTTCGGCGCCGGTCCCGACGCCCATGGCTTACCCGGGTCCCTCGTCGCCGGCTTCACGGGCATCGAGGGCATCGCGCGATCTCGACGACGTCCGCGAGCTCGATCCGGAGTTCTCGGTCGTCCTGTTCCACGATTTCGCCTACGCCCTCTACGCCAAGGCGCACGAGGCGCGCTCCAATCCGCGGGACCTGGAGTCGCTTTCGCCCTACGTTGCCCCTGCCGCCCGCGAGCACCTCGCCCATCGTCCGCCGGTGGGTGCGCCCGTCTCGGGCGTGGTGATCGGCGCCATGCGGGTCGTGTCGCTTTCAATTCCGGTGGCTGGAGCGCCATCCGATGCCCCGCAGAGGCAGGTGACCCTCCTTCTGGAGTTCGAGTCCAATATGACGGTGGGTGCGGAGCATACGCAGTACGTCCGCGAGCGCTGGCGGCTGGTGCGCGACGCCGGCGTGCGGAGCAAGCCGCCCGAGCAGGTAGGCTCTTTCCACTGCCCCAACTGCGGCGCGCCCTTCGGTCCCGAGGGAGGCGACCGCTGCGAGTACTGCGGCCAGGTCGTCTCCGGCGGCAAGTTCGACTGGAGCGTCGCGTCGATCGACCTCCTCGAGCTCGAGCAGCGGCCTCCGGCGCTCACCTCCGACGTCCAGGAGATGGGGACGGATCTGGCGACGATCCAGCATCCGGCGCTCAACACCCGCTGGGCGGAGCTGGTGCGAGACGATCCCACGGTCACCCAGGACGCTCTCGCCGCCCGTTTCGGGGTGATCTACGAGGAGCTCAACGCCGCCTGGACGAAGGGCGACCTCGCCGCCGTCCGCCCCCACGTCTCCGACGGGCTCTTCGACTACCTCCAGTACTGGGTGACGGCCTACCGGACTCAAGGGCTGCGCAACATGCTCGAAGGCATGCACATCGTGCGATGGACGGCGGTCAAGGTGATCCGCGACAAGCACTACGACTCGCTGACCATCCGTCTCTGGGGCACGGGGAAAGATTACACCGTCCGCCAGCCAGTAGGCGCGGTCGTCTCCGGCAATCCTTACCGCGACCGTCTCTACTCAGAATACTGGACGCTGATCCGTGGCGCCGGAGTGAAGGGCGCGCCGCGCACCGACAAGACCTGTCCCAACTGCGGCGCGCCCCTCGACGTCAACATGGCGGGCGACTGCCAGCACTGCGGCGCCAAGATCACCAGCGGCGCCTTCGACTGGGTGCTCTCCACGATCGAGCAGGACGACTCGTATACCGGGTAGAGGGCCGTCCTTTCGGCGCGGCCTCCACAGCGGCCCCTCACCACCCCAACCCCTCCTCTCCCACCGCACTCCCGCCCGACCGGGAGAGGAGGGGCTAGAACAGCCGGCCTTGTTTTTGCGACAAACCACTCCCTCTTCTCCCGGCGGGGGCGGGGGGGAGGCTGGGAGAAGAGGGCCGGGGTGATGAGGGCCCCGGCGGTGCGACGACGGGTCCGGCTCGCGTCGGCTTCAAGTAGCGGCGTCGAACCCTCCGTACAGGTTCCTAGACCGCCAGATCCTCGAGCGACTTGCCGGCCGCCAGGGCCTCGGCGATCCAGGCCGGACGCTTGCCGCGACCCGACCAGGTGAGGTTGGGATCGCTCGGGTGCCTGTACTTGGGCGCCACGGTGGCGGCGGCAGCACCCTTTCCCGCGCCCTTGGCCCGCTCCATGCGGACGACGTCCTCCAGGGTCAGGCCCAGACTGGCCGCCAGCTCGCGCATCTGGCTGAGGACCCGCTCCCGCTCGGCCTCCCGGCGGGCGGTGATCTCGGCCTGGGCGTCCTTCACGAGGGTCTCGAGCTCTTCGATGGAGAGCTTGGATAGATCGATGTTGCCGCTGCTCTTCGCCATGGTTCTTCTCCTCTTTCAGGGGATCTCGCCGGGAGTATATCGCCCTCCCTGAGTCACGGGGGATCGCCGGAGATTGCCGCGCGCGTCCGTCTACGAAGGCACCTGTACTCTGGGACTGGGAGCAGTGCCCTTCGGGATGAGCTTGCGACGCCTACAACATCGGTGCCTCTTCTGGACCACCCATTTCCATCGCTGGATGCGAGGGAGCCGGCGGTGGAGATCGGCCTCGTGGCAGCCAAAGGCCGCCCTGAGCCTCGTGACTGCTACAGTTAGGCCGCGAGGAGAAGTGACGGCCATGAAAGAGACGAAGCCGGAGAAGGAGACTCTCAAGAAGCAGCGCCGCATCGCCGAGAAGCTCGGCGTGCCCGAGATCGAGCGGCACATCTTCCTCTGCTGCGACCCCACCAAGGCGAAGTGCTGCAGCCGCAAGCGCTCCCTCAAGGCCTGGAAGTTCCTCAAGCAGCGCACTAAAGAGCTGGGCTTGGCCAAAGCCGGCCTCCACGCCACGCGCGCCAACTGCCTGGACATCTGCCTGGGCGGCCCCATCGCCGTCGTCTATCCCGAAGGCACCTGGTACGGCCACTGCGACCCACCGGTCCTGGAGCGCATCCTCAAGGAGCATCTCCTGGGCGGCAAGGTGGTGAAGGAGTATTTGATCGCGGAGCGGCCGTTGGGTTGAAAAAAGGGGGGGCAAGCGGCAATCAGGACGCCGACTGCGCCTGCCGCCCTCGGGGTACAATCGCCTCCATGAACGCCGCAAAAGAAGAAGTCATCCGCTTCCTGGAGCTTCTCCCCGAAGACGCCTCCCTCGAAGACCTTCAGTACCACATCTACGTGCGCCAGAAGATTGACCATGGCCTGGAGGACGTCAAGGCGGGATGCACTCTCTCAGAGGAGGAGTGACCAGCGGATGGCCAAGTGGCTCTAACCCTAGTGGTCGGAGGCGGCGACCCGATCTGGAGGAGCGATTCCCAGTACTACGCAGCGGCCCTGGTCCGAGAGTCGCTGCCGATGGAGTCACGGTCCTCGCCTTCATTTACGGTGCCCGACGCGGATCGGTGAATGGCCGAAAGGCCGGGAAGGGAGGCGGTGATGGCAATTCTTCGCACAGGGCTGATGTTGTCGACGATCCTGATTTTCGTGGGAGGTGCCGCCAGAGGCGCCGCCCTGGGGAAGAAGCCCGCGGCTCACCCCAAAGCCGCCTCGCGTCCGACGCCGAGCGAGCCGTCCAATGTCGTTGCCATCGCGGGACCGACACTAGGCAGCCGGGAGCTGCGCACGAACAAGTGCGTGTCCGGAGGCCGGTTCTCCTTCCGCGGGGCGGATATCTTCGACGAAACGACCAAGGAAGTCTTCGTGCTACGGCTCGCCCTGGAGCCGATCGAAGGGCCGGCAGTCAGGATTTTCGTCGACTCAGAGCTCGGCAAGTCGATCATCCTGCGGCGCAAGGACTGCAAGACGTTCGAATACGAGTTGGAGAGCACGGGAAAATCCGTGAACTTCGTGACCGAGATGCGCGTCGCCGTGCGGCTCGACTGCCACACCAAGGCAGGCGATTTCGTGGTCGGCAAGGTGGAACTGCCGGCCTGCTTGTAAATCCGGCGGATCGGTTCATACAACTAGAGGTAGATCTCGACAGTTCTCCAGGAGACCAGGACATGCCCCTCCGCCGCCTCTCGGTTCGTCGTCTCGTAACAGCCACGTTGCTTGCCCTTCTCGTTCTTCCGCTCGCCGGCCGCCCAAGCCAGGCGGCGGCAGACCCCGGCCTCCTCGAGTGGGCCCGGCGGCTGATCGCCGGCGTCACTCCGGAAACCAACCTCTACGCCTCGCGACCGACGGTCGTCACCTGGAGCGGGGTGAACGGCGCCCCCGAAACTCGGAACCGCAGCGTCTGCAGTGCCCTCGTCGCCCACCTGATGATGCAGACTTACGGCTACCGAGCGGCCGACTTCGCCTCCTGGCTGGGCGGGCGCTTCCCGCGCGCCGCCGGGTTTCACGACGCCATCGTGGAGGGCCATGGCTTCACTCCCATCCTCCGCGTCGCGGAGATTCGCCCAGGGGACATTCTGGCCATCAAGTACCCCCCGGGGACCAAGCCGACCGGTCACGTGCTGCTCGCCGCGTCGCGTCCCGTCGAGCGCCGCGCGACGGAGCCGGTCGTTGCCGGCACGGTGCAATATGAGCTCTCGGTGATCGACTCCTCTCACACGGGCCACGGCCCCACTGATTCCCGCCACTATGCGAAGGGGAAGTTCCACACCGGCGTCGGGGAGGGGCTGTTCCGTCTCTACGTGGCCCCGGACGGCACCCTGGCCGGCTACTCCTGGAGCGTCACCAAGGCCTCCGAGGAGTACACGCCGGGCGAGCGCCACCTCGTGATCGGACGCCTGAACGGCCAGGTCAAGCCGACCGGCCATCCCGGCCACGTCGACGCCGAGCCGGGCGACGAGTCCAATGATGACGATGCCGATCCGAATCATTGATCTGAGCCAGGAGATCTTCTCCGGCATGCCGGTGTTTTCCGGTCTTCCGGAGGTGGAGATCACCGTCTACGCATCCCATGAACAGTGGGACGGCATCACCGGCGGCGACGTCGTGACGCCCGCCGTGAACCGGCTGGTGTTGGGCGAGCACACCGGAACGCATGTGGATTCCATCAGCCATATGGCGCGCCAGTACCGGGCTCAGTCGATCGACACCATGCCTCTGACGATGTTCTATACCGAGGGCCTCTGCCTGGACCTGTCTCACAAAAGCCTGCGGGAGATCATCGAGACCTCCGACCTGGAGCGCGCCCTTTCCGAAGCGGATCTTGATATCAAGCCGGGGGATACGGTTCTGCTGTATACCGATCACTACCGGCGCGCCTTCGGGACGGGCGATTGGCCCAAGGGACCCGGGATTAGCGTGGGAGCCGCCCGTTGGCTGGGGATGCAGAAGATCGCCGCCTTTGGCGTCGAGACGATGTCGCCCGGTGTGCCTGGAGTTTCCAACAAGGAAGTTCATTGGATCTGCGGAGAGCTGGGTTTTACGCACTACGAGAACATGATCAATCTGCACCAGTTGATCGGCCGGGGACGTTTTCGTTTTATCGGCCTGCCGCTCAAGATCCGCGGCGGCACCGGCTCGCCGGTGCGGGCGGTGGCTGTCTTCGAGGGCTGAAGGAGGGCCGGGCGAAACCGTCCCGCTCCCAGACTCGTATAGGCTGGGATGAACTCATCGGAAACGAGGACCCTGCCCATGAATCGATCCAGCTCCCGCGCCCTCCTGCTCGGCGCGTTCGTCCTTCTCCTCTCCCTGGGCTCCCTCCCGGCCCGGGCCGCCGCGAGCCCAGGCCTCGCCGCCTACGCTGAGCACCTTCTCACCACCGCGTACCCCGCGGACCAGCCCGGAGCCGCGGCCCTGGTGATGAAGGACGGCCAGGTCGTCCTCCGCAAGGGGTTTGGCATGGCGAACCTGGAGCTGGGCGTTCCGGTGTCGCCCGACATGGTGTTCGAGCTCGGGTCGATCACCAAGCAGTTCACCGCGGCCTCCATCCTGCTGCTTCAGGAGCGGGGGCAGCTCCGGGTCGAGGACGAGATCACCAAGTACCTGCCGGACTTCCCCACGCACGGGCAGAAGATCACCGTCGAGAACCTGCTCACCCACACCTCCGGCATCCCGAGCTACACCGGCCTGCCGGAGTGGATGCCCCGGGTGCGGGAGGATATGAAGCTCACGGACCTGATCGCGATGTTCAAGGACAAGCCGCTGGAGTTCACGCCCGGCGAGAAGTGGGAGTACGACAACTCCGGGTACATCCTCCTCGGCGCCATCATCGAAAAGGTCTCGGGGAAGAGCTATGAGCAGTTCGTCGAGGAGGAGATCTTCCAGAAGCTCGGCATGGCGCACTCCCGGTATGGCCACACGGAGGAGATCGTCCCCCTGCGCGCCACGGGCTATGAGAAGAACGACAAGGGTTTCTACAACGCGCGCTATCTCAGCATGACTCAGCCGTACGCCGCCGGCTCGCTGATGTCCACGGTGGACGACCTGGCGATCTGGGACCGGGCCCTCTCCAGCGAGGCGTTGCTCAAGAAGGCGTCGCTCGACCGGATGTTCACCTCGTACAAAATCAAATCCGGCCTTTCCACCCACTACGGCTATGGCATGGGAGTCTCCGAGCTCGCGGGCAAGCGCCTGCTCGCGCACGGCGGTGGCATCTTCGGGTTCGTCACCATCATCGCCCGCGTCCCCGACGAGCGGCTGTTGGTCGTCATCCTCTCGAACAACGAGGCTTCGAACCCGCCACCGGAAGCCCTCGCTCTGCGCATCGCGGCCAAGGCCCTGGGCCAGCCCCTGGAGGATCGCAAGCCTGTGGCGCTCGACGCCAAGGCGCTGGACGAATACGTGGGCGTCTACCGCTTTGATGCGGAGACCGTCCGGTCGATCTCCCGCGAGGGAACGAAGCTCTTCTCTCAGCGCAGCGGCGGCCGGAAGGCGGAGATCCTCGCCTCGGGCCACGATGACTTCTACTTTGTGGACGACGAGTCCCGTCTCCACTTCCGGCGCGACGCCCAGGGGAAGATCGAAGGCGCGGATATGGTCCGCGCCTTCGGTCCGGACGAGCGCGGAACGAAGACGGCGGAAGCTCCCCCCAAGGAGCGGCAGGCCGCCAAGGTCGATCCCGCGATCTACGACGCCTACGTGGGGGAGTACGAGCTCGGTCCCGGTTTCTCGCTCGTCATCACCCGCGAGGGCGGCCAGATCTTCGCCCAGGCCACGGGGCAGCAGAAGCTCGAGCTCTATCCGGAATCGGAGACGCAATTCTTCCTGAAAGAGGTGGACGCCCAGATCGAGTTCCAGCGCGGCGCGGATGGCAAGGTGTCAGGCTTGGTGCTCCATCAGGGCGGGCGCAATATGCCGGGGAAGCGGAAGTAGAGGCTTGGATCACCGGTCGAACCCCCGACTGAGGTGCCAGCCGTTTCGCCGTCCACGTACGATGCGCGTCGAGGTCGTTTTGGAGGCCGGCTGGTACCTCGTGGGGGCGGTTTGCCCCCTCAACCCCGGGTTCCCACCGGCTGCGCCGGCTCCCACCCGGGGCTACAGGAATGCCGCCCTTACGGGCTCTCGGGCTTCTGCTCGGCGTACCACCGAATCGCCTCAGCGGCGTCCGCCTCGGCGACCGAACGAAGGCGGAGCGCCATCAGTGGCTGTGAAGCTGCCGTTCGAGGCGCTGCTTCGCCTCACCCCAGGAGACCCAGTCCTCGGGACGCGCCTCGGCGTCTCTTAGACGCTGGTCCAAGAGCACCTTCTGCCACTCGAGAAGCTCGGGTCGCTCGCTCTCGGCCTCGCTCCAGAGCTCCTCTAGAAGCTCCACCCTTTCGGCGAAGGGTAGTCTGCGGATCTCCTGGATCAGGTCGGCTTTGCTCACGGTACCTCTCTCCTTTGCTCATCATACCACCTGCCTTGGGCGAAGGCGCCAACGCTCTCCACCAGGAGCCCCCCGCAGGTGAAGCGGAGCCGGCGGCGGAAGTCGCGACGGGCTGACGGATTTCTGAACGGCCCGCCGCGTTTTCATCCGGGCCGTCGTCATTGGATCCACGGCGTTACCATTTCTTCCAGGGCGTCGCGAGATGAGGCGGGGCGTTCCCGTTTCTTCCGCGGCGCCGCAAGTCGCGACGAGCTGCCGGAGATCCGAACGGCCCGTTTCGTTTTCATCCAGCCCGTCACCCTTTGATCCACGGCATTTCTTTTTCTTCCGGGGCGTCGCAGGATGAGGCAGGGCAATCCTGTTTCTTCCACGGCGCCGGAAGTTGTGACGGCCTGACTGAGATCCGAACGGCCGGCCTCGTTTTCATCCCCGGCGTTTCCATCGGATCCACGGCGTTGCCGTTTCTTCCAGGGCGTCGCGAGATGAGGCGCGACGATCCTGTTTCCGCCGCGGCGTCGGAAATCGTGACGGGCTGACGGGTTTCCGGGCCCCCCGTCTCGTTTCCGTCCGAGTCGTCGCCATCTGATCCACGGCGTTTCCGTTTCTTCCAGAGCGCCGCAGGATAAGGCGGGGCGATTCTGTTTGAGTCCTGCGGAGTTCTGGCTGGAGGGAAGGCGAAAAAAGGGAGCGCACCCCGCGGGTGCGCTCCCTTCGAGATCCGGCGACCTTTTTACGGGTTGGGATTGGGGGCGAGAGTGGAAGTCGGCTCCGGGGTGCCGGGCGCCGCCTTCGGAGCCCGGCCGCGGAACGGCTTCAGCCCGAACTCCGTGAGCTTCTCCGACCGGGTACCATAGTGCTCCCTGAGGAACCGGCTCATCCCGTTGGCCACCCGCTTGCCCTCGCCGAGCAAAACCTTGAGCCTCTTGGAAGCCTCCTGCTTGGTCGCCGTGAGGGCGGCCTGCTGCTGAGCAACCTGCTGCGCCTCGCTGTAGATCTTGTCCAGCCGGCCGCGGGGCCCCTCCAGATGAACCAGTTCTTCCGCATTGGCGCTCAACGCGGAACCCAACCGCCCGAGCTCGCCCAGCACTCCTGAATACGTCGTTTCGTCTCCCATCGTCCTTCTCCTTTCAGCCTGTTGAGGGCTTGAACGGCGCCGTCATTGGCGCCGGTGCATCCAATACCAGGTGAATCGCATCCAGATGCTATGCCTTACGACCTCTCTATAGTGCATACCACGGATTCTAATGTCAATAGGTGATTTGGCTATCCTCTTCGGATGCGATACGGTTGTGAGCCAGGGAGGCGGAGAGGTTGGGGGAAACGGCTGGCACCCGTTGGGAGGCGCACCCCTTTTTTCAACCCTGCCAAGGGTGTGCCACAGTGGTGTCAGGCGGGTGTGGGCCTGCCGTCAGCTCTTCTGCTCGTGGGGCTCAAAGCCCTTACGACGGCGGCTTACAAGCCAACAAGAAGGTCGTCGAAGCCAGGTGATGCGACAATGGTTTCCGATTTGCGACCCGATCAATCCAGAGGAGAGGCAGTGTAACCAGCGATGCGAGGCGGCTTATCACCCTTCCAGCTCGCCCTCCTGGGAGAACACTGGCCAGATAGTTGGCCATGAGGTCGCGCAGCGCAAAGGTCGGGCCTACGCAGGTTCCTGCGGAGACTACCGAAAATCCGGCTCGCTCAAACAAGCGCCGGTGACCGGTCAGAGTGAAGTTCTGGAAATGGTTGGGGTAACCGTGAAAAACCTGAATGAAAGGCGTGGCGACGAATGCCCGGCGCCCTGGCCGCAAGGCTCGAAACATCTCTGCTACGGCGTCCTGCGGAAACTCCAAGTGCTCCAGAACCGCCTCGCAATGAAAGGCGTCGACCGAGCCCTCGGCATAGGGAAGCGAATAGGCGTCAGCCACGACGTCTACGTTGGGAAAAGCGCCAATGTTGAGATTGACCAGAGCCGGATGAACGCGCGCAGGTCCACCGCCGACCGAAACGCAAAGAGCATCGCCCGGGAGGCCGGCAAGGCTCGAGCGAAAGGCAGCCTCGGACTCCTCTGTCCGCATATCCCCAAACGCTTGAGTCACTCTTCGGAAGGCGGATCGCAGAAGACCAGGAGAGCCCTCGTACTCTTCAACCATGCGCCCTGAGTCTTCCGCGAGATAGGCAGAGACCCTCTGAGGATCCGGCAGCAGGACTGGAGCTCCATTGACCAGCGGGTATGAACGACTACCATCCTCGGTGGTCAGTAGCTCGCCCGAAAGGACCAAGGGGCGATGGGTCTTCGGGCAGACCAGCCGCCCCGATAGGACCTGGTCACGGATGCTCAGCACGATTCACAGCTTCAAGTCGCAGCGCACGCTGGCTCTCTGCGTCGAGGTAGACCGGGATTGCTTGCCATCGCTCAAATCATAGCGACAGGGTGTCTTGGGATGAAGGCGTCCACTCCGCGGCGATTGGATTAGTGAAGTTGCAAGCATAACGCCCAATACCGCCTTCGCGCCGATTCAGGACACGTCGGCGTTCAGTTGCTCGCCGTGAGCTGAGGGGCCACGCCGGGCAGCTTCAGCGCCAGCTCCCCCGCGGCTTCCAGCACTCCGCCGACGCAACGGGGGTCGCTCTCCGGCGGTGCCCCCTTGCGGAGGACCGGCGCCTTGTCCGTGGCGCAGAGGGTGTAGGCACCCGGCTCGACGTTCGGCACGACTAGTTGGCCCGGGGTCTGCGGCGTCCCCTGGAGGTCCGCCCACTTGCGGAACAGGCGCAGCAGCGTGAGGTAGCGGTTGGCGGCGGCGGGTCCGCACGGGTCCTCTGAATTTCTGTGCGCCTCCGCGTCCCAGAGGTCGTCGGGGCTTTCGGAATCCGCTCCGGGCAGATCGAGGATCAAGGTGCCCCCGGGAGTGTCGACGCGCACGTCCAGCCGCAGATTGCGGATCACCGGAGTTTCCAGGATGCGCAGGGCATTGCCCGGAGCCAGGACCGCGAGGCCCGCTTTCTCCGTCCTGGCGGGCAGGGGCAGGCGGAAGTCGCCGTCCTCGTCGGTTCTGGTCATGAGCGCCTTGACCTTCCCGAGGGCGCCGGCCGGCCAGCCCAGCACCAGGGCGCCGGGAGTGAAGCCATAGCGGGGCAGGACGCGGCCACGGATGTCGTCCACCCGAGGAACCACCAAGCTCAACGGAGGGCTCGCGAACCCTTCCTTGCCGACGACCGCGGCGGTCTCCTCGCTGAGGCTCAAGGGACCCGGCGGCTCCTGGTGCGCGCCCAACAGGCATTGGCGGCCGGGCTTCAAGCCGATGAGGTTCACCCTCCCGAAGCGGTTGGCCAGGATCTCGCCGCGAAATTTCCCCAGCACGTTCACCGAGGTCCTGCGCACAGCCTGGCCGCGCTCGTCCACCACCTCGACAGGCAACACGGTGTCGGGGATCTGGATCTCGATGGGCACGAGCAGAGTCTTCCCCACCCGCACCGGGTCTTCCAGCTTGAGACCCCATCCCAGATCCCTTGGGGACAGACTGACCTTCCAATTCCCCGCCCGAGGAAGGAAACCCGTGAAGCGCCCCTGCTCGTCGGAGCGGAAGCCGGCGAAGCTCTCCTCGTTGTCGAGGTCGAGATGGAAGTCGAGCGCCGCCTGGATCGGCTGCCCCCGAAGCGTGAGCCGGCCGGCCATGGCGACGAAAGGCACGTTGACGCCGAGTTGGAGCGGTTCAGGCCCCAGGTGGACCTTCTGGACCTTCCACCAATTGTCCTTCTCTCTGCCGACGCCGAGCCGGTAGTCCCCCGGCGGCAGGCCCCGCATCCGCCAATGGCCGTACGAGTCGGCCGGGCCTTTGAGCTCCGGCGGGCCATCGCCCGTGGCGACGAACGGGTCCGGAATGAGCCGCAGATCCCAAGGCCGGTCTCCGGGACCGAGACGTGGATTGATCCACACGTCGAGCTGCAGAGGCGGAGTGATCCACAGCGGCTCCGGCAGCTCGAAGGAGCGGTCCCCTTCGATCGTGATGGGGCCGAAGCGCGCCGTGGGCAGGCCGGGCTCCTGGGCCAGGACGACGTAGCGGCCCGGCAGGATGCGGTCGAAACGGAAGAACCCCCAGGGGCGGGACGTTCCCTCCAGCTTGAGGGTGCGCTGGAGCTTGGGATCGAGGCCCGTCATGGCGCTCCCTACCTTGAGCGGCACCAGGGTCACGAGAACGGTGTGGCTCACGACCTTCTCGTCGACGGTGCGCACCCGGCCGGAGATCGAGGCTCCGCGCTCCAGCTCGAGGGTGCCGAGGTCCGTTGTCCGCCCGGGCTCCACCAGCTCCGCCCAGCGGTACACCGGCATCGAGGCGGCTGCCTGAATCCGCAGGTCCACCGGGCCGGCCGGAATCTCGCAGGAGCACTCGCCGTCGCGGACGGGGCTGGCGACGGTGACCTCCCAGGGATGATCTTCCAGTCCCTTGATCCCCAGGGTGGAGCGAACCCGCACCGCGACCTCCCGGGGCACGCTCTGGCCCGGCGGAGAGGCGATGCGGAGCTTGAGGTTGCCTCGCGCGACCGGCGGCGCGCCGGCCGGAACCGAAGTGACGACGGCAAGGAGAAGGAGGCCGGCGATTCTCATAGGTGGACAAACCTTGCGGAGCCGACGGCAGGCGGCGGCGCCATGCCGGGCAGCCTCAGCGCCAACTCGCCCGCCGCTTCCAGCACGCCGCCGGTGCAGCGGGGGTCGCCCTCCGGCGGCGCGCCGCGCCGGAGGACCGGCGATTTGTCCGTGGCGCAGAGGGTGTAGGGTCCCGGCTCGACGTTCGGCACCATCAGTTGGCCCGGGGTCTGCGGCGTCCCCTGAAGGTCCGCCCACTTGCGCAGCAGGCGCGGCATGGTAAGGATGCCGGGGCTGCCGATCTTGGGATCGCAAGGGTCCGCGTCCGGCGGTTCCTTCCTGTCCTTCTCGACCTTGAGGTCCTGCGCGGGCAGGTCGAGGATCAGGGTGCCGCCGGCGGTGTCGACGTGGATCTCCAGCAGCCGCTGGCGGGCCACGTCGGCATCGAGAAAACGCAGGGCATTGCCCGGCGTGAGCACCACGAGGCTGACCTTCCGGGTCCCGGGGGGCAGGCTGAGCCCGAACCAGCCGTCCTCGCTGGTGCCGGTGAGCTCCGCCGGGATGGCGGCGCCGGAGGCCGCCGGCCAGGCCAGCACCTGGGCTCCTGTGGCAAAGCCCAGCCGGGGGAGGACGTGGCCTCTGATCTCCAGCTTGTCCGGAACGACGAGACGCAGGGGCGGCCTCTCCTCTCGCTCGCGGAGGATCAGGGGGGTCCTTTCGCTCAACCGGAACGGGTCTCCCCGGGCCGCCAGCAGGCACTGCGGACCGGGATTCAGGCCGGCGAAACTGAGGATCCCCGATTCGTCGGCGATCGCCTGGTTGCGGATTTTACCCAGGACGTTCACCGTGCTGCCGGGAAGGCTCCGCCCCCTTTCGTCCACGACCTCCAGCGGTAGCGTGGTGTCGGGAATCTGGATCTCGAGCGCGGCGAACGAAGCTCCTTTCTTCAGCCGGACAGGTCCCTGGAGGTTGAGCCGGAACTGGAGCTCCCGGGAGCCGGAGACGCCGATTTCCCAGGGGCCTTCATTGGGCAGAAACCCCTCGAACCGCCCCTGCGCATCGGCGCAGAACAAGGCGCTGCCCCACGGGTTGTTGAAGTCGAGCGCCGCCGCCAGCGGGTTCCCGCGCCAGGTGAGACGGCCGCGTACGGGGACGAACGGCAGGTGGACGGCCAGGGGCCGCGCCCCGAATACGAGGTTGACCTTCTGTTTCTGCCAGACGTTGTCCGCCGCGAGGCCGATGGCGAGCCAGTAGTCTCCCGGCGGCAGGTCACGGATCTGCCAGCGGCCCAGTGTGGAGGCGGTGCCGGTCACGGGACGCCACGACTCCCCCTCGTCCATGCGGCGGTCCGGGTGCAGCATGACGCTCCAGGGACGGCGGTCGGGCGCGGTGGGTGGAGTGATCGTGACGTCGAGCCCGACCGGCGGCGTGACCCACAGCGGCTCCGGCATTTCGAACGAGCGGTCGCCTTCGATGACGATGGGGTCGGAGTGGGCGGTGGGAAGACCCGGATCGCTGGCGCGGACGACGTAGCGCCCCGGCTTGACGCCCGTGAACCGGAAGAAGCCCCAGGGCCGGGTGGTGGATTCCAGGGAGATGGTCCGCAACGGCTGGGAGGCGAGCCCGAGGCTGCCCACGCGCTCCGGCGCCAGGCTCACCAGCACGGAGTGGGTCGGGATCGCCTCCTGAAGGGTGCGCACCCAGCCGGAGATGGCGGCCCCGCGCTCCAGCTTGACGTCGAGGAGCCGGGTCTCTCCCGGTTTCACCTCCACGCTCCACCGGTAGGCGGGCATCAGGGCCGTCCCCTGAAGCCGCAGATCGACCCGCCCGGCCGGCACCTCGCAGGCGATCTCGCCGTCGCGCAGCGGGCTGGAGAGCGCGATCTCCCAGGGATGATCCTCCTGGCCGCGCAGCACCCGGCTGGGGCGCACCCGCACCGCGAGCTCCCGCGGAATGCTCTGACCCGGCGGCAAGGCGACGCTGATCTTGAGATGGCCGCGGGCGGCGGGCGGCGCGCCGGCGGCGTCCGGAGCGAGGGCTGCAAGGAGAAGGAGGCCGGCGATCTTCATGGCGAATCCCCTGGGCGAAGCCGTTCGAGTTTGTCTCTTTGAGTATACGAAAGCGGGGAGAGGCACGTCGCCGCCCGGTTGACATTCCCCCCTCCCCCCTCCTATCATGGAATTCGTACCGAATCAGTCCTGTTTTGGGACTCGGGTATCCGAAGGGCCAAACGAACATGATCCGCATCACCAAACAGACCGATTACGGAATCGTCCTGCTGACGCATCTCGCGGCTTTTCCGGAGCGGCAGTTCAACGCTCCGGAGCTGGCGGTGGAGGCGCACCTGCCGCTGCCGATGGTGAGCAAGATCCTGAAGCTGCTGGCGCGGGAGGGGCTGCTGACGTCGCATCGCGGCGTCAAGGGCGGCTACGGGCTGGCCCGGCAGGCGGAGGAGATCTCCATGGCGGAGATCATCGCGGCCCTCGAGGGTCCCATCGCCATCACGGAGTGCATCAGCGTCGAGGGGGACTGCTCGCACGAGCCGCTCTGCCCCGTGCGCTCCAACTGGCAGCGGATCAACGAGGCGGTGCGCAATGCGCTGGAAGGAATCTCCCTCTCGGAGATGGCCCGCAGCCGGCCGGCGGGGGCGCAGGGGCTCGTGAGGCTGGGCGGCGGCAGTGCCCGCGCCGCCTTCACCCCTGCCGCGCTTCACGAAGTTTGACAGCTCTCGGGCCTTCGGGACCCGCTTTTCGACTAGAGGAAATCATGCAGACGCCGACCGAAACCATCGAGCAGTTCGCGACCCAGGACTATAAGTTCGGCTTCATCACCGACGTCGAACAGGACATCTTCCCGCCGGGCCTCTCCGAGGACGTCATCCGCGCCCTCTCGGCCAAGAAGGAGGAGCCCGAATGGATGCTCGAATGGCGCCTCAAGGCCTATCGCCACTGGCTCAACATGGAGGAGCCGACCTGGGCGAACGTGCACTACCCGCCCATCGACTACCAGTCGATCGCCTACTACGCGGGACCGAAGCCCAAGGGCTCGGGACCGAAGAGCCTCGACGAGGTGGATCCGGAGATCCTCGCCACCTATGAGAAGCTGGGCATTCCCCTGCGCGAGCGGGAGATGCTCGCCGGCGTCGCCGTGGACGCGGTGTTCGACAGCGTTTCCGTGGCCACCACCTTCAAGGCCAAGCTGGCCGAGGTGGGCATCATCTTCTGCTCGTTCTCCGAGGCGGTGCGCAACCATCCCGATCTCATCAAGCAGTATCTCGGCTCGGTGGTGCCCTACTCGGACAACTTCTTCGCCACGCTCAACTCGGCGGTGTTCTCCGACGGCTCGTTCGTTTACATCCCCAAGGGCGTGCGCTGCCCGATGGAGCTCTCGACCTACTTCCGCATCAACGCCCTCAACACCGGGCAGTTCGAGCGCACGCTGATCGTCGCCGACGAGGGGGCCTACGTCTCCTACCTGGAGGGCTGCACGGCGCCGATGCGCGACGAGAACCAGCTCCATGCCGCGGTGGTCGAGCTGGTGGCACTGAAGGACGCGACGATCAAGTATTCGACCGTCCAGAACTGGTACCCCGGCGACGCCAACGGCAAGGGCGGCATCTACAACTTCGTCACCAAGCGCGGCAAGTGCGACGGGGCGAACGCGAAGATCTCCTGGACGCAGGTGGAGACGGGCTCGGCGATCACCTGGAAGTATCCCAGCGTGATCCTCAAGGGCGACCACTCGGTGGGCGAGTTCTACTCGGTGGCGCTGACCAAGGGCTACCAGCAGGCGGACACCGGCACCAAGATGATCCACATCGGCAAGAACACGAAGAGCACCATCGTCTCCAAGGGCATCTCCGCCGGCCACGGCCAGAACACCTACCGCGGCCAGGTGAAGATCCTCAAGGGCGCGGACAACGCCCGCAACTTCTCGCAGTGCGACTCGATGCTCATCGGCGATCAGTGCGGCGCCCATACCTTCCCGTACATCGACGTGCAGAACCCGCTGGCGAAGATGGAGCACGAGGCCTCGACCTCGAAGATCGGCGAGGACCAGATCTTCTACTGCAACCAGCGCGGTATCGCGACCGAGGACGCCGTGTCGATGATCGTCAACGGCTTCTGCAAGGAAGTCTTCCGCGAGCTGCCGATGGAGTTCGCCGTCGAAGCCCAGAAGCTGCTGGCCGTAAACCTGGAGGGAAGCGTCGGGTGATCCGAAGCTTTTCTAAATCCAAAATCTGAAATCCAAAATCGGAATCCAAATAAACATGCTCGAGATCAAAAACCTGCACGCCTCCGTAGAGGGCAATGAGATTTTGAAGGGGATCGACCTGACGATCCGCGACGGCGAGGTCCACGCCGTCATGGGCCCCAACGGCTCGGGCAAGAGCACGCTCGCCCGGGTGCTGGCCGGCCAGGAGGCCTATGAGGTCACCGCCGGCCAGGTGCTCTTCGACGGCCAGGACCTGCTGGACATGGACCCCGAGGTGCGGGCCCGCGAGGGCGTCTTCATGGCCTTTCAGTACCCGGTGGAGATCCCCGGCGTGAGCAACACCTACTTCCTCAAGGCGGCGCTCAACGCCGTGCGCAAGCACCGCGGCCTGCCGGAGATGGACGCGCTCGAATTCCTTGCGATGGTGCGGCAGAAGATGAAGCTGGTGCAGATGGAGGAGACGCTCCTCAACCGGCCGGTCAACGAGGGGTTTTCGGGCGGCGAGAAGAAGCGCAACGAGATCTTCCACATGGCGGTGCTGGAGCCCAAGCTCTGCATTCTCGACGAGACCGACTCGGGGCTCGACATCGACGCCCTGCGCATCGTCGCCGACGGCGTCAACGCCCTGCGCTCGAAGGACCGCTCGTTCCTGGTGATCACCCACTACCAGCGGCTGCTCAACTACATCGTGCCAGACTACGTGCACGTCCTGGTGGACGGCCGGTTCGTGCGCTCGGGCGGCAAGGAGCTGGCCCTGGAGCTGGAGGAGAAGGGGTACTCCTGGCTCGAAGATCTGGCGACGGTGGGAGCGTAGAGGCCATGCCCGCGACGGAGACTCAAGCGCCGGCGGCGCTCGCCCCGTATCTCGCCGATTTCGAGCGCCATGACCGCGAATTGCAGGACCGTGCGGGTTCGGAGCCGGCTTTCGTCCAGGCCCTGCGCCGGGCGGGGCTGGAGCGCTTCGCGGCCCTCGGCTTTCCCAACAATCAGCAGGAGGAGTGGCGGCTGACCAACGTCGCCCCAATCGTCCAGGGCAGCTTCCACCGCTCCCAGGGCGATCCCAACGGCGTCGCGCCCGAGCAGATCGCCCCCTATGACTTCCCGGCCGCCGCCCGCCTGGTGTTCGTGGACGGCCGGTTCTCTTCCCGGCTGTCGTCGTCCACGGCGTTGCCTTCGGGAATCGTCGCCACCAGTCTGGCCGCGGCCCTCGTGGCGTCGCCCGGGCTCGTGGAGCCCTGGCTCGGCCAGCTCGCCAGCTTCGAGCAGCAGCCGTTCGTGGCCCTCAACACGGCGTTCCTGGGCGACGGCGCGTTCATCCACGTCCCCCGGGGCGCGGCGTCGGGGCTGATCCACGTCCTCTTCCTGTCGTCCTCCGAGGACGGCCGGGCGACGGTCTCCTACCCGCGCAACCTCTTCGTGGCCGGCGAAAACAGCCAGCTCACGGTGGTGGAGACCTACGCCGGCACCGGCGCCTACTTCAACTGCCCGGTGACCGAGCTGGTGGCGGGCGCCAACTCGAATGTCGACCATTACAAGGTGCAGCGGGAGAGCCGCGAGGCCTTCCACGTCGCCACCTTCCAGGTGCAGGGCGAGCGCGACAGCGTACCCCGCTCCCACTCGATCTCGCTCGGCGGCGGCCTGGTGCGCAACGACGTCAACGCCGTGCTGGCCGGCGAGGGGATCGACTGCACCCTGAACGGCCTCTACCTGGTGGACGGCCGCCAGCACGTGGACAACCACATGCGGGTGGAGCACGCCAAGCCCCACTGCGCGAGCCACGAGCTCTACAAGGGAGTGCTGGACGGCAAGGGGCGGGCGGTGTTCAACGGCCTGATCCACGTCCACCCCGGCGCCCAGAAGACCGACGCCAAGCAGTCGAACCGCAACCTCCTGGTGTCGCGCGAGGCGGTGGCCAACTCCAATCCGCAGCTCGAGATCTACGCCGACGACGTCAAGTGCACCCACGGCTCGACCGTCGGGCAGCTCGACGAGGACGCCGTCTTCTACCTCCGTTCGCGGGGCATCGGCGAAGAGGCGGCGCGCAGCCTGCTGACCTGGGCCTTCGCCAGCGACATCGTGGAGCGCATCCAGGTGGAGCCCGTGCGCAAGGATCTCGAGGAGTTCCTCTTCGCCCGACTGCCCAAGGGCGAGATCGTCCGGCAGGCGGTGTGAGCCCTTCCTACGACCTCGCGGGGGTGCGGGCGGATTTTCCAATCCTGGCGCAAAAGGTACAAGGCCGGCCTCTCGTCTACCTCGACAACGCCGCCTCCACCCAGAAGCCGCGGGCGGTGACGGACGCCATCACCGCCTGCTATGGCGAGTACTACGCCAACGTCGAGCGCGGCGTGCACACGCTCTCGCAGCAGTCCACCGCGGCGCGGGAGCAGGCGCGTGAGGCGGTGCGCCGCTTCCTGAACGCCCCGAGCGCCGAGGAGATCGTCTTCGTCCGCGGCACCACCGAGGCCATCAACCTCGTGGCCGCGAGCTGGGGACGGCGGAATCTGGGGCCGGGCGACGAGATCCTCGTCACCGAGCTGGAGCACCACTCGAACATCGTTCCCTGGCAGCTCGTCTGCGAGGAGCAGAGGGCGGTGCTGCGGATGGCGCCCATCGACGACCGCGGTGAGGTGATCCTCGAAGAGCTGGAGCGGCTCCTTTCGCCCCGCACCCGGCTGGTGGCCGTGGCCCACGTCTCCAACGCCCTCGGCACGGTCAACCCGGTGCGCGAGATCGCCGAGCGGGCGCACCGGGTGGGAGCCCTCGTCCTGGTGGACGGCGCCCAGGCCGCGCCGCACCTGGCGATCGACGTCCAGGATCTGGGCGTCGACTTCTACGCCTTCTCCGGTCACAAGGTCTATGGTCCCAGCGGCATCGGCGTCCTCTGGGGCCGGAGCGAGCTGCTGGCGGCGATGCCGCCCTGGCAGGGGGGCGGCGGCATGATCCGCAAGGTCAGCTTCGCGAAGACGACGTATGCGGCGCCCCCTCACCGTTTCGAGGCGGGAACGCCGGCCATCGAGGCGGCGATCGGGCTCGGCGCGGCTCTCGACTACCTGACCGCGCTCGGGCTGCCGGCGATCGCCGCCTGGGAAGCCGAGCTGCTGGCCCTGGCCACCGAGCGGCTGGCGGCGGTGCCGGGCCTGCGGCCGATCGGCACGGCGCGGCACAAGGCGGCCGTGCTCTCGTTCACGATGGAGGGGATTCACCCCCACGACGTGGGCACGGTTCTCGACCAGGAGGGGATCGCGGTGCGCGCCGGCCACCATTGTGCCCAGCCGGTGATGGAGCATTTCCGGGTGCCGGCCACTTCGCGAGCCTCGTTCGGCCTCTACAACACCCGCGAGGAGGTGGAGGCCCTGGCCGCCGCCCTCCATCGGGCGCGGGAGCTGTTCGGATAAATTCTTATGAATGACCTGCGCGAGCTGTACCAGGACATCATCCTCGACCACAACCGGCGGCCCCGGAACTTCGGGCCCCTGCCGGCCGCCAACCACCAGGCCGAGGGGAACAACCCTCTCTGCGGCGACCAGGTGAGCGTGCTGCTCGACGTGGCGGACGGCCGCATCCGGGAGATCGCTTTCCAGGGCGTGGGCTGCGCCATTTCCATGGCCTCCGCTTCGCTGATGACCGAGGCGCTCAAGGGGCAGACCGTGGAGGAGGCCCGCCGGCTGTTCCACGTCTTCCACGACCTGCTCACCACCGGCGCCGGCGAGAGCTCGCCGGAGCTGGGCAAGCTCGCCGTCTTCACCGGCGTCCGCGAATTTCCCATGCGGGTCAAATGCGCCACCCTGCCGTGGCACACAGCGCTCGCCGCGTTGTCTTCGGAACCCGCGGAGCCTCAACCCGTCTCCACCGAGTAACGCTCCAGGAGGAGTCTCGCCATGGACATCCATTCGACTGATCCGACCCATCCGGCTGATCTGACCGATCCGAACCCTCCGGCCGAGGCCGAGGTGCCGGCCACTTCGGCAATGACCGCAGCCGCTTCGCCGGCGGACCCCTCGGACGTCGAAAACGGCATCGTCGAGGCCCTGAAGAAGGTCTTCGATCCCGAGATCCCGGTCAACATCTACGAGCTGGGGCTGATCTACGACGTCGACATCCAGGAAGGCGGCAAGGTCCAGGTCAGGATGACACTGACCTCGCCCGGCTGCCCGGTGGCCGGTTCCCTCCCCGGGGAGGTCAAGGCCAAGGTCGAGGCCGTGCCCGGCGTCGCGTCCGCGGAGATCGACCTGGTGTGGGACCCGGCCTGGAACCCCTCCATGATGTCCGAGGCGGCGCGCCTTCAGCTCGGGATGTTCTGAAGATCCGCCACCAAATTACCGAGATGAGTGATAAAGTTCGCGTGGGCGAACCGGCGCAATCTCGCGTCCGGCCCCGCGAGCCAACCCGTGAACGGCGCCACGAACCCTGAGATCGAACCCGACCCCGAAGAGAGCCTCGACGAATTGGTCCGGCGGATTCGTCACCGCCTCAAGCTGGTCCTGCGCAGCTACGACATCCCCTTCCAGGACGCCGAGGATCTCCTTCAGGACTCCCTCCTGGAAGCCCTCCGCAAGTGGGACAGCATCTACAGCAAGGAGTGCTGGCTTCTCGGCACGCTCCGCTTCAAGTGCTCGAATTACTGGAAGCGGATACGGACCAAGACGCCGCAGACGATGGATCTGCCGGACCTGGAGGAGCTATGCCCGCCCTTGCCGCCGCCGCAGGAGAAGCGGGATGACGTTCTCGATCTGCGTCACTCGATGAGCAGCCTGGACCCGCGCCACCGCAAGGCGCTCTGGCTCCGCTTCGCCATGGGGTTCACTCCCCAGGAGGTGGCGGACCGCCTCGGCTACTGCCCTTCGAGCGTGCGCAAGCTCACCCAGCGGGCGATGACGCGACTGCGGCGGAAGGCCTCGCTCTCGGGGCTACTCCGCGGCCTGCCCCCGGACGACCTGGAGGAGGAGGATCTGGAGGAGGACGCCGGTTAGGGATCCGTTGAGACCGGTCTGGACCTGGACTGAAACCTGCATGTCACCTCCCCCAGGAGCGGCTCACCTCCCCGAGGTGTTCTTGGCCGGTCCTCGACCGGTCCACGAAGGACCCAAGGGAAAAACCTCATGCGCAACCCCAACAGCAAACCGGGCTTCGTCCATGCCGTCGACGACCTTCCCCCGGAGCCCGAAAGGGAGACTCGCAGCACGCCCCGCTTGGTGCGCCACAGCGAAGAGCACCCGGCACAGGCGCAGAGCATGGACGCCATGGGCCGGCTGGCAGGCGGCATCGCTCACGTCTTCAACAACCTCCTCACCGCCGTCTCCTTCCAGACCGAGCTGGCCATGAGCTCGCTGGGCAGCGGCGACGACGCGGCCAGGAAGCATCTGCGGGAGATCGACAAGGTCGGCCAGAGGGGAGCGGCGCTCGCCCGCCAGCTCCTCGCCTTCAGCGGCCGGCAGGTGCTCCACGACCGCGTGCTGCAGCTCAACCACCTGCTGACCGGCATGGAGGAGCGCATGCACCGCTTCCTGGGCGACGACATCGAGCTGAAGCTGGAGCTGCACCCCGAGCTCGACCGCGTGTCGCTCGACTCCGAGCAGTTCGAGCAGGTCATCGCGGAGCTGCTCTCGAACGCCCGCGACGCCATGCCGGACGGCGGCCAGGTGGTCCTGGAGACGCAGAACGTGGACGTGCAGCCCGGCAACCTCACCCATCCGATGCGGGCGACGCCCGGCCGCTGGGTGCTGCTCAAGGTGAGCGACACGGGCCCCGGCATGCCGGAGGAGGTCCGACGCCACGCCTTCGAGCCGTTCTTCAGCACCAAAGGCGCCGCGGAGATCAGCGGTCTGGGGCTTTCGACCGCTTATGGGGTGGTCAGCCAGAGCGGCGGCCAGATCGTGGCCGACAGCGAGCCCGGCGGCGGCTCCCGCTTCCTCATCTTCCTGCCCAGCGCCGAGGCCGTCCGCGACGGCGCCGAGGCGGCGGCGCCGGCCCGCGAGTGGGAGACCCTGCTGATCGTCGAGGACGAGGAGAACGTGCGCAAGCCCCTCATGCAGCTCATGGCCGCCCGGGGTTACAACGTCCTCGAGGCCCGCGACGGCGCCGAGGCCATCCGCGTCAGCCAGGGCTACGCCGGCCCCATCCACCTGATGGTGACGGACATCCTGATGGACGGCATGAGCGGCGTCGAGCTCGCCGAGCGCCTCGCGTTCAAACGTCCCGAAATGCGGGTGCTCTTCGCCACCGGCTACCCCGCCGGCCTCGCCGAGAGCTCCAGCCTGGGCCGCGAGAACGCTCCGCTGCTCAAGAAGCCCTTCAGCGGCAGCGAGCTGGCGACCAAGGTGCGAGAGGTCCTGGAGAGCGGGGACTAGGCAAGCCGCCTTCAAGCCAACGCGCCCCCACTTCTGCTATAAGCCCGATCATGAGTCCCATGGCTCCCCGATTCCGCACAGCTCTTCTTCTTACCCTCCTGGCCCTCCTGGTCGCCGGCCCGTGGGCCTCCACGGCTGTCGCGCAGCCGGTGCGGGGGGATGAGGAGTTTCAATACCGCTGGCAACTGCGCAACATCATCGGCACCCTGGCCGGGCTGTTCCTGCCCAACCGGGGCGAGGGGTTTCTCACCTTCAAGAAGGACGGCAACGGTCACTTGCGCAGCGAGCTGACCATTACCTCGGCGGTCGCCAAGCAGGGTGAGTATTTCCGCTACGGCTCCGAGGTCGACACCCATACCCTGCAGCCCATTCGCGCCTGGAGCTCCTACTCCTGGCGCGGCGAGACCAAGTCGAAGAGCGCCGAGATCACCGTCAACGGGGTGCTCGACATCGCGTCCGGCATCTACGCCATCCGGCTGGATCCGCCCAGGAAGACCCGGCGGATGGAGATCTGGTCCGACGGCAAGATCTATCCCGTCATCGTGCTGCCCCAGGAGGTCGAGACCCGGACGCTGGACGGCAAGAAGATCCAGGTCCAGAAGTTCTCGATCCGGGGCTTTGACTCACCCAACCGCGAGCGCTGGAAGGGGAGGCTCGATCTCTGGCTGGCCCGCGACGAGGCCGCGACGCCGGTGGAGATCCTCATCTCCCGCAACCTCGCGGACGTGCGCATGGAGCTGAAATCGCTCAAGTAGTCATTCTTTCTCAGGAGGAAGACCCATGAAGCATGCAAAGTACGTTTGGACCTTGGCCGGGGCGGGGCTTCTCGTCCTGGCGGCCTGCAACAGCCCGAGGATGGAAAAGGCGACGACCAGCGATCAGGCCATGGACAAGACAAGCAAGAAGATGGGCACCATGGACCACGCGGCCGAAGCCAAGCCAGCCAAGCCGGTGGGCGCACCGTCGAAGAGCGCGATGGCGAAGCTGCAGGGCGATCCAGCGAACACCGGCTTCTCCGGCTCGGTCACCTTCTCGCCCGCGCCGGACGGCGGCGTCCACGTGGTGGCGGACGTCAAGGGCGTGCCGCCCGGCAAGCACGGCCTCCATCTCCACGCCAACGGCGAGTGCGTGCACGGCGACGAAGCCGGCAAGCACTTCTCCTCCGCGGGCGGCCACTTCAACCCGGCCAACGCGCCGCACGCCTGCCCGCCCACCGATCCCCGCCACGCGGGAGACTTCGGCAACATCGAGGTCGACGCCAGCGGCAACGGCCACCTGGACCTCGTCTCCAAGGACATCTCCGTCGCGGCCGGCGCCACCTCGGTGATCGGCAAGGCCGTCATCCTCCACGCCGGCGCCGACGACTGCACCACGCAGCCCACCGGCAACTCCGGCGACCGGCTGGCGTGTGGCGTAATCCACTGAAAAGACCCTCACTCCGGCCCGGTTTGACGCCTCGGAGCCTCCCCCGCCCAAAACCCTCACCCCCTAACCCCCTCTCCCGCCCCGGGAGAGGGGGAAGGCATGCGAGGCCGTTTCGTGTTGCGCTCCCTCTTCTCCCGGTGAGGGGGGGTTGGGAGGGGGCGGGAGAAGAGGGCCGGGGTGATGAGGGTCTGCCCCGTAGGGGCGTTTTTCACCCCCTACACCACCTCCACCCACTCCAGCCCCACTCCCGGATCCTGCAGGATCCGCCGCGCGATGCGCTGGAAGGTCTCGCCGGAATCGGTGACGCAGAAGTGATGGGTCGCGGCCTCGGTGGCTTCGAGGTGGCGGTCGGCGAGGCCGGCGGCCACCATTTCGGCCACGGCTTCGGCGGAGTCGACGAGGGTGACGTCCGGGCCCGCCACCCGCTGAAGCACGGGGACGAGCAGCGGATAGTGCGTGCAGCCGAGCACCAGGGTATCGACCCCAGCCTCCAGCAGCGGCCGCAGATAGCGCCTCGCCACCTCCTCGGTGATGGGATCGTCGTGCCAGCCCTCCTCCACCAGGGGAACGAAGAGCGGGCAGGCCTGGCTCACGATCTCGAGATCGGGGCGCAGGGCGCGCAGGGCGCGCGGGTAGGCGTCGGAGCGCACCGTGGCTTCGGTGGCGATGACCCCCACCCGGCCGCGGCTCACCTGCGCCGCCTTGATCGCTCCCGGCTCGATCACACCCCAGGTGGGAACCTCGTGCATGTCCAGGTTGGGCAGCGCCAGGGCGGACGCGGTGTTGCAGGCGACGACCACCGCCTTGACGCCGCGGCCGGTCAGGAACTCGATGTTGCGCCGCGTGTAGCGCGTCACCGTATCGGGCGACTTGCTGCCGTAGGGGAGCCGCGCCGTGTCGCCCAGATAGAGGATGGACTCCCCCGGCAGGCGCCGGCGCAGGGCCGAGACCACGGTCAGACCCCCGACTCCCGAATCGAAGACTCCGATGGCGTCGATCATCGGCTCGGCGACCGTTCCGGCAATCGATCGGGTACGAGCGGACGGGCAAGGTCGAGGTGGCCGGAGAAGGTTTCCCGCTGCACGCCGTTCCACAGCAGCACCACCCGCTGGGCCTGGGGAACGTTGAGGCTCACCGAGTCCACCACGCTGTAGACGCGCTGGATCTCCTCCGTCGAGCCGCCGGGCGGAGGCTCCTCGTGATTCGGCCAGCGCAGGTCGATGTACGCCGTGCCGTTCGGGCCCAGCAGGACGCCGCCCACCACCACGCCGGCCGGGAAGGGACCCACCAGCCCGGCCGTACGGGGACCGACGAGCAGCGCGTCGAGGATCTTGTGGATGCGATCCTTCGGCGAGTCGGAGACCTGGAGGTCCCGGGTCTCGGTCTTGAGCGTTCCACCGTCGGCCGGGAAGTAGAGCTGAAAGCTCACCGGCTTGCCGGGCTGGGCCGTCGTACCCGTGGCGCCGCGCCCCCGGCCGGCCCCCGGCCGGCCGGAGTACCACCACCACAGGCCGCCACCCAGGAGCAGCGCCAGGGCGAAACCGAGGATGAAGCTCGCCGCCCGGCGGCTCATGCGGGGCGGCCCTTCGCGGGCGGCTTGGCGGCGGGGACCGGCGTGCCCTGAGGCCGCGGCGCGAGAGGCCGGACCGGCGGAGGTGTTCCCTTGGGTGCCGGAGCCGGCGTCCCGGCGGCCGGCGCGGGAGGAGTCGCCTGCGGCGCAGTGCCTGGAGCGGCCTGAGCTCCCGGAGCCGCCGGTGTCGTCTCCGGCCGGTTCTCCACCAGGGCCTTGTAGTGGGCGACGGCCCGCGACAAGGCGTCCACGAGCTGCTCGCGGTAGGCCGCGTCCTTGAGCTTCTTCTCCTCGTCCGGGTTGCTGATGAAGCCCAGCTCCACCAGCACGGCCGGCATGGTGGCGCCCATCAGCACGCGGAAGGGCGCCTGCTTCACCCCGCGGTCCTTGAGCTTCAGCATCTCGTTCAGCTCGCCCTGGATCATGTTGGCGAAGCGCTGGCTCTCGCTCAGGTGGTGGGTCTGGGCGAGGTCCCAGAGGATGAGCTGAAGATCCTGCGTATCGTCCCCGGGGTTCGCCGGGTTCGCGGGATTCCCCGGGTTGCCGGCGGCGTCGGAGGTGGCGGCATTGGCGGCCTCGCGGTTTTCCGCCGCGGCCGAGGTCGACGCCCGGGTGTCCGTCGCCTGGGGGCTCAGGAAGTAGGTCTCCGTGCCGTAGGCCCCCGAGCCCAGCGAGGAGTTCAGGTGGATCGAGATGAAGAGATCCGCCTTGTTCTGGTTGGCGATGGCCGGGCGCATGTCGAGCGGCACGAGAGCGTCCTCGGTGCGGGTGAGCACCACCCTTACCCCGAGCCGCTGCGAGAGCTTCGCCTCGAGCTCGCGGGCGAGCTGGAGCGTGAGCTCCTTCTCCTGGATGCCGCTGGGCCCGATCGCTCCCACCTCGACGCCGCCGTGGCCCGGGTCAATGACGATGGTGTGGATTCCCGCCAGCCTCTCAGGGGCAGCGTTCGGCGACGCCGGCACATCGACCGCGGAGGTGCGGTGGACGTCGAACACCAGCCGGAACGGCTTCTCCAGCACGTAGCTCTCGGCCTGCGCGCCCTCGGCGAGCTGCAGGCGGATCTGGCCGGGATCGATGGTGACACCCTGCACCAGCGGGTCCTGGATCTCCTTCGGCGCCGGGGGAGTGAGGCGGTCCGCCAGCATCTGCACCTGGATGAGGTTGCCCTGGCGGTTGAGCTTGTAGCGGGGCTCCTCCGGGAACGAGAGGACGATCGTGGTCATGCCCTGAAGGTGGACGACGTCGAGAGAGACCGGCAGATCGCGGGTGCCGCGGCGGGCGATGGTGAGCCGCTGCGTCTCCGGGCGCCAGTCGAAGTTGTAGCCGAGCAGATCGCCGAAGGTCTTGCGCAGGAAGTCGAGCGGCACCTGGAGGCCGCCTTCGCCCTGCACCGGCGGCTGCGAGAGGGAGACGATGGCGTCGCCCACGGTGATGATGGCGTTGCCCTGCCCGATCACCACCTCCTTGTCGGCGATCTTCAGCGATACGCTCTCGCCCGAGGCGTCCGTCGAAAGCGTACCGCCGAGGGCCTCGGCGAGCGGCGTGAGGCCGAACGTCGGCCCGTTGCCGGCGAGGACGACGGGAACGGCGATCTCGCGACCCTCCAGCACCACGGTGGGGCGGGCCGCGACGGGTTGTCCGCCCTGGGCCGCGACGAGCATCGGCAGAAGGAGACAGAGGAGAGGGGGAAGGGCCCAGATACGGCGGTCTTTCACAGCCGGAGAGGATACCACCGGGGGCGGGCCGGAGAGCGCCTTTGGACCTCCCGCGCGGAGTGTGGTAAATGCTGGTGTCTCCGGTCCCCTCGTCCGTCCCGGTGTCGGACCCAAGGCCCGGTTATCCAATCGAGAGCCAAGGAGAGGAATGCAAATGGAGATCCGGCAATTTCGCGTGGTGGTCCGCGCGATGTACTTTGATCGTGCGCTGAAATTCTACGGCGAGTCCCTGGCGCTGCCGCGGCTCAGCGGTTGGGAGCGGGAGGACGCCCGCGGCGCCGTCTTCCAGGCCGGCTCCGCCATCCTGGAGATCATCGGCCCGCCGGCCAGCGAAGACCCGCGCCGCGCCCACGACGAGCGTTTCGAGACCCATGGCCCGCAGAACAAGACGAGCCTCGTCTTCGAGGTCCCCTCCGCCCAGAAAGCCTTCGAGGAGATCCAGTTCCGCGAGCGGAACATCCCCGGCGGCCTGCGCAAGGACGGCGACGGCGTCCTCATCTTCGAGACCCACGACCCCGACGGGGTGCGGGTGGTGTTCAAAGAGACCGGCGCCTGAGCCGCAGCAGGGCGACGCAGGCCAGCAGCAGCACGAGCGCGGCGAGGCCTTCTGGCCCCAGCGTCGGAATACAAGGTGTAGTTATACAGTCCGGATTGACCGTCAGGCAGCACAAAGCGCTCTTGTTGGACTCGTTGACGCCGTCGCCATTGGCGTCAAAGGCGACGTTCCCTTGATTGCATAGGATCATCCCGATGGTGCCCGGGTCGACCTTGGCCTGAACGTTGATGGTCACCGTCCCGCAGACCGGGATCGAGCCGTTCCAGGTAACCGTGTTGGCCGCGGTCGTCACGGTGCCGCTGCTCGCCGTGGCCGTGATCAGGGACAACCCCACGGGCAGTGTGTCCGTGAACTCAGCCCCCGGATTGTCCCCCTGTGCGTTCGGCCCGCCGTTGCTCAGCACGTAGCTGAACGTCACAAAGTCTCCCACGAAGGCTCCGCTGACGCCGGAACAAAGGATCGAGAGGCCGGGCGGCGCCGGAACCGCCGCCGTATCCGTCGCGGTGTTGTTGGAGAGGTCGGGATCGACGATGCCCGGCGGCGGAGCGACGGTCGCGGTGTTGGACAGGTTGATGACGCACTGAGAGGTCAACTGGCCCTCGATCCGGTAGATAGCCTGCCCTCCCACGGGCAGCAGGCCCAAGGTGATGGTGAGCTGGTTGCCGGAGATCATGCAGTCCGTCGCGTTCGCACCCACGCAGTGAGGGCCGAGCAGAGCATTGGGTAGCGGGTCGGTGATCGTGGCGCCGGTGACGGCGTTCGGGCCGTTATTGCGCACGGTGAGGACATAGGCCATCGCCTGTCCCGAAGCGAGGGCCGCGGGTTCGTGGGTCTTGGTGATCGCCAGGTCGGCGGTCGGGGTACAAGCGACCGGGATGACCTGGATCACGCCGTCGTTCTGTGGGTTCCGGTCGCAGGTGTTGCCGCTGCGCACGGTGGCGTTGATCGTCACGGGCGCGCAGCCGGAGCCGCAGGCGGGAGCCTGGGCGGA
>Ga0134125_10000708_pt1 | contig 43613 bp, 31 predicted proteins | sample KB31751_FD_96464 | JGI IMG/M metagenome (GOLD analysis project Ga0134125, IMG submission 96464) | Terrestrial soil microbial communities with excess Nitrogen fertilizer from Kellogg Biological Station, Michigan, USA - KB3-175-1 | ecosystem: Environmental > Terrestrial > Soil > Unclassified ...
TAAATGATGAACCAATCTTAGCTACCGGAAAAAATGTGGTTGTAATTGGGGGAGGAGATACCGGAAGCGATTGTGTCGGAACTTCCAATCGGCAAAAAGCCTTGTCAGTTACCCAATTTGAACTGATGCCAATGCCGCCAAAAAGCCGTACTCCATTTATGCCGTGGCCAACCTATCCAATGATTTTAAAAACCTCGAGCTCACATGAGGAAGGAGCTAACCGCCATTGGGCAATTGCAACAAAAGAATTTATCGGAGATGAAAACGGGAATTTAAAAGCTTTGAAAATTGTGGATCTTCAATGGAAGTTTACAGAAGATAATAAGCCGGCGCAATTTATAGAAGTTGCCGGAAGTGAAACAGAAATCCCATGCGAACGCGCTTTCCTCGCAATGGGATTTGTTCACCCCCAACATGAAGGCTTGCTACAACAACTTGATGTAGAACTGGATCAAAGAGGAAACGTAAAAGCTTCGGAAAAAGAATTTCATACCAATATTTCTAAAATTTTTACTGCCGGTGATATGCGTCGTGGCCAATCATTAGTGGTTTGGGCTATTTCAGAAGGAAGAGAGTGCGCCAGAAAAGTGGACGAATATTTAATGGGATTTTCTTTATTGCCCTCGAAAGATCAAAACATTTTGCACCAGGTTTGATTTGGCTAAAAAACGATTTCTCTTTATTTTTTACTGCGAAATCTCTTTTGGTAAATTCTTAATGATCAATTGAAACTTCGTATTGAGAACTATCTCAAAATTGTGCTCGTTCAAAATGTCTTTAGCGGCTTCGTCTTCAAGAATGCTCTGTGCCAGATGCATTGCCAACAAAGAACCACTGATCACATTTCCAACTTTGCCTTCAATGAAGTCTATTTTAAATTTATAACCCGATTTTCTGGCAGTGCCGGCTCGTTCAAAATCAATTCTGTTCAGTGTCAGTATCTGATCTTCCGTTAAAGATTTTTTCATCAAAATTTTGATAATGGGCAAATATTTTTTCCAGATGTGATTATACATTAAGCTACTAATTGTTTAAGTTTTTAAAATTCAAAAGATAACATCCGGAAGTCAGACGCTGCAAATAATAAATGAAGTTAAATTGTTAAGCGTATAAAATTAAGATAATTTTTTTATCATTATAAAATTTTACTGCAAAAAGAAAGTTTGGAAAATCTTCCGAAATTAGCTGGAAACAAAGTAATTATAAAAATCCCCCACAAAACGTGAGGGATTAATCCTGATTAACTACACACTATATTGTTATTGATGAACTGAAAAATTCTGCTCGTTTCAATTTCAATAATAAAAGTGATTCATTTTTTATTTACCTTGTTGCTATATTTATTGTATGGTTTATTATTGTTATTGTATGGCAGAAAAAAAGGTGTTTCATCATAAAAAACTCCGATTTTGGTAAAAAATTAGTGACTTTGCCAGCAGAAATCGCACTTCCAGATTAACTTATTTATTAATTTTGTTGCTGTCAACAACTTACACAAGGAATGGCATTTATTGATATTAAATTTCCCAGATCATTATACCGGGCATTGCGTATTCCTGCAAGTTCTCCTAAAAGGCAACAATTAAAGGTTTTACAAAAATTATTAAAGAGGGCCCGTTTTACAGAATTTGGCCAAAAATATCTCTTCGACCAGATTCTTTTAAGCAGACATCCCGCCAAAAATTTTCAACGAGTAGTTCCCACTTTTGATTATGATAAAATCTTTAATGAATGGTGGTTTCGCGCTCTTGATGGCAAACCAGACATTTGCTGGCCAGGAACGATTAAATTTTTTGCTCTGAGCAGCGGTACCAGCGAAGCGTCGAGCAAATATATCCCGATCACAAAAGAACTGATCAGATCAAACACATTAACGAGTTTCAGGCAGTTGATGAGTCTTGCTTCTTATAATAATGTTCCAAAAAAATATGTAGGAAAAGGTTGGCTAATGCTTGGCGGAAGTACGCATTTGCAAAAAAGTGCCACTTATTATGCCGGCGATCTTAGCGGAATCCAGGCAAAAAATATTCCTTTTTGGTTTCATGGAATGTATAAACCGGGAAAAAAAATAGCACGGGAAAAAGACTGGTCAAAAAAACTTGATGAAATAGTAGAAAAAGCGCCTGAATGGGATATTGCATTTTTGGTTGGAGTCCCTGCATGGGTACAGTTGTGTGTGGAAAAAGTGATTGCGCGTTACAATCTTAAAAACATTCATGAAATATGGCCAAATCTTGCTTTTTATGTTCATGGTGGCGTTGCTCTTGAGCCTTACAAAAAAGGATTTAACCGCCTTCTTGGAAAACCCATTACTTATATTGAAACATATCTTGCCAGCGAAGGATTTTTAGCATATCAAAACCGGCAAAATGCAAAAGGGATGCGACTTGCGACCAATAACAATATCTTTTTTGAGTTTGTGCCTTTTGATCAAAATAATTTTGATATAGATGGAAATATGGTTGCTAATCCTGAAACATTAATGGTTCATGAAGTAGAAAAGGATAAAAATTATGCGATCCTGATTAGCACCAATGCCGGAACCTGGCGATATCTTATTGGTGATACCATTCAATTTGTTGATGTCGAAAAATGTGAGATTATTATTACGGGTCGCACCCGTCATTTTTTAAGCCTTGTTGGAGAGCATCTTAGTGTCGATAATATGAATAAAGCAATTAACCTGGTTAGCAATGAATTGAATATTTCAATCGGAGAATTTACTGTTGCCGGCGTTCCATATAAAAATTCTTTTGCTCATCATTGGTATATTGCCACTGATGATCCGGTTAATTCCGAAACTTTAAAAGTTCTGATTGATAAAAAATTAAAGGAATTGAACGATGATTACGAGGTAGAGAGAAATCATGCATTGAAAGAAATTTTTGTAGATGTATTGAGCGAAGAAACCTTTATGAGTTTTATGAGATCAAAGGGGAAAGTTGGAGGTCAGCATAAATTCCCACGCGTTTTGAAAGGAAAAATGCTTGATGAATGGCAAAAATTTCTGAAAGAAGTACGGGCATAACTCTGTTTAAAATGTTCTTTTACTATCTTTAATTTTATTTTTTCCCCTTTTAAAAACCTAAAATCTTTTATTTTGTTAGATATTATTGAAGCAATACTCAAAGGAGTGGCAATGGGATTATTGCTTGTAATATCTGTAGGTCCTGTCATTTTTACCATCATTAAACAAAGTATTAATAATGGGAAAAGCGGAGGTTTTAGTTTTGTTATTGGCGTTTGGATCAGCGATTTTTTACTCGTTGTTCTAAGTAATCTTTTCTCAGAATTAGTCTCAACGCTGATGGATTTTAAAATCCAGATCGGCATTGCCGGAAGCGCTTTTCTAATGGGAATGGGAGTTTTTTATATTTTTTTCAAGAAAGTTCATTTGCATCCGGAGGATCTTTCTTTGCCTCCTTTAAAAAGTAGCGATCATGCTAAAATTGTATTGCAGGGATTTTTATTAAATACTTTGAACCCGGCTGTAATGGCATTTTGGCTTACAGCCGCCACAGCAATTGCAGTTTCACATACCATTACAGATCGGATCATTATTTTTGCAACAGCGCTTATTTTAAACATGTCGGCAGATGTGGTTAAGGTTTCGCTGGCCGGAAAACTGCGAAAAAAATTGACGATAAAAAATATCAGGTTGATCAATAAAGTTTCGGGGCTGATTTTAGTGATCTTTGGGACAGTTCTTCTTCTCGGGGTTTTGATTCTTTTAAGAAAAAAGTAAATTATGCGACCGGTATTTATTTTAGCAATAACTCTTTTGTTTGCATCTTCCTGTGTAGCGCAAAATGATTTACTGATTCTGAAAAAACACAATCGAACCATTCAATCTTTCTTTCCGGGGAGTGAAATTGATTTTTCTACGAGCACCCGTGAATATCTGGCGTCCATTACTTCTATCAAAAAAGATTCTCTTTTCCTTGTTCAGTACGATGTGAGACAAGTTTATACCCGTATCGGGGTTTTTGTTTTAGATACCGTTGCTGAATATCATTTTGCAGTAAATTATCATGATATCCTTTCCCTTGGAAAAAATAGGGAAAATTTTGACTGGAGTGGCTCTGGCGCTGCCCTTTTTGGTGGAGGAACCATACTAACAGCTGCCGGCTTGATTACATGGATCTTTTCAAAACCTAACACGCGTTATTATGCAAGGCCATCTCTGGTAATTGGGGCGGCGGCGCTGGCAACTACCGGATATTTTTTAATGAAAACCGGAAATAAGACGAGAAAGCTGGGCAAAAAATATAAATTGCAATACATAAAAATGAAATAATAAAACTGTTTTTGTTGGACAAAAGACCCTCATACTTTCGAAGACGCGGTTTATTCAGAAGGCTGGCTCGCACTTTTCTAAAAATAGTTTTCTATGGATTCATCTTATCTGTCATTTACGTTCTTGTTGGTAAATGGATAAATCCCCCCATTACGATTACACAATTTGATAGTTTTTTTACAGGACATGGCTTAAAAAGGAATTATATCAATTACGATGAAATGGGCAATAATATTAAATTAGCGGTCATGGCTGGTGAAGACCAATTATTTCCCGATCACAATGGTTTTGACTTTAAAAGTATTCAAAAAGCAATGAAGCACAATCAAAAAAGCAAATCATTGCGTGGAGCAAGCACTATTAGTCAACAGGTAGCAAAAAATGTTTTTTTATGGCAGGGTCGCAGCTATTTTAGAAAAGCATTAGAAGTTTATTTTACTTTTATGATTGAACAAATTTGGGGTAAAAAACGGATTCTGGAGATGTATTTGAATGTAGCCCAAACAGGAGATGGAATTTTTGGAGTAGAGGCAGCGGCGAGGCATTATTTTAATAAAGATGCAAAAGATCTGACAAGAAAAGAAGCTGCGATGATTGCTTCATGCCTTCCAAATCCTGCATTATTTACAGTGCAACCAGTTTCAGCAAGAGTTGCAAGTCGTTATCCCTGGATTATGCGTCAAATGAATAACCTGCAGGCGGATGAAGACATACAGGCTTTGTTGAAATAGAAATATTAGATGCTTTTTTAAAAGCATATAATATTTACCTACCTTTATAATCCCTTCCATTAGGTAGAATTTTTTCTGAACAAACTGATACCTTTATTTTTTATGAGAAGTTTCCTGAATTCCAAAAGATCAATAATAATTACGATTCTTATTGTAGGATTATGTTTCATTTTGACGCAATGCATGGATAACGGCAGAAGGAGTCATGAAATATCAACAGAAAATTTAAAATTTAATCAATTTGCTGGTTCTATAACTTGCGCAAAATGCCATAAAGAAATCTACGATAGCTTTATTACCACCGGTCACTTTTCCACATCAGAAATAGCAAATGAAAATAGCATAAAAGGAACTTTCCAAAAGGGATCTAATATTTTTCACTATAGTCCTGCTCTGTATGTATCAATGGAAAAAAGTGATAGTGGGCTTTACCAGGTTGAATATTCAAATGATGTTAGAACAATCTTCCGGCGATTTGATATTACAATTGGATCTGGTACCAGGGGTCAAACTTATTTATCATGGGATCGTGATGGATCGCTTAACCAATTGCCTATTTCTTATTTAACTTCAGCAAATACATGGGCAAATAGTCCCGGCGATCAAAATCATGTTTATTTCGATCGGCCTATTAATTCAAGGTGCATGGAATGTCATTCGACTTATGCAGAAATAATTCCATTCAGATTACAGGGAAGTCCGGAACAATTTAATCAGAAGGAAATTTTCTATGGAATTGGATGCGAAAAATGTCATGGGCCAGGTAAAATGCACGTTGAATTTCAAACACAAAATCCTGACGCAAAAGTTGGAAAATATATTATTAATCCTGCAAACTTTTCGAGGCAACAATCGCTTGATTTATGTTCATTGTGTCATGGCGGAAGAATAAAACCAATAAAGCCAACATTTACCTTTCAAAGCGGGAACCGTTTAAAAGATGATTTTATTGTTGATACATTGAACAATGGAAGCATTGATGTTCATGGAAATCAATATGGGCTACTTGCTAAAAGCAAATGTTTTCAACTGAGTGGAATGACTTGTTTGTCTTGTCATAACCCGCATGATGACGAAAGACAAAACCTGGCTTTATATTCCGAAAGATGTATGACATGCCATAACCCTCAGCATGGCGATATCTGCAAAATGACTGGCAAAATTGCTAATATTAGTTCAAATTGTATAGACTGTCATATGCCGGAACAAACTTCAAAATCCATTGTTTTACAACTTCAGAACAGGAATATTCCAACAGCACAATTGTTAAGGACTCATTTCATTACAGTTTATCCTGATGCAACTAAAAAGTTTTTATCAAAGCGGTAATTTGAAATTGGTTTTGTCAATCAAGTTTTATCGTTCTCTTTTTACCTGAATTGTTTGTAATGGTTATAGATTCAACAGATGAGTCAACAGCTAAACTTCTTCCCGATTGTGAAAGAAATGAACAACCATAATAAAGCTCACGTTTTTGCTTCTTACCATTTTTGTAAGTAAGTAATGCGCTTTCATCAAATGGTAATATCGGAACAAATCTTTTATTATTCCTAAGTTCAAAAATCTTTAACGGCCCTTTATTTTGACTCGCAGCTAACAAACTTCTTCCTTTGCTACTTCTCAAAGAAACTAATGCTTTCCCATCGCCGGGGATATAAATACCGCTTTTAGAAATAGGCAAAGGTGCAAAGCCTCCTTGCCCATTGCCTTTTAATAATAAACCATTTAGCGCGTCATATCGTCCGATAAGGGGTTCTGTTCCATAATCATTTCCGTTAAGTACTACGTCCAGATTTCCATCGCCGTCATAATCTCCAACAGCCATTCCATTTAGGATAGAAACTTGCGCAAGTGTTGGCAATGGTGTCGCTGTAAATTTTCCATTTCCATTATTTTTTAAATAAACCGATGAAAAATAATTAGCATGAAGTTTCAATGCGCCTTCTCTTTGTTGGGGAGTCAAAATGGAATCCATCGGAGCAACGGCAAATGATTTATACGTTTCAAATTTTTTTCTCAATGACGGCATTTCTTTCAAAATTTCGTCGCGTGATTCTGCCGGAAAATCTTTTCGCTCCGTATCTTGTTGGGAAGCCGGAAGATATAAGGACAGAAATGCATCATAAGTGCCATTATTATCGAAATCTTTAGCAATAACGCTTACAGGATATTTATCGGAAGCTTTAAAAAATGAATTTTGTCCAAGATTTCCGACGATATAATCCATCTTTCCATCATTATCGAAATCGCCGCTGATAATGGTGTTCCACCATCCCAAATTATTTTCAACTCCTGTTTGCGGTGTTACATTTTTAAAAACTCCCTTGTCATTTTCCAGAAAAGTAACCGGCATCCATTCTCCCGCAAGGACTAAATCAGGCCATCCGTCATTATTAAAATCAGTAAATAATGCGTCGCAAACAAGACCGATATTTTTTAAAGCAGGAGCTACTGATGAAGTAACATCTGTAAATTTTACAATCCCATTTTTTGAATCATTTCTGAAGATAAAACTTGAAACCGGCTTTGGATAATTCTTTGGATCTACTCTTCCCGAAACGAACAGATCCAAATCTCCATCTTTGTCATAATCTATTGCTCGCACGCAAAATTTACTGGTAAAATTTTGAGGAAGTGCCCCTGTTGCTTCTGTAAAATTCCCTTTCCCATCGTTCAGGTATAACTTATCCTGGTAGGAATCAGTTTCCCTTTCTCCCTGGAAACCGCCACTGGCAATATAGAGATCAGGATAGCCATCTCCATTTGCGTCAAATAATAAAATGCCTTCATCCTGGCTCGTTTTATTAAGTGTATCTTTTCCGGTAAGAAGACTTTTTTGAATAAATTTTCCATTGGGTTGTTGCAAACATTCCTGTGCACTAAAACCATAAGAACCTCCAACAATGATATCATCAAGTCCATTTCCATCAATATCAGCCACCGCCAGCGAAGGACTAAATTCGGAAAACTTATGTGGAATTAAATTTTGAACGGCAAAATCAATAAAGTCTTTTGGTTCATTCACATACTTAATATTGACTGAATTGGTAACATCTTTGAACAACGTATTTGTATCCAAAACTGGTTTTGAAAACGAATAGGAAAGTGTTGCATTTTTTTTGAAAACTTTTAAAGTTTGATTCACCTGTACATTTTGCAAAACCTGTTCTTTTCCATTTGGCCATTTCACAACCAAAGAATCCACTTTCGAAATATTCCCTAAACCAAAATGTGGCTCAATCTGCATAGTGGAAAGATAGCCACGATAAGGGCTTTGCTCATAAACCTGTTGTTTTCCTCCATAATGCAATTCAATAAAAGCTCCCAGTCCGTTTAAATTTAAAGAATCTCCTTCCAGTTTTACGGCTAAATAATTAGAATGGTTACTTTTAGAATCCCTGCTGGTGTTTTCATAAATTGAAGCTTCATCATTAATATTATTTACAATCATGTCCATATCTCCGTCATTATCCAAATCTGCATAAGCAGCACCGTTTGAAAAAGTGGGAGTAGTAATTCCCCACGCTTCACCAACATCTGTAAAAGTTAGATCCCCATTGTTATGAAAAGCATAATTCCTTAGTTTGACTTTCGGAATTTGGGCCAACGTAAATTCTTTACTTGCTACTTGTGAAGACCCCATTCTAAAGCTGACAAAATCATGATCTGTAACATCCCTCGGAAAACCATTTGTGATAACAATATCCCTATAGCCATCATTATCGAAATCTGTAACAAGTGGACACCAACTCCAATCCGTTTGAGAAATACCAGCGAGAAAACCTATATCGCTGAAAACGGGATCACCTAAAGAATCATTTGATTGCACTCTTGGGCCCTGGTTTAATTGAAGCGTATTTCGAACATATTGGTATTGATAATTATAAAGATCGCTATTTAGATAAATTTGATAATTGTTATTCCCCATCATCATTTTTTTTCTATAGTTATCTTCCGGATTCATGTCAAGTTCGATAAGATCCGCCAGACCATCATTATTAATATCAATTACATCCTGGCCCATTCCGTTGGCAGACGTATGCTTAAAATACGAGTCACTTTTATCAGTAAAAGTACCATCGTGATTATTAATATAAAGCAAATCATTTGAATTGAAATCATTGGTAATAAAGATATCCTTCCATCCATCCTTATTAAAATCGGCAATAGAAACAGCATGCCCATAACCTTCCATTGTTATTCCCGCTTCTTTTGAAACATCTTTGAATACCGGATGCTTTAAAACCGGATCCCAGTCATTCCGGTATAATCGGCCGGTACTTGGAAAAGAACCATCTGATATTTTAGGCTTAAATACAGATGGGTTAACATTTGTTACTATTTCGTTAACTGCTAAATACATATCCAGATCACCGTCATTGTCGTAATCGAAAAAGGCCGCCATTGTGGAAGATGTTGTATCATCCAACCCATACTCCTTAGCCATTTCCTTAAAAACCGGTACTCCGTTTTTGTCTAAACCCTGGTTGACGTATAAGAGATTCCGCCTTTTTTCAGGGTCTTTATTCATTGTTACACATACATAAATGTCCATCCATCCGTCGTTATTAATGTCAACGACAGATACACCTTTACACCATCGTCCTTCACCATCAACACCTGCTTCTTTAGTAATATCCTCAAATTTTAATTTCCCCTTATTCAAATATAATTTGTTCGATACAAGATTCCCCGCAAAATAAATATCCTGTAATCCATCATTATTGAAGTCTCCAATTCCTACACCTCCTCCATTATAAATGTTAGTTACATCAATGGGATTAAGGGTATCATTTTCTAAAATTTTATTATTGAAGTGAATACCTGTTTGGGAGGAAGGCAATTCTTTGAATAAGGTTATTTTACTTTTACAGGAACCGAAAAGAAAAATGAAAATTAAAAAAGAAATACTACTACGTGCAGTGAGATCCGGAAAGGTTTTCATTGAATGAAAATATAAAAAAGAGATAAGATAATTTAAAAATGAAGAGGTAAAGTTTCACCTTTACCTCTTCATTTTAGCTTTTTATAAATAATTTATAATTAATAGCCAGGATTTTGTTTCAAATAAACAGTTCCTGATGAATTAATAGCATCTATCTGACTTTGAGGAATAGGAAAATATTCATTCTTCCCGGCAGTAAAGCTGGCGCCATTATAATACGGAACATAGTTTTTAGTATAAGCCTGATATGCATTCAGCACCGGCGCAGCTATTCCCCAACGAACCAGGTCAAAGAAACGCTGCCCTTCCATTGAAAGTTCAAGTCTTCTTTCCATTATAATTGCTTTCATTGCATAAACAGGATCGTTAAAAGCTCCTGCAGGATACAATCCAACCTTATAACTGGCAGCTGGTGTGGTTTTTGGGGAATAAGTAGCAGATCCTGCATCATAAGCGGCGCCGCCAGCATAAACCCATCCATTAGGATCTGCAGCACGGGCCCTTACACGGTTAACCAGGGTTAAAGCAGTAGCAGGATCACCCAAACTTAAATCAGCTTCCGCAGCCCATAGTAATACATCGGCAAAACGAATTACATTCACATTATTCGCGGTCAGCTCTGTAGATGCCCAATAGCTTTCTGTACTTGATAATGTTCCTTTTTGGCTTTTTGCATAAACATCTTTCTTAGGGTTGAAATGGCCATCATTAGCCGGATCACGGATCCATACATCTCCGGGATGAGGACCCCAATCTAGATATGGAATTCCTTGTCTTCCAATAGCCCAGTCTATTCTTGCATCCAGGTTGCCGGTGTACGGGCCGGTAGAAGAATTAACGTTAGAACCAGCGTCGTAACTTCCATCAAGAAGAGGTAATCCGCTGGCATCAGTTTTATATGCATTTGCTAAGTCCTGTGAGGGATTGAAAAATCCACAACATGCGCCGGGACCGGCATTATAAGGAAAATTCAACAGATCTCCATAATTGCCATTAGCAACACCTTGTCCATTATTTTGAGCATTGCCCGATCCGTCGTTAACTGACATTTGCACTGAAAATACGGATTCTGCATCTCCCTTATGATTTTGTGCAGGGTTAAAATTGCTTCCATAGTTAATTAAATTATACTTCAGCCCGTCTGAAGTTGTACCATTGCTAATTAAGTCATCAAGTAATGGTTTGGCCGCACTATATTTCTTTTCAAACATATAAACTTTGGCAAGAAAAGCCTGCGCAGCCCATTTATTGGCCCTTCCTACCTCTGGCTGAGTAGCAGGCAGATTTTGCATTGCAAATTGGAAATCAGCCTCAATTTGTGGCCACGCGTCTACATAGCCACTACCGCTGATATTTGTTACTGATGCAGGGCTAGATGTATCACCTGTGATTTTTTCATCGATGAATGGAACATTTCCAAAAACCTTTTTTAATTCAAATTCCTGGAAACTTCTAATAAATCTTGCTTCAGCTGTAATTTGAGTAGCTCTGTCAGCAGGAATATCTTTTGCAAGAGGCAATATTCTCAAAACATCATTAGCTCTTTGTACGCCGTAAAGGCAATTTTGCCATTTACCGGAAGTATAACTGTTGGTAGGTAATGTAGCCCATGTTTCAATTGGAACAATATCTCCCTGATCATCCGGCGTTGATCCTTTATAAGCATCATCTGCCGCAATACTTCCAAAAGTCCAGTTAGATATAGCTCCTCCCCAACCACCATCTCCATTTCCCGGATAGCCATCTAAAGTGGCATAAGCTCCAATAAGCAGTCCTTCTACCCCTTGCTCATTTGCCATTATATTTGGACTGAGAGACCCGACCGGGGGAATATTTAAGAAGTTCTTTTTACAGCTATAACTTATTCCAAGCAATAAAACCAGGCTTAGAATTAGGTATGTTATTTTATTTCGTTTCATATTAATAGTTTTTCTAAATTATTATTTTAAAATGAGGCGTTGATTCCAAAAAGGTATTCTTTTTGATTTGCAGGATAGTTTCCAAAGTCAATACCAAAATTACTGTTATTGCCAAGGTCAGATTGTTGTAGTTCAGGATCCAATCCAGTGTATTTTGTAATAGTAAACAAATTAGATCCCTGGATATAAATCCTCAATTTATTAATTCCAATCTTTTTTAAAGGAGATACCGGAAGAGTGTACCCTAACATTAAAGATCTTAGCTTTAAAAAAGAACCATCTTCTACATAAAAGGAATTAACAGTACTGGTATTACTAAATCCGCTCGCAGTTTCTAAAACCGGAACAGTTGCTCCAGGATTAGATACGTGTGCAGTTGGATCATTTGGTGTTGTTGGTTGACCGGCTGCATTTACCAAAATAGCAGATTTGTTTAAAGCATCATTGCTGATACCACCCCTGAATACCTGAGGAAAATCAGTCCAGTATTTTACATAATTAAATACCTTGTTTCCTTCTGAGCCGTAAAAGAATGCACTGAAATCAAAAGCTTTATAGCTCGCATTGATATTGAGCCCATACGTAAATTTCGGGTTAGGATTTCCTATCCAGGTTCTGTCCTTATCATCTATAACTCCATCGCCATTAATGTCTGCATATTTAAACCTTCCTGGAGCTGCAGCAGGTTGTTTCGGTGATTTATCTACGTCAGCTTTACTCTGAAATAATCCTATTACCTTATAACCGAAAAACTCTCCAATAGGCTCCCCGGGTTGCGCACGGGTAAAGGCGCCGATTCGATTTGATCCCGCACTTGTATAATCCTGGTATTTATATCCTGGAGGTAAACTTACAATTTTACTGTTGTAGCTTGTAAATGTACCGGTTAAATCAAAATGAAAACCTGATCCAACATTTCCATGGTAGCTTAAACTTCCATCAATTCCTGTATTTTGAATATCTCCAGAATTAATAATTGGCTGGCTGGCCCCCCCGGCAAAATTTCCAATCTGGGATTGCTTCTGAAATAAAAGTCCACTAATTTTTTTCTGATACCATTCTACTGATAGATTTAGCTTATTATTAATAATGGTTGCATCAAGCCCTACGTTTGATATAATATCCTGCTCCCAGGTAGTGGCAGGGTTTCCATATTGGCTTTGGTAAAAACCCATAGTTGCACCATCCGGATTGCCATCAATTGAATAATAAGAATAGCCAGCTCCGGAAGAATAGAGACTATAAGGATTTGTAGCTCCAATGTTAGCAATGGATCCAAGTTTGCCCCAACCCCCTCTGATTTTGAGGTCATTAATAAATGTAACATCCTTAAAAAAGCTTTCTTGCGAAATTCTCCAACCTGCAGAAACAGAAGGGAATACACCAAACCTATGACTTGGATCAAATACTGATGCTCCGTCCCGACGAATTGTTCCGCTAAGCAGATACTTGTCATTATACTGATAGTCAATTCGGCCAAATTGAGAATATAAAGACAGTTGATAAGGAGCACCGCCATTATTACTTACCCCTCCTGTTGGACTTCCGGTATTTAAGATCAGGTAATTGGGATCTGAGCTAAAATAATTGATCCTTCCGGCTGAAAAACCTCGATCATATATCTTTTTTGATTCTAATCCTCCGAGTATTTTAATGCTATGCAATCCAATAACATTTGAATAAGTCAAAGTATTGGTCCATTGCCATAAACTATTATATCCGGATCCTTCATTAAATGAATTTGGATTGGTATTTCCTTCTGCGTCATTGTAAGGTGTTGGGGAAAATGAATAATAATAATAGTTTTCAACAGTTCCACCGAAAGAAGTATGTGCCGTAAAGTGTTTTAAAAAGTCAACATCTGCAAATACATTTCCAATCATGGACCAGCTATTACTCTTATTATTAGCTGTACGCTTTTGGATCGCTACAGGATTTTGGGAATTACTTAAATGTGGAGATTTTGTTCCGGCATAATTTCCTTCGATATCATATACCGGTATAATAGGAGGCATCCTGTAAGCAAATGAGATTGCATTACCTTCATTTTGATTAGTAAATCCGGGAGTTTGCCGGTAAACCACATCTGCATTTTCACCTACTCTGATATTATCTTTCACATTAAACACTGTATTTGCCCTTACATCATATTTTTTAAGATAAGTATTGATAAGTGTTCCTTGCTGGTTAAAGTAATTCATTGAAAAAAGATAAGAAGACTTATCGCTGCCGGCACTTACCGTAACAGTATGGTTCTGTATCATAGCAGGTTTAAAGATTTCATGAAACCAATCAGTTCCTGTCTGATTTGCCTTGGTTATTTGATTATTTACTATATCATAGGTTGACGGGTTTGTGAGAGAATCGCCACTTTTTCCTGCTTCAGGCAGGATATATTCTGGTATAGTAGGCGAGGTTCCGGTTTGTCCAAATTGCCCTGTACGGTTAGAACCAGTGATACCGGAATTAGTTTCCATATTCCAGATCGCCTGCGCATACCCCTTAGTATCAGTAAGATTGAAAACATTTCCACTTAAAGGACGTTGGGTGCCAAGGTACATGTCATAATTAACAGTAGGTTTCCCATGTCCCTTCTTGGTAGTTACAATAATTACACCATTCGAGCCCTGTATTCCATAAATAGCAGCAGCTCCAGCATCCTTTAATACCTGTATGGATTCAATATCATCCGGATTAATATCCCTTAATCCGTTGCCCGATTGTACTCCATCTACAATATATAAAGGATCGGCGCTCCCGAGCGAAGTAATACCTCTTACACGGACTGCAGCACCGCCTCCGGGAACACCGGAATTGGTTACTGTTACTCCGGAAGCCTGCCCTTGTAACAATGATTCTGCATTCCCTGATGGAATTTTTTTCATGTCAGTTACATTTACCACAGCGACTGACCCGGTAATATCCTTTTTCCGTTGTGATCCATAACCGGTAACAACCACTTCATTCAGATTTGTTGCTGTTGACTCAAGTGATACAGAAATATTACTTTGTCCCGAAACAGCAATATCCTGGTCCTGGTAGCCAACATAACTAATTCTAAGAGTTTTTGCATTAGCTGGAACCTTAATACTAAATGTTCCGCCGGGTCCGGTAGTTTCACCGGTTTTTTGCCCGACCACAACCACAGATGCTCCTACTAAAGGGGTTCCTTCCTTTGTAGTTACCGTTCCTGTGATTGTTCGTTGCTGAGCCATAGTCATAAAGCAGAAAAGAATGCATAGGCTACTAAGCAGTAATCTTTTTTTCATAATCAAGTAATTAGGAGTGTTAAAGTTTAATTAAAACCCAAATTACACCTTTTTTTGAATAAAAAAATTTTTTTAAAAAATTAAATTGTAAAAACATCAACATTTTTTTATTTTATTGTTAAAGATTACAATTGGCAGACTTTTTTTTGCTAATATTTCAACATTATACCGAATTAAATGGAAAAAATTTTATTACCCATAATAAAAACAACTCAATACATATTTTTATTTTAGGGTATTATTTTATTAAAGCATGTTTTCTGATTTATATTTATCCATAAGCGGTAATAAAAGACAAAAGCCTGCGTTCGCAAGCTTTTGTCTTTTATTAAAAATTCCTTGTAGAAAGAAAATTGATTAAACGTACCTTTAATTCTCAGCAGTTTTTACTCCTGGTTATTTTTTTTGTCAGCCCGCTTTTGTAATTCTGAAACAGGCATTGAGATCATTCTGCCCATTTTTTTATTTCCACGGTACGTAATTACTTTCAGCATTACCGCATCCTCCGGTGGAGTTAACGGAGATGTATAGGTAGGATAAAAATTATCCGGGAATGAATTATCAAAACTGTAATGAATCTGCAAGTCTTTTATCTCGGTGCTTAAAGTAATTTTTAAGCGGCCGCTGTCATCTTTACTTACATTAAAAATCGGGTCATACATGCTTGGCGCATATTTGATCTGTGCTTCATCAAATCTTGGAAATTGCTTTTGCACCCGGGAAGAAAAATCATCCCAGTTCCTTTTATCTTTTGGCGACCATACTGCTTCTGAGATCGCCATTGCCCGTGGCCATAACATGTATTCCAGGTGACGCATATTATAAACCTGCTCTGTCCATAAATTTCCTTGTCCCCCTAAAATGTATTTAGGATCTACCCCGTCAGGAACAGGCTCAAACTGATAAGCTTTTTGGAGCCGCAGCGTTGCATAAACATGAGGTTCAATAACCGGGTCTCCTTGCATATAATCGAGGTAAACAAAATCAGTAGGACTCATTACAACATCATGTTTCATTTTCGCAGCTTCGATACCTCCTTTCATTCCTCTCCAACTCATCACAGTAGCGCTTGGGGCAAGGCCACCTTGCAAAATTTCATCCCATCCCATAAATTTTTTCCCCTTTGATTCTACAATCTTCTCTAACCTTTTTTCAAAATAACTTTGCACTTCATCCATATTTTTTAATCCTTCTCTTTGCATCAAAGCTTTTATAGAATCACTTTTTTCCCAGAAGTTTTTTGGGCATTCGTCGCCGCCAACATGGATGTAAGGAAACGGAAATAATTCCGCCACCTGTGTCATTACTTTATCCAGGAAAGTATACACTTTTTCATTTGCGGGACAAAGTGTATTATCTACCAAAGCAACAGGCGGCTGCCCGTGAGACCAATCCATTATTTCCTCACCGGAACGAACATGGTAGGTATCGGCCCCCGGAGTGCATGATAGATCAGGATACGAAACAACGGCAGCAAGGCTATGACCCGGAACATCTATTTCTGGTAATATATTTACAAACCGATCCTTAGCATATTTTACCAGTTCACGAATATCATCCTGGGTATAAAAACCACCATAGTTTCTTGGCTCATCAGGAGCTGGAGGAGAAAAAGTCCCGAAATATCCAACCTTTTTTACATTCCATGCACCTACTTCTGTAAGTCTCGGTAAGCCTTTGATCTCAATTCTCCAGCCTTCGTCATCAGTCAGATGCATGTGAAGAAGATTGTATTTATACTGAACCATTTGATCAATAAATTCCTTTACCTGCTCTTTTGTAAAAAAATGACGACTTACATCAAGCATTAAACCGCGCCATCCAAACCGTGGATAATCTTTAATACTGCAAACCGGTATAGTCCATTTTTCATTTTTTACTAAAGTATCAGAAACAATTTCCTTTGGCATTAGCTGCAACAACGATTGCATTCCATAAAAAAGCCCTGCCGGTTTGTTTGCTGAAATACTAATTTCATGAGGAGCCACTTTTAATTCATAGCCTTCGTCGCCAAGAGAAGCATCTTTTATTAATGATAATTTTATTCCGCTTTTTGCTGCAGTATTTTTTGCATTAACAATCACCGGCAAAGAGTAGCCGCTTGCTTTCGATAATTTTTTTGAGATAAATTCTCCAACTCTTGCAGCATCGGAATTTGATGACAGCACATAGATCGGAGTTTTATTAATCACTACAAAATTCCCGGTTCCGGAAGTGACAGAAACAGGTTCAGGAATTAATAATTGTTCAACATTATTTTTTTGACCGATGACAGAAACAGAAATAAAAAGCAGGAAGGAAATGAAAAGACCTTTTCTCATAAAATCAATTTTATTATAAATGAAAAATAAAGGAATAAGAAATGAAGATATTAAAATGATCACAGTTTTTAAAATCAATTCTTCTACTTTTTGATAACTGCTCCTAAAGGAATGACGGCACGGCCATAAATTTCATTTAGCAAAGCGCCTGCGCCGGTATAAATCGCCGAAGCGCCACAGACAATTCCTTCATAAGCAGTAAAAGTTTTTAATGACGAACTGGTTGAATTTTCAGAAGCCGCTAATAAAAAAAACAGGATGGCCAAAGTGGCAAAAATAAATTGTAAAGATCTGCTGATGCGAAGCGTTCCAAAAAACAAAAGAGCTGTAAATATCCCCCACATGATCAGGTAAGAGATCATTGCGCTTGGTGATGCAGGAGCAACCCATCCTAATTTCGGAATTACGATCAGCGCTACTAATGTAAGCCAGAATGAGCCATAAGAAACGAAGGCAACGAAGCCGAAAGTATTATTTTTTTTCGCTTCGGTAATGCCCGCTATAATTTGTGCAATGCCACCATAAAAAATTCCCATTGCCAGAATCATCGAATTCATTTCGAAGATGCCCGCATTATGCAAATTAAGAATAACCGTAGTGAGTCCAAACGCTAAAAGCCCTAGTGGCGCAGGGTTTGCCGTTGTGTCTTTGATGACAATTACTGATTGTTCCATAAATGAAGTTGAGATTTTTAAATTTAAAAATTTAAAATACGACTATTTCTTAATTTAACGCAAAAGACCTTTCAATAAATCGTACTGCCTTTTCAAATCTTTCTTCATAATCTCCTGATATATGGCACCATTGAGTTGATTGATTTACCAGAATATCTTTATAAAAATGAAATAATTTTTCTCTTACTTTTTGATCGGGATATTCTCTTAACGGATCTTCAATCCATGGCAGATCAATATCACAGAGCAAATACAGATCATATTTTCTTTCAGCAATCCGGTTTAAAATCCAGTTGTGACATTTATTGAAAACAAATTCAGCCCAAACTTTCATAACGTACATGTCGGTGTCGATAAGAAGAGTTGTGAGTTGTGAGTTGTGAATTGTAAGGTTTAAACTTCCTTCACTTTTCTCTGATAACTGATTACTTATCTCTTCTTCCAGATCAATCTGGCCTTTTGCAATAGCAAGCAGATCTTCATAATTATATTCTGCTCCGTTTTTTTCTAAGTATTCTCTTGCATATTCAGGAACCCATAATGTATTGTAATGCTCTGCAAGCTTTTGGCACAGTGTACTCTTTCCTGTAGATTCAGGGCCGATGACTACAATTTTTTTTATGGCTTTCATTGTGTTTCTTCTTTTTTCAACAAATATTCATTCGCCCGGTTTTTCCATTCTACCAGTCCCCATACAGCCATTATCAGCAGAATTAAATAGTAAACACTCGTGAATACATAATGCTTTACAAAGTACAATGGAATGGAAGCAGCATTTGTAGCAATCCACCAATACCAGCTTTCTACTTTCTTTCGTGCCATCAGCCACATGCCGGTGAAAGCAGTAGAACTGGCAAAAGCATCTGCCCATGGAATAGCGCCCGGAGCAAAATCTTTTTTAAGATAAGAAAGCGCGCCGAAAATAACGACGTAAAACACAGCAAAAAATAATAATTCCTGCATCCATTCTTTGGAGCTGCTCCGGGTAATATTTACAATATGCTCGTGCTGCTGGTTTCGTTTCGCCCATAGAATCCAGCCATAAATACTCATAATAGTGTAATACAAATTGACAGTGGCCTCGCCCAGCAAACTTCCTTTAAAGCTGATGTAAACATAAAAAATGGTACCGACCAATCCTGTGGGATAAACCCAGATATTTTCTTTTCTTGAAAACCAAACACTCACAATTCCTGAAACGACAGCGATGTACTCAACCCATGTTGTGTCTTTCATTCCGCTGATAAATTCAGAATATATTTCCGGTAAGGTCAATTGAGAAATTTAGTGCCAAAAGTAGCTTAGAATAAACAAAAAAGTGAATTGATAGTAAACGATTAAATAACAACGTTTTTATTTCATTTTATAGAATAATATACATTGATTGCATTGAAGATTTATCAGGTTATTTGAACCCTTATTCGTATTAAACCTTAATAGAAAAATGATTGGTTCTTCTACCTTATTACCTTATTCTTCTACATTCAGCAGAACTTGAATAAGGTAATAAGATTGAATTACTATAGCAAGCTTTTCTACTAAGGTTGAAAAGCAACCTATCGTCTATCCTGTCTTTATATACTATCCTGTCATTTGAAATAAAAAAAGCACCTTTTTAAAGTGCTTTCTAAAATATTTCTGACTAAAAATTACCTGGATTCCGCAACTACTTCTCTCACTTCAGGAATCATTCTTTTCATCATTCCTTCTATTCCGGCTTTTAAAGTGATCATCGAAGAGGGACAACCACTGCAGCTTCCCTGCATTTTCAAATTAACTGTGCCGTTATCATAACTTAAGAACTGAATAGCACCGCCATCCATTTCCACTGCAGGTTTTACATAATTTTCAAGAAGCTCTTTAATTCTTTTTACCACATCCCCATCATTTACATGAATTTCATTAGTGCTTTCAGGCTTGCGGCTTGCCAGTTCTTCTTCATTAATGATCACATTTCCTTCTTCCAGGTATTCTTTTAAAAATTGTTTTACAGAAGGAATGACATCCTGCCAATCTTCAGTATCATCAGTTTTTGTAAGCGTTACAAAATTGCTGGCTATAAAAACGGATTTTATAAAAGGAAAAGCAAATAACTGCATTGCCAATGGAGAAGCCGAAGCACTTTCTTCATTTTTAAAATCAACGCTTTTGCCCGGATACAATAATTTGTTAGCAACAAATTTCATCGTTTCCGGATTGGGTGTCATTTCTGTATAAATGCTTACAACAGTATTGCCGGTTTTGATCATAATGAATTATTTAATCTGCAAAATTAAAGATTTAAGACGAAAACAGATTTGCGAACTTGTTAACTTATTCGGATAATTTAAACGAATTTATTGCTAAATAAGGAAATATTAGGGCTTTTGTACAAAGAGGAAGAACCTGAATCTATAGACTATGCAAATCTTTTGCTACTGCATCATCAAGAAACCAATGCAATTCTCCCTCAATCGGAACAATAATCTGTGAAGGCAATTTCAAAGGCATGTATTCACCTTCCAAAACCTGTTGCAAAACCGTGGCCTTTTTTTCACCCTCAACCATAAATGCGATCCTGCGCGATTTATTGACAATTACCGGCATTAATGTGATCCGGTACATTTCCTGTTGTTCATTGTAGATCGCATTGACCCAATTTTGATGTTCTTCAATAATCGGCGACCCGGGAAATAAGGAAAGTGTATGGCCATCTTCGCCCATTCCAAGCAAAACAAGATCAAAGCTAAAAGTAGTGTTATCAAAAAAAGTATGCAACAGCTTCCTGTATTCGTCAACGGCAAAATTTGGCTCTATATCAGTTCTCATGATATGGATTTGGTTGGCTGGAATATCCACCTGATTCAATAAAATATCAAAAGCCATTTTTGCATTATTACGATCATCTGAGAAAGGAACAACTCTTTCATCTCCCCAAAAAATCTGAATGCGTTTCCAATCTATCTTATTCAAATATTCTGCTGATGCTAGTTTTTCATACAAAAGTTTTGGTGTGGATCCGCCGGATAAAACCAGCGTAAAAAATTCCTGATACGTAAGCGTATCAGAAATAAAATTACAGATCCATGCGGCGAGTTTATCGCTCATGATCTGTTTATTTTTGAAAATATGTAGCTTCATTTTTTAATTTCTTTTGCGCCTTTTTTAACGGTAACTTTTGTGTGTTCCATAGCTCTCTTTTTTATTTTTGGAGGCATTGAAATCCAGTTATGGCCATCTCTCGCAATCAAAGCTTCTGCGTCTTCCGGTCCCCATGAATCAGGTGAATAATTTGGGAAATCCATTGGCTTTCTGGCACCCCAAACCTGCATGATTGGCATCACAACTTTCCAGGCAGCTTCAACCTGGTCTGCACGCATAAATAAAGTAGCGTCGCCATCCATTACATCATACAAGAGCGTTTCATAAGCTTCCGGTTCTTCACCATTATAAGCATCTTCATAATTAAAAACCATATCCACAGGATTCAGGACCATCGCCTGCCCGGGGCGTTTTGCCTGGAACCTGAGACAAATATCCATTTCCGGTGAAATACCTATCGATAAACGATTTGGGCGCCATGTTTCAGTAGCTTCCTTTGGAAAGGCAAAGTCAGGAGCCGGTTTGAATTGGATCGTTAATTCTGTGGATTTTTCATGCAATCTTTTTCCTGTGCGAACATAAAACGGAACTCCTTCCCAGCGCCAGTTATCAATATAAAATTTTACAGCGGCAAATGTTTCAACGTTTGAATCAGGATCAACATTTTTTTCTTCCCGGTATCCCGGCACTTTTTCTCCCTGCATCCATCCCGGACCATATTGTCCCCGCGCCGCATAATCCTGCACTTCATCTTTTGGAATTCTCCGGATGGCGTTTAATACATCTACTTTTTTATTCCTGATCTCATTGGCATCAAAAGAAACAGGCGCTTCCATCGCTATCATGCAAAGCAATTGCAAAATGTGATTTTGGATCATGTCTCTTAGCGCACCTGAGGTTTCATAATATCCGCCACGGCCTTCCACACCTACTGTTTCAGCCGCGGTGATCTGCACATGATCAATATAATGGCGGTTCCATAAAGGCTCAAACAATGCATTGGCAAATCTCAAAGCCAGAATATTCTGAACCGTTTCTTTTCCAAGATAATGATCAATTCGATAGATCTGTTCTTCATCAAAATATTCACTGAGCATTTTGTTCATATCAACAGCACTTTGCAGATCATGACCAAAAGGTTTTTCAACCACAATCCTTGAACATTTTGTGTCACGGCAAAGATCCATATTGCCAATATGTTTCACAATTTCGGGAACAAGTTGCGGCGCTACAGCCATGTAAAAAACAACAGTGGGATGAACTCCGGCTTCCGCTTCTTTTTCTTTCGCAATTTTTGCCAGTTTATCATAAGCTTTCGGATCATTGACATCCATTTGAAGATAGCTGAGATGCCGGGAAAATTCCTGCCATTTCCCATTGGTATCTTTTATCCGGGAAAAATTATCAATCCCCTCTTTGAGATGCTTTTTATAATCCGCATCAGAATATTCTGAGCGGGCAATCCCAACGATACTAAAATGATCGGGCATCGCATTATCCAAAAAAAGATTGTACAACGCAGGATTTAACTTCCTGTAATTGAGATCGCCGCTGCCCCCAAAAATGAAAAGAACCGTTGGAGGTAATTTTTTATAATCTAACATTTGATGATTTTAATTTTTTTTGCTGAAATCTGCTGCTTTTATTTTAAACAAGAAAATAAAAAAACATCATTATTTCTTTGTTTACTGTTAACTTTTTACTTTTTAACTGGTCACTTTTCAACTTGCGCCTTTCTCACTTCTTCTTCCCAAACAGTATGAAAAACTCCTTCTTTATCAGTTCTCTGATAAGTGTGAGCTCCAAAAAAATCACGCTGCGCCTGTATCAGGTTGGTTGGCAATAATCTTCTGCGATATGCATTGAAGTAATTTAAAGATGCCATCAGTCCTGCTGCAGGATAATTGTTTAAAGCTGCAACAGAAGTTACTTTCTGAAGCGCAGGTTCTTTTTCCTGCAAAATTTCAGCAATACTTTTATCCAGCAATAAATTTTTTAAATTAGAATTCTGTTGGTAAGCTTTTTTAAACATCTCCAACATTGCTGAACGAATAATGCAACCGCCACGCCAAACACTTACTACCTCCGGCAAAGGAATGTCCATTTTTAATTCTGCAGAAGCAACTGTAAGCATTGCCAGTCCCTGTGCATAGCTTACAAGAGTAGAAAAATATAAAGCATCTTTCAATTGGTGGATAAATTCTTTTTTATCAACGTTAATTGTCTTTGGATCTGTTTTATAGACTTTCGCCGCTTCTTTTCTTTCATCGATCAATGAAGAAATATTTCGCATCATTACCGCCGAGTCTATTGTTGGTATTGGCATGGGGAGATCAAGACCTTCCTGTGAAGTCCATTTGCCCGTACCTTTTGCGCCGGCTTTATCCAAAATCATATCCAGTAAATAACGGTCATATTGCTCGTCTTTTCTTGCAAAAATGATTGCAGTTATTTCCAGCAAAAAAGATTTCATATCGCCGCTGTCCCAGTCTTTAAAAACCTGTTCGAGCTCTTCGGAAGTAAGCCCTAATCCATGATGCATGATGTCGTAACATTCACTGATCAACTCCATGATGGCATACTCAATTCCGTTATGAACCATTTTCACATAATGCCCTGCTGCATTGTGCCCCAGGTATCCAACACAAGGTTCGCCATTCACTTTTGCAGCAATTGCTTTCAAAATTGGCGCTACTTCTTTATATGCTTCCGGGTCGCCGCCGGGCATTATGCTCGGGCCCTTTCGTGCGCCTTCTTCACCCCCCGAAATTCCCATTCCCATAAAATGAAAACCTGCATTTTTTAATTCGGCAATTCTTCTTAAAGTATCTGTATAATGTGAGTTTCCGCCATCAATTATAATATCTCCTTTTTGCAACAATGGTTTCAGATCATTGATGACGCTATCTACCGGGCTTCCTGCAGGCACAAGCATCATCATCTTCCTCGGCGTCTTTAATTTAGCTACCATTTCTTCCAAAGTATTTACCCCTTTTACTGTTGTTCCCTGCGTAGCTGCTTCTTCAAACGCTTTTGTTTTCTCAGGATTTTTATCAAACCCAACCACAGAAAATCCATGATCAGCCATATTCAGTAAAAGATTACTCCCCATCACACCAAGACCAATCATTCCAAAATCATATAAATTTTCACCCATAAAAAAATATTTTAGTTTGTAAAATTAATGAAATTGAATTTGCTTTCAGCTTTTAGCATTCTGCATTCAGGTTTGATCCATACCTTTGCCAAATGAAAAAGAAAATCATTTTTTATTCAGTTTTCTTTGTACTGCTCATCTCTGCATTTTATATTTTACTCTCTTTTACAAAAGGATTTTTTAATGTAAGCCTGCCCGTAATGAGCTATGTACAGGATTTTTCATTTACAGATCAGAATGGACAAACGGTAACACAAAAAAATCTTGATGGGAAAGTTTATGTAGCCGAATATTTTTTTACGACCTGCAAGGGAATTTGTCCGAAAATGAATTTCAATATGAAAGGGGTTTATGATGAGTTCAAAAATGATAAAGATTTCGCTATTGTTTCTCATACTTCCATGCCGGAAACCGATTCGGTTCCTTTGTTGAAAGCTTACGAAGAAAAGATGATTGGAAACAATCCTGAATATGCGGCCAAATGGTATTTTGTAACCGGAAGCAAAGATTCATTGTATAAAATGGCGCGTCAGAGTTATCTTCTTGATAATGACAAAAACAACAGTGAAAACATCAAAGAAGCTTTCATTCATACCCAATTTTTTGCTTTGATAGATAAGCAAAAAAGAGTTCGTGGAATTTATGACGGATTGAAAAAAGATGAGATCGCAAGATTAGAAAAAGATATCTCCACTTTATTGAAAGAGAAAGATTCTTAATTTTTCTTAATAAATTTCACAATATCATTAACCAAAACAGGATCTGCCGGCATATTGCTATCAGTATAAGTTTTGTTTTCGTCAACACAATCTTTCCCTGCGTTCTTCAAAGTATGTGACATTTGAGGGATAATTTCTAAAGTACTTTTTTTATTCCCTTCATGCAAATTTTTGGCATCTTCAATTTGCACCTGGATATCACAGGCGCCCTGGATAATTAATACCGGACAGTTCACCTTTTTTATTTCTTCCTGAGGAGTATATTTTAACCATGAAATCATATAAGGCTGAATCGATTTTCTAAAAAGCGGTGCCAGACTTTCAGGAATATCATTTACTTCTTTTCCTTTCTTTAATTGATTAAAGATTTGTGGTATTTGTTGCTTTACTGAATCGGGTAAAGGTTGTTTTTGCATTTGTTCTTCTAAAATAACATCGATTGGTCTTCCTGCACCGGCGACAGAAATATAACCACTCACTTTCTTTTTTTCTGAGGCAAGCATTGCTATCAAAGAGCCTTCGCTGTGGCCGATAAAATAAATGTTCTTAAACCCAAGTGTATCATGCAAATAATTGAAAATCTTCTCCGCATCTTTTACATAATCTCCAAAAACCAAATCGCTTTCTTTAAAATTTGGAATAGCGCTTTTTGCAATGGCGCGTTTATCATATCTGAACGTAGCAATATTTTGCGAATCCAGGGAATGGGCGATCATTTGATATTCATTCGTCGCAACGGCCAAAGTACTATTCCCGTTTCTGTCTGTCGGCCCTGAACCTGCTACAATAATTGCAATTTTTTGTTCATTATTTTTTGATAATAGTGTTCCATAAAGTTTCGAGCCTGCAGCAGAAGTAATTACAATTTCTTTTTCATTTGGATAAGCAGAAACTGCTTCTTCTGATTGTTCCTGTTCTGTTGATCTTGAAAAATTTAACGGGATTTCATGTGCACTCTGCTCCCATATTCCGGAAATAGAATCGGTGTTGATAAAAGCTCCGCGATAATTACCGGCAATCATTTTTATATCCAGGTGAACGCTGTCTCCATTTACATCTATTCTGCTGAAGGGCAAACCATTTGCATGTTGTTTTGGGCTGCCCCATTTTCCTTGTATGTTTCCGGCATTATCTTTTGTAAAATGAAAAACGATAGGAAGCTGAGCGCCGTTCACATCCATATTTCCTTTCCAGTTTCCGCTGATGTCTTGTGCAAATAAACAAGGAGCGATAAAAATTAAAATCAAAGTGAACAGAGATACTTTCATTTTTTTTAAACAAAAATAGCCTTTAGGTCGCGAATTACATTAATTCCCGTGAATTCAAATTTGAGCTAAACGGTAAGATTTCTAAAAACCTCTTCGAGGCTTTTGCTTTTGCTTTGTAATGAAAGAATATCCAGGTTGTTTTGAAGGCTGAATTCAAGCAAAAGCTTTTTCACTTTTTCAGGATCAGAAGTTTGAATGAAGTACCGATTTTGATTTTCTTCAACATTTTCTACAGTCTCTAAATTTTTTAATAACTCCGCATCAGCTTTGGTGGCAAATTCAACCAATACAACATGAGAATTTTTATTGACGGATTGCAAATTTGCCAGAGTGTCATCGGCCACAATATTTCCTTTGTTGATAATGATAATTCTATCGCAGATGCTTTCAACTTCCTGCAAAATATGAGAAGAAAAAAGGACGGTTTTATTTTTGCCTAAATCTTTAATTAATTGTCTTATTTCTACAATCTGATTGGGATCAAGACCGGTTGTCGGTTCGTCTAAAATCAATATTTTAGGATCATGAATTAAAGCAGCAGCAAGTCCCACTCTTTGCTTATATCCTTTGCTCAGCTGGCCAATTTTTTTATTGCTTTCAGGACGCAAACCAGTCAAATCAATTACTTCCTCAATTCTCGCTTTTACTTCTGAATTTAATTGATGAATTCCCGCAATAAATTCCAGGTATTCACGAACATACATTTCGTAATAAAGGGGGTTTCCTTCAGGCAAATAACCTGTTTGTTTTTTGGCTTCCAGGCGATCAGTATTTACGTTAATCCCATTAACCACAGCAGTTCCTGAATCAGCAGCAAGATAGCCGGTAATAATTTTCATCGTCGTAGATTTTCCAGCGCCATTTGGTCCTAGAAAACCAACAATTTCATTATTTCCGATATCAAATGAAATATCATTTACCGCTTTTTGCTCGCCATAAATTTTTGTGAGATTAGAAACGCTTATTGACATAAAAGCAAATGTAAAACAAAAACAATCCTGCAATTATTGTTTCATTTCTTCTCATTTTGAAAAAGAAGAATTGAATTTATTCTTTGTTTATTTATAAAAAACGAAGATTATTTCTGAGCAGTTGAAGAATGATTTACAACCCATTTTCCCAATTCCGGACAAGTTGCATATTGAGGATCGATGTTTATATAAAAAGTAGGAATTTTTTTATTGAACCATTCGTCCAGGGCTGTATTCTTTTTTTCTTCCAATGCACGTTGAGCTACTTTATCATAATCATCTTTAAGATTTTCACGATGTGGTTCGGTTTTGCTTAAAATTTCAACGATCCGGACCGCCTTCTTTTGATTGGTTGGATCAACATATTCTATAGGTTGAGAAAATTGGCCCACTTTCAGGTTTTGCAACATCAAAACAAGATCTTTGTCATGAAGTTCGTCAATGGTTAGAAAAGTGCTTCCATCAGGAGCTGTTAAACGACCGCCCGTGAATTTACTGTTTTCATCTTCGCTGTATCTTGAAACCGCTTCGCCAAATTGAAGCGTTCCATTTTGTAATTGAGTTCTGATAGAATCCAGTTTTTGTTTAGCCTGGTTCACTTCGATAGAACTTACCTGCGGAATTTTTAAGATGTGCCTTATGGTTGCATCATCGCCGCGTTTGCTAACCATTTGAATAATGTGATAACCAAATCTTGTTTTAAAAACACTTGAAATTTGTCCATCTTTTAAACTGAAAGCTTTTGCCAAAAAAACAGGATCCCATTGCTTTTCATTTCTATTGATCTCATACAAGCCACCATTATCTTTGCTTCCGGGATCATCAGAAAAAAGAGAAGCAAGTACTTCAAATTTTTTGGTTCCATCCTCCACTTCCTTTTTATATTCTTTCAGCTGATCGATCGCATAATTTTCCAGGTCGCGGCTTGGTTTTGGATAAAGAACAATCTGTCCAACTTCCAGCTGTGATTCATAAAATTCAAGACTGTCTTTTGGGATTTTTGAATAATAATCTTCCACTTCGTTTGGCGTGATTCTTACATCTCCAACAATTTTATCTCTTTCTGCTGCTGCAAGTTTCTGATCTCTTATGACAGGTTTGAATTCTTCTTTTAACTGATAAACAGTTTTTCCTGCCACTTGTTCCAGCACCTCTTTTGATCCATATTGGCCTATAAAATAGCGGATCCTGTTGTCAATTTCTGCATTTATCTGGTCTTCGGAAACAGGCAAAGAATCTCTTTCGGCCTGCAATACCAAAGCTTTTACAGCAAGTGCCTGTTGCAAAAGAAGGCAACCGGCATTTGCAGGAACGTCTTTATTCTGTCGCTGATAATCAAGAATGGCATTGTCAATGTCGCTTTTCAAAATGATCTTATCACCAACAGTGGCGATGATCTTATCTGCAACTACTTTTTTAGTTTGTGCAAATGAAGCGAATGTAAAGGCCGGTAAACAAAGAAATAAAACGATTTTTTTCATCAGAAATTTTTGTATTGGAACAAAGACAGCTTAGGCTTTTTTAATATGACGTCAAAAATACGCTGGTTAACCTTTCCTTATTTTTTTTGAAAGTTAAAAGTTGAAACACTTTTGTTAAAAGAAATGAGAATTTTACAATTAGAGCGTCCTTTTGATTTCAATTTCTTCAAATGCTTCAATGAAATCTCCGGGTTTCAGATCGTTATAGTTTTTAAGTGTCATCCCGCATTCCATATTGTTGCTCACTTCTTTCACATCATCTTTAAACCGTTTTAAACTTCCCAGTTCGCCGTTGTGGATGATGATTCCATCTCTTACCAAACGAACCCGGTTATTTCTTGCGATCTTTCCTTCAACGACCATACATCCTGCGACGGTAGCTTTATCAAATTTGTAAGTTTCCTTTATTTCGGCAATACCTAAAACTTTTTCCTGGATCTTCGGTTCCAACATACCTTCCATCGCACTTTTCACCTCGTCGATCGCATCATAAATAATAGAATAAGTTTTTATTTCCACTCCTTCATGATCAGCAATTTTCGAAGCCTGCAATGACGGACGGACGTTAAATCCAATGATTACGGCGTCTGATGCAGTTGCGAGCATTACGTCAGTTTCAGTGATCTGTCCAACGCCCTGGTGAACCACACTCACAGCAATTTCTTCTGTACTCAATTTTTGCAGTGAATCACTCAAAGCTTCTACTGATCCGTCCACATCCGCACGAATCAGGAGATTTAATTGTTTGAAATTACCCAATGCAAGCCGACGTCCGATTTCATCAAGTGTAATATGTTTTTTAGCACGAATTCCTTGTTCGCGAAGTATTTGAGCCCTTCTGTTAGCGGTTTCTTTTGCTTCAGATTCATCATTAAAAACTTTGAATGTTTCACCCGCTTGCGGGGCGCCGTTCAATCCTAAAATTAAAACAGGAGTTGATGGCGGAGCAACAGTTACACGCTGATTTCGTTCATTAAACATCGCTTTTATACGACCATAATATTGGCCGGAAACCAAAAGATCTCCTTGTCTCAAAGTTCCGTTTTGAACCAAAATTGTAGCAACATAACCACGGCCTTTATCAAGCGAAGCCTCAATTACAGTTCCGGTGGCTATTTTTTTCGGGTTAGCTTTTAATTCCAGTAAATCAGATTCCAATAATATTTTATCAAGCAATTCATCTACGTTCAATCCTGATTTGGCACTGATCTCCTGGCTTTGATATTTTCCTCCCCAATCTTCCACAAGAATGTTCATTTGGGCCAATTGTTCCTTTATTTTCTCAGGATTGGCACCTTCTTTATCAACTTTATTCAAGGCAAAAACCATAGGCACATCAGCGGCCTGTGCATGCGAAATTGCTTCTTTTGTCTGGGGCATTACGGCGTCATCGGCAGCAACTACAATTACTGCAAGGTCAGTTACTTTTGCACCTCTTGCACGCATCGCTGTAAATGCTTCATGTCCCGGTGTATCAAGAAATGTTATGGCACGTCCATTTTTTACTGTTACTTCATAAGCCCCGATGTGCTGGGTAATTCCACCAGCTTCACCGGCAATTACATTTGCATGGCGGATATAATCCAATAAAGATGTTTTACCGTGATCCACGTGTCCCATAATTGTTACGATCGGTGAACGTGGTACCAGATCCTCTTCATTTTCCTCTTCTTCCTCTTCTTCAATATCCTGCTGGTTGTCTATATCGATAAATTCAACTTCATAATTAAATTCACTTGCCACAAGTTCTATCACGTCTGCTTCCAATCTCTGATTAATGGAAACCATGATGCCAAGGCTCATACATTTGCTAATAACGTCTGCAAAGCTTACGTCCATCAGATTCGCAAATTCGCTCACAGAAATAAATTCTGTAACCAGTAGTTTATTATTTGTTGCTTCTTCACCGATATTTTCGGCTGCTTCTTCTCTTTTTTGTTTGCGATATTTTGCTTTAAGGCTTTTTCCTCTTCCTCCTGCTCCTGCAAGTTTTGCCTGGGTTTCCTTGATCTTATCCTGAATTTCTTTTTGATCAATTTCCTTTTCTTCACGCCTTATTTGTGGAGCATTGCGATTAAATCTTCCCGGAGGCATAGGACCAGGCCTATTTTGCGGACCATGAGGTCTTTGATTGTTCGGGTGAGGCGCATGCGCGGTTGGCTGATGATTTCCTGACGGTTTCTTTTCCACAATAATGCGCTTGCGCTTGCGTCTCTCGTCAACAGGTTTTGGACGTGTATCATTATTAACAGGCAGTTCAATTTTGCCCATTATTTTCGGACCTTCTAATTTTACAGCCTTAATATTGGTTATTACAGGTGCTTCTTTTTCAGGTTCAACTGACGTTTTTTCTTCAACAATTTCTTGTTCAGTTGCTTGCTCCGGTTTATTAATAACGCCTTTTACTTTTCCTTTTGGTTCTTTCGTTTCTTTCGCTTCTTTCGCTTCTTTTTCTTCTTTCTTCTTCGAATCTTTTTTAGGCCTTACAGAAGAATCAATCGTGCTTAAATCTATCTTGTCAACAATTTTCAATCCTTCTACTTCCGGAGCTTCAATTTTTGTCACTTCGGGCTGAACAGGCTCAGGCAATTCTTCTTTTACTTCTTTTTCTTTCTTTTCTTCTTTTATTTCCTTTACCGGAGCAACTTCTTCTTTCGGCACTTCTGTTGCTGTTTCTGCTACCGTTTCTTCCGGTTTTACTTCTTCCGGCTTTTCTTCTTTTGCTATTGGTTTTGCTGTTTCCTTTTTTGTAAAAGAAAGGTCCTGTTCATCTTTTCTTTTCTTATTATCCGCAGGTGTGTTTTTCGGAAGATCGATTTGTTCCGCTTTTTGTTTTGCCACTTTATCGGGCTGAAACTCTACCTGCAATACACGGTACATCTCTTCCGAAAGCTTTGAAGTAGGCTTCAGATCATCACTGCTAAAATTTTTTGATACCAAAAAGTCTATTAAAGTACTTGTACCTATATTAAACTCTCTGGCCGCAGCCATCAACCGTGGTGTATTTATTTCTGCCATTAAACTTTACTACTTCTTATAGAAGTAACTTTTTTATTTTTTAAATTAAATCCTCAAAAATCTGTTTAGAATGATTTCCGTTTATTCGTTGCTGAATTCTTCTTTCAAAATCTTTTTGACTTCCGCGATGGTTTCTTTTTCAAGATCAGTTCTGCGTTCCAGTTCTTCATCAGACAAGTCTAACACGCTTTTCGCTGTATCGCAACCAACTTTTTTTAATTCGTCTATAACCCAGGTTTCCAATTCATCTGCAAATTCATCAAGATCCACGTCATATTCTTCAACTTCGCCTTCATTATCACGGAATACATCAATTTCAAGACCGGTAAGTTCGCATGCCAGTTTAATGTTTACGCCCCTGCGCCCAATCGCCAGAGAAACCTGGTCAGGTTTTAAATAAACACTTGCATGTTTTGTTTCCATATCCACATCCATGCTGGTAATTTTCGCAGGAGTAAGTGAACGCTGAATCAGCAATTGAATATTATTGGTCCAGTTGATCACATCAATATTTTCATTTTTTAATTCACGTACGATTCCATGAATACGACTCCCCTTCATACCTACGCAAGCTCCTACTGGATCAATACGATCGTCAAAACTTTCTACTGCAACTTTCGCCCTTTCTCCCGGATCGCGAACGATCTTCTTGATAACAATAAGTCCATCAAAAATTTCAGGAACTTCGATTTCAAGCAATTTAGCAAGGAATGAATTATCAGTTCTTGAAACAATGATTACAGCCTGGTTATTTTTTAGTTCTACGTTTTTTACAACTGCGCGGATAGTTTCGCCTTTCTTAAAATAGTCCGAAGGTATTTGCTCAGATTTAGGAAGTAACATTTCGTTTCCTTCTTCATCAAGCAATAAAATTTCCTTTTTCCAAACCTGGTAAACTTCGCCAGTGATTATTTCACCGATTCTGTCTTCATATTTTTTGATCAGGATATTTTTCTTCAAATCATTGATACGACTTGCCAGCGTTTGTTTTCCTGCGAGAATTGCCCTTCTTCCAAATTCTTTTTGAATATCCACTTCTTCATACAATTCTTCTCCTACCTGGTAGTCTGGTTCTATTTTTATTGCGTCTTTATATTCGATTTCTGTAAGTGTATTGTAAAGATCATCATCCTCTACAATTGTGCGACGGCGAAATATTTCAAGGTCGCCCTTTTGGTCGTTTACAATCACGTCAAAATTTTCATCAGAGCCGTATTTTTTACGGATCAGTGTTTTAAAGACATCTTCCATTACTTTCATTAAAGTAGGACGATCTATATTTTCAGCCTCTTTGAATTCCTGAAAGGATTCTATTAAATTGATACTTGCCATACTGGTATTTTAAAAAGTTATCAGCACGGTTGCGTGCTTTATCTGATTAAATAATATTATTGTTGTTTTTGTTGTCGCTTTGTTTCCCTTGCCGGTTTTTTCTTCAATGGTAATCTCATTTTCATTTACATCTGTAAGTTTCCCTTCCAGCCGGCTTCCATCTTTCAATACCACTTCCAATGTTCTCCCAATGTTTTTTTTGTACTGCCTTTCTAATTGCAAAGGCCTGTCTACGCCAAAAGAAGAAACTTCAAGTGAGAAATTACTATTTCCAAAAAGTTCAGTTTCTTCAATAAATTTATAAAGAGCTTTATTGATAACCGTACAATTGTCAATGGTGATTCCATTGTCGCCATCCAATAAAACCGTAATCTTATTTCCCGGAGCGATTTTCACTTCTATCAGAAATAAATCCGGTGTTTTTTGGATAAAATTTTTTACAAATTCTTCAATCTTCTCGAGTTCCACGGAAGTGCCCATTGTTATTCTCTTTTGAAAATAGAAGAAGGGAACGCTTCCGTTCCCTTCCACAAATCATTTACGGGTGCAAAGATAAGACAATAAAGGATTACGTACCAAATATGTTTCCCGGAAATCAATTGATTAACAAATTTTTGAACATAAATTGTTTCAGTGGTAAAGCCGGTTTGATGAAAAGGTTTATTTTTGTTGAATGAATATTTTCAGACTCGCCGCCGAGCTTTTTTTAATCTATCTTCTGTATAAATTTATTTTTGATTTCATTATTCCTGTCTATGAATCATCCAAAAAGATAAAAAGTCAGTTTGGAGAAATGCAGGAGAAAATGAAGCAAAATATGAATCAGTTTCAGCAGCAGCAACAACAACCTGCTCAATCTACAACAGAGAAACCACCTCAGAAAGAAGGAGATTATATTGATTTTGAAGAAATAAAATAACTATTTCTTTTTTAATTACAAATTCAAATCTTCTATTTTTAAATCGGGCGTTAAAAGAATGGTTTGCAATCCTGCTTTTTTTGCCGCTTCGATATTTTGCACTGAATCATCAATAAAAACAGTCTTTTTAGGATCTATTTGCAGTTCTTTTAGCACTGCGTGAAAAATTTCTTCATCAGGTTTTCTTAACCCCATTTTAAAAGAATAAAAAGCTTTGTCGAAATATTCTTCGAATGGTTTTGCTCTTTTTTTTGAATGAAAACTTTCCTGGAATGCATTCCAGTGAATAAGGTTGGTATTACTTAAAAGATATACTTTATATTTTGATCTGATTTCCTCTAAAAACTGAAGACTTCCTTCGCGAAACGAAAGCAACATCGCATTCCATGCTTTTTTAATTTCCGCGGTTGATAAATGTAACCCTGTGCAAACGTTTAATTCTTTATAAAATTCTTCTTCATCAATTTCTCCCGTTTCTAATTTTTGAAAAAGCTTATTGGCGTTTGCCTGTGAGTACATTTGATCGAAATTAGAAACCCCAAGTTTTTCAAAAGCAGCGCGGGTAAGGTTGTAATCAACATCTAAAATAACGCCGCCAAGATCAAAAATGATATTTTCAAATTTTTCCATAATTCAAAGAAAAATATTTCTGGCGACTTGGCGAATTTTTCTATTTTTGCAGACCTTAAAATTACCGCTTTGGTAATTGGGCCTATAGCTCAGTTGGTTAGAGCACCTGACTCATAATCAGGTGGTCCCAGGTTCAAGTCCTGGTGGGCCCACATCAATAACAAAAAGGTTTCATTAGATGTGAAGCCTTTTTTATTTTATGTCATCAACAGAAATAGATTGGTTGCCGCTCATTGAAATTGTTGATGGTGGAGTTACTTGTTGCCTGTTACATCATAAACATTAAACGCTTCTGTTATCAGGGAATATTTTCTGCCCCTTGCAAGACTATCTGGATTTGTGATCCAGTTGCGCCAATCGTACAAGCCGGCAAACTTCACGTAATCATCAAAAGTTGGACTTCCAACTGTTCCTGTAACGCGCGAAAATACCTGTTGGCCGTCCATGTAAATTTTGATGAAGGCATCCTGCCCGGTATATCCCTTGCCTTCCCTTATATAAAATCTTAGTGTGTGTGCCCTATGGTAGAAGTCAGAAATGTAACCAATAGTTAAGGAATCATTTGTATTGTCTGCTTCATAAATATTTCCTTTAATTCCCTGATTCATTCCTATTACTGTTGTTACCTGCGAATAAGAGTGAACCTGAAACATATTCAAAATGGTAGCCCAATCCGGCGCACCATTTGTATTGATATAGTTGGTGTCCTGAGGGTAATATCCTTTCCATTCAAAGCAATAGGTTTTGTTAGTGTCTAATGTCAGGTTCCATTCTGCTAGCTGAATTTCGCTTCGTGAATAATACGTAACACCTCCCGCTGTTTCATGCCCATATCCATCTTCAATTGTGCTGATTAATTTTCCTCGTTGTGCGTCTATTCTTAAACCATTCAATCGGTCTCTAAATAGATACCATGTATGATTGTTTCCATCTTTTACCTGTCCCAAACTTGTTGAAGGCGAATAGTAGCCTGTTGTGTCACTTCTGTTATTGATAACTGAGACAACTTTGGAATCTGCCAAAGGGAAATTATAAAGCAAAGTACCTGCCGGTGGAGGTGCATAATCAACAGTTACTTTCATTGTATCAACAGACACCCTGTCAACATTATCTGTTACCTGTAACACAAAATAAAAAACTCCTTGTGGTAATCCTGTTACTGTTGTTGTTGCACTTGTTGGTGAAGCGATTGTTGCACCACTTGAATAATCAGTTGAAACTTCCCTCCATTGATAATTTAATCCTGTTCCGGTTGATGCTGTACCTTTAAGCGTTATTTGATTTGTGGAAGTGAGGTAAATAGTTTGGTCACTTCCTGCATTGGCAACAGGTCGTACAAAAGAATTTATTGAAAACAAAATGAATAGTATGATCAATAGTTTTTTCATTTTTTAATCTACAGGTGTCCAAGCTTGTTTGGTAAATCTTTTTTTGATTATATAAGTAAATTTTTGCCCGTATGCTGTTGGAACGGATGTCGGTATGCCTGTGCCACTTTGATTCTCTTCATTAATGTTATTAACAATATTTCCGGTTCTCATTGTATTAACCCCTGTTCCGCTAATTGTTGTGCCAATATTGTTTTTTAAAATAGCAGCCGCATGTGTAGCTGCCAATGTAATAGTGGCAGCGGTATTCCCTGCTGTCAATTTATTATTAGGATTTGCAGTCCAAGGAATATAAAGCGTTCCGGTTCTGTTATTATTAATAACAGAGCCCAAATTTTCAATTCTTAAATTATCTGTAACTGTGTTATTTGTAAAATTTCTGTTCTGAGAGTTTATATTAACAACCATTTTATTAGTAGTTATATCATTGCCAGTATTTGACATGTCCTTCAATGATGAATACAAAGTTACTGTTCAATTTGCTGTTCTTGTTTCTATAATTGTACTATTAGTAAATACTCCTTCAAAAGCACCGATTTTCTTTTTTACCTTCGCAAACATTTTTCTAAAAAATTAAGCCGGAAATTTCATGTTGATCGATGAAGCAAAAAGAACATTGAAGCTTGCTTTTCCTATTATTCTGGGAGAAGTTGCTCAAATGATGCTTGGCATTATTGATACAGCAATGGTTGGCGCTGTTGGCTACAAGCAGCTTGCTGCAGCGGCTTTGGTAATGAGCGTGATCAATATTCCCTATGTTTTTGGAATTGGAATTACTATTTCTGTCTCTCAGATGGTTTCAATGGCACATGGAAGAAAAGATGGCAAATTAGTAAGCCATTATTTGTTCAATGGCTTTTGGCTTTGTGCGATTTCGGCAGTCATCATTTCGCTCGCTATTGAAATAAGTAAAAACATTTTATTTCATTTGGGCCAGGACGCAGAAGTGGCTCGGCTTGCTTTGCCCTATTTGCAAATTATGGGGTGGTCTGTTATTCCGATGTTGTTGTTTTTAGCGTTGAAGCAATTTACAGATGGATTGGAATTCACCAAAACAGCGATGATTCTTTCTTTATCGGCTTTGCCCTTAAACGCTTTTTTAAACTGGCTTTTTATTTATGGAAATTGGGGCTTTCCAAGAATGGAACTGATGGGTGCCGGATGGGGAACTTTGATCACAAGAATTTTCATTTTCATTGTTCTTGCCTTTATTATTTTATATCACCGAACTTTCAGAAGATATGTAGCGGTAAGAAGTAAAGTATGGAAAATAAAATCGCATACGATTCGGGAATTATTGCATATAGGAATTCCGAGTAGTTTCCAGATTACCATGGAAGCAGGAGCATTTGCTATTTCGGGCATCCTGATTGGAACTATTGGTGCTGTTGAACAAGCAGCGCATCAAATCGCTTTGAGCATGGCATCATTAACTTTTATGGTTTCAATGGGATTATCACAGGCTGGTTCTATTCGTGTCAGCAATGCATTTGGAAGAAACGACCGTATCGCCATCCGCGAAATTGGGAAAAGCACTACCATCATGGCATTGATTTATGGATCGTTTTGTGCCATTATTTTTATTTTATTCCGGCATCAGTTGCCTTTTATATTTAACAGTGATAAAGACGTTGTTTTAATGGCCGGGTATTTACTTTTATTCGCTGCTTTATTTCAAATCTCAGACAGTACCCAGGCGGTAAGCGCTGGTTTATTGCGGGGAATAAAAGATGTAAAAGTTCCAACTGTTTTTGTGCTCATTGCTTATTGGGCCATCGGAATTCCTGTTGGTTGCCTGCTTGCATTTTATTTTAAAATGGGAGCCGCAGGAATATGGACAGGATTTATTGCAGGTCTTACTTTTTCAGCCATCTTTTTGAGCTTCAGATTTAAAAAAATGTCCGAAAAAAATTCTATCCTGAATCAAAGCCAGCTTAGCTTTCAGAACTTTAATTAAAAATTATTAACATCGTTCTTTAGCTCGCCCTCTCTTTTCGTAAATTTGCCAAATGCAGGAATATTTACAGGGATTGAACGAAGCCCAACGCGAAGCAGTACTTCATCGTGATGGGCCAATTATGATTGTTGCCGGTGCCGGAAGCGGGAAGACGAAGGTTTTGACCACAAGGATTGCTCATCTGATGGCGACCGGAGTCGATTCTTTTCAAATTTTAGCCCTCACTTTTACAAATAAAGCGGCTGCAGAAATGAAGGAAAGAGTTAGTCATATTTTAGGAAATAATGAAGCAAGAAATTTATATATCGGGACTTTCCACTCCGTTTTTGCAAGAATTTTAAGAGCCGAAGCAGACAAACTTGGCTATCCGAGAAATTTCACCATTTATGATACGGATGATGCAAAAAGCGTGGTAAAAACTGTGATAAAGGAAATGGATCTTGATGATAAGCATTACAAACCAAATTCTGTTTATAACAGGATTTCCCATGCGAAAAACAGCTTAATTACTCCCGAGGAATATATCAACGATTATGGTTTGCAGCAGGAAGACCTGCGTGCCAATCGTCCACTGACAGGCCGGATCTATGCAGCATATTGCAACCGCTGTTTTAAAAACGGGGCGATGGATTTTGATGATCTTTTATTGAAGTTTTACCAGTTGCTAAAAACGCATCCTGAAAGCCTCAGCAAATACCAGCGTAAGTTCAAATACATTATGATCGATGAGTACCAGGATACCAATACGTCTCAATACCAGATCATAAAATTATTGGGTGCGATGCACGAAAACGTTGCTGTGGTGGGCGATGATGCACAAAGTATTTATAGCTTTCGTGGGGCAACAATTGAAAATATTCTTCAGTTTCAAAAAGATTATGATGAAGTAAAAGTGGTAATGCTTGAGCAGAATTATCGCAGTTCTCAAAATATTCTTCATGTTGCCAATCATATTATTGCTAATAATAAAGGACAGATTCCCAAAAAATTATGGACCAGCAATCATGAAGGCGAAAAAATAAATTTAGTAAGAACTGCCACTGATAATGATGAAGGAAAATATGTTGCTGATGCTATCCAGGAACAGAAATTACGCAATCATTATCGAAACAATGACTTCGCAATTTTATACCGTACCAATGCCCAAAGCCGGAGCTTTGAGGAAAGTCTTCGCCGCATGAATATTGCTTATCGTATTTATGGTGGCATTTCATTTTATCAAAGAAAAGAGGTAAAAGATTTCTTATGTTATTTGCGCATCATCGTCAATCCAAACGACGAAGAAGCGCTGAAAAGAATTATTAATTATCCTGCAAGAGGAATTGGAAAAACATCGATTGAAAAAGCAATTCTTTTAGCGAATCAAAATAATCTTTCTTTTTGGAATGTGTTGGAACGGGCTGCAGAATTTGGTTACAAAGCATCGACATTGGAAGTGATCAACAGTTTTGTGATCATGATCAAAATGTTTCAAAGTGAATTGCAAAAGAAAAATGCTTACGATCTTGCCGTTCTTGTTGGCAAACAAACAGGGATCGTAAAGGAACTTTTTAATGATAAAACCACTGAAGGCCTTGCACGATATGAAAACCTTCAGGAGTTATTAAACTCTATCAAAGAATTTACAGAAACCCCGACAGAAGATGGAGAACTGCTTGATAAAAGCCTGGGAAGTTATTTGCAACAAATCACTTTATTAACTGATGCTGACGACGACAAAGGCGAAAGTGATGTGGTCAGATTAATGACCATTCATGCGGCAAAAGGTTTGGAATTTCCGGTTGTTTTTGTGGGAGGGCTGGAAGAAACTTTGTTTCCAAATGCAATGGCCATCAATACAAGAGAAGAACTGGAAGAAGAAAGAAGATTGTTTTATGTAGCGATCACAAGAGCTAAAAAAAGATTGTGGCTTACTTACGCCAACAACCGTTATCGTTTTGGAAATCTTACTCAGAATGAACCAAGCAGATTTATTGACGAATTGCCACAACAACATCTTGATAAATCCTTTGCAGGCGGAAATGTTCGTAACAATCAAACGAATCTTTGGAACGCGTTTGACAGGCCACGATACCAGTTTGAAAATAAAAAACCTGAACCGAAAGAAAAACCGGCGTATATGGTTTCTCCACCCGTAATAAAAGTAAGGGAACATGTTCCTTCGCCAGATTTTGCTCCAAGTGATACCAGTAACTTACAAACAGGGCAAAAAATTGAGCATCAAAAATTTGGTTTTGGCGAAGTGATTAAGATGGAAGGTGCCGCACATAACCCAATTGCTACAGTGAAATTTGAACACAATGGCGAGAAAAAAATCATGTTGAATTATGCGAAGCTTCGCATAGTAACCGAATAAATAATTCCGGTTTTTATTCTGCTAATGAATATGTCTGCGTTTAATAATTCCCCCGGAAGCCTCTTTGATCGTGCTGGCAAAAACAAATGATCTCGGATCAATTTCGCTCACAAGATTTTTCAGTTTCCTGATCTCCAATCTTGTAATAACCGTAAAAATAATATCGCAATCACTGTGCAGTTCAAACTTACCGGGAAGAAATCCTCTTTCCCCTTTATAGATCGTAATGCCGCGTCCCATCTCGTTTACAAGCCTGTCTTTGATGATTTCACTTTTCCCGGAAATAATGGTAACCCCGACATAAGCTTCCAATCCTTCCACCACATAATCAACTGTTTTTGTTGCCGCAAAATAAGTGAGCATGGAATACAAAGCGACTTCAATACCAAAACGAAATGCAGCGATACTAAAGATGAGAATATTAATGGCTAGAATGATTTCTGTAATTGTAAAACTTGTTTTTTTCCAGGTATAAAGAGCCAAAATTTCAATTCCGTCAATTGCGCAGCCGGCTCTCATCGTCAATCCAATACCAGCGCCAAGGAAAAAACCGCCAAAAACTGAAACCAGGAATTTATCCGATGTCATTGAAAAGTGTGGGAAAAAATGTAAACAAATTCCAAGTAATAATATACAGATGAAAGTCTTTAAAGCATAATTAAAATTAATTGCATAGATACAGATAATGATAAAAGGAAGATTAGCCAGCACGATCACATAAGAAATATCAAGGAAATAAAGTTCATGAATCAAAAGTGAAATTCCGGTAATGCCACCATCAAAAAGACCGTTGGGAATAAGAAATCCTTTCAATGAAAATGCAGCGAGAATAACCCCAAGCACAATAAATATTCCATCATTAACCTGATCGTAAATTTCGTAATTTTTTTTCCCGGTCTTTTGTTTCATCGAGCGATGATGAAGGTCGGAGAGCGTTTCCTTTAAAGTTCCATTTAATTTTTTCTGTGCGGTTTGGGTAAAATAATGATGCGATTCTACAAATTTTATTTCTTCATTTCTCCATTCGTCGCGGTTTTTTACAAACCCCGCTTCATGCAATTCTTTGTACAATTTATCAGCGTTTACAAAATATTTATTGGTACCGAGATAATATAAGTCGGCATCACATAAAATTTGTGCAAGTTTACTTTCAGGAACCTGCGGAATTTTGGTTGCTAAAATAAGATGACAGATTGTTTCGATCTCGTCTCTATTATACCCAAATTGCGGCAGCCATTTTTTTGCCATTTCGCATGAAATTTCCTCATGATCACTGTATGTTTCCAAAAAACCTGAATCATGAAATAAGGCGGCTGTTTTCACAATTTTTAAATCCTCCCCTGAAACATCCTCCGCAGCAGCAATACGCTCCACGGCATTCAATACATCTTTTGTGTGGTCGGCATTATGATAGTGCAGATAGCTGGGCAGTTCATTTTCTAATTTTCCCATTAAAAAGGAATACGCATTCTCAAACTGCATTTGTTGTGGCTGGCTCAAAAATTTTTTTGATTTATCTATTAATAAAATTATTTGAAAGAAATGATATTTTTTGGTTTGCAGATCTGATACAAATCTAAACAATACGAAATAAAATTATTAAAAATGTATCTTCAAATATAATTTGTTTGAAAAACGTGACTGTTTAAACCTAACGCAACAGCGATATGGGCCAATCAAAGCATATTTATATTTGGAAAAGAGCTCCATTTGTCCGTTTACTGATGCCGATTGTTGCAGGAATTGTTTTTCAATTTTATTTGAACCTTCCAATCAGCTTGATTGCTACTATAGCCTCAGTTTTATTGCTTCTCTCTGTTTCCTTTTCATTCTTTTCTGAAGCTTTCCGTTTTCGGTTTCGTCCAATGAATGGAATTTTCATCGCACTTTTTTTAACTTCTTTCGGTGCTTGTCTTACCTGGCAAAAAGATATGCGCAATCATCAAAACTGGTATGGGAAATTTACAAATTCAGGAAGTTATATTGTAGCGACGATTAATGAACCAACTGTTGAAAAAGCCAAATCAATTAAAGCGGTTGCCTTGGCTGAAAGCGTTATAAATAAAGGAATCAGGATTAATACAGCCGGGAGATTCCTTATTTATTTTAATAAAGATTCAGCTTCGCGAAATTTGAAGTATGGCGATAAAATAATTTTACAGAAACCGCTGAATGATATTAAAGGGACGGGAAATCCGGGTGCTTTTGATTATGCCCAATATTGTTCCTTTCATCAGCTTTTCCATCAGGTTTATCTAAAGAAAAATGATTGGATTATACTGAAGGAAAAGAATAAAAGCCTTGTATCACAATTTATTTTTTCTGTAAGGGAAAATACGGTTTCGATTCTTGAAAAATATTTAGGGAATAACAATGAATCAGCCATTGCAAAAGCAATTTTAATTGGCTACAAAGTCGATTTGGACAAAGATCTTGTGCAGGCATATAGCAATGCTGGTGTGGTTCATCTTATTGCTATTTCAGGCCTGCACATGGGAATCATTTATGGAGTTTTGATCTGGCTATTTTCTTCGTTGCCTTTCATAAAAAAATCGAAGCCACTTAAGTTAATGCTAATCCTTTCAGGTCTGTGGATTTTTGCTGTTTTAACAGGTGCTTCCCCTTCTGTACTCCGCGCTGCTGTTATGTTTTCATTTATTGTTACCGGAAAAGCATTCAACAAAAACAGTTCGATTTACAACTCATTGGCTGCTTCTGCCTTTTTATTATTATGCTTTAATCCTTTTATTTTATTTGATGTTGGTTTCCAGCTTTCATATCTCGCGGTTTTAGGAATTGTTGTTGCGCAAAAAAGTATTTCAAACTGGTTATATTTTAAAAATAAATGGCTGCAAAGAACCTGGCAGATTGCGGCAGTGTCGCTTTCAGCACAACTGTTTACTTTCCCTTTATGCTTTTATTATTTTCATCAATTGCCGCTTTTGTTTTTATTCTCAAATATGATCGCAATTCCTCTCGCAACGCTCAGTCTTTGGGGCTGTATGCTTTTGATAATGATCTCTCCGGTTTCAATGTTTGCATTTTATTTTGGGAAAATCATTTATGGAATCATTTGGCTTTTAAATAATACCGTTTTATTTTTTGATTCTATTCCATATGCTTTGTGGCAGGGAGTTTCGATCACCCTTTCAGAAACAATTTTATTATTTGGAATCATTA
>Ga0134125_10000710_pt1 | contig 43528 bp, 37 predicted proteins | sample KB31751_FD_96464 | JGI IMG/M metagenome (GOLD analysis project Ga0134125, IMG submission 96464) | Terrestrial soil microbial communities with excess Nitrogen fertilizer from Kellogg Biological Station, Michigan, USA - KB3-175-1 | ecosystem: Environmental > Terrestrial > Soil > Unclassified ...
ATTTTACCGGCGAGTCCCGTGCTGCCACCTTCTCCCGAGGCGCTCATATAATTGAGCAGAGTTTTTAATGTGACTTGCAGGCGCTGATTGATCTGTAGTTCCGCATTGAGCGCGTCGCGCTGGGAAAGAAGATCGGCCCGTTTCGTACCCGTGCTGCTGGCGATTTGGGCGGTAACAGTGGCAATTTGTTTCCGGGCAGCCTCGACGCGCTGCCCCGCCGCATCGTAGGCATTCTGTAGATTCTTTGCCGAGCCCGGGCCGGAAGGTTGGCCGGACGTTCCCGTGGGTGCGGTAACAACGGCTTGAGCCTGGCCGTATTCAAAGGCATGTTGCAAGGCGGCGACCGATTCCGTACGAAGATCGTCACGAGATGCGGCTGCGCCCGCCGCGGGAATGGTTTCGCAAATCTGCATCGAGCGGCGATACCAGGTGATGACGTGATGCAAATGTTCGAGAACTTCGTCTTCGGGACTGGGCGCCTGCCTCGCGAGCAGGCACGCGAACGGGATTGCAAGCAGTGCTAACCAAGCCCGACGGCACGGGGAGGCGAGCGGCATTCGAGACACGTTACAATTCCGCCGAATTGATTTAGGCGCTAGCTAAACACCCGATTGCGCAGCCTTCAGCGCCGCATCATAATCCGGATGGTTCGCAACTTCTTTCACGTATTCGGCGTGCAAAATTTTGTTGTCCTTGCCGATCACGAAAATGGCACGGCTTTCGATGCGCAGTTCTTTAATGAGCGTTCCGTAGCGCTCGCCAAATGAGCCGGTCCGATGGTCGGAGAGCATTTTGATTTTGTCGACGCCAAAGGATGAGCACCAGCGCTTCTGCGCAAACGGAAGATCCATGCTGATGGTGTAGATGTCGATGCCTTTCAGCTTGCCGGCTGCGTCCTCGAACTTCTTGGTTTGCATATCGCAGACCGGGGTGTCGAGGGAGGGGACCACACTGAAGATGCGGATGTTGTTGCCCGTGCCGCCGAGGTTCACCGGCTGTAAGCTATTGTCGAGCGCTTCAAAATCCGGAGCCTGATCGCCTGCTTTCAATTCGGGACCGACGAGGGTGAGTGGTTTGCCTTGTAGCGTAGTTGCTCCGGAACGTTCCATGGTGGCCATGCGACCCAGTTTAGCAACGCGGGTTAGCGCTCACTACCAGGCGATTCCGCGACCGGCGGAAGCGGCGTGGGAAACAACCGAGAACGTAGAAGACGCGGTGGAGGTGATCCACCAATCGAACAGGCCGAGCGTGAGCAGCAGCGCGATGAAGTAGTAGGCGACGAATTGGTCGCCTTGCGCCGGGAAATCTTTTCGAAGGATGCGGTAACCTGCGCCCAACGCAATAAACAGAAACACAAATTCGCTCAGGAAGAAGAAGAGAGCGAGCGAAACGATAAGGATGGCAATGCGCTCCTGGCGGCCGACGGCGAAAAAGGCGGAGCCGCCGTCGAATATCGAAACGGGGATCAGATTGAAGAGGTTGATCCAGGCGCCGACGTGCGCGAGAGCCAACCACACGCCTTGGCCCGTTGCGGCGAACACGAAGTAACATCCGATGGCCGCGAAGAAGCCCCAAAGCGGCCCGGCAAGCGAAATGCGGCCCAGAATTCCGGGGTGGGCCGGAACGCCACGCCAACGGACGTAGGCTCCTAAGCCGGGAATAAATATAGGAGCGGACGCGGCAAAACCGAGGCGGCGCACGGTGACATAATGGCCCATCTCATGAATAAAGATGGATGCCACGAAACCCACGGCAAACCACCAGCCATAAAACGCCCAGTAAACGCCCAGAAACGCGAGGATGCTCAGCAGCGCTTTAATATTCGTCAAGCCGAGCAGAATGAATTTGCCCTTCGTCAGCAAAAGCAAACTTGCGGTTTTGAATTTCGCAAGAAAAGCGATGGCCGCTCCAATCGGGCCAAAGCGCTTTGCAGCTTTTGATGCCGATCGAGGCTTTAAGGGCTGGGTACGCACGGGTGAGACGACTTGGCTGGCCAGCGAAGCGAGGCGGCCGATCAACTGCGGCGGCGGAACGCTGCCGCCCGAAAGATGAAATGCGAGAGTCCCCAGAGTTTGGGTAAGAGCGTAGCGTACCGGAGAATCCACCGGCAGTTCCGCGCATAAAGAGGTCAGCGCCTCGCACGCTCCGCGATAATCCTGCCGCTGAAGCAGTTGCAAAGAAAGAGCGGCTAACTCGGTCGCCCGGCCGCCCTGGGTTTCTGTCACAATCTCATTTTATCGGCGAGTTGCAGGAGGGCAACTTCGATGCGGGTGGGGACTCTCGTACTTGGAATGCTGGCGCTGCTAATGAACTGCCGCCGTTCCGACCGGCTGGTGAATGTGCGCAAATACGCGCCGGATGCGATTTTCGATATCCGGTACGCCACGTCGAACAACTTTACACATGAACAGGTTTACGACACCGCGAGTTGTTATCTGCGGGAGGAGACCGCGAAGAAGGTAGGGGCGGTGGAGCGCGCCCTACTCGCGCGCGGCCTGACGTTGCGGATTTTCGATTGTTACAGGCCATTGAGCGTGCAAAAGAAGTTCTGGGCGCTGGTTCCGGACGACCGCTATGTGGCGAACCCGGCAAAAGGATCGCGGCACAACCGGGGAGCGGCGATTGATTTAACGATTGCCGATCGCAAGACCGGTAAGGATTTGGACATGGGCACGGGATTCGACGACTTCTCGCCGCGCGCTTACCGCGGCTACAGCGAACTTCCCGCCACCGTTCTCGCCAACCGCCGCATGCTGGAGCAATATATGGATGCTCAAGGCTTTTCCGGACTCTCGACCGAATGGTGGCACTTCGACGACAACGACTGGGCGAAGTATCCGATTTCCGACCGGCGGACACCGAAGTGAGGCGGCGTGAAAGGCTGTGTTTGAGCAAGTTTAACTCCTCCCGGCATCAGCAATGTGAGGACTTTCATAAAATGGGATATCAATAACAAAGATGGAGAGACACTAGTGGCGGCGAATCCGACCAAGCAATTTTCTCTGGATACCCTTAAGGTTCATTTTGTTGAGCAGTATCGAGAGCACATACGAAACCTAATAGCGAGCTATCCGTTGGATCGGGCGATGAGTCTTGCGATCGGCGGCCAATATGAGGCATTCGGGCAGCTCGAGCGGGATATGCTGATCTTCCTTGGGCTTCAGCCAGATCACTACTTAGTTGATATTGGATGTGGATCTGGACGCCTTGCAAAGGCGCTCCGAGACTATTTAACGGGCAAGTATCTCGGTACGGATGTCGTGCCGGAGTTGTTGGACTACGCTCGACAGCAGGGTAGCAAGGGCTGGAGGGTCGAACTCGTTGAGGGCCTCGACATTCCAGAGCGGGATGGAGTAGCGGACATGGTCTGCTTCTTTTCCGTGCTTACTCATCTGCTCCACGAAGAAAGCTTTTATTATCTGCGCGAGAGTATTCGCGTGCTCAAGCCAGGCGGCAAGGTTGTATTTTCATTCCTCGACATTACACAGCCGGCTCATTGGGCTGTTTTCGAGCGCAACACTAATAATCTCGGCTCACGCGCCTCTCTGGATGTTTTTCTAAGCCAAGACATGATCCGAGTGTGGTGCCAGCATCTAAACGTCGAATTGGTGGAATTGCGCGACGGCAGCGTACCATGGGTGCCTCTCTCCCGCACCATCACACACGACGATGGTGTCTCTCAAGTTGGACTGGGCACGTTAGGCCAGTCGGTTGCGGTCCTCCGCAAGCCACACGCGGGGTGAACGTTACTGGGGAGCGGGCAGTACAATACCGTCCAATGGACGCCTTACGCTTTCAATGCCAGCCGGGTTGCACGCGATGCTGCGAGGTAAAAGGCTACGTCTACTTGACGGAGGACGACCTGCGGCGGGCAGCGGCGTATCTGGGGTTGAGCACCGCCGATTTTGAGGCCCGGTACGTCATACGCTATCGGCATCTGCTGCGTTTACGAAAACCGAAAGGTGCGCAGTGTCATTTCCTGACGGAAGAGGGCTGCTCGATCCATAAAGTAAAGCCGGTGCAATGCCGCCTGTACCCGTTCTGGCCGGAGCTGGTTGAGAACCGGGCAGTGTGGGACGCAGCGGCGAAGTATTGCCCCGGCATCGGGAAAGGCGAGCTGGTTCAAATTGGAACCGCTTGCGAGATCGCGGGCGAAATGAAACAGGCTTATCCGTCGCTCTATTAAGTCCATGGCGTGGCGATAGTCCTTCTAAGTATCGAAGGCGTAAGCAATTGGAACGCTCTCACCTGCCGATATGTACATGCTCGCGAAATGGCCCAAGCCTTGCTTCGGTACGGGCATATGCTCGACAGGATCTCCAATCAGCTTGAAAAATACATGGATTTGGTCGCTACCAGGCAACGGCTGGTGGCCGCCAACATTGCGAACGCGGATACGCCCGGCTATCGCACGAAAGATATCTCGTTCCAGATGGAGTTTCAAACCCTGGCTGAAGGGGAAAAGCCCCGTGTGGTGGAAGTGCCCGGTCTGAAGGTAAAAAACGACGGGAACGATGTCAGCATGGACCGGGAAGCGCGGCTGCTCTCGGAAAACGATTTACGGTTCACGTTTGCTGAAAGCATTTTGAAAGACAAAATTAAAACCATTCGTTCCGCAATTTCGGGAGGTGAATAAAGATGAGCTTATTTTCCGCTTTATCGGTGAGCGCGTCGGGCATGGCTGCGCAAAGAACGCGAACAGAGCTGTTAGTTGAGAATCTGGCGAACGCCGAGACGACAAGAACTCCGGACGGCGGCCCATACCGGCGGAAAGACGCGGTATTCGAAAGTTCCGATGTTAGCTCGGCATTTTCCGACCTCTTCGCGGTAGAAACAGACCCGCAATCCACCGGTGTAAAAGTGTCCGATATAACCGTGGATCAAAGTGAACCGGAAAAGCGCTACATGCCCGGACATCCGGATGCGGACAAGGACGGGTATGTGTCATTTCCTAAGATAAATCCTGCCGAAGATATGGTTGATCTCATGGGCGCAACGCGCAACTATGAAGGCAACATCGCTGCGATATCGGCGGTGAAGGACATGATACAGCGCTCGATTTCGCTCCTGGGTTAGCTCCCACAATCCTATTGAGAAAAAAGAGCGAGAGGCCAAACCAACTGTAAGGAGGGGCTTATCTCGCGAAAGCCGAAACTGGCAGCGGAGAGATGCTGCTTGGAATTTAACAACCGGAGAACACAAAGATATGAGCGCCCCAATTAATCCCATTACGCTGGCGAATCCGGGACTGTCCATCCAGTCGCCGTCATTGCTCCCTGCCGAGGGAAGCAAAGCGAACGGCGACATGTTCAAATCGATTTTCGATAGCGCCGTAAATACGGTTCAAAATTCGCAAACCCATGCGGATGCCGCGGTTCAAGACTTTCTGAACGGTAATACCGAGGATGTCCATTCCACGGTGCTCGCGGTACAACGTGCGGATTTGACGTTCCAGATGTTCATGCAGGTACGCAACAAGGTCGTTTCCGCATACCAGGAAATCATGAAAATGCAGGTCTGACGGAAGATTAGCGGCTGTTTATCCGGCAAACAACTTCGCGAATGAACCAGATCCTCAAGTCCCTGCAAAAGTTGTCCATCCAGCAGCGCCTCAGCCTCATCGCCGTGGCCGTGCTGGTAGTGGGGGGGATTCTCGCTCTAGCGCATTGGAATCGCGAGCGGAATTTCAAGCCGCTGTATTCCCAGTTGTCGAATGAAGACGCGGCCGCGGTGGTGGCCAAACTGAAAGAAACCGGGATCGATTACCGGTTCGGTGGAGATAGCGGCACCATTCTGGTTCCTTCGAGCCGCATTCCCGAACTGCGGCTGGAGATGGCCTCATCAGGCATTCCGAAGAGCGGGCGAATCGGCTACGAGCTGTTCGACCGGACAAATCTGAGCCTCACGGATTTCACCGAGCAGGTGAACTATCATCGCGCAATTGAAGGCGAGTTGGAACGTTCGGTGATGTCGATGAATGAAGTGGACCAGGCTCGGGTTCACATCACCTTCCCGAAAGATTCCGTCTTCACGGAAAACCGGCAGCCGGCTAAGGCCAGCGTAATGGTGAAGCTAAAGACGGGACAAAGGCTATCGCGTCAGAACGCGCAGGCTATTTCGCAACTTGTCGCAAGCGCAGTGGAGGGACTTACGCCGGAGGCTGTGTCCGTAATGGACATGCAGGGCAATCTTCTGATCCGGCCGAAAAAGCCAGGCGACGGCAGCGAGCCCTCCGAAGAATTGCTGACCTGGAAAAAGCAACTTGAAGGTGAAACGCTCGCCAAGATCAACTCGGTCCTCGACCCGCTACTCGGATCGTCAAAATACCGCGCGAGCGTGGATATCGACTGCGATCAAACGAGCGGCGAGCAGAGCGAGGAAACCTTCGACCCGACGCGATCGGTAATTACGAGTTCGCAGCGCACCGAAGAAGGGTCGATCAATCGGGAATCGAACGGAGTTCCCGGGACGCAGTCGAATCTGCCGCGGCCTGCGCCAAGAGCATCGGCGACGGTGGGCGGCGGCGTGGCGCGGCGTACCGAGAACATGAATTACGAGACCAGCCGGACAGTACGCAAAATCAAGATGCCGCAAGGCATTGTCCGGCGAATGTCGATTTCCGTATTGATTGACAACAATGTTCGATGGGAACCGGCCGCGAGGAAAGGGACATGGCCGAAGAAAATTGTCGCCCCCCCCACAACGGACGAACTGAAGGTAATCCATGATGTTGTAGCGGCGGCGGCCGGATTCAATGGCACGCGAGGCGACCAGCTTACCGTAGATTCTTTGCCCTTCGCAGCCACCTTACACGCGCAGCCGCCTGATTGGATGGTTCCGGCCAAGACCAGCGCCCCCCAAACGGCCCCAGCGTTGTGGAAGCAGAGAAACATCCTGATTGGAGCCGGCGCCGGTTTGGTGGTGCTTCTGCTGGCAGGTTTCCTGGTTTTAGGGGCACGGAAGAAGCGCAGGAAGGTTGTTGCCGAGATGCAGAAGCAACTGGAAGAAGCGCAGACAGCGAAACAAAAGGCGATTGAAGCGAGCGAAGCCGCTGCTGTGAGAGAGCCGGAACCGGTCGCTGTTGCCGCCGCGGACGATAAGTTTACAAAGCAGATTGCCGAAATTCGCGAATCGTTCAAATTGCCCCCCTTGCTCACCACAAAAACCGAGGTGCTGACCAAGCAACTGATCGAAGAGGCACGGAAAGATCCGAGCGCGCTGGCGCAGATTGTCCGTAGCTGGCTAAACGAATCGAAATAGCAGAAAAAAAGGTCCCGGCGGGTACTTATAAGAAGGACCAGTGAGCACATCAGTCATAACCCAGACGTCAACGCCGGCGGCGGCTTCCGGCGCCCCTGCTTCAAAGCTGAGCGGAATGCAGAAGGCGGCGGTATTGATGGTGATTCTCGGAGAGGACACCAGCGCCGGAGTCCTGCGGGAACTGGACGAGGACGAAGTCCAAAGGATTGGGCGCGAGATCGCCAGCATCCCCGTTATTACCAGCGATATGGCGGAGGACGTTCTCAGCGAGTTTTACCAGATGCTGGTCGCTCAGGAATATGTCCTGAAAGGCGGCATGGATTATGCGCGGAAGATACTGGTAAATGCCTTTGGAGCCGATCACGCAAGGCGCCTGCTCGATCAGGTGACAAAGATGCTCGGCAGCGACGGCGCAAGTTTCTACGCGCTGCAAAAGGCTGACCCCCAGCAGCTTGCTAATTTCATTCATAACGAGCACCCGCAGACCATCGCGCTGATTCTTTCCCACCTCGGATCGAAGCACGCGGCGAACCTTTTATCTTCCTTGCCGATCGAGCTCAGGGCCGATGTGGCCATGCGAATGGCGAATCTGGATCAGATTTCTCCGGAGATCGTTGCGAAAATTGCCAGCGTGATCGGACAGAAGCTGCGCTCGCTCGGCGAAACCAGCCGCGAGGCTTATGGCGGTGTTCGCGCGGTGGCGGAGATGTTCAACTGCCTCGATCCAAACGAATCGAAAGAGATTCTTGAGAGCATTGAAAGCGGTAATCCGCAGCTCGGCGAGACGATACGCCACCTGATGTTCGTATTTGAAGATCTGATTCGGGTGGACGCGTCGGGAATCCGGGAACTGCTGGCACGCGTAGACCGCAAGGTGCTGACGGTTGCGCTGAAGGGAACCAGCGACGCATTGAAAGCCCATTTATTCCAGGCAATGTCGCAACGTGGATCGGAAATGCTCAAGGAAGACATGGAAGCGCTGGGACAAGTGAAGCTGAAGGAAGTGGAGACAGCGCAACAACAGGTGATTGCGGCAGTACGACTGCTGGAGAGCGAAGGCGTAATCAATCTCGGCGACGCAACTTCCGATCAGTATGTCAGTTAAGGTGCTTCACGGCAAGGCGGCGGCAGCGGCGCAACTGGTCCATTGGCCGGCTGTGGATGCAGTTACCATCCGCGATGAGTCGGAGCCGCCGGCCCAGGCTCCTCCTCCCCGGCCTCCGGCACAGCAGGATTCCCGCAACGAACTGATTGCCCTTGAGATCGAGCTCGCAAAGGTGAAGGCCGATGCCGAGCAGCAGGTCCAGGAGGCTTCGGCGAAGGGTAGGCACGAAGGTGAAGAGGCGGCCCGCCAATCTCTTGGCGCGAACGTAACTGCGGAAATCGAGAAGATCAAGCAGCTTAGCAAAGAAATGTTGACTTGCGGCCCGATGCTGCGCAAGCAGGCAGAGGGCGATCTGGCAAGGCTGGCGGTAGCCATTGCGCGGCGGATCTTGCATCGCGAAATACAAGTGGACCACGATGCGCTGCTTGGTCTGATTAAAGCGGCGCTGGCAAAGATCGATCAGCGCGAAATTCATTTAGTGCGAACCCATCCGGATAATGTGGATCTGGTTCAGCGCCTGCTGGAGCATGGACGGACTCAAAAGCGGATTGAGATTGCGGGGGATGCCCGGCTAGACCGGGGCGCCCTGATTATTGAGGCATCGCGCGGGCAGCTAGATGCCTCGGTGGAAACGCAACTGGACGAAATTGAGCGAGGATTTGCCGACCTCGTCGGCGAGCAGGGGTAAAGATGAGAGCGAAATCGCAGATCGCTTTTCCCAAAATCGACTTTGGCCCCTACTTCAAATTGGTGGAGGAAGGCTTTTCGCCGGTGGGCAGCGGTGTGGTTACCCAGATGGTGGGTCTATTGATCGAGTCGAAGGGGCCGTCGGTTGCCATTGGCGATTTTTGTGAGGTTCGCACCGCTGATGGCCGATCCATTCGGATTCAGGTGATCGGGTTCCGTGACGGTCACGTTTTGTCGATGCCGCTCGAAGAAACCGACGGCTTGCAGTTGGGCGACAAGGTGATTGCGCGAAGCCGCGAAGCGCGCGTACGCGTAAGCGATGCGCTGATGGGGCGAGTGCTTGATGGATTCGGACGACCGATGGATGGAAGGGGCGCAATTCCCGCGGATGCTCACTATGAGCTGAACGCCAGCCCTCCGGGACCACTGGATCGTGAAAACATCGAGAAGCGATTGATTACCGGAGTCAGGGCGATCGATAGTATGCTGCCCTGCGGCCAGGGACAGCGTATTGGGATTTTCGGCGGCAGCGGCGTCGGCAAGAGTACGCTGCTCGGCACCATGGCGCGATTCAGCTCCGCCGACGTCAATGTCATTGCCTTGATCGGCGAACGTAATCGCGAAGTTCGTGAATTTCTGGAAAAGGAACTCAGCCCGGAGGGGTTGGCGAGATCCATTGTCATTGTCGCGACATCGGATCGTCCCGCGCCGTTGCGCATTCGCGCTGCATTTGTGGCATTGGCGATTTCGGAATACTTCCGCGATCAAGGCAAGAACGTGTTGCTGGTGATGGATTCGGTTACGCGCTTGGCAATGGCGCAGCGGGAAATCGGACTTGCCGCCGGAGAGCCGCCCAGCCAGAAGGGTTACACGCCCTCCGTGTTTGCCCTGCTGCCTAAGATTTTCGAGCGCGCCGGTAATTTTCGAAACGGGTCGATCACCGGGTTTTTTACGGTGCTGGTGGAAGGCGACGATTTCAATGAGCCGATCTGCGATGCGGTTCGCGCCATTTTAGACGGCCATATTCAGCTTTCGCGAGCACTGGGCGCGCGCGGACACTATCCGGCCATTGACATTTTGCATTCGGTGAGCCGGCTCGCATCACGGATCGCGAGCGGCGATCAGCAGACGGCGGCGCGGCGCATTCGCGAGGCGCTTGCGGTGTTGGAGCGATCGGAAGACCTGATTAATCTTGGTGCCTATGTATCCGGCTCGAATCCGAGATTGGATGCGGCCATGCAATTGCGGCCTGGGTTGGACGCATTTCTCAAGCAGGAAGTGGGCTCGAACGCGCTACTTGAAGAGACACTGGAGCGAATGGCAGGGCTGGCGAACGGAATGCCGGCGTAAGACGGGGAATTGCCGGGCATGCCCTACAGCGGAAACTCGCGCAGTACTTTCGCGGCGTCTTCCGGAGTCGTCGGATTGATGCAAACGTTCGTACCCCATTCGAAGCCAGCCAGCCGCACCAGTCTGGGGATAATCTCCAGATGCCAATGGTAATGTGGCATTTCCGTATCTTTCATGCCACCGTTATGCAGCAAAAAATTGTAGGCCGGTTTTTCGAGCGCGCGATCTATCTTCGTTAACAGAACTCGCAGAGTTCTCGCGAGAGCCTGAAGGATCTCGGGAGCAGCCCGCTCAAAATGGGTTCCATGGTTTCTCGGAAGAATCCACATTTCGAATGGGGATCGAGACGCATAAGGGGCGATCACAATCAGGCTCTCGTCTTCTGCCACCACGCGTATTTCTTCGCGGCGTTCCTGACGAATTATGTCGCAAAAGACGCATCGCCCATGACTAGCGAAATAGCGCTTCGCGCCTTCCAATTCTTCCTTTACACGCGCTGGCATTACCGGCATCGAGATCAACTGACAATGCGAATGTTCCAGCGATGCGCCGGCCGCCTGGCCATGATTTTTAAATAAAAGCGTGTAAATCAGGCGAGGGTCTTTTTTTAAGTCCTCCATGCGCTCTCGAAATGCCCAGAAGACGTTCGCAACATTCGTTTCGCTTGTTTCCGCCAGCGAGGTTACATGTTCGGGGCAATCGATAATCACTTCGTGCGCGCCGAGGCCGTTCATGCGATCGTATAGACCTTCGGGCTGCCGGCCGAAATCCCCGTCGATGCACAAGACCGGAAACCGGTTGGGAACAACGCGCGTAGTCCAACCGGGATGATTGGGAGCGCCGCTCGAACGAAACGCAAGCACTTCGTTCATCGTGAGGCTCTCGTTCCCCGGACAGAAAGGACAGATGCCCAGCTTCTTTGTCGCCACCGGCGCGCGCGCGAAATCGGAGGGGCGCTTGGCACGCTCGGTGGACACAATTACCCACTGCCCGGTAACGGGATCTTTTCGAAATTCCGGCAATCTGGTTTAGGCCTTCTCGACTTTATCCATTTTGATCAGTGGGAATTGAAGGCAAACAGGGAATTACATCAAGTACACAGTTTAGCCAAGAACTTGAGCGACGACGGCGATCACGTTTTTTATGCCCGCATTATGCGAAAGCGGCTCGGCAAACTGCTCAATCGGATAGCGATTGGAAATTAGCTTCTTGAGAACGCCGGGGAATTTACTTTCAAAACGAGTTAGATCTGCGATTGCGGTTTGAAAGTGAACGGGTGCGGCATTTACAGTACCCAAAATTACTTGGTTTTTAAGGACGAGATTGTATAGCAGCGCGCTCGTATCAATGGCGACGGGATGAGAGCGACGGGGGATGCCGGTAAACACGAAGATGCCGTTGCGCCCGAGTTCGGCAAGAATAGCGAATGCGACGTCGGCAGCCCCCATTGCCTCATAAACTATGTCGATCTCTCCAGGCAAGACGTGCGGCAGATCGGCGGGCGGCGCTTGTTCGGCGTCAACAAAATGGGCTCCGATTGCGGCGGCAATCGGGGGCTTATCTTTTTCGGAGCCGCGGGAATAAATCCAAACTCGGTAGCCCTCCGAGAGAAACTTCATGGCGGCGAGCAAGCCGACCGGACCGGCACCCAACACCAACGCGCGCGGCTGGCGTATGTTTGCCTTTTGCAGCCAGGGGAGGCGAGTTTGAATGGCGGCAATTTGATCGAACGCTTTTTCAGTGACGGTAAGTGGCTCCGCGAGGACAGCAACATCGCGCAGGCCGGCGGGCACAAGATTTAAATTCGAAGCCGCCTCGACGATGTATTCGGTTAGAAAACCGTGAGCTCCCAAAATACCGCGCTCGATGTAACGGCCGGTGTAGCAGAAGTCCTGGCGGCCGGCGGCGCAGGCGGGGCAATGAGCGGCACAGGGGCGTCGAACGTTGGGCACAACCAGATCGCCTACCTTTACGTTTGTGACAGCGCGGCCGATTTCGGCAACCTGGCCCAGTGACTCATGACCGAGGATCAGGTAATCGTAGCCCTCCGGAGGAACGCCGTACTCGTACATGGCAATTTCACGATCGGTGCCGCAGACGCCAATATCGAGGATGCGAATTTTGACTTGCCGATCGGAGAGTGCATCGGGTTGAGGATGATCGATCAGTTCAATTTTTTTGTGCCGTGGAAAAACCGCGACTGCCTTCATACCCGTCGGATCTTATCAGGTTGCCGGGGGGCGGAACACAAAAGAGCGAGCCTAGCGGCGGTCCGGGGGAATCCGAATATGCCTTTTAGGAGCTTTGTCGGGCGTTTCCGAACTGTTTTGGGTGTACCTCAAAAAGTTGAAATGCTCAAGGTTTAGTCTAGCTCCGTCAAGCTTACTTTGCTGAGAACTTCTGATTATCAGCGGCTCTGCGGCACAATATTGCTTGTAGGAAATGTTTTCTTCTTCGTGTCAAGCAAATATCGCGTTTCTCCTATGAAGTCGCCCGAATCCGATCGCCGATTTTCCATCATAACTCCACTGATCGTGCTGATTGTATTGGTTCTTGGGGCAAGTACATGGTGGATTCTTTATCAAGTGAATCGCCCGACTGTGCTGGAACTACGGCTGGAGGAATCATCACCAGTTTCGACAGCAGTGCAACTTTTCTTTAACACCGGCTCCGGCTACAACGAGCACGAATCAGACACCCAAATCTTCCCACCAGCGATAGTCGGAGACTTCAAAGAGCTTACTTTCGAACTGCCGTCCAAGTACGTGTCTACGCTGCGGCTAGATCCGATCACCGCGAGCGGTACGGTGAAAATAAGAAATATTGAGATCTATCCGGTCGGCAGTGCGGTAAAAGAACGTATTCCTGTAGAGAACATCACCGGTCTGAATCAAATTGCCCGCATTGATGTCAGAAATGGCGTTGCTACCGTCGCGACGACACCTGGTGCGAATGACCCGCAGATCTCTATCCGTTTGCCCCAGCCGATATCGCCAGATGAATTCAGCGAACAGGATAGGTGGCTACCGATCGCGGTTGGCGAGATTTGCCTGCTGTTTATCGCCGGATTGGTATTCGCGATCTGGCGTAACCGACCGAAGGAAATCGCGAACGATAAAGTTCGGTGGCCGTTGATCGTGCTTATCGTCGCGGGTTTGAGCGCTACCGCTTATCTCTGGATTTTTATTCATGTGCCACTCTCGCTTCTTCCTGTGGGTGCTCATGACGACGGCATGTTTATCACTCATGCTTACAGCATTGCAGTCGGAGATTGGTTAGGCCCGTTCAACCAACTCACGCTGCCCAAAGGGCCAGGCTTCTCGATTTTTCTTGCAGCCGGAGCGCTTCTGGGGATCCCACCTGGAGTTGGCGAGGCGATACTTAACTTGTTCGCCGCCGGGCTTATCGCGTATATCACGCGCCGAATGTTTGGTTCTGTACTCCTGTCGCTCGTTACGTTTGAACTCCTGTTGTGGAATTTTGCCCCCGATCCCTTCCGGCTTCTAAGGGAAGCTATTTCCACACCACAGTTGTTGATTCTGGTCGGGCTACTTCTGCTCTCGCTTCTCTATACAACGGGGAAGAGAGCGCATCTGGCAGGATTGCTGGGCGGAATTACGATGGGCTGGTTCATGGTAACCCGTGAGGAATCCGCAGTCATTTACCCGGCCCTGGCATTTATCACGGTTGTGGTGCTTTACAAAAACAGGAAGACCGCGCAACACGTTTGGACAACCGCCAAGCGGCTCTGTTTCTTTGGGGCAGGCGCGAGCACCGTGGTTCTTACCATCTGCTCCATCAATTATTCGAAGTATGGCGCTTTTGAGATCCAGGACATGACCGGCGATTTCGCGAAACTGGTGTCAACGCTGGAATCTGTAAAGTCAGACTCAAATCCCCCATTTGTATTTGTTCCGAAGGACGCGAGGCAAAAGATCTACAAGATCAGCCCGACGTTCGCAGGTTTGAAACCGTATTTGGACGATCCAAAATCCTGGGTGAATGGATGGAAGATTGCCGGCTGCACTCTATACGGAGCCAAGTGCGATGACTACGGTGGTGCCTGGTTTTGGTGGGCATTGCGTGATGCAATGGCATTAGATGGCGCCTGCAAAAGCCCAGCAGCCACTTCAGCCTTCTGCCGTCGCGTAATAAGCGAAGTGGATCGGGCATGTCGTTTGGGTAGGGTCACATGCCGCACTATTCTGGTGCCGTTAGTATCACGTCTGCGCCCAGATCAGCTTCCTCGAATTCCATCCCTGGCGGAGCGGGCTGTGAAAACTCTAACGTTTGCTAATCCACCACTACTGCCAACGCCTATGCCTTCAGCGGGGACCCCGGAACAAATCTCCGAGGCAACACGATTCTTCAATTTGAACGATTATTTACGAACAGGCCGGATTGATGATTACGCGCTCCCGGCTCAGATCGCGCTGAGAACGCGTATATTCGCCATTCACCTCTATCAGAAATTGATGCCGTACCTATTTCTTTTGGGCGTTCTCGCGTGGTTCGCCGTGGCCGCGCGGTCGCTCGCAAAGCGAGAGATTGGAATCCCATTTGCAGTAGCAACTTGCTTCTGGATGATCGCTATCTGCCGAGTTGCTCTTTTAATTTTTCTCGACATTACAGCCATGCCGATATACGGAAATGAAGGCAGCCCCATGGCCGTGCAATATACGAGCTATGCGTTTCAATGCGTGAGCTACGCGTCCATACTCATGATTGCTGCCTGTTTCTTTTGGTTAAGAACCGCCAGACGGGAATATATCGAAAAGCACTTTCCCACAAAGGTTCCGACATTTCGACTTCCCTGAGCGGAGAGCTACCTTACTTTCGGCAAATCGGAGTAGGGCTGACCTTGCCCGACGGAGTTGAACCACCGTAAGCCGGCGCCGCCGCACGTTAGAACAACAGCTTCACTGCGAGTTGGACGATTCGCGGGAAGTTCTGCTGATACAAATTCACGGTTCCGAAACCAGTCCAGGTGCCGTTTGCCTGCTGGGTGGGTGGGCCATCGCTCGGGTTGTTGTCAGGCCCGGGGAAGAGCACTGTATTTGTGAGATTGAAGGCTTCTCCCCGAAGCTCCAGCTTGTACTTTTCCGTTATGGAGAACTGCTTGTGAACCGAGAAATCCAGATTCACGATGCTAGGATTGCGTAGCTGCGAAATGCGGTTCGGCAGCACCGCGTTCGAGTACTGGGGTCTGCTGGCATAACAGCCCAGCTTACTGCCGGAACTGTAATCGTTGTAGAGATAGTGGCTGAGCGTGGGTCCGCCGTCGGGCCCATATGGGTGATTGCAGTTGTAATAATAGCCGGTGTTGAGACCGACCGGGGTTCCGGTTTGGGCCGAAACGATCCAGTTGGTGCTCCAGCCATTGACAAGCGCGCCGAGAAATCCGCTGGCGTTCGGCAGGAGATGGTTGGATCCCTTTCCGACCGGCACTTGCCAGTTACCATTTACAGTGAAAATGTGCGTCCGGTCCTGTCCAGCCACTTCCTTCTTCAGCTCCGCGTCCTGATTGGGCCAGCCGTTTTGATAACCGGTGGCGCCGATAGTCTTGGAATAGGTGTAGGAAAGTTGAAAATCCAAGCCAGTGCTCAAGCGCTTGTTGAGTTTCACTTCGAGGCCGTTATAGTCCTGCCAGCCGAGCGGATCGTTGTACTGCCCGATCAGGCCGCAATACTGCGACAGCGGAAGAATCAGATTGATACGCGAGACTGTCTTATTCGCTCCGCAGGTTGAACTCTTGGGAATAGCCGGCACACCGTAATAGGGATTCGGCACCTGCTGATTGAACAGAGTCGGATTAGCAACGCCCTGGTTCAGCTCATCGAGCGACATGGTGCCGTTGTCCCAAACGAACACGCGCAAACGGTTGGTGTAGTTTCCGACGAAGCGGGCATCCAGAACCGTTTGCCAGGGCAACTCGCGTTGGAAGCCCAACGAGAACTGCTGGGATCGTGGAATGCGACGGCCCGGGAAATCGATGGACGCCCCATTGCCGAGCGCGGTGAGCAGACCAAGCGAACTTCCGGGCGGCGTCTGCACACCATTCGGGAAAGGATTGCCGCTTGCGAAATAGTTAGTGGGTGTCACATTGCCGTCCGTGGAACCAATGTATGGAGTGGAAACGCTGAAGCCGATGTCGCTTCCGCCTTCAAGGCCAAGCGTATAGAAAAGGCCGTAGCCGCCGCGGATGACAGTCTTCGAGTTCAGCGCATAGGCAAAGCCAAAACGGGGCTCGATGTTCGACCAGTCGGTGTCGTACGCATTTCGGGTGTTGCCATCGACGCCGGGGAACGTGAGACCGCCATAGACGGTGGCAAGCGAAGCAGGATCGATGCCTGCCGCGCGAAGAGCGGGACCGTCTTTCACGAGGTTGGCCTGGTACGTTGGGTCGTTCGTGATCGGATTGACGCAGGTAAAGCACATGCCGCGGTTCAAGCGGTTGTAACGATCGCGAAGGCCGCGCTGCACGTCATAGCGGATGCCAATATTCAGGGTCAGGTTCTTGGTAATTTTCCAGTCATCCTGCAAATAGATCGCGCCGAACGGAAATCCTTGCAAAGTCGTGTCGTTGAAATCTACGTGCCCCTCGTAAGGATCGCCGAGTAACATGTCACCTACGATGAAGCCGTCGTTAATGCCGGAGAGCGTGTTTCGCTGAAGTGGATTGTACTGGGTATTGCGGCTATCGAAGTGAAAGACGCCATTGGGACTGCCGACCGAATTCGGATTGCCATATTGAAACTGGGCAATCTCACCACCGAAATGGAGTGTGTGGTTGGCGATGATCTTCGTCCAGTCGTTGTCGAACGTTAGTGTGCTATAGACATCCGTCCCGGTACTGTTGCCGACAACTTGTGGATAAAACGCGCCGCTCTGGTCGTTGAATTTCGGGAGTAGACGCAAGGTCGTCGTCGGGACGTTCGGCATGTTAAGGCCGATGGATTCGGGTGTAACGGTGGAGGAAAGATCGCCGTTGGGCGCAATTTGAATAAATCTTGAGAATGACAATTTGAAGTCGGCCAGCAACGTCGGCGAAAAAATGTGCGTCATATCTTGCGTGGCAACCAGATCCTGACGCATCTGGTTAATGTTGCCGTTTTCCGCGGGCGCGGGGAAGCCGCTGGAATTGCGGAACTCCGTTCCGTGCTGATAGGCAAACATGCTGTACCAGCGCGTCTTGTCGCTGGTATCGTAATCGACGCGCGCCATAGGCTGCCAGTAGCGGTATTGATCGGGGACGTTTGCCGTGAAATTGTTTTGCAGACCGCCGCTACCGGTGTTCGGCAGCGGATAGAGATTCAAGACGGCCGCGCCGATGGGATTGATGCGATTCGCCGGAATCGTGTTGTTTGGGAAAGGCGTGCGCGCGTAGTTGTTGCCGGCGCAATTGCCGATGGTTCCACCCGGCGAGGTGCACGCAGTAGTAAGCGGATCGTAGACTGTGTAGCCGCTCTGCGTGAAATTCACCGCCCCATTATTCGGGCGCAAGTACGCCGGGGGAACGCTGGTCACCGTGGTGAAAGGAATATTCTGCCAGTACTGCTCGTAGCTGCCGAAGAAGAATATTTTGTCCTTCTTCACTGGACCGCCGAAGGTGCCGCCGAATTGGTGTTGATGCACGTTCTGGCGCGGAATACCGTTCAAATTGTTTTCAAAATTGTTGGCGTTCAGAAATCCGTTTTCGAGGAACTCGTACGCAGTACCGTGATATTGGTTCGTACCGGATTTCGTGACCATGTTGACCGTGCCGCCGCCCGTGCGTCCGTAGCGCGCATCGTAGGTTGTGGTCATCACGTTGACTTCCTGCAGCGCATCGGTATTCGGAGCAAGTTGCCACGTACCCTGGCTGCCGTGCGCCTGTAGCGTTACGTTGGTGCCATCGAGCGTGAACTGCTGGTAGCCCTGCACCCCGCCGCCGAGCGTGTAGTTGTTCGATACGTCCCAGCCGCGCGTGCCGGAGTAGCCTTTGGCGCCAAACTGTGTTTGCAGAAACTGGGAGCCAGGCGTGGTCCCGATCAGCGTGTAGACCTGCCTGCCGTTCAGCGGTAAACTTTCGAGCTGCTGTTCGGTAAGCACAGTGCCGCCGGAACCGTTCGCCGTCTCAAGCAGCGGAGGAGCCGCGGTGACTTCCACACTTTGCGTCTCCGTACCGAGTTGCAGCACGAAATTCAGTCCGGTCGATTTGCCGGCCTGAACCACGACGTTGTCCTGTAGCTGAGTCTTGAATGACTGATCGGTGACGCTGACTCTATACGTCCCCGGCAATACATAGGGGATGAAGTAGACACCTCTATCGGTGGTTGTGGCGCGATACGACTGGTGGGTGTCCCGGTTTACTGCCTCTACCGTCGCGCCGGCAACGTTCGCGCCGGAAGGGTCCGTAACCTGCCCGGTAATTGTGGCGCGGAATTCCTGGCCATAAAGACCGAGACTGATTGCACAAACCGCCACGAGTACGCGCACCGCGTACTTCAGAATTCTTTCGAGTGACATGACTAACCTCTAGCTCGGGTCACGTAAAAGTGATCCGTGGTTCGAATGAACCGCTTACCCGAACTGTACAGCGGAGGTTGGCGCGTGCGAAACGTGAATTGACGGTGAAATCTGCGTGATTCTTCAATTAAAAGGGTTTAGCAGAATACGATTTACCGTTAACCGCGTGATGATAGGATGAACTTACTTGGGAGTGCTGACGCCTCCGACGGCGGTCAAAGGTGGGCCTGCGGCGGCTTTGGACAAACACCTGCTCATCAGACGTATTGCGGCGAGTGAATTGTTCACCAAGGCGCCGCGACTGCGGGATTTTCTTCTCTACGCGGCGGAATGCACGCTGGAAAACCGGCTGGCCGATGTACGCGAGCAGGTTATTGCGGAGCGTGTCTTTAAGCGCAGCTTTGACGTTCACGGCGGCCAGGATAGTATCGTGCGCGCCGAGGCTCGCAATCTTCGCAAACGCCTGGAAACCTACTTTGAAACGGACGGCAAGGATGAACCGGTTATCGTCAGCATGCCGAAAGGCGGGTATGCTCTCGCATTTCAAGCGCGCGAGGTAAGTGCCAAAGCAACCTTAAAGGAAGCGGCTGTTACAGCGATCTCGGCCGAAGTCTCCGTCGCTCACGCGCCGGTAATAGGCATTCCCGATACTACAGACAGGCGGATCCGGTTGTATCGGAACGCGCTTGTGGCGTTGGGTGCATTTGCTGTGATAATGATGGCGCTTGCGTTCTACTGGCACTCCGCCGAGACGCGGCTTGCTGGCGCGCTTCATATTGAACCGCCGATGCTACCGTTTTCGGCGCTATTTAATAACGGAACAGAGTCCATCATTGTTACCAGCGACACGGGCCTCATGCAGATTTCTTCGCTCGCCCACCGGCGCATCAGCCTGGATGAATATATCGCTCGCAGTTATCCCAATATCCCGAATATCCAGCCGCCCTGGCTGATAACCAATTGGAATATCTGGGAGTTTACGGACGGCCGCGAAATGACACTCGCGAGCGAGATTTTGCGCAGCAACGCGCAGTTTGCGCAGCAAATTTCCATGCTCTCCGGACACAAAGTCCAACTCAACGATTTCAAAGACAAAAGCGCCATTCTGATCGGCAGTCCGGTAAGCAATCCCTGGGCGCAGTTATATGAAGAAAAGTTGAATTTCCGCTGTGAATTAGGCGCGAACGACCGGATTCTGTTCAAAGAGCAGCTTGCTTCCGGAGCGATCCGACAGTATCCGAACGACGACGACATCAGGCACAACCGCACCTACGCGCGCATTGCGTTTCTTCCCAGAACATCGGATGCTTCACCGGCATTGCTGCTTGCGGGCACCACCGCGCAATCGACGGAAGCGGCTGGAGAACTGGTGCTGAATCGAGAGCGTATGGCGCAAACCCTCCGGTCAATCGGCATCGACCCCACGGGGCCTCCGCATTTTTTTGAAATTTTAATTCGCTCCAACGATTTTGTGGGCGGCGCAATTTTGCCGGAGGTAGTGGCCTGGCGCATCAAACCGGCTCCCGAAGCATAATTGCGTTGGCGCTCTTGTGTTTTGCGGTAGCGGCATGCGCTGCCGTGGCTGGAAATCCGCCAACCGGTTTGCGGTTTGAAGATGTTGCTTCGCAATCCGGCATCAAGTTCCTGTTGAGTAATTATCCGACGCCGGACAAACACATGATCGAGACTATGGCCGGCGGCCTTGCTGTTTTCGATTACGACGGCGACGGGAAGCCCGATATTTTCTTCACGAATGGCGCGCCGATTCCATCGCTGAAAAAGACGGACCCGAAATTTTGGAACCGGCTTTATCACAACGAAGGTGGTTTGCGTTTCAAAGATGTAACGGAGAGCGCCGGCGTTGCGGGTGATGGCTATTCTATGGGCGCTGCCGCAGCCGATTATGACAATGACGGCCGGCCGGACTTGTTTGTCGCCGGTGTTAACCGCAACATCCTCTATCACAACCTCGGCAACGGAAAGTTTGAAGATGTGACGGAGAAGGCGGGAATCAAAAGCGGGAAGTGGGCGGTCGCCGCCGGCTGGTTCGACTACGACAATGACGGCAATCTGGATTTATGGGTTGTCCATTACGCGAAATGGACTCCGGCCACCGATCGTTGGTGCGGCGATACCGCGCGTAACATCCGCATTTACTGCCATCCCAAGTACTACGAAGGGTTGGCGAGCACTCTCTACCGAAATCGCGGCGACGGCACGTTTGAGGATGTTTCGCAAAAGGCCGGAATCGCGAATTATCCGGGCCGCGGCATGAGCGTTGCCTTTGCCGACTACGATCACGACGGCTACATGGACGTGTTCGTCACCAACGACAACATGCCGAATTTTCTGTTTCATAACAAGGGCAATGGAACGTTCGAGGAGGATGCTCTTCTTGCCGGCGTGGCTCTGCGCGGCGACGGTAAGCCGGTCGCGAGCATGGGGACGGATTTTCGCGATTACAACAACGATGGCCTGCCGGACATTCTCTTTACCGCCTTGGCCGGCGAAACGTTTCCTCTATTCCGGAACGACGGCAAAGGCAGTTTTTCCGATGTCACCTATAGCAGCCATCTGGGCGGTTTGAGCCTGCACCACAGCGGCTGGGGCGTAGGATTGTTCGATTTCAATAATGATGGCTTCAAAGACATCTTCACTTCGAATTCGCATGTGAATGATCGAGTAGAGTTGTTCGAAGCGGCTGTCTACAAAGAGCCGGACACCCTGTTTCTGAATGGCGGGAATGGAACGTTCTCCGACGCCTCTGCCGCTGCCGGATTCACCGAAAGCAAAGCGCATCGCGGCGCCGCATTCGCCGATTTCGATGGCGATGGGCGAATCGATATTGTGGTCTCCTCGCTTGGCGAATCCATTGAACTATGGCACAACGTCAGCGCGGTTCCGAATCATTGGATCGATCTCAAGTTGCAGGGCGCCAAATGCAATCGCAACGGAATCGGAGCGGTGATTCACATCGGATCGCAATGGAACGAGATGACGAGCGCCGTCAGCTATGCGTCATCCAGCCTTACACCTGTCCATTTCGGATTGGGAGCGACGGCAACGATTCCGCGGATTGAAATCCGATGGCCAGACGGTAAGAAGCAGGTGTTGCCCAATGTGAAAGCGGACCGGGTGGTGGAGGTGAAAGAACCGTGAGTTGCAAACCGCTCCCTGGCGGTCGCGGCTCAGTAAGTCGCTCTTCCGCCGCTAACGTCGTAACACTGTCCGGTCACAAATGAGCAATCGCGGCTCGATAGAAAGTGGACCACGGCGGCGACCTCTTCCGGCGTGCATGTCCTTCCCATCGGAATCTTGTCAGTCATATAGGAGACCTGTTGCGGCGTAAGTTGCTCTAACATTTTTGTCTGGACTACGGCAGGGGCCACGGAATTCACGCAAATACCTTCGGTCGCCAGTTCCTTACCGAGCGATTTTGTGAGAGCAATCACCCCGGCCTTTGTCGCGGAATAGGGAATCATCCGCGGGTTGCCTTCTTTGCCGGCGATGGATGCAATATTTACGATACGGCCGTACCGGCGTCCTTGCATGTGGGGCACAATGGCGCGGCACCAGTTGAACACTCCGGTTAGATTAATGGCGATCGCCTTTTGCCAATCCTCGTCGGTTTGCTCGGAAATCGGGGCGGCACGGCCGGCATAACCCGCGTTATTCACCAGGATTTCCACATGCCCCGCCCAATGAAATATGTCCTGTAAGGCCCGTTCTACCGAATGGGCGTCCGCAACGTCCACCTGCACCGCAAACGCAGCCCGGCCGATGGATTCTGCGACAGCGCCGGCTCTTTCATAATTGAGATCGGCAACCGCAACACGGCTACCGGCCTGCGCCAGCCTGCGAGCAATTACTTCGCCAATTCCCTGTCCTGCGCCAGTTACGATGGCCGTTTGATCGTGTAGGTCGAACATCTCAGCTACGCCTAGCATACATTGGCCGGAATGCGGCGAAGAAAAATGCGCTTTCTATACGGATTTAACGGTGAAAGGGGCTTGTAATCTTTCGGCCTCAGACTTATAATTCCGGCAAAGTAGGTTGAATTCCTACTTCATTGCAGGCCGAGGAGGCCCCATGCTGCACTTACTCCCGGTCCCGGCGGGGTGCTGGTCAGGCACTGACCTTCTGTATTTTCCTTTCGCCGGATTGATTCTTCGAAACGCGGCGCTCATTCCTAAATCACACTGATGGGGAGGCAAGATGAAAGTCTTAGACCGGGTGAACGCACTTCTATCGCGCAAGGGATCGGGCATTTGGTCCGTCCCGCCCGACGCTTCTGTCTATTCCGCTATTGAACTCATGGCCGACAAACAGGTAGGAGCGTTGCTGGTCACAGAGGGCAATCAGCTTGTTGGGATTATCTCTGAACGGGACTATGCGCGGAAGGTCATCCTGAAAGGGCGATCTTCAAAGGACACGTTTGTATACGAGATTATGACCCATTCGCCCATTACCGTGGATTGCTGCACTACGGTTCACGACGCCATGCAGGTGATGACCCAGAATCGGATTCGCCACCTGCCGATTGTCGATAACGCTAGGAATTTGGCAGGCGTGTTGTCACTTGGGGATCTTGTGAACTGGATTATCTCTTCCCAGGACAATCACATCGAGCAGTTAGAGCACTACATAACAGGGCAATATCCCTGTTGATCAACTGGCGTTTGAAATCGTTTGTATCAAGCGCCATAGCGGCGAAGGATAAACGCCTAACACGAAGATTAACGCGATCAACGCGGCTAAACTGACTATCGCGTGGATCGGCGCTCCTTCACCGCGAGCGGGCGGACCGTCCTCGACCACCATAAACATCGGAACGAGGACACGCAAATAGTAATAAACGCCGATAGTGCTGCTAATCACTAGAATCAAAATGGGGATCCATAGGGGTGTAATTGCGGCTGCGGCGACAATGTAAAATTTCCCTAAAAATCCGGCAGTCAGCGGGATTCCGGCAAGCGAGAGTAAGGCGACCGCAAAGGCGCCCGCTAGTATTGGCCTCCTCCAGAACATGCCTCGAAGCGCATCCAGCTCGTAATCTTCGGTTTCCCCTTCACACAACGCAATCAGTAATCCAAATGCGCCCACGATGGTGACTGCGTAAGCCAAAAGATAGTAAGTTGCCGCCTGTAAGCCAAACGCGCCGGCGCAAAGAAACGCAAGCAATAGATAGCCCATGTTAGCGATGGAGGAGTAGGCCAAAATACGCTTGATGTTGTTCTGTTGCAGGGCGAGTAAGTTTCCAAAGAGCATAGAGGCAATTGACATCACAACGAACGCCCACCATGCCGGTGACCCAGGATGCCCGCTTACAGAATGGAACCAGCGCAGTAGTACGGCGAATACGCCTCCCTTGGACACGGATGCAATGAACGCCGTTACCGGCAGCGGCGCTCCTTCATACACGTCCGGCGTCCAAAGATGAAATGGCACGGCGGCAAGTTTGAAACCGACCCCCGTTAACACAAAAACAATGCCGGCCAATTCGATTTCGGCCGCGGCTCCCGCTGCCGGTTTCATCAGGATGTAAGAAATAGTTGCCAGATCCATGCTTCCGGTTTCGGCATAGAGCAACGCCAGGCCGAACAGGAGGAAGGCGGATGACGTTGCCGCCAGCACGAGATACTTGATTCCGGCCTCAAGCGCCAGCCTGCCTTCGCGCAGATACGAAACCAACGCATACAGCGACACGCTGAGGATCTCGATTCCGAGAAACAAAGAGGCAAAATGCCGGCTGGCAGTGAGAACGATCGTCCCTACAGTGGCCAGTAGAATGAGCGCGTAGAACTCTTCGCGATGCTCCTGCCGCCGTTGAAAATAGGAAAATGAAAGAAGAACCACTATCGCGGCCGTAGCGATGAGGAAGCCCGAATAAAACAGAGAATAGGAATCGATAATGAGCAGTGCCGTAACCGAGCGCGGAATCACCGTTGCCGCCGCCCACAGGCTCGCAAAAGATGCGCCCAGCCCGGCAAGGGCGCAGGACGCCACCAGCGCGTGATTTCGCTTTATGGCGATAAGGAGCAGAATTAGAATCGCCGTAAGCGACGGCACAATCATGGGCAGCAATGCAATAACGTCAGAGGAATTCATAATCACCTCATGGCCAGCGTTTGAATAGCTTGCTGACTAATTCTTCCTATCGCGGGCCGCACCAGTTTCAGGACGGGCTGCGGATAGAGGCCGATCCAGAGCAGGCCGACAATCATCGATCCGAAGACAACCCGCTCATACCAGCGCGCATCCGGCAGTTTCCAATTGTGCGTATTGGGCCCGAGAAGAGCACGCTGGATCATTCGCAGTCCATAGGTGACTCCGGCAATCATGCCAAGCGCCGCTAGAATGGCAAGTACGGGCGATGTTCTGTAAGTCCCGACAAGCACCATGAATTCGCCGACAAAATCACCTAGTCCGGGTAATCCCACCGACGCCATCGCAAACACCATGCCCGACCCGCTCAATACCGGCATGGTGTCCCACAAGCCACCCATCGAATCCAACTCGCGCGTATGCAGCCTGTCTTTCAGCGCCCCGGCAAGAACAAACAACGCGCCAGTGCTGATGCCATGACTCACCATTTGTACCAGCGCGCCATCGAGCGCGAGTTCGTTCCCTGAAAAAATGCCGAGCAGCACGAAACCCATATGGCTGACGCTCGTATAAGCGACCATGCGCTTCAAATCGGATTGCGCAAACGCAAGAATGGCGCCGTAAAGAATGCCCGTAACACCGACGGCCATCATGAGCATGCCGAGTTCGCGGCTGGGGCCGGGAAATAGCGGAAGAACAAAGCGGAGCATTCCGAACGCGCCGGTCTTAAGCAGCAACCCGGCAAGCAGCACGCTGCCGGCGGTGGGCGCTTCCGTGTGCGCATCGGGCAGCCAGGTGTGCAGCGGAAAGGCCGGCAGCTTCACTGCGAATGCCGCGAAAAATCCGAGCATCATCAGCATGGCCGTTGCCGGCGAGAGCGGCGTTCCCAGCAAATCCTCGTACGCGAACGAATATACGCCCGTGGCATGATAGTGCGCGACGGCAAGCGAGATAATCGCCACCAGCATCAGCAGACTGCTGATTTGCGTAAACAGAAAGAATTTGATGGCAGCGTAGGTTTTCCGCTCGTAACCCCAAATCGCAATCAGAAAGTACATCGGGACGAGCATCAGTTCCCAAAACAGATAGAACAGAAACAAGTCTGCCGCTAAGAAAACGCCGGTTACACCAGAGATAACCCACAGCAAGTTGAAATGGAAAAATCCGACTCCATTTTGGATCTCCGACCATGACGCAAGCACCGCAACAATGCCCAGAAAAGCCGTAAGAACAATCATCACGAGCGCTAAGCCATCAACTGCAAGGTGAAAACGAATTCCAAACTGCGGAATCCAGTCCCATGTCAACGAAGCGAACCAGCCAAACCGCAATTGCTGCGAGAGCACAATAGGATGCCTGACCCATAACCCCAAAGCAAGTGTTAAGTCGAGCGCAAGCGCCGCCAGGCTGAGCACGCGCGCGGCTGTCGCATTCCGGCGCGCGACAATCCACGCCAAAATCCCGGCGACGAAAGGAATCAAAATCAGCCAGAACAGAATCATTCGATTGCTCCCTCTAACGGGCTAGCCAGATAAAGACGATAAACAGCGCCGAGCCGATTGCGAGCCCCGAAGCGTACCAGCGAACATGTCCGGTCTCTGTAACGCGCAGGCCCCGATGGCAGGCTTGGATCACGTCGGTCAGCCACCGGTACAGGGCGTCGACGGCATCACCGCGAAGCAGGTGCGATAGCCGTACATAGGGACGGACAAACGCTCTGCTATACAGCCAGTCGAAGCCCCAACCGGAGAACAGAAATTGCGCGGCCATCGAACGCACCGGCTGCCCGGCGTGGCGACGATAATAGAGCGCGTATGCGAAGATGAGACCCGTGGCGAATACGAGCGACGCGCAAATTGCGGTGAACAGCTCGGTAATCGGCCCGATGTGAACCTCTTTCAATTCCGGCAATGTGCTGTTCAGAAAATTCGATAGCGCGGGAACGCCGCCGAAATTGGGAGGTGTATCAACAAAGCCGCCGATGAGCGAGAACACGCAAAGCACAAGCAGCGAAAAATTCATTGCACGACCGGGCCTCGCGGCAACATGCGCGTGTGACGGCCCGTAGAACACCAGGAAGATCAGCCTGTAAATATAGAGCGCCGTCAATAAAGCTCCGGCCATACCGCAGACCCAGAACAGGAAGTTGCCGTTCGGGCCGGCCCATGACTGCCATAAAATCAGATCTTTGCTGTAGAAACCGGAGGTCAGTAGCGGTAATCCCGCAAGCGCCGACCCACCAATGACAAATGACCAGAACGCCACCGGCAGTTCACGCCGCAAACCACCCATGCGAAACATGTTCTGCTCGTGGTGCAGCGCGTGAATCACCGATCCAGCAGCAAGGAATAGCAACGCTTTAAAGAACGCGTGCGTCATGAAGTGGAACATCGCGGCCGACCACGCACCCAACCCCAGCGCCAGAAACATATAGCCGATCTGGCTAATAGTCGAATACGCCAGCACCCGTTTAATATCGGTTTGGGCGAGCGCGCTCAGCGCCGATATTAACAGCGTCGCCGCGCCGATCACGGCTACCGCGAGTTGCACCTGCGGAGCGAGCGAAAACAGAACGTGGGTACGCGCAATCAGATAGACGCCGGCTGTGACCATGGTCGCGGCGTGGATCAGCGCGCTGGTTGGAGTAGGACCCGCCATCGCATCCGGGAGCCATGTTTGAAGCGGAAGCTGCGCCGATTTACCTACCGCACCGCCCAGAAGCAGCGCAGCCGCGGCAATAGCAACCGAACTCCCCACCGCCCAATGCGTCTGCGCCAGTTGCATAAGCTGCTGAATGTCCAAAGTCCCTAACTTGGTAAACAGGAGGAAGAGTCCGATGGCAAAGGCCGTATCGCCAATGCGCGTCACCAAAAAAGCTTTATTCGCCGCGCGCACGTTCGCCGGATCGCGATACCAGAAGCCGATGAGGAGATAACTACACAGACCGACGCCCTCCCAGCCGAGATACAGAACCAGCAAATTGCTGCCGAGTATCAGCACGAGCATTGACGCTACAAATAAATTCATGTAGGCGAAGAATCGCGCGTAGTCGCGATCGTAGGGCATGTATTCGGTGGAGTAGACGTGAATCAGAAACCCAACAAACGTCACCACCAGCAGCATCAGCAGCGAAACCGGGTCAAGATAGAATGCCGCGTCAATTCGGAAATTCGCGGCGGCCATCCATGTCCACAACGGCAACACATAGGCGTTGCCTGGCGGTGGCTGCATCAGGAAGCGCGCGCTTACGAACGCAGCGGCTAGAAACGAAAATCCAATAGAACCGGAGCCGATCATCGCCACCAAACGCCGCGAAAGGCGCGTGCCAAATACCGCCAACAATGCCGCGCTTACAAATGGAAATGCCGGCGCGAGCCAAAGCAGGTTCATGGCGCTACCCTTTCATTTCGCTCGCGGCGTCCGCATCGAGCGTAGGATGCTTCAGGTGGAATTGGAGTACTAATGCCAGCCCCACCGAGACTTCGGCAGCGGCCATCGTCAGGATGAATAGGAACATTATTTGTCCATCCACTTGCCCCCAACGCGCCCCGGCGGCAACGAACGCAAGGCCGCTGGCGTTCAGCATAATCTCCACACACATCAGCGTGAAGATGAGGTTACGCCGCGTGAGAAGTCCTGCCAGGCCCAGCAGAAACAGTACTGTCGCGAGCAACAGCGCGTGATCCAGCGGTATCGATATCACGGATCTCTCCCTCCTTTGATGCAACTTTCCGTCCCAAATGATAAGCGCCCACCAGGCCCGCCGTCAGCAGCAGCGACGATAATTCCACGCCGATAACATAGGGCCCAAAGAGCGCGATGCCGACTTGCTTCGAGGCAATCACGTCCGCTCCCGTGCGTTCACCGGTACCGCGCAACGAGAGAAGCGAGGCAACCTCCACCAGTAGGACCACTGCGAGCAATCCCGGTCCCACCCACGAGCGCGGCCGGAGCCACTCGCGCTCGGTTTCGGAAGCTTGCTCGCCGATGTTCAGCATCATCACGACGAAGACGAAGAGCACCATAATCGCGCCTGCGTAAATGATTAGCTCCAGCGCCGCTACGAACGGCGCGCCCATCAGGTAGAAATCGATGGCAATAGCCAGCAGAGAAACAATCAGATAGAGAAGCGCATGGATCGCGTTCCGCCGCGTAATGGTCATCAACGTTGCTAAAACCGCGACCGCGCTTGAAATATAGAAGATCGCCAGCATGTGCTCTCCTAAGGCAGCAAACTGTGTATATCGACCGGCTTGGCTTCACGCTCAGCCTGACCTTTGGCTTTACCGGCAATTTCGACGCCGGCGACACGCCAGAAGTTGTAGTCGGGGTATTTGCCCGGGCCGTTGATCATCAGGTCTTGTTTCTCATAAACGAGATTCTTACGTAAGTACTCGCCCATTTCGAAATCGGGCGTAAGTTGTATGGCGTAAGTCGGACAGGCTTCTTCGCAATAGCCGCAAAAGATGCAACGTGAAAAATTGATCCGAAAAAAATCGGGATAGCGGCGGCCGTGCTCGTCTTCCGTTGCCTGCAGCGCGATGCACGAAGTAGGGCAAACAACGGCGCAAAGATTGCACGCCACACAGCGCTCGCCTCCGTCGGGATCGCGCGTCAGCACAATCCGTCCGCGATAGCGCGGCGGCAGAGGAACGCGCTGCTCCGGATATTGAATAGTGACGCGCTTCCGGAAGGTGTGCAGGAAGACTTCCCAGAGCGATCGCAGAAGACTGAGCAAGAATCACCTCCGCTCAACTAACCAGTAAGACGACAGCGCCCGTAGCCAACAGATTCACAAGCGAAAGAGGGAACAGCATCTTCCACCCCCAGGACATAAGCTGATCGAACCTTGGCCGCGGTAGCGCCGCCCGCAGCAGAATAAACAAGCAAATAAAAAATAGCGTTTTAATCGCGAACCAAAGCGGCCCCGGCAGAACGGGTCCCAGCCATCCGCCGAAATAAAGCAGCGCGAGCATCGACGAAATTAGAATCACGCCGATGTACTCACCGACGAAAAACATTCCGAATTTCATGCCCGAGTATTCGGAATGGAAGCCCGCAATCAACTCGCTTTCGGCTTCGGCCAGATCGAACGGCAGCCTCCGCGTTTCCGCCACGCCGGCGATGAAGAACAAGATGAATCCGGCGAACTGCGGAATCACAAACCACATGCCGTGTTGCGCGTTGACGATATCGGTGATGCGGAACGATCCGGCAACCGCCACCACGCCCATCAGCGATATCCCCATGAAAACTTCGTAGCTCAACATTTGCGCCGAGGCGCGAATTCCACCCAACAGCGAATACTTATTGTTCGAAGCCCACCCGGCGAGCACGACACTGTAGACACCCAACGACGACATGGCCAGCAGAAAGAGTATGCCGATATTCAGATCGGCAACGACGAAGCCCGAATTGAACGGAATTACCGCGAAGGAGATGAGCGATGTGGCGACCACAATCGCCGGCGCCAGTACAAAGACCGGTTTATCGGCGAACGGCGGTATCCAATCTTCTTTCGTGAATAGCTTTACCGAATCGGCTAGCACTTGGCCTAGCCCAAAGGGGCCGACGCGGTTCGGCCCATAGCGATCCTGCCATAAGGCAAGCAATCGCCGCTCCACCCAAATGAGTCCGGCTGAGAGGTTCAGCACTACAAACAAAACCACAGCGATCTCAATTAGCGGGTACAGTTGGGCGGTCATGAATCCCCCCTTGCCGCGGCAACACTGGCAGTCGCTTCTGAAAAACTCGCCCAGATTGGGCTGTGAAACGCAACTAGCGGGCCCACTCCGGCCGGAGCACCCGCGACACCTTGCGGAAGCCCCGCATCAATTTTCACGGGCAGAGCCAACGTCTCTCCATTTGAATTCAACTTGACGGTGTCTCCGGAGGCAACACCCAATACGGCTGCATCAAGCGGGTGCAGCGCTAAATAGGGATGGGGAGCCAACTCAGCGATGGCTTTCGCGCCAACGCTCAGTTCCTCCGAGCCAAAGATGTGAAACATTGGAACAACGAGCCGGTCTTGCGTACGCTCGCGGAAGTGATGGGGGATGTGGAAGGAGTAGAAAACACGATCACGCGTATTTGGCTCAATCAGCCTTGCGCCCGGATCGCCGCCGCGCAACGCGCCTCCCACTTCGCTCTGAAACTTCGCCGTCGCCTGAATCGAATTCCACCCGGGGGCCCAGAAAAACGGCGTCAAGGCAGGCGGCGGTTGTTTCAGTCCCGACTCCATGGAGAACGCGAGCGCGGAATCGGGATCGTCCTGCGGTTTCGGTTCGTGCACCGTAATGTTGGCGAGCATGGAAGTTCGTCCGCTGTAGCGGTTCGGCTCACGCGCAATTTTGCCGGCGGCCTCACGCGAAGGGGCCGCCTCGCGCACTCTAGCGAAAGAAGGAAGCGCGCGCGCCATGGCACCAATTACGTCGTCAAGCGACGCCCAGCCGCATCGATCTTTCTGCCCGCTTGAGGCGGCGGTATCGCGAATCCAGCGCCAGCTTTCCTGCACGTTACCGGCGGGCGGAAACACTTGCAGGAACCGCTGCGCGCGGCCCTCGCTATTGACAAGCGTGCCGTCGGTTTCGGCAAATGTTCCACCCGGTAAAACGACATCCGCCTGTCTCACCGTTTCGGTTACCATGTGGTCCACTACTATGACGTGCTCGACATCGGCGAGAAATTGAGTCGCGGCACTAGATGCTGCCCGCCGAAAAAGATCGTTCTCCAGAACAATCGCGGCGCGAAAATTTCCCTGGCGCGCCTCCTGCAAGGCGCGATCTAAACTTCCGGCCGCGAACATGCCAACACCAAAGCTATTCGCCTCCGGCGTCGTAAATGCCAGCCGCACGGTATCTCGCCCTCGTTTCTTCAACGCCCATGCGATTTGCGCGGCCCCTTCAATGGCCGCTATGCTGCCAAGGCTGCACCCGGAGATGACCAGCGGCCTCTCAGCAGTCAATAGGGCCTGCGCGATGGCGGAGGCCAGCACTCGGCGGCTGTCGCGCAAATCTTCTACACCCGGAGCATCGCCATCAATTTCGTGAGCGACAGCAAATGCCAAGCGCGCGATATCGTCCGGGGCCGCGTGCATCGCTTCGGTAGCAATGTCCTCCAACCTGGTCTCATAGGGCGTGGCGAGAAATAGCGGCCCTTTGTCGCTCTGAACGGCCTCCCGCGCGGCCTGATCGAGCCACAGCGGAATGCCCATCTTTTCCACGCGCCGCATCGGCGCCTGCCGTACCGATTGGCGCAGCCGCAACGCCATAATCGGAGCCACGTTGGTTAAATCCTCGCCAATCACAAATGCCGCGTCGGCAACTTCAACCTCATGCAGCGAAGCTGAGGGCACAGGCCCTTTGCGGAGCACTCGCAAAATCGCTTCCACTGCCGCCGATTCCGCCTCCACTATCCCGTTAAAAAAATTCTCCGCACCAACGAGCTCGCGCAGCGCGAAATTGCTTTCGAGCGATGCGCGCGGCGATCCGATCCCCATCACGTTCCCGCCCCCAACCAGCTCGGCAACACGGCGCAGTGCATCCTCTTTCGCGACTGTCTTGCCCGCAACCCGCGGCTCTTCCACCCGATCCGGCGAGTTCACAAATTCGTAGCCAAACCGGCCGCGATCGCACAAAAAGTAGCCGTTCACCTCGGCGTTGTAGCGGTTCACTACGCGGCGCACGCTTCCATACCGTTCGCCAACGCTGATGTTGCAGCCCAGCCCGCAATGACCGCAGACCGACGGCGCCATCTGCAAATCCCACTTGCGCGTGTAATGCTTCTTCAACGTGGCATCGGTAAAAACGCCGGTCGGGCAGATCTCGACTAAATTTCCACTGAATTCGTTTTCGAGCACGCCGTCTTCCGCGCGTCCGAAGAACACCTGATCGCGCAACCGGAAGGCGTTCAGATCGTGGCCGCCTGCGTAATCGCGGTAATAGCGGACGCATCGCTGGCATTGAATGCAGCGATTCATTTCATGGTTCAGAAAGGGTCCGAGATATTGATTGCGAAACGTTCGTTTGGTGAAGTTATACCGCCGCCCGCGATGGCCGGTCATCACGGTCATATCCTGCAGGTGGCACTCGCCGCCCTCATCGCATACCGGGCAATCGTGCGGATGATTCTGCATCAATCCTTGAATTACCGCGCGCCGGAATTCGTCTGCTTCGCTATCGGCGATCGATATTCGCGATCCGGCGCTTGCCGCCGTCATGCAAGCCATCACGAGCTTGCCGCGCGTGTCCGCTTCGTCCTTGAATTGCTTCACTGCGCATTGCCGGCATGCGCCGACTGAGCCAAGCGCCGGATGCCAGCAAAAATACGGCACGTCGAATCCGAGCGACAGGCAGGCGTGCAGCAGGTTCTGCTTCGGATCTACTTCATACGGCTTGTTCTCAACGTAAATAGTAGCCACCGCTATCTCCACGGGCACCGGCGTTCGGCGACATGCTGTTCGAAATCTTCAGCAAAGTACTTCAATGCGCTTTGCAGCGGTTCCACCGCGCCGGGCGCGAACGCGCAAAACGTATTTCCCGGAGCCAGAAACTTCGTTTGAAAGCGAAGCGTTTCGAGATCCTGCGGAGCCGCGTTGCCTTCTTCCATCGAATGCAAAATCTTTTCGGTCCAGCTCAACCCGCTCCAGCAAGGCGTACACCAGCCGCACGATTCCCGAGCGAAGAACTGCTCCAGGTTCCACACCATGCCGACGGGACAAGTTTTATCGTCGAGAACCACCATCGTCCCGGTTCCCAACCGGCTGCCGGCCTTTTGCACATGCGTGTAATCCATCGGCGTGTCCAGATGTTCTTCCACCAGAAAATCGGTGGATGCGCCACCGGGAATCAATCCGCGAAACCGCAGCCCCTCGCGCATGCCTCCGGCATAGTCATTCAGAATTTCGCCGAGCGGCGTCCCCATTGGAAGTTCCCAAAGCCCCGGCTTCTTCACTTTGCCGCTCACACCGAACAATTTCGTGCCCGTGTCGGCCGTGCGGCTCAAGCCTCGATACCATTCGAGGCCGCGCGCCAGCAGATGCGGCAAATTGCAAAGCGTTTCCACGTTTTGGACGATGGTTGGTTTGCCAAAAAGGCCGGAGACCTGCGGAAAGGGCGGCTTGGCTCGCGGATGCGCCCGCTTGCCTTCTAGCGCGTTTAACAGCGCGGTCTCCTCGCCGCAAATGTAGCGGCCGGCGCTCACGTGCACATACAATTCCAGGCTGTAGCCCGACCCGAGAATATCTTTGCCGAGATAGCGCCGCGCATACGCGTGGGCAATCGCCTCGTTCAATCGACGCGCCGCCAGTTGGTATTCGCCGCGCAGAAAAATATAGGCAACATCGGCTTCAATCGCATATCCGGCGATCACCATGCCTTCAATAAGCTGGTGTGGGTCGCCTTCCATCAACACGCGATCTTTAAAGGTGCCCGGCTCCATTTCATCGGCATTAGCGACGAGATATTTTGGATGCGCCGCGCCATCGCCCATCGGCACGAAGCTCCATTTCATGCCGGTTGGAAAACCCGCGCCGCCTCGCCCGCGCAGGTTCGATTGCTTTACCAACTCCATCACGTCTTTCGGCGCGAGCTTCAGCGCTTCCCGCAGTCCCTGGTACCCGCTCGCGCTTTCATATTCGGAGGCAAGAACCGGCTGTCCGTCGGGCCGAAGTCTGGCAGTGAGGGGACGCTCCCCATTTGCCGTCATTGATAGCGCTCCAGAATGGAGTCAATGCTCGCCGCGTCCAGATCGGTATGCATGTTGCCGTCGATCATCATGGCCGGCGCGTGGTCGCAAACTCCTAAACAAACAATCGGCAGCAGCGTGAATCGCCGGTCGGAAGTAGTTTCCCCTGCATTCACACCGAGCCGGTTGCACACATGCTCGCGAACACGGTCCGCGCCCATGATCCAGCAGCTCACGCTGTCGCACACCATCGCTACGTGGCGACCTACGGGCTTACGGCGAATCAAGTTGTAGAAACTGGCGACGCCGTCGAGATCCGTTGGCGTCATGCCCAACAACTCTCCCAGATCCGCCAGCGCTTCATCCGACACCCAGCCGCGATGCTGCTGCACGATCAGCATGGCGTCGATCGAAACCGCCTGCCTTACCGGATAGCGGGCCGCTTCGGCTTCAATTTCGTGGCGTTCGTCCTCAGTCAGCACAGTTCACCTCATCGGTCGATGTCAGCTAACACGTAATCGAGACTTCCCAAAATCGCGAGCAGATCCGGAATCATCAGGCCGCGAACTAATACCGGTAGCATCTGCATGTGAGCAAACGAAGGCGTTCGAATGCGCGCGCGATAAGCGCCGTTCGACCCATCGCTCACCAGGTAATAGCCGTTGCTGCCCTTCGTCGCCTCCACCGCCCCAAGCGCTTCGCCGGCCGGAATAATCGGCCCCCAGCTCACGCTCAGAAAATGATGGATCAGCGTTTCAATATCGTGCATCGTGCGCGCTTTCGGAGGTGGCGTCGCCAGCGGATGCTCGGCATTGCAGTGGCCGCCAGGCATGTTGTCCACGCACTGCCGGATAATGCGCAAGCTCTGGCGAATCTCTTCTACATGCACCACCGCGCGATCGAAGCAATCGCCTTGCTTGCCTACCGGCACATCAAATTCAAATTGCTCGTAACCGGAATATGGCCGCTCCTTCCGAAAGTCCCACGCATAACCGGTCGCTCGGAGATTGGGCCCTGTCATTCCCCAGTCAATTGCTTCGTCTGTCGTGCAGCCGCCGATGCCCTTGGTTCTTGCCTGAAAAAGCTTGTTGCGCATTACGGTGCGGTCGTATTCGTCAAGCTGTTTGGGCATATAGTCCAGAAATTCGCGAAACAGTCGATCCCATCCTTCGGGCAGATCCTGCGCCACCCCGCCAATGCGAAACCAGTTGGGATGCATGCGTGCGCCGCAGATCGCCTCGACCATCGCGAATGCCTTCTCGCGGTCGTTGAACATATAGAAGACGGGAGACATTTGCCCCACGTCCTGCGCGAACGTCCCGTACCACACCAGATGGCTAATGATGCGGAACAACTCCGCCATCATCACGCGGATCACCTGGCCGCGCGGCGGTACTTGAATGCCGGCCAACTGTTCCACTGCGAGCAGATACGGCAGATTGTTCATCACGCCGCCGAGGTAGTCGACACGATCTGTATACGGGATGTACGTGTGCCAGGTCTGCCGCTCGCCCATCTTCTCGGCGCCGCGGTGATGGAAGCCGATATCGGGCACGGCGTCGATAATTTCTTCGCCATCCAATTCCAGGACGATGCGCAGAACGCCGTGCGTCCCTGGGTGTTGCGGGCCGACATTCAGAAACAGAAAATCCGACCCGTCCCTACCCCGGCTCATGCCCCATTCTTCGGGACGGAAACGAAGCGCCTCCTGTTCGGCATCCTGTTTGGCATCCGGCAACTGGAACGGACCCATTTCCGTCGCGCGCGCGGGATGATCTTTCCGCAGCGGATACCCTTGCCATGTGCGCGGCATCAGCAAGCGTTGCAGGTGCGGGTGGCCCTCAAATTCCACACCGAACATGTCCCACGTTTCGCGCTCGTACCAGCTTGCGTTCGACCAGATATCCGTCGCCGTCTTTAGGCTCGGCGCATCTTCGCGCAGGGGGACCTTCAGCCGCAAAAATGCATTGCGTTCAAAGGAGAACAGGTGATAGACAACGGTGAAGTCGGACGCAGGCTGGTCTTCTCGGTGCTGGCGCGTGCGCTCGTCGATCGCGGTCAGGTCGTAGAGCATTTTGTACGGCTGCTCCACCTCCCAGCGAAGCTTTGCGAGCACGGTGTGTACGTTGTCGCGCTCCACCCAGAACGTCGGTATACCGTCGCACGTGTTCTGCGGCTTTCCGGGAGTTGTGACTTGCTCGTCTGCCACGAGGGCTGTTGTCATCCTTCAGCCTCCTCAAACGCGATCGGGCGATCCCAAAACTGTTAACTGACTGCGCGCCTCCCGCTTCTCGTCGCGCATGACAGGCGGCGTCCCGTGTTCCACGGTTTGCGGCCCCACCACCCAACTCAACGGCCGGCGTTCGTTGCCCACCGCGTCCCGCAGCAACAGTACTCCTTCCAGAAATGCGTCGGGCCGCGGCGGACACCCCGGCACATACACATCAACGGGCAGAAATTTGTCCACGCCTTGCACGACGCTGTAAATGTCGTACATGCCGCCAGAACTCGCACATGCACCCATGGCGATCACCCAGCGCGGTTCCATCATCTGCTCATAAAGGCGTTTGATGACAGGCGCCATTTTGATAAAGCAGGTGCCGGCCACTACCATGAGGTCGGCTTCGCGCGGCGTACCGCGCACCACTTCCGCACCAAACCGCGAAATGTCGTATTTACTCGTGATGCTCGTCGCCATCTCCACAAAGCAGCAGGAAAGGCCGAAGTGGAATGGCCAAATGGAATTCTTGCGACTCCACGCCACCATGTCTTCGAGTTTTGTGAGGACAACACTCCGGCGGATCGCGTCTCCGAGCGGCCCCGCCTGGGCGTCGTCGGCTCGCGTGGAAGCATCGGGCTTGCTAATCGCCCAGCGCATTCACACCTTCCCGTGTTCTATCGCGCTCTAAACCGCTGCTGCCCCGATCGCCAGTCCAGCGCTCCAACCCGCCAGAGATACGCCAGCGTAGCGATCAATATACCTACAAATACAACTACTTCGAAGTATCCAAACCAGCCGGCCTCGCGCACCGAGACCGCCCAGGCGAAAAGAAACACCGCCTCCAAATCGAAGATGACGAAAAACATGGCCACCAGATAGAATTTCGCCGAAAGGCGCACCCGTGCGGTGCCTTCTGAAACAATTCCGGATTCGTAAGGAGAGCCGGTGGCGCGGTCATGATGCCGCTGTCCCAGGACGTAGGACAACGAGAGCATTGCGACTGCCAGGAAGCAGACAATGGCGAAATAGATCGCGAGCGGCCAAAGTTCCATCAGGAGCCTTTTCTACCGGCTAGCTTGTTACCGCCTCTTGATTCAGCAGTATCGTGCAGTTTCGCCTAAATTACAAGCCCCTCCTGTAACTTGTTTTATAGAGTTTTGGCGCCTTTCGCGTTTATTTTTCCGTGAAAAGCGGTGCTGTGCAACGCCGCAACGTGCTTTCGAACCGACTTCGCCCCTCAGGAATATGTGAGTTAGGCGGCGAACCGTTCACCTTCTAAAAAATGGCAGGGAAAGCTCTTTGATATGCAGCCACGATACCTTAGCTACTCATCTTTTGCCTGTATTCTTGACGCAAACGCTCGTTGTAGTCTGGGAGTGGTGCTGAAATGAGTAAAGTCGAAAAGATCGAAAGCCAGATCCGGGAACTCAATCCCGATGAACTCAACGCTCTTCGACGCTGGTTCCTAGAATTCGATGGTGATCTTTGGGATCGTCAGATCGAAGCGGATGTGAGGACTGGTAAACTCGACTCCCTTGCGAATGAGGCGCTACGAGATCACGAAAATGGTCGCTCTACACTGCTGTGACACACCACGCGGCGCCGGCGTTCTGGAGCTGTTATCGCGGCCTCACCTCGGACATTCAGGCCCTGGCAGATAAGACGTTTGCTTTTTTGAAGGCCGATCCGAGGCACCCCTCCCTTCAACTGAAGAAAGTCGGGCGATTCTGGTCTGTCCGAGTTGGACTTCGCCATCGAGCTTTGGGTACCGATGTCACAGACGGTGTTCTGTGGTTCTGGATCGGAAGTCACGCCGACTATGACCACCTCGTAAGCGCGAAAGATTAAGAGTTTTCGGACCGGAGCACATCGCTGCAACTGGCTTATGGGGCGCTATCCTCGCGTTTTGTGAGGCACACCTCTTATAGCTTCCATAAAGAATTCCTTTTGTCCGTGCATTGCACTGGTTCGCGGTATCGCCTATAGTGAGAAAAGATTCCTGCCAAGCTAAGCGAACGTGCTTACGGTGCAGGCGCACACGCGGACCTCGTTCGGCCTCCGTCCTCTTGCTCTGAGCTGAGCAGACCAAGTACCAAAATCTTTCTTTTGATGGTGCCTGAAATGCGCCCCGTTTTTGCATCATGGCACGCCAGGAGCATTCTTGTTGGCGCTTCCACTGCTCGAGCAAGCGACAGAGACCGGTGATGTGTACTGCCTTACCAAGGGCGCGGTACCGTCGCGTTCCTCCGATGCGCTTGTGCAACTGCAATCCCGGAACCGGTTAATCCCCGACCGCAAGCCGTCGCCGGGTGAGCAATATCGTTTCCATTTCGACATGACGAAATGCGTCGGCTGCAAATGCTGCGTCGTCGCATGCAATGAGCAGAATGGAAATCCGGGCGATCTTCATTGGCGGCGAGTCGGTGAAATTGAAGGCGGCTACTATCCGAATACGCGGCGCTGGTATCTCTCGATGGGCTGCAATCATTGCCTGGAGCCGACTTGCCTCACCGGCTGCCCTGTCGAAGCTTACGAAAAAGATCCCATCACAGGCGTTGTGAAGCACAATGCCGATGCCTGTATTGGTTGCCAGTACTGCACCTGGAACTGCTCGTATGGCGTTCCGCAATACAATCCCGAGCGCGGTGTCGTCGGCAAATGCGATCTCTGCCACAACCGTCTTTATGATGGCGACGCTCCAGCGTGCGTGGAAGCTTGTCCGCAAGGCGCAATCGAAATTGAGATCGTAAATATCGCCGCATGGCGGGCCGATCATATGCTCGCCGATGCCCCCGGCCTTCCCTCTTCCGCTGATAGCCTTTCCACAACGCGCGTTACGTTGCCGCGAGATATGCCGCCTGATATTGATCGCGTCGATCGCCGGCAGCCCCGATTAGAGCAGCCGCACTGGCCGCTGGTTTTCATGCTGACGTTGACGCAAATGTCTGTGGGCGCGGCTTGCGGCATGTGGCTTCTTTCGATTGCGAATGCTTATTTGGTGTTTCGCGGCGTCGCGCTTACCTTGCTAGTGGCTGTCGTTTCCCTGCTCGCTTCCACTCTGCATCTCGGCCGACCGGTTCATGCGTATCGCGCCGTCAGGGCATGGCGGCGCTCCTGGCTCAGCCGGGAAGTGTTGACCCTGGGCCTCTTTGCTAACTTCGCGGCGTTATTTGCGGGCGGTTTGTTCTTATATGTGCCACTAGCTGCCGTGACCGGCGCCCTTGCCTGCTTCTGCGGATTGCTCGGCATATATTGTTCCGCCCGCGTCTATATGGTTCCGGCGCGCCCCGCTTGGAACAGCCGCTACACACCTCTTGACTTCTTCGCAACAGCTCTAGCTTTGGGCCCTCTGCTTGCGCGGGCAGCGGGAATTCAGCAATATCGCGTGTTCGCCGTCGCTGCGGCAGCCGGAGCGTCCATCCAATTGGTAATTCAAATCGCCAAACTCTTTTGGCTCGCGCAAGCCACGGAAGGATCGGAAAACCACCTCTCGGCAAGCCTTCTGGTCGATCGCCTGCGTAAACCGTTTCTGTTGCGTCTAGCTCTGCTGCTGATTGGCGGCGTCATTCTTCCTCTCATTTCCGATAGCGCCGGGATTGTTGTACTCGCTTTGCTACTTGCCTTTTCCAGCGAACTGATCGGCCGCTGGCTGTTTTTTGTAACAGTCACTCCGAAGAACGTAGCGTCTTCCTTTGTTTACGAGGAGCGCGCCGCGTGAACTGGAAGCGTCGGACAGGTCTCGACAATCTCACCGAGGAGTACAGCTACGATCGCAGTACGCTTACCGGCTTTACCTCGCGTCGTCGAATCCCGGAGCGCTGGGTCGCAACTACTTGCGGCTATTGCAGCGTGGGCTGCGGAATGGAGATTGGGGTACGTGGCAACCGTGCCGTTGCGGTCCGCGGCATTGATTCTCATCCCGTAAACGCCGGCAAGCTCTGCCCCAAGGGACTTTCCGAGCACCATACCTTAGACGCTGCCACCCGCGCGAAGTTTCCGCTACTGCGTAAGGACCGCAAGCTCGTACGCGCTCCATGGGACGAGGCCACCGCCGAAATGGTTCGCGGCTTCACCGCCATACAACAACGCTATGGTTCGGGAGCCTTGGGCGTACTCAGCACGGGCCAGCTTGTTACGGAGGAGTTTTACGCTCTGGGAAAACTGGTGCAGCTCGGCTTCGGAACGAACAACTACGACGGGAACACCACGCTCTGTATGGCGAGCGCCGTTTCCGGATACAAGCAAAGTTTTGGAAGCGATGGTCCGCCCGGTGCCTATGACGACCTCGCCCTTGCCGATGTCCTTATCCTCATCGGCGCCAACATCGCCGATAACCACCCGATTCTCTGCCGGTTCCTCGAAGCCAATCACAACCGCACTCTGATTGTTGTTGATCCTCGCGTCTCAAAGACAGCAATGATGGCCGACATCCACCTGGCGGTGAAGCCGCGCACCGATCTCGCGTTACTGAACGGCATCGCGCATATTTTGATTCGCGACAACCTGGTTCACAGCGATTACATTTCAAATCACACGAGCGGATATGCCGATTTCGCTTCCTTCGTCGCCACCTACACCCCCGAGTACGTTTCAGAAGTTACGGGCCTGCGCGTGGGTCAAATCGAGCATGTTGCGAAGCTCTATGGCCGCGCGAAAGCGGGCTTCATCGGATGGACGATGGGTGTCAATCATTCGACGCAAGGAGCTGACACGGCGAGCGCCATCTGCAATTTGGCGCTTCTTACGGGAAATCTTGGCCGGCCGGGAGCCTCGGCCTTTTCGATCACTGGCCAGTGCAACGCCATGGGCTCGCGCGAAACCAGCTTCACGTCTTCCCTTCCCGGCTACCGCAAGTTCGAATCGGAATCCGATCGTAGCGAGGTTGCGCGGCTCTGGAATGTCGCGCCTGAGCGAATTCCCACCACCCGCGGCTTGGCTTATCCCGACATTATCGAAGCCGTCCTCGCGCGTAAGATTCGTGCCCTCTGGATCATCGCCACCAATCCGCTTGTCTCGTTCCCCAATCAGGATGTACTGCGAGAAGCATTGTCGCGGCTAGACATCCTGGTGGTGCAGGACGGCTTTCATCCCACGCCAACCACGGAACTGGCTCACATCGTTTTGCCTGCCGCAATTTGGGGCGAAAAGGAAGGCACATTCACAAATTCCGAGCGGCGCGTCAGCAAAGTGAACGCCCCCATCTTGCCTCCTGGCGAAGCCGTGCCCGATTTCCAAATCTTTCTGAAGATCGCGGAAGCGCTTGGCTGCCGCAACGAAATCTATCCGAACTGGCAAACACCGGAAGATGCATTCAACGAGTGGCGGCGCGTTTCCGCCCGACGTCTTTGCGACTACTCCGGCATCTCGTACGATCTTTTAGCTGACCGTCATAGCGTCCAGTGGCCCTTTCCCGCCGGCGCTAGCGACTTCTCGACATCACGCCTTTATGGAGAGGGCACGTTTCCCGCAAAGGGGGGCCGCGCCCGCTTCATCTGCGCCGGTTGGCAACCCTTTCCCGAGCAACCGAACGCCGAGTATCCGTTCATCTTCAACACCGGCCGCACCGTGGAGCACTGGCACACACGCACTAAAACCGCCGCGATTCCGGTGCTGCACCATCTCTCGCCGCGAGCCTGGCTCGAAATGAATCCTCGCGATGCTAGGCGGCTTGCGCTGCGCGCTCACGATCGAGTGGATATCGTCAGCCGCCGCGGGCGCGTCAAAAGCGTAGAACTTCGCTTGACGGAGATCGTCGCGCCCGGACAAGTATTCATGCCCTTTCACTTTGCCGAAACAAACGCGAATGAAGTAACGCAATCAGCATTCGATCCCATCTCCCGCGAACCGAACTACAAGCAATGCGCTGTTCGCGTGGAGCGAACAGGAGCCACGCAATGAAGCGGCTGGTAGTGGTCGGCAACGGTATGGCCGGCATCGCGTGTGTTGAGCAGATACTAACGTACGCTCACGATTTCGAAATCACGGTCTTTGGCGACGAGACGCATGTCAACTACAACCGCATTCTCTTGTCCTCGGTGCTCGCAGGCGAAAAAGAGCCGGACGATATCGTTCTGAACGGAATCGATTGGTACCGCCAGCATGGCATTACTCTGCGGCTTGGAGTGCGAGTCGATCACATCGATCGCGCCAATCGCGTTGTGTATGGCGACGATGGCTCCAAAGTCACTTATGACAATTTAATCCTCGCTACGGGCAGCATTCCGTCTATTCCGCCGATCGAAGGAAAAGATAAAGAAGGTGTTTATGTCTTCCGCACCATGGATGATACGCGGAAGCTAATTGAACGCGCCTCGCGCGGCCGGAAAGCTGTTGTTATTGGTGGCGGCTTGTTAGGGCTCGAAGCGGCTCGCGGTTTGCAAGTCCGCGGCTGCGAGGTCACCGTCGTGCATCGTTCGAAGAACCTGATGAGCCGTCAACTCGATGCAACCGGTGGTCATTTTCTGCAACGGACGATGGAGAATCTGGGCCTTCAGGTTCTGCTCCCTCAGGAAACATCGGCGATTCTCGGCAACGACCGTGTCGAAGGCGTCCGCTTTGCCAACGGTAACGAAATCGAAGCGGAGCTCGTTGTGGTTGCCGCCGGCATC
>Ga0134125_10000711_pt1 | contig 43521 bp, 44 predicted proteins | sample KB31751_FD_96464 | JGI IMG/M metagenome (GOLD analysis project Ga0134125, IMG submission 96464) | Terrestrial soil microbial communities with excess Nitrogen fertilizer from Kellogg Biological Station, Michigan, USA - KB3-175-1 | ecosystem: Environmental > Terrestrial > Soil > Unclassified ...
ACAGGCAAATCAGCCCGCACTCCATCGCTCCGGTGGCAAACTCGAGCCGCGGCACTTCCGCATCCAGAATGATGCGCCCGTAGACCAGATGCTTCATGGCGCTGTTCTCCGGCGTGATGGCCAAGTGCCGCCCTTTCTGCCCGTTCGTGTTCCGGAAGATCTGCCCCTCCCCACTCGCTTTCATTTGTGTACTCATCTTTCCCCTTCTCTTTCTTGAAGAACGCACTTTATCACAAGATAACCGCTTAACCCGAGAAAATTAACCACTCTTATTACGAGCGGCGAGTTTTGCAAATTGCTTCAAACTACGTGGTTTCGAAGCGTTCCCAAGCCTTCGATCGTGACCTCAAAAACGTCTCCAGCCTTGAGCAGTACCGGTGGATCGCGAAACACTCCCACACCTTCCGGCGTCCCAGTCGCAATTACGTCACCCGGTTCGAGAGTAATTCCCTGCGAGATGTATGACACCAGATGAGCCACGTTGAAAATCATCTTGCTCGTGTTTGAAGACTGCATGACCTGTCCGTTCAAACGCCCTTCGATATCCAAAGTCTGAACATCACCAATCTCATCGCGCGTGGTAATGAAAGGACCGAGCGGCGCAAAAGTGTCGAGCCCCTTCCCTCTCACCCACTGCTTGTCACCAAATTGCAGATCGCGAGCACTCACGTCGTTAATGGGCGCATAGCCAAACACGTATCCGAGCGACTCAGTTTCGCTGACGCTCTTCGCTTTGCGGCCAATAATCACAGCCAACTCTGCTTCGTAATCGACCTTGTTACTAATCGACGGAAGCACAATCGGCGCATCATGAGCGCTCAAAGATGTGGACAACTTGTTGAAGATCAACGGCGCTTCCGGAAGCTCGGCGCCTCCTTCGATCGCGTGGTCAAGATAGTTTCGTCCAATGGCGAGAATCTTTCCCGGATACACCGCCGGTAAGAACTCAATCTCATCAAGCGACGACGAGAATCTCTCATCCTGAGTCAGCCCGGGACTATGCGCTGCTTCCAGGAGCGCCCTCAATTCGGCCAGCCCTTCCTCGCCCATCGCAATCACGTCCATGGTGCTGCCGGCTTTTAGTATCCAGTCAGAGACTTCTTCGCCAGCAGCTTTGACTGCATAAGCAAGCGCGGCTACGTCGACAATTTTTCCGTCGTGGGCCAGTCCCAACTTTCGCTCGCTTGAACCCTTCGTCTTAAATTGAGCCAGTTTCATAGAATGTTTCACTCCTGCGATTTTTGAAAGCGCGCGCCGCGAAGGATAACCGCATCAGATTAATTTGAACAACCTGAACGTATTCTGCGACAAGTGAAAGACCCGGACAATACGCTATACTCCGCTCCGATACGACTATGCTCGCCCTGAGAACTCTGCTTATCACGATCCTTCTCTTCGCCACGGCAGCGCTGTCGCACGCTCAGCGTTCGACCGGTCCTGTCAAAGGCACTCTGATCGTGGACGGCGGTGGCTCGACCGATCTCGTAAAGAACCGCTTTGTTGAGAGGGCTGGAGGAGCGCAGGCTCACATCGTCGTCATCCCAACCGGAGCCTCCTCCGTGCGGTTCGGCGACGACAAGATCATTTTGGATCCTGACTGGCCGCGCGATCGAACGGAATGGAAAGCCTACGAGGCTTACCTAAAACATTGGTTCGGTGTCGAGGATGTAATCGTCATTCACACGCGTGATAGAAAGACCGCGAATTCCGATCAGTTCATTGCTCCGCTGCGCAAAGCTACCGGAGTGTTTCTGGGAGCGGGAAACTCAGGCCGGATCGCTGTGACCTTTCTGGAGACGCGCACTCAACTCGAGTTGGAAGCGTTGCTGGCTCGCGGCGGCGTAGTCTTTGGGAGCTCCGCCGGCGCGATTATTCAAGGCTCGTATACCGTGCGCGGCCGCCCTGACAAACCTTTGCTGATGGCGAAGGGCCATGAACGAGGTTTTGCGTTCATGAAGAACGTGGCCATCAATCCACACCTGACTCAAGCCAAACGAGATAATGAGCTGATCAATGTGATCGACTCTCATCCGAAGCTTTTGGGGATCGGCATCGACGAAGACGCAGCTTTAATAGTCGAGGGTAATCGATTCGAGGTAATTGGCGCCGGACGCGTTGCTATTTACGATAACCAGAAACGAGACGGGTCATGGTACTACTGGCTGAAGCCTGGCGACCGCTTTGATCTTTCCACGTGGACGAAAGAAGTGACAACAAAATAGAAACCGGAGAAGCCATAAATGAGATTAGTAAAGAGTGTAACCTTTAGCTCGCTCTTAATTTTGTTCTTCACTGTTTCGCTTGCTCAAGGGGCGCCGCCAAAAACGCTTGATATCTATTTCATCGACGTCGAAGGAGGCGCGTCCACACTCATCGTTACACCGCTCGGCGAGTCTTTGCTGATCGACTCAGGATTTCCGGGAGACCGCGATGCGGGCCGGATCGCGCATGTTGCCAAAGACATCGCAGGCCTCACGCAAATCGATCATTACGTAAGCACTCACTGGCATCGAGACCATTACGGCGGCATTCCGAAACTCGTCCAGTTGATACCCGTCAAACGTTTTTACGATCACGGTTTGCCGGCATCTCTTACTCCGGATATTCAGCCTGAGCTGATGGAAGCTTATCGTCAGACTGTTAAAGACCAGTCCATCACGCTCAAAGCCGGCGATAGCTTGAAGGTTCGACCTAATCCGAAGTTTTTACCGCCGCTTCAAGTCAGAATTCTGACAGCAGCGGGACTTGTGGTTAGTGAGCAGCCGGGAGCAGCGCAAATTCAGGACTGTGGTCCGAACTTCAAATCTATTCCTGAGGACAAGACTGACAATTACAACAGCCTGAGTTTCCTGCTCACGTTCGGTAGTTTCAAGTTCTTTAACGGCGGTGACATTACCTGGAATATTGAGAACCGGTTAGTCTGCCCAAAAAACATTCCGGGCGCGGTTGATGTTTACCAGGTCAACCATCACGGCGTTGATAACAGTAACAACCCCGCACTCATTCGGAACCTCAAACCGCGAGTAGCGATCATCGATAGCGGACCTCGCAAGGGGGCCGAGGCTCGGACGTTTGCTACTTTGCACGGCACCATTGAGACCGAAGCAATTTATCAACTTCATCGCAATCTGCGCACAACTGACAAAGACAACGCTCCTGCGGATTTCATCGCAAATGATGTGGAGGAGTGTAAAGGCGAGTTCATCAAGTTGTCGGTAGCGCCTAACGGCAAGTCTTACACGGTGAGTATTCCGTCAAAGCAGATTAGTCGGACTTACCAGACGAGATAGGTGAATTGACTACGCCGAAGGCGTTCGCTAATTTCAGCCTGGGGCAACGCCCCAGGCAAGCGAGCGGAAAAACCCTTCCGAACGCTGAAAGCGTTCGCGAATCAGTGCACGCACGACTCACTCTTATTTCGCCAACGCTTTCAGCGTTTGAAGATTTCGTCACTGCTCTTTACCTGGGGCGCTGCCCCAGGCTGCGATTCGTGAACGCCTTCGGCGTAAAACAATGCTACCAGCGATCGATTCGTGCCTGATTCACCGTCCGTAAAGCTCACTCAGTTCCCTTAGTTTATTTCCAATCTCACTAGTCAAAGCTCCGCTCTCAAATCTCCAGGTCCAATTGCCGGAAGTGGAGCTTGGTAGATTCATTCGCGCAGACGATCCCAGGCCAAGCACATCCTGCAAGGGAATGATGGCGGTGTCAGCGCACGATGCAAGCACCGCACGAATAAAATCCCAGTGAATCTCCTGGCCGTCGCTGTTCAAATATCGCAGCGCAAAATTACGCTCACGAGCGATTTCACTGCTTTCTCGAGTCGAGCCTTCCCCGGCAATGCTTTCAAACCAACCCCGTGACGTGTCGTTATCATGAGTACCATTGTAGGCAACGACATTCGGATGATAGTTGTGTGGTAGGTGTTGATTCCCCGGATCGCTGCCAAAAGCAAACTGGAGGATGCGCATGCCTGGAAATCCCAAATCGTCGCGTAGCTTGTCCACCTCCGGCGTTATCACACCCAAATCTTCCGCAATAATTGGAAGGTCTCCGAGGGCCGCGCGAATCGCGTCGAACAGCTCACGTCCTGGAGCATTGACCCAACGTCCATGCTCCGCCGTTTTATCTCCACTTGGAATTTCCCAACAGGCGACAAAACCTCGGAAATGATCGATGCGCAAAACATCCACTGTCCTTAGCATCGCACGCACGCGAGTTACCCACCACGTAAAGCGATCGCCGGCCATCCGTTCCCAGTTGTAGATTGGATTACCCCACAGCTGCCCGGTCTTGCTGAAATAATCCGGCGGCACACCCGCGACTACGGTTGGTTTGCCGTCGCTCTCGAGCTTGAACTGGTCGGGATTTGTCCAAACATCCGCTGAATCATGCGCAACAAAAATCGGAATATCGCCAACCAACTTGATACCGCGGCCGTTGCAATACGATTTGAGCTCGTTCCATTGTTTGAAAAACAGATACTGATAAAACTGTTGTGCTTCGACTTCGCTCCGAAGCGCTTCGCGCGCGCGAGCAATAGCAACTGGTTCGCGGCGTGCAAAGGCCACATCCCATTCATGCCACGGTTTTCCTTGATGCGTGTTCTTTAAGGCGCGGAACAGTGCGTAATCATCGAGCCATTGTTTCTCGGCTTCACAAAAAGCTTCGAACGAGCGGCGAAGGTTGCTGTCCGCTGACTCGCTAAAACTATCAAAGGCTTTCTGCAGTAGCTGCTCTTTGAGCTTGATGGTCGCTTCGAAATCAATCTTGCTCGGGTCAAAGTCAGGCACATCGGTTAGTTCTTGCTCGGAAAGAAAACCCGCCGCAATCAGTCGCTCCGGACTGATCAGCAAAGTGTTGCCGGCGAATGCGGAATAGCAGGCATAAGGTGAATCGCCATACCCGGTTGGTCCAAGCGGCAGAACTTGCCAAAGACGCTGGCCGCTCGCAACAAGAAAATCTGCAAAGCGGTAAGCCTCGTCACCAAAGTCGCCGATACCGAAGGGACCGGGAAGCGATGTCGGATGGAGCAGAATGCCACTCGATCGTGGGAAGGACATGAAGTGGCAGTGTAGTTCAGACAGCGTCAGTTAACGAAATGCCGAGTGTCTTGTTTGGAAGACTTGTTGATCTTGAAAGCTTGGAGTCCAGTTCAACTCTGATCAGCTCGAGGTGAGGAAGGGTAGCTTGCGCCCGCCCAAGATGCATCAGCATTCAATTCTGATCCAATACTCTCTATCTGATGAACTGGTCTGATAGTCTGCAAGCTTGAGAGCCGCTGTAACTTGAGGCGGGCGCAAGCTACCCTTCCCAACCTCGAGCTGATCACAGGCTGTAGTGATCCTTAAGTTGAAAGCTGCATTCTCTAACGGGACAGAGCCCTTACTTTTATGAAACGGAGGACGAATTTGACTTCGCCCTCCTGTTCAGACTGGGAAGACGCTGCCGAATCATAACATGCCGCTGCGAGCCTGTTTTGCGCGAGCCGCTCCAATCGCAGTCTCAACATTCTTCACTTCTTCGGGAGGCGGCAGAACAGCAGGCATACCTAACGATTCAATCCAAAGTTCGCGAGTCCATCCCGTGGTGTGATAGAGGTGCTCATCCTCCTCATCCTCGACCTGATCGTGAGCGTCCTTCAACGCCTTCGCCATTTCGCCTTTTGCTTTTTTCGCCGCTTCGCCGATCAGCTCCCAATTCAGGTGGTCTTTGGTTTCTGCCAGAGTGACGCACTCGGCCGCCACGATCTGAGCCGCTGCCGCATCGCCGCTCTCGATGGCCATTTCAATTGCCTTCACCAGGGATTCTCCCGTGTGTCGAACAATGGCGCGGCCGGGTGTCTCTTTCTCGAGATCGAGGCCCAACGTCTTCATCGTTTCCTGAACGATACTTACGTGATTACGAGTTTGCTCGAGATATTCCTCCCACTCCTCTTTCAGATCTTCATTCTGCGCACATTGAACCGCTGTGGTGTAAATCTGAACACCACCGAGCTCGGTCTCGAGTGCTTGGTATAAGAGCTCATGGACTTGTTTTTCCTTCATCGTTTCCCTCCCTGGTTCTTGTCAGGCATTAGAAATTTAGGCGTCTACCTCGACACCGCGTTCCTGAGCGATGCCCCTGGCTTTCATGATGACGTCATCGTCAATAATTGCGTTACCGTCAGTGATTGTTTCAATTTCCTCGAGCGGTCGTCCAAGCGCCAAGGCCAGCTTTTCGTTACTGGAATCGAAAGCTCGATCACGAAGGTTTCTCACTATTCTCAAAGCGTCAAATTGTTCTGAGCCTCGCTCTTCGACTTCACTGAAATCACTCATTTTTCCCTCCTGGTTTCAATCGCCTTTCGCAATGTGGAGTGCCGCTTCGAAGTTCGACATACAAGAATCGTGCAACACTTCTCGATTGGGATTTATGAGCACAATGACCCGTCTTGTGTACTAGTCGTGTACCCTTTTTGCAGAGCATTGCTGTTGCGACGGAATGTTTCGATACAAATCGATGAGAAAACTTTTGGCGACCAAAATCTGTGCTCAGCAACGTTTGTCATTGAGGCTCACAGAGTTACGGCAATTGCTTCAGTTAGCGGCACGAGTCTTGAATTTGAAGCAGGCGTACTTCAAAAATATCGCCCGAATAAGGGTATTACTCTGAGGAGAAGACTATGTCTGGAAGATCAAAGATTACTACTGACCACAGCGAGATTCGGCGTTGGATCGAAGAGCGCGGTGGCGAAGTCGCTACCGTCAAAGCCACCAAAGAAGATGGCGCCCCTGGAATTCTACGAGTCGACTATCCCGGGTATAGCGGCGAGGATACACTGGAGAAAATAAGCTGGTCGGCCTTCTTTGAAGCGTTCGAGAAAAATAATTTGGCTTTCCTATATCAGGACGACAAGGACAGCCGGTTTTCGAAGTTCATCGACCGAGATTCAAACAAGCAGACCCAAGCGGCCCGGAACTAGAATCCCCCCTTTCACCCTCACCCCCTCGCAGCTCAAGGAATTAATTTGAATAATCCGAGACTGGTGGCTTAAATTCAGAGTCCGCAGGACTGTACGACAGGCTGCTAGCCTGTCGTCGGCTACCGGCGCATACTCGAACGTTTTAGCTGCAGGCTGGCAGCCCGCAGTACATTTAGGAGAGCAGTGTCTTATGGAAAAACGGAAGCTTGGAAATTCTGACTTGGAAGTTGCTCCGCTTGCTTTTGGCGGCAATGTGTTTGGATGGACCATCGATGAAGCGACGTCTTTTCGCTTGCTCGATCAGTTTGTCGCTGCTGGATTCAATTTGATCGACACTGCGGACATTTACTCGACATGGATGCCCGGCCACAAAGGCGGCGAGTCGGAGACAATCATTGGCAATTGGATTACGCAAAGAAAAAACCGCGACCAGGTAGTGATAGCAACCAAAGTCGGATTGGAAATGGGGCCTGACAAGAAAGGCCTTTCGCGGCCATACATCATGGATGCGGTAGACGATTCGCTTACGCGGCTGCGGACCGATTACATCGATCTCTATCAGGCTCATTGGGACGACGCGGACACTTCGCTCGAGGAGACTCTCTCGACTTTTGGCGAACTAATGAAACAAGGCAAAGTCCGGGCAATCGGCGCTTCAAACTATTCCGGCGCGCGCTTTGCCGAATCTCTGGCAACCAGCGAGCAAGCCGGCTTGCCGCGGTATGAGACACTCCAGCCAAATTACAACCTCTACGATCGTAATGAATACGAGCAGACGCTCGAGCCAATTTGTGTTGAGAACAACATTAGCGTGTTGCCGTACTACTCGCTGGCCAGCGGTTTCCTAACCGGCAAATATAGGTCGGAGGCGGACCTCGCAAAGAGCCCACGAGGTGAAGGCAATCGAAAGTACCTCAATGAGCGCGGCATGCGGATTCTTGAAGCTCTCGATGAGGTTGCGGCAGAGTCCGATTCTTCACCAGCTCAAGTGTCAATCGCCTGGTTATCGTCACGACCACATATCTCGGCGCCAATCGCCAGCGCGACCAATCTCGAGCAGCTAAGTGATCTGATCGGTGGCGCTACGCTCAAACTCGATGAGGCTGCGCTTGCTAAGCTCGATCAAGCCAGCGCCGACTAATTTGAAAATGCCAGGGGCTTGCCCCGTGGTACTTACGGTCGCAGCTACCAATAAAATCGGTTTATCGAGGTGATGCCACGGGCTTGTCCCGGGGCATCCTTATCAAATTTTGAGCTGGTCAGTGTAGCCGCAAACGTAAACTGAACCACGAGACAAGCCCGTGGCATTCAGAACTCGGGGCGCCCCAACTAAATTTCACCGTCCAGCGTAACCTTTTTCCTTCCCGACAGTTTATTCTCTAGAGAGAAACGATGGCTGTCGACAAACCCGCAGCAAAAGTAACAGCTGAGGACGCGAACGAGCGCCTCCTCGTAGAAGCTGCGCAAGTCGATCCGGCCAGGTTTGGGGCTCTCTATGAACTGCATTTCGCGCGAGTCTACGCTTACGTAGCGAGACGAGTGCGCACACGCGACCTGACCGAAGACCTGACTGCTGAGATCTTTCAAAAGGCGCTGGCCAATTTGCCACGCTTTCAATGGCGGGGGGCGCCGTTTGCTACGTGGCTTTTCAGAATTGCTTCAAATGTCATTGCCGATCGTTTTAAGAGCGCTGCACGTGAAGTCTCGGTTGCTGACGAATCGATGATCGACTCGGCTCACATTCCCAGTTCTCAAGCTCCGGATCTGGAGCAAGTTGAGCGCAGCGCTCAGCTCTTTCAGCTTGTACGGCAGTTGCCAGAAGATCAGCGCCTTGTGATCGCAATGCGCTTCGCTGAAGACAAAAGTATTCGTGAGATTGCCGAGTTCCTGGGCCGGAGTGAAGGCGCCATTAAGCAGTTGCAATTTCGTGGGCTGCAGAATTTGCGTACGCAGCTAGGTGAGCAGAATGGATAACCTGAGCTTGATAGAAAAACTGGATCAAGCCGTCAGCGTCCTGTTGGCGAGTTCAACAGCACCCGCCACGAGTGCGGATACGGAGCTGGATTCACTGCTTCGCATCGCTGTTGAGCTACGTGACCTGCCGCGCGACGAGTTCAGAACTCAACTCAGGAATGAACTGGAAGGAAAGACTAACATGGCTACGACCGCCGCCGCTGAAGTAGAAGTTACTGGAAAAGTAAACCCAATACGTGAAGGTTTCAGAACTGTTACGCCTTACATCGCGGTCCGCAAAGTTCATGAAGTAATCGACTTTGTTAAGACCGTTTTCGATGCTGAAGGACAAATCTACGGCATCGGTTCAGAGGGCGGACTGCACTCGGAGTTCCGGATTGGTGAATCGATGTTGATGATTGGCGGTGGCGAGGGCCGCAAGGCTGCCGACAATCCAGTAGCGCTGCACGTTTACGTTCCCAATACTGATGAAGTATATGAACGGGCTTTGCAGGCTGGCGCAACCTCGCTGATGGCGCCGGCTGACCAGGAATATGGCGAACGTTCAGCAGCTTTTGTCGATCCCGGTGGAAACTATTGGTACCCGGCTACAGCTCACGGCGCTAATTACATCGCTGAAGGCGCGCAGAATCTGATGCCGTACCTGCATCCTCGCGGCGCCGCGAAAGAGATAGATTTTCTCAAACAGGCTTTCGCCGCGGAAGAGATGTTTCGCTATGCATCTCCAGAGGGCATCGTCTATCACGCAAAAATGAAGGTGGGCACATCAGTCGTCGAGATGGGAGACGCGCACGGCGAATGGCAACCGGAGATGACCAGCATGTTTATGTTGTACGTCGATGACGTGGATGCCTGGTACGAACGTGCCTTGCAAGCGGAAGGCGCCGTGAAAGTCAGCGAACCGGCGGATCAGCCCTACGGAGACCGTGTCGGGGCCGTCAAAGATCCTTTTGAAAATATCTGGTACATCGCTTCGCATATTGCAGATGTGATGTGAGTTTCCAGTGACTCTGATCCTATCGTGGACGTGTGGTACATTGCTGAGTACACGACAACCTGGGAGCGCAGGCATCCCTGCCTGCTCCGGGCACCTGGGAGCGCAGGCATCCCTGCCTGCTCCGGGCAACCTGGGAGCGCAGGCATCCTGCCTGCCTCGGGCAACCTGGGAGCGCAGGCATCCCTGCCTGCCTCGGGCAACCTGGGAGCGCAGGCATCCCTGCCTGCTCCGGGCAAGAACTACTTTTGATAATTAAGGCTATTTTTGGGAGAGTTAGGCAGGCAGGGATGCCTGCGCTCCCGGGGAACTCTTAACAGCTGTTATCACGAAAGGATCCAATGACTATGTTAGAAGCAGGAAGCCAGTTTCCGAATTTTTCTTTGCCCAATCAGGACGGCAAAACGGTCAGCCTCGGCGACTACGCCGGCAAGTGGTTAGTTGTTTATTTCTATCCGAAGGACGATACGCCCGGTTGCACGATTCAAGGAAAATCGTTCACAGCCTCCAAAGACGAGTTTGACGCGGCGGGAATCTCGGTGGTGGGCGTCAGCCAGGATGATGTTGAGTCACACAAATGTTTCGCCGACAAATTTGATTTCAAGGTCGAATTATTGGCGGACACCGATGCCACTCTTATGAAAGACCTCGGCATTGGCCAATCAGAGTGGAATGGAATGAAGTTTTGGGAACGCTCAACTTTTGTTGTCGATCCGACCGGCAAAATTCGCAAGGTTTACGAAAAAGTTAATCCCAACGGTCACGAACAAGTCCTGCTCGAGGACATCAAGAAACTCAAAGAAGAAGAATAGGAGTCAATATGCCGAACGCAGTCAAACCAATCCCCGACGGTTATCACTCAATCACTCCGTATCTCGCCTTCAGCGGAGCCGCCGACGCCATTGAATTTTACAAGAAGGCATTCGGGGCCATCGAACTATTCCGAATTGATGGGCCGGACGGAAAAATCGGCCACGCTGAGATCAAAATTGGCGATTCGGCGATTATGCTCGCGGACGAGCATCCCGAGTATAAATGTATCAGTCCCAAGACGCTCGGTGGCTCTGCCGCCAGCATCATGCTTTATGTTGAAGACGTCGATGCGGTCTTCAAACAGGCTCTCGAAGCTGGCGCCGAAGAGTTTCGACCAGTTGAAAACAAGTTCTATGGTGATCGAGCCGGCAGCCTCGTTGATCCTTTTGGGTACATGTGGCATATCGGGACTCACGTTGAGGACGTTGCGCCTGAAGAGATGGAACAACGCGCCGCTGCCCTTCACGCTACCGCTGGAAAAGAATAGCCTCCCGCGTAAAAAGAAAGATGCCGCGAACAAGTTGCTCGCGGCATCTTCACCTTCTTACTGACTGTTAGGCCGGCTATTCAATTACCAGGGGAAGCGCGGAATGTTCGGCCACCTGCCGTTGTTGTTACCGCGGCGATTGCCATAGCCATATTGCCTGAAGCCTTGATTATAGCCCTGGACAAACGCATCGCGATAAACCTGCTTGTAGTAGTCCTTGCTTCCATAGGAACGGTCATAACCGTAGCTCGCATTCTTGTAGTAGTGAGAACGCTGCGGATTGTAGCTTTGTCTCCTCTGCCCATCGCTCGCGCCGGTTTGTAGTCCGTCCTGATAGCCTCGATCGCGGGCTATCTGAGAGCCGTAGTTTCCTCGACCATAGCGGTCATCTCGACGGTAATCGCGGTCACGACGATAGTCACGATCGCGACCCCACTGCCCCTGAGCACTCGCGCTGGAAACCAGACCGAGACCCAACAACAGTGAAGCACCGAGAAGCACGCCACCCAACCTTGTTTTCAAGTACTTAAAATTCATTTCGAACCTCCCTGCCGGAAGGCTTAGCAATTGACAGGCCATCCCGATTGCTTACTAATATTCGCGAAATTTGCGAGGAGTTTTTGTTAAAGTTACGGCTGGAACACGATTTCGTGTGCGAGATAATCGAGATCGTTATCCAGTTCAACTTTCATGACGCAGCCCTTTCACATTCCGCGTCGGCGATGGCATCGCATAGTCTTCGGTGCGGCTGGCGCGTACAACATTCTCTGGGGGCTGTACTCAGTTTGGGATCCCCAGTGGTTGTTTCGGTTCGCCGGTCTGCCGTTGCAGAATCATCCGCAGATCTTTGCCTGCCTGGCTATGGTCGTCGGACTTTACGGGATCATCTACTTTGAAGTCGCGCGAGTTCCCGAGCGTGGTTGGTTGTTGGCGGCAGTAGGGTTGGTCGGAAAGGTGCTCGGTCCGATTGGACTGGCGCAGCTGATCTGGAACGGAGCGTGGCCTATGTCGACCTTGATTCTTTGCGCGACCAACGATTTGATCTGGTGGATTCCCTTCTCACTTTACCTGTATGACTCGTGGCCGTCGTTTAGGAGGAATTTGTAGAGCAGACCGCGACGAACAGGCGCTTAGAGTTCAAACTCTAGTTTGTGGTTTCGTAGGCACGCAATCTGAAGATTGAACTCTAAGCGCCTGTTTGCCGCGTCAAAGATCAAAACACTGCGCGCTGTTGTGTGGTGAATTTACTGGCCAGGCTGAAACGGGGCTCGAGTCCTTCACCATTATCATCCAAGCGCGCGACCATGTACTCGCCGACGGTGGGACCATGTTTGAATCCATGACCTGAGCCGCCGCCTACCAACCAAACATTTGAGTGATCGGGATGCCGGTCAATCAGGAAGTCCCCATTCGAGGTATTCTCGTACTGACAGACTCGAGTTTCGGTGATCGCAGCGTTGGCTAAACCCGGAACTCGGCGGGCAACATATTGGCGAACTTCGACAATGCCTGCGCTGGTAACCACTCGATCCCCACTGTCCGGGTCGAACAGGGGACCATGACGATCGATTGCTATTTTGACGCCGCGGCTCTCAAGATCCGGAAACCCATAGGCCTCGTTTTTGAAATCGATCCAAATTGGCAGCGCTTGACCGGAATAGGCTTTCGCGTTTTCGCCCGCGCCAAAGAAGTAAACTTCCTGTCGGCTGGGAACAATCCTTTCAGCGAGCAAATCCGGAAACAGTTTTGGCAGCCACGGGCCACACGCAAACACGAAATTCTCCGCTGCGAGCTTCATTCCGCTCGAACAGGTCAGGGTCGAATTCTTATCGAGACTCTCGGGCAGCTTCACCTGTTCCTGGAAGTAAGACACGCCTTCCGAAATAGCCTTGCGCGCGACTGCTTGAACAGCACGTCGCGCCATCAAAGCGCCGCTGTCTGTTTCAAGCATGGCCCACTCAACGTCCAGATTCGATAGCTGTGGAAACCGCGCTGCCACTTCGCCTGAAGTTAGCTGTTCGATTGGCACACCCAACCGAGACAGAGTTTCGAAAGTCTTAGTGCAATAAGGATCCTCACGATGAGCCAGCCAGAGCACTCCGGTGCGATGCAAGATTGGCTCACCAGTCTCCCGGGCGAATGTCAGCCAATGATTCAGCGATCGTTGCGCAGAGCGCGTGTAAATCTCATCGTCGCCATAACCCATCCGAATAATGCGAGACTCTCCGCCTGAGCTCGAGCGACTATTTCCGGCCCCGTATTGATCGATGAGAGTTACTTTTCTTCCCGAGCGCTGCAGCATCAGCGCGGTCCACGCTCCAAAGACGCCGGCTCCGATGACAGCGACGTCATAAGTATTTTCAGGCTTCGACATGTCGTGGCATTGTACCGCAGAGGCTGCACCGCGGGCCTGTTAGCCTGCAAGACTGTTCCCTTAGATCGCCTCAGTGTGGGGGACGATTTGCCACGTATCGTTTACCATTTGCCATTTGTCATCCGCGACAAAGCCAGTCAGTCCGCGACGAAAATGGAATTGGCAAATGGTAAATGATGTATGGCAAATCGCTCGCGTTTCTGTGCGTTGTGGCCCGTCAACGTTCGACAGGCTGGCAGCCTGTCGTACAATGAACCAGAAGGAGTTGTTTTCAAATGTCTAACGGTAGTGAACGCGCATTAATCGTAGTAGATGTCCAAAATGATTTTTGTCCGGGAGGGTCTCTCGCGGTGGCCCACGGCGATGAAGTAGTTCCACCGCTCAACAACCTGATGCAGGAATTTCTCGAACGCGGCGAGCCTGTTTTCAAGACGCGCGACTGGCATCCAGCCACCACCAAACATTTCCGGGCGTATGGCGGCACTTGGCCCATTCACTGTGTTCAGAATACTGTAGGAGCTGAGTTCCATCCTGATCTGCTAGACGACAAACATATCCGCATAATCTCGAAAGGTCTCGGAGACGAAGACTGCTACTCAGGATTTGATGGTACCGACCTGGCACTGCAGCTCGAGAGACTGGGAGTGAAAGAGATTTGGGTCGGCGGTCTTGCCACTGATTACTGCGTAAAGCAAACGGTGCTCGACGGCTTGAAAGAAGGTTTTCGTGTAAAGGCACTGGCCGATGCAATGCGACCGGTGGAGTTGCAGCCCGGCGACGGTGAGCAAGCTTTAAGTGACATGCGCGACGCAGGCGCGGAGATCGTAGAGAGTTAGGCTTCTCATTCACACCGAGGCTTCAGCCCGGTGGTCAACAGTCCCCTGCAATTACTGCAACCGTTTCAACGGTTTATCGCGATCGCGCCGAGCAAGAGCTGGAAACAGTTGAAACTGTTGATTAGCCAATAGGGTTAACTGCCACCGGGCTGAAGCCCGGTGTGAATGAGAAGGAATTCTTAAGTCAACCAACCCCTAACTATGGGCACACTAAATATTGATCGATATCACGCGGCGATGGGCGACGCTTCCTACAAGGATGCGACGCGCTTGCATGACAAATCCCTCAGTCAGGCAGAGGCGCGTTTTTATATAACTCAACGAAAGCTACCTTTCGCTCCGGTGCTGGGCCACGAACGTTTAGTACGATTGTTGGTCGATAGCCAGATCGATCGGCCTCGTCTTCGGTTTCTCGAGCAAGATCGCGGCGGCCTAAAACTCTTCGCAAGTGCAATCGAGGATTTGCACTTTGTAGGAGCCATCCGCGCCGTTCGTCCGGGCACGATAGTCTTCGCGCACGAACCTTTCGCGGATATCACCGGAGCTTTTGGTCTCACCCAGGCTCAGGAGATTAAGTTTGAGCATGCTTTTGATCTGCCGATGACCACTGCGAGCACGGCGATGCAGTTCCGCATGGCCGCGGGAGATCGCTGGTTGTCGGATTTCTCGTTGCGACGCAACGGAGACATCGAACGCGCGGTGGACATTGCGGTCTACGCGTTTATTGGCGGTTTCAACGACACCTCGAACATGGAAGCGGCGCATCGGCTCGACATTCCCGCCGTCGGCACCGAAGCGCACTATTGGCAGCAGGCGTATATCGAATTCATGACCGATCCCGAGATTGAGTCGCGTACTGGTAAGCCAAAGCACTTCGAACAAGTGGCTTTCGAACGGTGGCTCGATGCCAATCCAAACGGTACGACTCTGTTGCTCGACACCATTGATGTCTACATGGGCGCCGCTCATGCAGCGATGGCAGCAACATCGTCAGACAGTAGACGACGCGCCTTCAAAGGGTTTCGTGTTGACTCGGGAGATTTGGCCGAGCTGGGTCGTTGGTGCCTGCGCTTTTTTGAAGCGAATGGATTGCCGGACCTGAGGGCCAATCTAACTGGCGATCTGGACGTGCAGAAGATTCGCTATATCGTCAAAGAGTTTCCGGAGGCAGCCGGGTTCGGAATCGGCACCAAGCTATCGAGTGAAGTCCCGGCAGTAGCCGGCGTAATCTTTAAGGAATCGATGATCGATGGCCGGCCTACTCTCAAGGCCTCGAACTCGCCTGACAAAACAACGCTGCCGGGTAAGCTGCAGCTCTTCCGCGGCATCGACAAAGATGGTTACTACATCGGCGACGTGACCGGCTTGGAAGACGAGAACATTTTCATTCCCGGAGCGGTCGTCGTCGAGCGTTTGCTGGCGCCCTTCTGGGAAAATGGCCAACACAATGCGATTCCATCCATCGAAAAACAAAAAGCCTTTGTTGAAGAGCAACGCAAACGTTTCCGAAACATCGAAGACTATCCGCATGTTCTCAGCCAGAGACTCGAAAAGCTGCGCGACGACCTAACGGCACAGATGCGAGCAGATTCGTCAGGCTGGGAAGAAGTGTTGACTATGCCTGAGCCAATGGTGGATGTTGCGATCTCCAACAACTCATGAGAGGGCGCTCAGATAATTTATCGGGAAGGAGAATCTTAGATGTCATTAGCTTTGCCAGAACGTGCTCTTGAATTACTAAGTACACCCTTGAGCGTGGACCAACGGTTGGAGCTTATCGGTTTGCTTTGGGACAGCATCCCCGACGAGGAACTGCCTTTGCCCGACTGGCACCGTCAGGAATTAGAACGACGATTACAGGCAGCCGAGACAAATCCAACCACCTCGATTTCTTGGGAGCACGTAAAGACTCGTCTACGTGGAAAACGATGAGTCATTCCGTAAAAAGACCATGGATGAAAACCAATTTGTGAGATTCAAGTTCAGCAAAATATTCCTGGCTTTACTTATCGCGTCATTTGCGATTCCTCCGGCAATACTTGCACAGCGAAAGACCAAACATCGCACTCCGGCAGCCTACGTTCCCGTCACTACCTACGATCCGAAGCGTGACGCAGCGAAAGACATCGCAGACGCAATTGTCCAAGCCCAACGAACAAAGAAAAATGTTCTAGTCGAAGTCGGCGGTGATTGGTGCAAGTGGTGCCACATTCTGGACGACTTCTTTACCGCGAATGAGGAATTACTTGCTTTGCGCGAGAAGAGCTTCGTGACCGTGAAAGTTAATTTCAGCGACGAAAACCAAAACGAGAAAGTGCTCTCACGCTATCCTCCAATCGGCGGTTATCCGCACCTCTTCTTCCTCGATTCGAACGGTAAATTATTGTTGTCCCAGGACACGGGACTTTTGGAGAACGGCAGGACCTACAGTCTGGAAAGACTCACGACAGTTCTTACCAATTGGGGACCGAAACCTTAACTTGTGGTAATTCCTGTTGAACCTTAAAATTGGATGGTTAGCAGTGAACGGAAAGCGACGTGGAGTGTCCGTCACGAGCTAGCGGGAAAAGGACTTCGAGCATTGAAGGACAAAAACCAAATTTTTGTTTTCCTAAGTTATAGTCACTTGGACAAGCAGAAGAGTGAGTCATTGCTCGGCCATTTGCGGCACGTCCTTTACCAACAGCAAATTGAAGCGTGGCATGATGAGGCTTTGGTAACCGGCAAATGGGAAGAAGACGTCAATGAAGCGATTAACCAAGCGAATGTCGCTGTACTACTGATCACGCCCAATTATCTAAGATCTCATTTTGTCCGCCATAACGAGGTGCAGAAGCTGCTGCATCGGCAGGCCGAAGGTCTGAGTCTGGTCCCTGTGATCACCGAGGATTGTAACTGGACGAGTATTCCATGGCTGCAGAACCCAGTCATACTACATCAGTCACATGATCTTGCTTTGCCCTCAAGATCGGCTGACGAATACACTTTCTATTCCATGGCTGAAGAGATCGGTAACGCAGTCAATTGTGCCTACGGGGCTCAGATGGAGAATTCAGCCAGCGTTCGGCTCCCGGATTTTCGAAGTGTTTTTCTACGCTCGCGAGTACCAAGTTTCTTTAGGGATAATCGAGAGCCCGCAATAAGACAACGAACCTATTGGCTTTCAAATAACCTCGGCTTAGACGACGCATTCTTCGCGAGTCTCCTCAAAGTTAAGGAGCAGCAGTTTCGCAATTGGAAGTACGAGCACGGGCAGTTACCTGAAGCAAAACTGAACGAACTAAGGGAGTTTTGGAAGCTAACACTTCATCTCCTCTCGTTCCTTGATCTTGATCTTAGCCAAACCCAGAGGATGCTAGAGTATCAAGAAGAACGCCGACGAACCCGGCTTCCAATTGATCCGCCATGGATAGGAACTTCGATGAAGCACTACCTCGAAGCAAAGGGTAAGAAGGGCATCAAAGCAGTTAGCCGTTGGATTCAGTCGTTCCGATTTGGCGACCCATACTCTGGTAGCTCAGAAGACCTACAATGGCTCTGAACCCAGCTTTTGTAACTCAACTGAAATCAGGCGAAAGCTACTTTAGAATTACATCTCCTACATTCCTCACGACTGATGCGGCATTTCATTCTCAAGTCGTGGACGGGCAGGGCGGTGTTAATAGCGCTACGGGTGCGCGATACAATTATCCTGGAGTTGAAACTGTTTACTTAACGGAAGATGTCGAGACCTGCCTGGCTGAGAAAATGTTTTACTTCCACCGGGAAGTAATTCGCGAACTGGATCTGATCCATATCCTTCATAGCAGCAGTCCGAAGTTTGAAAGGCGATTTGTGCTTTGGAAGATCCAATTTAAGTCTGATGTAGACAACATATTTGATATGGAGAGTGCCGGCTCCCTGCCTTTCTTCGGTATTTATCCATCCCTTACCACAAACCCCTCCCAGGACTATAAACACCTGAAAGAGAAGCGCGCCACAATTCAAAGCAACGGCTACCTCGGACTCCGAGCCCCATCAACTCGCTCAACCAATGGTGGCTTTATGGTGGTAGTGTTCAAAGATCAGAGCAGCAACGTCTTTAGTATTACACCCTACCACATCAACTTTAGATTGATTACGGACGCCGGCGTTCCGTTCAATAATCACATCCTTGAAACGTTGGACTTTACGGCCGGAGAAGTCAAAGTCGCTGGTGCTGCTTTGTCCAGTGAGCTTTTGAAATACTCCTCCTGGTCAAAGATTCAATTCCATCATTAGAAATTTGAACTCGTCAGTCGCCGCTGGCGCCGGCGCTAATGCGATCCTCGTCGGCTTTGTGGCTCGCGTGGCTTTCGTGAACTTCTTCTAACGGAGCCTCTTTGCGGGGCTTTCTAAAAGATGCAGCGACGCGAGTGCGAATACCGCCGAGCACTGTGGAGAACCGTCGCCATCTCGCGGTCGAGCTCAGATCATCCAGCAGCGAGTAAGCCACGGGTGTCGCGATCAACGTCAGCAGCAGCGAGAGCGTTTGGCCACAAATTACCACCACCGCAATCGACCTTCTCTCTTCTGAGCCCGGACCACTACCAACTGCCAATGGTGTCATACCGGCCACGAGCGCGAGAGTCGTCATCAGGATCGGTCGCAACCGGTCTCGGTTCCCTTGCATGATGGCTTCGAGTCGCACCATGCCGCGCTCTCGCAGGTTGTTCATGTGATCGATCTGCAAAATCGAATTCTTCTTCACCACGCCGAACAACACCAGCACTCCCAAAGCCGAGTACAAATTCAACGTGTCGCCGGTGGCCCAAAGCCCAAGGAGTCCGAACGGCACTGAAAGCGGCAAGCTCAGCAGAATCGTGATCGGATGAACCAGGCTTTCGAATTGCGAGGCGAGAATCATGTACATGAATGCGATCGACAGCAAGAACGCGAAGACGAATTCAATCAGCGTCTTCTCCATTTCGCGGCCGCGACCCTGGATTGTGTAAGTGTAAGCCGCCGGCATGTTCATGTCTGCCGCAGCCTTCCGCAATGCTTCGAGCCGATCTGCAAGCGCAAAACCCGGCGCAACTGAAGCACGTAAGGAAACAACGCGCTGGCGGTCGAGACGATCTACTCGCGATGGACTGGTTTCCTCTTTGATGTCGACCAGATTATCCAAACGGACGAGATTGCCTTTTGAAGATGGCACCATGAGGCGACTAATCGTGGCCGAGTCACTTCGATCCTGATCGCTCAGACGGAGTTGGACATCATAGTCTTCGTTAACCAATGGGTCGCGGAAGCGTGACACCTGATCGTCACCGCCAACCATGAGACGCAGCGCATCCGAAATATTCGAAGAGTCAACTCCCAGGTCGGCAGCTCGAGCTCGATCGATATGCACGCGTAACTCAGGCTTATCCAGCTTAAGAGTCGTGTCAGCGTCTACGATGCCTCCGATGTCTTTTGTCTTCAGCCGCAAGTCTTCAGCGTATTTCGAAAGTTGGACCAACTCCGGCCCCTTGATGCCGAAATCGATGTCGTTATTCCCGCCGCCGATGTTGAATGACGGAGCGTTGCGCACTGAGAAGCGCAGCGGCGCAAATTTCGCGAGACGCTTGCGGATCTCCTGCATAACTTCGCGTTGACTGTAATTGCCCCGAAACGCGGCGAGCGGCTCCCCTTTAAGTGTCGAGCTTACCAGTCGCGTGATCGAGAACTTGCGTTCCTCATGAGGCGCGATGCGAACATAAACTCCGCCCTGGTTCACACCGCCGATAAAGCCACCACCTGCGGTCGCCAGAATTAAGCGCACTCCCGGCGTCGCCATGATCTCCTTCTCGACTTGCAACATCGCATCGTTCATGGCGATGAAGTTAGTGCCTTCCGGAGCGTTCACATTCACGTCGAATTCTGCTTCGTCGACATCGCTGGGAATGTACTCCTGCTTTACCAGGCGATAGAGTGGAACATTCGAAGCAATCACCAGCAACACCAACGCAGCAACCAAAAGCCGGTGGCGCATAGCTACAGTCAGCATCGCGGTATAGCCACGATCCAGCCACCCATAAAAACCACTTCGTGAAGCGGCAGCGTCATGGCCACCATGACTTGAGGATGCATCTTCAGATCGCAAAAGCCGGGCGCTCATCATCGGCGTCAGGGTGAACGACACCAGCAACGAAACCATGATCGCCACTGCCGCAGTGATACCGAACTGATAAAGAAATCGACCTGAGATTGAAGACATGAAGGACACCGGCAGAAAGATGACGACAAGCGAGAAAGTTGTTGCCGTTACCGCAAGTCCTATGTCAGCCGTCGCTTCCTTCGCGGCGCGCATTGCATTCATGCGCTTCTCTTCAACGAAGCGAAAGATGTTTTCAAGCACAACTATGGCGTCATCGATCACAACGCCAACCATCAGCACCAGAGCCAGCATCGTGACGCTGTTAAGCGTGAAGTTCAGTATTCGCATCATTCCGAAGGCCGAAATTACTGAACAAGGGATCGCCACTGCCGCAATCGCAGTTGAGCGCCACGAACGCATGAAGACGAGCACGACGAGGCTCGCCAGGATGCTGCCTAGCACCAAATGCTGCTTGATCTCGTGCAGGGCCTCTTCAATGTAGCGTGATTGATCGCGAATCGGTTCAACGCGGACGTCAGCCGGTATTTGGGGCTTGATTCGTTCCAGTTCACGCTTAATGCCGTTGATGACTTCAACCGTGTTAGCGCCCGATTGCCTGCGAACCTCGAGCGTTACGGTCGGAACACCTTGTAGCCGAGCCAGGTTTCTTTGTTCCTTGGTCCCGTCTTCGACGCGACCAATGTCGCGGATGTGAATCGGCGCTCCGTCGATATTGGCGACAACAAGGTTGCCCATTTCTTTCGGATCGATATATCGACCCATCGTTCGCAGCACCAATTCGCGCCGGCCGGTCTCGACGTTCCCTCCGGGTGCATCCGAGTTTTGGCGCACTAACGCCTCGCGGACCTGGGTGATAGGAATGTGATACGCAGCCAACCGCTCGGCGTCGATCCAGACATTGATGGCTCGCTCCAATCCTCCCACCACACTTACTTCGCCGACTCCGGCCACCCTTTCGAGTTGCACTTTCACTGTGAAGTTGGCGAATTGAGTGAGCTCTCGTAGTGATCGATCGGAGGACAGCGCTATGGTCATTACCGGCGTGCTGTCGTTATTGAACTTGGAAACCACCGGTGGTCGCACGTCGGGCGGCAAACTACGCACAACTGTGCTGACTCGATCGCGCACATCCTGGGCGGCGGTGTCGATATCACGATTGAGGTTGAACGTCGCAATGACGAACGAAGATCCCTGGGCTGAAACCGAGCGGAGCTGGTCGATTCCTTCGACCGTGTTGACCACTTCCTCGACTTGTTGAGAAACGGTGGTTTCAACTTCTTCAGAAGAGGCTCCAGGAAGATTTGTGCGGACACTGATAGTGGGGAGGTCAACTGACGGGAAACGATCAACGCCCAGTTTGAAGTAGCTTGCTCCGCCAATCACGACGAGTGATAACACGATCATCGTCGCGAACACTGGACGACGAATACAAATTTCTGCGAGCTTTTGCATGTCTGGTAGAACAGACTTCAGTCTGTTCAAACTTAGAAATCAGTTCAAGCTATCGTCTATCGCAAACTCACGTAGCCACGTACACCCTTGACTCAATCTGAATCGACCGGAACACAGACTGAAGTCTGTGCTACCTTAGAAATCAGTTCGGCTATCGTCTATCGCAAACTCACGTAGCCACGTCCACCGTTGATTCAACTGAATCGACCGGAACACAGACTGAAGTCTGTGCTACCTTAGAAATCAGTGCAGCTATCGTCTATCGCAAACTCACGTAGCCACGTCCACCGTTGATTCAATCTGAATCGACAGAACACAGACTGAAGTCTGTGCTACCTTAGAAATCAGTGCAGCTATCGTCTATCGCAAACTCGCATAGCCAGGTACACCGTTGATTCAATCTGAATCGACAGAACACAGACTGAAGTCTGTGCTACGTTACTGTACAACTTCGACGGGCTGACCTGATTGCAGGTTGCCAGGATCCACAATTACAGATTCGCCAACCTTTACGCCCGCGAGCACTTCAGTCCATTCATTAATCCTTCGTCCAGTCGTAATTGGCTTTTCCACAGCTTTTCCATTCTGAACGACGATTACCTTTTCAATTCCAGCGAAGATTACTACTGCTTTGGTTGGCACGGTCACCGCCATGCTGCTGTCGTTGGTAACGATCTCAGCTCGAGCAAACGAGCCCGGTCGCAGCCTGCCGCTGTTGCGCACGTCGGCTTCGACTATCAGCATGCGATTCTGTTCCTTGATCGTCGGACTCAGCCGCTTGATCTGGCCGAGATAAGCATTGTCGTCACCTTCAACGGTAACTCGCACGTTTTGACCCGAGCGAACGTTGGGCGCGTCACGTTCAGGGACTTCAGCTTGAAGCCGCAGCGGATCCATCTGAACAATATCAACGACCGCAGTTCCCGCTGCTAGATACTCGCCGACGCTGGCCTTCTTCTCCTGAACGACTCCTCCCAACGGAGAGTAGATCATAGTCGCCGCCAGTTGCTGCGCAGCCAGCGCCAACTCCGAGCGCCGCTGCGAAAGTAAGGCCTGGCGATTCCGAATTTCTTCGAGAGCATCTTGATACTTTCCTTGAGCGACCTTGTAAGCTGAGTCAGCCGTGTCGAATTCAGCTCGCGAAACTACGCCTTGTTCTACTAACTTCTGAGCTCGGCTGCGATTGAAGCGCGCTTCATCAAGCACCGCTTGTGCTTGTCTGACGGTTGCAGTTTTCTCGGCGTCGACGCGGTCATCAGTACCGTCGGGTGACAAGCCCAGCCGCGCGCGTGCTTGAGACATCGCCGCTTCAGCTTGCTGTACTCGAAGCTTGTAGTCTTCAGGCTCGAGCTGGCCAATCACCTGGCCTCTCCTGACCACCGTTCCCAGGTCAACTGAGATTGACTTCAAGCGACCCGGGACTTTTACGCTGACTGTAGTTTGATCGTAAGCCGCAAGAGTTCCATTTACGGTTACGGTTTGTCCGACAGGCATCTCAACTACTTGAGCTGTCTTGACCTGACGCGCGGGTGTGTTGACTCCGGGTTGACGTGACGAGGCTGGATATCCACTCTTACAGGCAGTGCTGGCAAAAGAAATTAGAATGAATGCTGTCAGTCCGGCGGTAATGAATGTTCTTGACCGGCTGGGCAAGTTAACGACGCAAGAATTCATACGTTCGGCTTGGTTATCCTTCTGTTCCCCTACGATTAGGTGGAAAGTCTAACATGATCCGCCGTGGGATGGCATGAGCAGGCAGGAATACAGTGCGCCAAGAAAAAGTAGGTAAAGCATAAATGTTGAACTGAAGCCTTAGCCGATACCACAGGCTGGCCCTGTGGTGTTTCAGGTTCACAGCTGCAAAAACAGGCTGATCCACCACCAAAAATCTCGGCCCGCCTCTGTTAGCGACCAACGTGAGTGACCGCGGCGCAAGACCGTGGCCTCATCCAAATCGCAATCGGACTTTTTGTAGCTTCTCATCGTGATTACCACGGGGCAAGCCCGTGGCATCTCAGACTCAAACGAGCTAATCTAAGCGCGGCATGTCATATTCCTCCACTTTCAAAAATCATCTTGCGCATCCACGCAACGGCGGCGAACTGCCAGACGCAAACGCTGTAGCCGAAGAGACGAACCCAGTCTGCGGCGATCGAATTCGGTTGTCATTACAAGTCGACGGGAACCGCATTGAGGCTGCTCGATTTCTCGCGTACGGCTGTCCGCCGACGATAGTCTGCAGCTCTGTCTTGACTGAGATGATTCAGGGAAAGCTTATCGATAAAGCGATGAGTCTAACGCGGGACGAACTGGTCAAAGCGGTTGGAGGTTTGCCTTCGCGCAAGCAACACGCTGCGGCACTGGCGATAGAAACTCTACAAGCCGCACTCAATTCCGCAAGACCTTAAGGTGTCGGGCTCGCCACGACGCGCGGACGCCCAGTGCCTTGATGATACTCAGGACCACAATACTTTCGCGGCTCAGTTCCCAACACAAAAGTCTTGGTGCGAATCACGGGACAAGACTCCACCGCGATTAATCCAGTCGACGGGTCTATGTCGAGTGTAATTGTCCCCTGCAAGCCACCGCTTTCCTCAGCAGGTCGCGTTACCTTTGGTGAAGGCTTAGGCGATGGGCTTGGCGCCGGTTCCGGCGAGGCGCCGGCAGTCGCGTCCCCGTCCTGACCTTCTGCCGGGGTTGGAGACTCTTCAGCATTCTCTGAGGCCACTTCGTCGGTTGGCAAAGTCCCGTTGATGAAGATTTCTTTGCGCTTGTTCGGATCGTCAGCCTTCGCCAGCTCGCCTGTCTTAGTATCAATCTCAGCCTCTTGAATTCCTTCGGGAGCTTCCCAATCACCTTGCCACTCTGGATGCTCCCTCAAAGCCACGCTCATGAAATCAGTCCAGATCGGAAGTGCTGAATTGGCTCCCGTCAATCCGAGTTGTGAGCCGTCATCAAATCCTACCCAAACCACGCAAACAAGATTAGGCGTAAAGCCGGCAAACCAACCGTCGCGCGAGGTTCCAGTCTTGCCGGCGACATTCGCTTTTAGTCCACGAGCACGTACTGGCGCGCCCGTTCCACGATTCACCACGTCTTTCATAAATGAATCCATGACGTAGGCTACTTCCGGTCTTAGAACTTCGTTCTTCTGAGTAACGGGTGCCGCAACCGTCACTCCCTCGCCGGTCGTGATTCGTTCGATTGGTACCGGGGTAGTGCGAGTTCCGAGATTCGCGAATGCGGTGTATGCCGACGCAATTTGCAGCGGCGTCGCCTCACTGGTTCCGAGAGCCATCGCAGGATAGGCGCGCAGAGGCTTTGGTATCCCTGCTTTGGCGGCGAGGTTCATCACTCGTCCAATGGTCACTTCCATCGCTACTTCCACTGTTACAACATTGAGGCTGTGAACCATCGCATCGCGCAGCGTCACCGGCTGATTCGAGTACTTCTCGCCAAAGTTTCCCGGAGAATACTCCTGATTGTCATAGGTGAACGTCTTCGGTTCATCCATGTAAGTCGTCGCCGCCGTGAGCACGCGAGGAATAGGATCGTAAGCTGTGTTCAGGGCCGTGGCGTAAACGAAGGGCTTGAATACTGATCCCGGTTGACGCAAAGCATCCGAAGCTCGGTTTAGCTGGCTCTTCGAATAGTCTCGACCTCCAACCATGGCGACGATTTCGCCGGTTCGAGCATTCATCGCGACGAGTGCGGCTTGCAACGTTCCCGGTTCAAATCTCTTCTGCTGCAACTTATCAAGGCTCGCGAGCTGCTTGGTCACAGCTGCATAGGCGGCACGCTGCAGATCCATGTCGACCGTCGTGTAGATTCGCAGGTGTTCAGCGGAACCACTACCAGCAATCATGTCGCCAAGTTGATTCTGGACGTAATCGGCGAAGTATGGAGCATCCGAAACATCTATGCGTCCCTTTAGCGGAGCCACTTGAAGCGGCACGGCTTTGGCCGAGTCCGCTTCTGCTCGCGAGATCTTGTCCGCCTCAACCATCGAGTCGAGCACCTGGTTGCGGCGGGACGTGGCAGTATTGATATCGTGATATGGGTTATAGCGATTGGGACTTCGAATTAACCCTGCCAGCAAAGCCGCTTCCGGAAGTGTCAGGTTAGTAACATCCTTGTTGAAGTAAGCACTCGCAGCTTCGCCAAAACCGTTGATAGAGAAACCCGCTTGCTGACCCAGATAAGCCTGGTTGCAATACAGCGCGAAGATCTGCTCCTTCGACAGTCGCGTCTCGAGAATGATCGACATGTAAGCTTCAGCAGCTTTGCGACGCAGACTTTTTTCCGGGGACAGAAGGAGATTCTTTACAAGTTGTTGAGTGATGCTCGAGCCGCCCTGGCGCGCGATGGGTGAATTGGGATCGGAATCGTAACGGCGAACAAAAGCCCGAATGATGCCGCGCAGGTTTACGCCGTAATGCTCAAAGAAGGACCGATCTTCGGTGACTACGATTGCATTTACCAGTTGTGGAGGCAGGTCATTAAACCCGACCACTTTTCTCTTGGCGCGGTCGTGTCCGGTAACTGAGCTGATCAGTTCGGGCTCAAGCAGCGCCGCCTGAAGGTTGGCGCTTCGATCGAGCTGTGACATCGCAGCGACAGCTTTACCGCCTCGGGCAAACTGCACATGCAAGGATTGAAACTGCTTCTGGCCATCAACCGTCGAATCCTGGCTCGGACTAATGTCGACGATTTCCTCTTCTACTGAGTAGCGCCCACGTGCCGTGTCGGCCTGCTGATTCTTCTCGACGTAGCCTGCCCTTTTCAAGTACCCGATCAGCTCGTCTTTGGTGATGCTCTCGCCGACTCGCAACTGTTTCGGGGCCGCATAGATTCCGGCTGAACGAGTAAAGACTTCGCCTTTGAGAAGGTTGTCGATACGTCCCGAAAAGACGGTCCAATAGTAGATCAGCACGCCCAGACCGAGGGCTGAGACGAAAGCGACGGGAATCAGAACTGGAGCTGAGAAAAGTCGGCGCGCGATACGTCTCCAGAGACTTGTTCGCGGCTGTTCGTAGTAGACGATACGACCGGGGCGGGAGGAGTTCTTCGTACTTCGTCCTGATGTGGATCTTCCCGGATCCGGGGGATAACGTGCTGGCATACCGATTTCATTCTACATCAAGTGCTGCGTTTGGAGTGCGGTGACCTGTCACCGCTTTAGCGCTTGAGCTCGACACCAACTACATCAAGACATGAGTTTCTCCGCTAAGTGTTCGCGACAGGTATAGAAACAAAGCGACGACAGGTCGTCGCACTCCAAATTGACACCCATCCTGCCTTCAATTAACGTGACAGGCATCTTTAATACGACTTTGGCGCCGATATCGATCACAGAGTTTGCAGCGACTAGAGATGGCGTGGCCCGGGCATCTTGCCCGTGAGCGCTGGAACCTTGATGGGCAAGTTTCGCATACGTGATGCAATAATCGCCGTACTTGCCGTTGTTGTTCTGGGCACGATTTCCTTTCACCTCATTGAAGGGTGGTCATTGCTAGACAGCCTTTACTTAACTGCCCAGACAGTGACGACAGTCGGCTTTGGGGATCTGACTCCCAAGACCGTGGCCGGCCGGGCCTTTGCGACAGTTTTCATGGTCATTGGGGCTGGGGTAGTCCTCTTTGCGCTGACCAGCGCGGTACAATCAATTGTTCAATCAGAAATCGTCGCCGCCTTGGGGCAAAGACGTCGGACCCGAAAGATGAACAGCTACAAAGATCATTTCATCGTCTGCGGCGCGGGACGCGTTGGCTCGCACCTGATCCGCGACCTGCGCCGAGTCGGCGCCACGTTCGTGGTACTGGAACGAGACTCCGCCTCGGTTGCCGAGCTTATTAGCCAGGGAGAAACCGCGATGGTACGCGATGCTACGCTCGAGGAAAGCTTGCGTGAGGCGGGTGTTCTTCAAGCGCGAGGACTGGCTGCTTGTCTTCCAGATGACGCTGATAACGTTTACGTCGTGCTAACGGCTCGAGATCTGAACCCGAACCTTCATATTGTTGCTCGTGCTGCTGAGGAGCAGGCCGAGAAGAAATTGCTACGCGCAGGGGCAAACCGTGTTGTCGCTCCGACGATCATCGGTGGTCATCGAATGGCCGTAGCGCTGACAAAGCCCGCGGTCGATGATTTCATCGATTCGATCACGGCAAGTCAACTCGATCTTACTTTCGAACAAGTGGAGGTCGCTGCGGTTTCGTCGCTCACCAACAAAGAGTTGCGCGAGACCGGAATACGTCCTCAACTTAATATCGTGATCGTAGCGATCAAATGCGCAGACGGTCAGATGCTCTTCAATCCGAGCGGTGAAAAGAAGATAAACGCCGGTGATATGCTAATCGCCATTGGCCACCCAGACTCTCTTGTTAGATTGAAACTGTTGGCGGAAGGTCGCGATTAGAAGCTGGCCTTGGAACCCGGGAAAGTAGGAACGATTTTCCATCTGTCATATATCATTTTTCATTTGTCATTGTCGGAACACGAAGCGAGGGTTGGCTTCGGCGCCAATGGAAAATGGAAAATGATATATGACGAATGGAAAATCGCTTCGTTCATCTTGTTGGTATGCACAACTAAATAAATGAAGGTCTTGGTCACAGGTGGCAGCGGCTATCTCGGCATTCATGTGCGCCGGTTTTTTTCTGCCGATGATTTTTCGCGACGCTCGAATTTCAACCTTCTGAGCGAGTATGACGCTGAACGCGTTGCTGATTATGACGTCGTCATCCACCTCGCGGCGCACCTCGACAAAAATCCCGAGGCGAGCACGATGTCCTTTCGGACTAATGTTGATGGCACGGTAAATCTGCTCAAGAACATGAGACGCGACTCGGTTTTTATTTACGCCTCCACCAAAGATGTTTACGGAGCTCATGCCGGTAGCTACGAAGAAGTTTCTGAGAATTGTCCGACTTCATACTGTGGTCAAACGGCACTGGAATGGTCAAAACTGATCGCCGAGCGCTATGTCGAGTATTACGCCAGGCAGCTTGGTTTTCGCGCTTGTATCTTTCGATTGTCGACCGTGTACGCGCGGCCTTCTGAAGGGAACGAACCCAGCTTTGTTTCGCATTACGTCGAATCAGTGAAACGCGGTTGGCCAATCAAGTTGCCACTGAATGGAACCCCCATTCGGGACATACTGCATGTTGATGATTTCTCGCGCGCTTGCAGCGCTTTCATCGAGTCGTCGCGTGACTTTGGCCTTTACAATCTGGGCGGTGGCCGCGCGAACTCAGCAAATCTGCGGACAATAATCTCGACCGTGGCAGGCATGATTCAGTGTGAGCCCGCGATCGTAGACGACGTAACTTTGCCGGCTCCGGTGCCTTTGAACTATGTGTCGGATTTGACGCACATTAGAGAAGAGCTGGGCTGGTCGCCACAGATCGGCATCGAACAGGGTCTGGAGAGTTTGATCTAGGTAATAGCAGAGACAATTCTGATTAGTAACATCAACCCAACAAATCTGAATCGAATAGTAGTGCGAGGCGCCAATTGGGTGGGTGACGCCGTCATGAGTGTGCCCGCCTTGCGAGCGTTGCGAGCTTTGCTGCCGGATGCTCATGTAACTCTGGCAACACGTTCGCTCGCCCGCGGGATTTTCGACGGAGCAGATTTCATTGATGACCTTCTCGTGCATGATCGCGAGACCGGCACGTTCGCCCAGGCACGCGACTGGCGAGCTCATAACTTTGACGCGGCAATTCTCTTCCCCAACTCGTTCCAAGTCGCCTTGATCTCAAAACTGGCACGCGTGCCCATTCGCATTGGATACGCCATTGAACGTCGTGGATTTTTGCTTTCGCAATCGTTGCCGTTGCCTGAGTGGCGCGCGGCGCGACACGAGAGCTTTTACTACCTGAACATCATCGCCGAGCTCGAGCGCCTCGCGTTCGGAAAGTCTCAGCTAATGGATTCTGAACCGCTCGGTAAGTTATCGATCTCGAGTCAGCGGCGCTCAGAGGCGGAAGCGTTTCTTCACGCTCATGGCGCGCGCAAAGATCGCTCGCTTGTCGCGATCTGCCCGGGCTCGATTAACAGCAAGGCCAAGCGCTGGAGTGTCGAAAGGTTTGCGGCGGTAGCGGATCAATTAAAGGCGGATCTTGGCGCCGATGTGATTCTGATTGGTTCTGCTGCGGAGCTGGATGTCTCGGCTCAGGTGGCCGAGAAGATGAAACAACCGCCTATTATCTTGACGGGAAAAACAGACCTGGAAGTTGCAGTTGGGATTCTTGATCGGGTGGATTTGCTGATTTCGAACGATACTGGGCCGGCTCATATCGCAGCCGCCTTGGGCCGACCGACATTGGTAATCTTTGGTCCAACGAATCCCTTAACTACCCGACCATTGTCGGCGAGCGCTGAGATTTTGCGAATACCGCCGGATTGTGCTCCGTGCATGCTCCGCGACTGTCCCATCGATCATCGCTGCATGACCGCGATCACCCCTGAGATGGTTTTCGATCAAGCAGCAAAGCTCCTGAGCCAAGTGGCATCGGCGTCCCGCCGATGAAACCGTTGGAGTGGCATCGGCGTCCCGCCGATGAGACCGTTAATGACACGGACCTTATCAGGAAAGCACATCGGCAAAATGCCAATGTCCACGTTCTAACATCGGCGGGACGCCGATGCCACGTTCGGGAAAACACATCGGCGGGACGCCGATGCCAGGTGAGGAAAGCACATCGGCGGGACGCCGATGCCACGTTCAGGAAAGCACATCGGCGGGACGCCGATGCCACGTGAGGAAAGCACATCGGCGGGACGCCGATGCCACGTTCGGGAAAGCACATCGGCGAGACGCCGATGCCACGTGAGGAAAGCACATCGGCGGTACGCCGATGCCACGTTATGAGTAAAGCAATCTTCATCGATCGTGACGGTACTATTTCGGAGGAAGTCGGATACATCAACCATCCGTCACGCTTTCGAGTTTTTCCTTACGCTGCCGAAGCCATCAAGCTGGCAAACGATTCGGAATGGCTGGCGATCGTGGTCACAAACCAGGCCGGTGTCGCGCGCGGATACTTTACCGAAGATATGATTCATACCGTCCATGCTCAGCTTGAAGCGGATCTGAACGCGCGCGGTGCTCGAGTCGACTCGATTTACTATTGTGCGCATCATCCTTCCGTCGGAGAGCCACCGTACAGATTTGATTGTGATTGTCGGAAACCTAAACCTGGACTGATACTGCGCGCAGCCGGCGACTTGGAAATTGACCTGAAACAGAGTTGGATGGTTGGAGATCGCTATAGCGACATCGAATTGGCCCGCAATGCCGGTGTAAACTCAGCATTCGTATTGAGCGGCTATGGCCGAGGCGAGTGGGAACACCAGCGCAGTGATTGGCAGCACGAGCCTGACCTGGTTGCTGAAGATCTGTTGGAAGCAGTGAAACGAATTGTAAATCCCTGAAGTTGGAGCGAGCTTTGACGACTGAACGAACAGTTTTGCAAGAACGATTAATCAACATCGTCCACCGCTTCGCTCAACGCAAAGTACTGGTGGTGGGTGACTCAGTCGCAGATCAATTCGTCTTCGGAGCCATCAGTCGAGTCTCTCGCGAAGCTCCCGTTTTCATTCTCAAGCACGAGCACACCGAAACAACTCCGGGCGGCGCCGCTAATTGCGCAATGAACTTAGCCGCGCTGGGAGCATCCGTTTCCCTGGTGAGTGTGGCTGGGGAAGACGAAGCCGGAAAAGCTCTGTCCGAGCGCATGCAAGCTGCCGGAGTCGACTGTCGCGGTTTGATTACTTCGCCTTCCCTGCAAACCACTACGAAGGTGCGCATCCTCGCAGGTGAAACTCATTCAAAGCGACAGCAAGTTATTAGGATCGATTACGAGGGACAAGCGCCGGCGGACTTTCGTTTGCGCCGCGCCCTATATGAAAGTCTCGTTGACCTGCTCGGTTCCGTCGATGCCGTGATCATCTCTGATTACAACTACGGCGTAGTCAACCCTGAGATTGTCGAAGCGATTCGTGACATCGCTGATTCCAGGAGAATTCCCGTTCTGGTTGACTCGCGTTTTCAACTCGCCAGTTACACCGGCTTCACTTCAGCAACTCCGAACGAGGAAGAAGTGGAGAAGTTGCTCGACACGACTTTGACCGGCGATGAATTGAATACGGCCGGTCAGGAACTGCGCCAAAAGCTAGGTCATCGAGCTCTCCTCGTCACGCGAGGCAGCCGCGGCATGACGCTATTTGAAGACGGCGTTGATGCGCTCGAGCTTGAAGCGGTTGGCGCGCGCGAACCGGTCGATGTCACCGGGGCCGGCGACACGGTGATCGCAACCTACACGCTCGCACTCGCTTCAGACGCGTCGTTTTCGGATGCTGCTCGACTGGCGAACTACGCGGGAGGGCTCGTAGTCATGAAGCGAGGCACAGCTACGACAAATAGCGATGAGTTGATTGATTCTCTGCTCCGTTAGCCGATGAAATCTGACTCGCAAGTGCAGGCTGAACTCGACCAGAACGGTTTTGCCCTGCTCCATCAAGCCGTTTCCGAACAAACGTTAGATTCGCTAACTTCAGAACTGGATAAGCGTGGCACGGGCGTCCCGCCCGTGGAGGTTGAGCAGCATTCAACGCTAATCATGAGCGGGACGCTCATGCCACGTCACCGCCGTTTCTAAACACTGTTAGAGCCGTGTTGGGCGCGGATGCAAGACTTGTAAATGGATTGTTTTTCGACAAGACTCCCGACGCTAATTGGAAGGTCGCCTGGCACCAGGACCTCGCCATCTCTGTGAAGGAGAGAATGGATGTTTCGGGATTTGGTCCGTGGACTTTGAAGGCTGGAGTGCATCACGTGCAGCCGCCGCCAGCGATTCTCGAGTGCATGCTCGCGCTTCGCATTCACCTCGATGATACTAACGAAGCGAATGGAGCACTAAAGGTTATTCCCGGATCTCATAAGCTGGGGAGATTGACTGCCGTCGAGATTTCACTAATAAGCCATGAAACCGCTCCGGTGTTGTGCGAGGCCGCTCGGGGAAGTGTCCTGGCGATGAGGCCGCTGCTCCTACACGCCTCTTCTGCTGGATCGAGCCCAAATCGTCGGCGTGTTATTCATCTTGAATTTGCCAACTGCGCATTGCCGGGAAGCCTCGCTTGGAATCAATATAGCCAATGTCATTCAACGCCACGGAACGGATAATTTCCCGAAGTGAACTGATCGAGCGAGTTCGCCAGCAGCGCATAACCGGCTCGAAAGTCGTGCTGGCGAACGGCTGTTTTGACATCCTGCATGCGGGACACGTGCGCTACCTGGCGGGCGCGAAAGCGCTCGGAGGTCTGCTGATTGTAGGCGTGAACTCAGACGAACAGGTTCGCTCGTTGAAGGGACCGGGCCGGCCAATCATGCCGGAAACTGAACGCGCGGAAATCGTGGCCTCGGTAGAAGCCGTTGATTTCGTGACGATTTTCTCCGAGCCAACGGTCGAGGAGTTGCTGCTGGCTTTGAAGCCTGACGTCCATGCCAAAGGAACGGATTACACCGAGGACTCAGTACCCGAACGCGAAGTGGTCAGGTCGTATGGAGGACAGGTCGCGATTGTAGGCGATCCTAAGAACCACTCGACAACTGAACTATTAAGTAAGTTGAAATGAAGAGTTCGCGTTAGAGCCGGTGTGACTCGAGCGGGCGCAAGCGACCCTTCCAGACCCTGAGCTGATCAGAGCGAATGGTTGGAAAGCTCATTGATAGCCATTCTGTCGGACAAAAATCCGAAACTTCGTAAATCTCGCAGTCTGGAAGGGTCGCTTGCGCCCGCCTCAATTTGCCCATCGATCAACTTTCGAGTCATGCTCACCTTACTTTTGCCTAATCCTCCTTAACCATTTACCATTCGACCCGTGCGCATTCTTATTGTGAAACTGGGGAGTATCGGCGATATCGTGCACACACTTCCCTCTCTGGCAGCTATCCGCAAGGCGTTCCCGAACGCTGAAATCTCCTGGGTCGTCGAACATCGATCAGCAGAAATTTTAAGAGACAACCCGATTCTGGATCGCCTCATCGAAGTCGACACGAAGGCGCTGAGGCGCGGACTGATGTCTGGGGAGACGCTGCGGGCACCGCGCCAGCAGTTACGTCGGTTACGCGCCTCGGCCTTCGATCTCGCCTTAGATTTCCAGGGACTACTTAAATCAGCGACCATCGCCCGGCTTTCAGGCGCGCGGCAGATTTACGGCTTCTCGCGTGAAGGGCTGCGCGAGCCGCCCAGTCGTTTCCTGCTTTCTCGTCACGTTAACGTTCCCAGAAGAACACACGTCATTAAGAAGGGGCTGGAACTGGTTCGCGGCGCGCTCAATATTCCGGTGCCTGACGACCCAAATGACTTTGAATTCCCGTTGGCAATAAATCCGGCGCATGAGCACGAGGCCTGCGAGGCCGCGAGCTCAACTGAGGGCAACTACGCAATTCTTAATCCCGGTGGTGGCTGGCCAACCAAACTATGGAGCGTCGAGCGTTTTGGCGCGCTTGCCGATGCGCTTTGGGAGCAACGCGGATTGCACTCGCTCGTTGCTCACGGACCGGGGGAAGCCGAGCTGGCTGAAAAAGTCGTTGAGTCTTCAAAGCTTGGCAAAGCACAGCCTGTGAGTCTTTCGTTGAAAGGATTCGTGGCGCTGGCAAGGAACGCCCGTATTTACATCGGAGGCGATACCGGACCGACGCATCTGGCTGTAGCAGCGCATACGCCCGTTGTCGGACTCTTCGGGCCGACCGAGTGGTGGCGCAACGGCAGCCCTTATCCGGAAGACGTATGCGTTGAGCGTAACGAGATCGACTGCCGCGAAGACTGTCACCGGCGAGCTTGTTCCAAATGGATTTGCATGGATATCGAAGTTGGCCGCGTTTTAGAAGCGGTCCAGGAAAGATTGAGCCGGGTTTCGCAACCTGAGATGACGATGTCATCTCGATAGCTATCAGCATGAGCTCACCCAAAGTCCGTCGTGGTGGAACCTGGATGCAACGCTGGCGAGTCCCGCTCGGCTTTGCTTGCGCGGTGTTGTTTATCCTGCTGGCAAAACCCACTCGTACGACGTTGCTGGTGGGAGCTATTGTGTCTTTGTTCGGGCTCGCACTACGAGCCTGGTCAGCCGGTCACATTCGCAAGAACGATGCTTTGGCGACGTCGGGTCCGTATGCTCACACGCGCAATCCGCTCTACCTCGGCAGTTTTCTGCTCGGGTTGGGTTTCACGATAGCCTCGGCCCGATGGCCACTCGCGGTGTTGTTTGTGGCGCTCTTTCTTGGCATCTATTTCCCGGTGATGCGCGTCGAAGCGTCGACTCTGGCTAAGCTCTTTGGCGAGAGTTATGAGCGTTATGCGAAAGCAGTACCATTATTTTTTCCGCGGCTAACCCCCTATCCCGGACGAAATATTGAAAATCGATTTGATAGCAGTTTGTATCTGCGTTACCGGGAGTATGAAGCGGGGCTGGGACTATTGATCGCCTGGGGGTTGTTGGTAGTTAAGTCGTATTACTTCTGATGAAATTAAGAAGCATAAGTTCGGCGTTAGTGCTGCTGTTAAGTTCTGCGTTTCTGATCGCGGTCAGAGCTCAACAGCCCGCTGTTAGACCATTTGGACCGGGTGAGCAGCTTATCTACAAGGCGGAAGTGTCTCGATCCCTTTTGAAAAAAATAGATGTGGCGACGTTCAAGTTTCAGGTCGAGGCTGCTCCAATGAAACATCACGGGCGGGACGCCCGTGCCACGCTCGACGGCACGCTCGAAGGTACGCCTGCTTTGCGATTCATTGGCGATGTTGCCAGCGAGGGTTTCTTCACGAAATTATTTAACCTGAAATTTCATCAACATGTTGAATCAACAGTCGACCCAGAATCACTCGCAGTCAGAAAGACTGTGAAGCTCGACGAGCAAGGCAAACGAGTGCGGGCCAGCGAAGCAGTCTTCGACTCGAAGACGAACAAGGTTACGTGGGTGGAGCGCGATCCTAACGATCCAACGCGACCGGAGCGAATTCTCAGCAGCGACTTCACCGGCACAGTGCAGGATGTGGTTTCGGCTATCTATTATCTAAGAACACAAAAGCTCGAGCCCGGAACGTCATTCGAGATGGAGCTCAGCGATTCCGGTCGTGTCTACAAAGTTCCGGTCCGCGTGCTCGAAAAAAAGAGAATGAAGACTGTGCTTGGCAAGCACGAGGCGGTGAATGTGGTGCCACAACTCTTCGGCGAAGGCGGCTTGCTTAATCGCAGTGGCCAGTTGTCGATCTGGTTAACCGATGACTCGCGGCATATTCCGGTTAAGGCACAGCTAAAAGGTGATTTTGGCACTTTCGATATCACGCTGAAGCAAGTCTCTGGCGTCCCACCCGCTCGTAAATAGATGATACGTGGCACGGGCAGCTTGCCCGTGTGCTGGCAAGGAGGACTTGATGGAACCCACACACGAGCAGGATGCTCGTGCCACGTCAAATCCCCTCCCTTTAATTCTCGGTCATCGGGGCTCGTCCGCAGTTGCTCCTGAAAACACGCTCGCAGCTTTCAAACGCTCGATCACCGACGGCGCGCACGGATTTGAGTTCGACGTGCGGTTGGCCCGTGACGGTAAGCCAGTTGTTATTCATGATGCGACACTGCAAAGAACGGCGAACAATCCTGCGCAAGTGTCGGCGCTGACAAGCGATGAGCTTGCCGCCATCGATGTTGGCTCGTGGTTCAACCTGCGCTTTCCTGAAAAAGCCTTCGATGAATACCGTCGCGAAACCGTACCCACGCTGGCGCAAGTCTTTGCTTTGATCGCCGGCGCCAATCAACATCTCGATATTGAAATGAAGTGCGAGAGGAATGAGTCGGGCCGGCTTGCAGCCGCTGTAGTCCGGCTCATCAAAGAGTATTCGCTGACCGCGCAGGCCGTGGTGTCGAGTTTCGACTTGAGTGCAATCGCCGAAGTCAAACAGATCGCCTCCGACATACGCACCGCGGCACTATTCAGGCCACGACTGAAACGCCCGACATCGTTGCTTAGAAAGATAAAGATGATTGATCTGGCGCTTGAGGTGAAGGCTGATGAATTAGCCTTGCATCACACTCTGGTTTCAAAGCGCATGGTGGAGAAAGCAAAAGATGTTGGTTTGCCTGTGGTTGTTTGGACCGTCGACCACGTGAAATGGGTGAAGCGGGCCCAAGCGGTCGGCATCAGAGCGCTAATCACAAACGATCCTGCTTCTTTTCTGGCAGAAAGAATGCGACTCTCTGGAGTACGGTGATCTATGTCCGGTCTGGGTTTAGGTCCGAAGGACCGGCAGTCAATAGCCATGCCCGTGAGGGCGTGGACACCAATTCATCAAAAAGATCGCGAGGCCCGTAGGGCCGACAATTCAACTAATTCCCGCACCTTTCGGCGCTCCCAAATTCACATTCACCCATTTCCCACGCCCTCAAGGGCGTGGCTACTGAGTGACGGCCCTCCGGGCCTATCATAATTCGTGACAAGGCAGACGTGATTTGAGTTCCAGCCTCGGTTTGAAGCACCGTGCAGTCTTGGCGTAAAGTGCAGGCGGATGACGCAAACCCCGCCTTCACTCAATCGGTTTTTCCTCCGTCCACAGTTCTCGATTTATTTCCGGAGGCTTCGTCGCTTCCAATGGATAAGCGAAGCCAGCCAGGAGTACGGGGTTTTTTACCTGCTTGGTGGAAAGGTTGATTACGAAGCCGATGAAACACGCGGCGAGTTAGCGGAACAACAGTCGTTGCTCATTGAACCGGGCCGGACCATCAGGGTAACTGGAAAGAACGTCACGTCAATTCTGCTGACATTCTCACCAGCATTGATGATTGACTACGCTGCGAGGGCCCGGCTGGTGGGAAGTGGCTCGGCGCCGACTCTAAAAGAAACGGTTATCGACGTTGATAAGCGACTCTCGCAGTTGCTGTCGGATCTTGCTCAGGAATTAGCAACCGAAGAGGCTGGAAAAGATATCATCGTATCCGCGCTCACGGAGCAAGTGGCTGTTCACTTGCTGCGGCGCCACTCGAAAATGCGGCGCTCGGATGAGCTCGAATTGTCTCGGGTTGGATTGGTCGATCGCCGCATTCGACGCGCCGTCGAGTTTATGCAAATCCATCTCGAAAGAGACTTGCCGTTGAAGGAGATTGCAGCTGCTTCGTATTTATCGCCATATCATTTCGCAAGGCTCTTCAAGAAACTCACCGGCGCCAGCCCGCACGCATTCCTCGCCAACCTTCGCACTACGCGAGCTAAATCTCTGCTGGCCGAGAGCGATCTTTCCGTCAGTCAAATCGCTGCTCGAGTCGGTTACGCCAGTCCGAGTCACTTCACCAAAGCATTCCGCATCGCCACTGGATTGACTCCGCGAGAATTTCGGTCCGCCATCGTCGGACGCTAACAAGTTCGCATTCGCCAAACACTCTTATCCTTTTTGGCGGATCGAGTACAGCCGATGCTCGGTCCGTATCAACAAGCGCTCGCCCACCAGCGCCGGCGATGCCTGCGCCATGTCGTCCAGTTCATTAACGTGCAACAACTTGAACTGCTCGCCAGTCGCAATCACGAACGTCTGCCCCTCTTCGCTGAGACAGTACAGCTTGCCGTTGTAAGCCCACGGTGAAGTTGTGAAGGCGGTTGCCGCCGGATCAATCCGTGTCTTGTAAGTCATATTTCCGGTGCGGGCATCATACCGGGTCAGGATTCCCGTTTCAGTCAGCGCGTACACACCTCCTTCATAAGCTACGGGCGAAGGTAAATAGGTCCCACCGCGCGCTTGCGACCAAACCACATACTCATTCGAGGTCTGATCTTGTTTGAGCGAGATATTGCCTGCGGCGCCGGGACGGACTGCGAACAACGGACGGCCGCGCCCGCCATCAATGTAGAGTAATCCTTCATACGCGAGCGGCGTTGGAATCGGCGTGTCGGTCATTCCGGACATACGCCACAACTCTTTACCCGCCAGGTCGTAACTAATCACTTCGCCAGGTCCGACCGCCACAATCTCGGTGCGCAGCGCGTGACGCCAAACAAACGGCGTTGCCCATCCGGAACGCCGCTGTTCCTTGCCGCCGATCTCCCGATTCGTGCGCCAGACTTGTTTCCCGGATTGCTTGTCGAACGCCGCGATAAATTGCTGCTTCTCGTTGTCGCTCACGATCACCAACAGGTTCCCCGCCAGTGCCGGCGAACTTCCCGTCCCAAAGTCGTGGTAAATCGGATTCGGTTCGAGCGGCGTGGTCCACGCCTGCTTACCCTTAACGTCAAATGCCCATAATCCCAGACCAGCCACATACACATACACGAACTTTCCATCGGTCACAGGACTCTCTGAGACAAAGCTGTTTTTCCGGTGACGCCCAACAGGCGGATGCCCCGTGTTGAACTCCTGCTTCCATTCCACCTTGCCGCTCTTCAGGTTGAGGCAATAGACGAAGTAGTGCAGCATCACTTCATTCGGCAACTCGAAGTCCCGCGCCTGGAGACGCTCAACCATTTCCTTCATCGAGAGCCCCTGTTTTTGAAGTTCCGCGGCGTACTCGTTGGTGTATTCCGTCCCGATTTGCGGCGCCTTCGACTTGCCCTCCGTAACTACAGTAGTCACGTACACCTTGCCGCCGGTTACGATCGGCGAGGACCATCCACGCCCGGGAATCTCTTGTGACCACTCCACGTTCTCAGTTTTCGACCAGCGCTCCGCCAGACGCGCATGCTTTCCTACTGGATTTGATTCCGGCCCGCGAAACTGCGGCCAGGCGAGGTCCTGTGCATTAACGTTGGGTGTAAGCAGTAAGAACCCGGCAAGCGGACTTGCGAGGCTCAAAAGAATGTGGAGCGGAAGTAGCCTTTGCAGTTTAGAACGAAGTGTATTCATTATTTTCTCGTAAGTTTTTTGAGTGCCACGGTGGCACGGGCGTCCCGCCCGTGTTGTTTCCAAATACATCGATTCCATGAAACTCGTTTCATGGATGTCCGAGATCAGCGGGCCCCCGCGTCGGACTCGCCGCGGCGGCCCAATTTCTGGTGGCAATGAAAGTATCCGCAATCTGGTAGCGACGAGAGCCTGGCAAAAGACTTAAAGTCCACCACCCAAGCGCTCCAATCGTTTTTGCACGCAGCAATGGCTCGGCAATTGATAATTTCATTCCGCAATCCCAACCCTGAACTTCCTCACCAGGAAACTTTGGAAACCAGACAGTTGCCGCGACCTTGTCTCCGGCAGTTGCGACTGCCTGTATCTCCACGAGACCACGCTTTCGACCTTCTTCAAAGACTTTTTTGGCAAGCAGCCTATTCGCATCCGACACCGGATATTTAATCAGCACGTCTGTTGCTGATCGCTTCCACACGTCGTCACGGAACACCCAGAAGATATCAGCCGGATGATCATTCTCATTCAAGAATCGTTGGAACGACACCACTGCATCTTCAAAAGTGGATAAATCGAACATCAGAATTAGTCAGTTAGAAGGAAAAGTCGAGCGTTCGGTAGCCTCGAAGTGGCCCTAGTCACCAAGGCTCTTGCAGCCCGCGCGTGCTCTTTGCAGGAACGCGGGCATTTTGTGTCCCCGTCCACCCTGAATATCGAGGTCATAATCGCCATGGTTTATTGCGTAGGGGTGTTTGGACAGGACATATCTATTGTTGAGAAAACGAAAAGTTTCCAACGCACCTTCAACGGCCGACAGATGACCATACGTGATGATGATGGGCCATCTACCCCGTAGGCTGTGCACATAAACATCCTGGCCCGAAATGATCCCTAACAGCCGGGGGCGAGTCGTCGTCAACACTGCCCATCCACAATTTCCCGTTGCGCCGCAGGTCAACGGTACAAACAACTCGGCAGTGCCATCGCGATTGAGGTCGTAGGCGAAGGCCCGATCTGCGTACCTGCCTGGCCCATTGTCTTCACGACGCAACGCGACCTGCACGATGTTGTTCTCCGCCCGCGTCGGCCGCCATGAAGTTTTCGCGCAATTCCAGTCGAACTTTGTGACGAGCCTACTTTGAGCTGACCGCCACAGCCGATTCTGCGCCACGAGATCCGCACTCGATCCCAGGAGAACGAAAACAACTGAGATTGTGGCAACGCGAATTTGGCGGCAGAAAGACATTTATTTCTTTTCGTCAACCAGATAGCCAGTCACCGCAAGCTGCACCCATTGACCGGGCTGTAGCCCGCATTCATCCAAGCCATTAGAGGTGCGGAAACTCTAGTAATAGTCTATGTCGGAACGATTCTAATTTGGAGTGCGATGACCTGTCATCGCTTTCGCCCGCGGAGGCTCGACGCCGCGGGTTTGATAATAGGCTGTTTTCGACAACTTGCTGCGACAGGTCGCAGCGACGAAAGCGCCTAGATCGGCGCACTCCAAATTAGCGCAGTACCAATGATTCGGCCCAATGTCTTTCTAGAGCCACTTCGGTTTTGCGAGAACAGTCACCACCGCAACGATGCCGCCCACAGCTATCGAGTGCAATCCAAAGTATACAGCCGACGCAGCTGAGGGGTACCAGCGAATCAGAATCAGAAGAGCGAACAGCCCGCCGATCGCAGCACCCAAAGGAGCGGCGAGCCAGGGATTCTTTAGGAACCCAAAAACGCGAGCGGAGAGGAGTCGAAGCGGCAAGCTGACAACCAGCCCGATGACTGAACCCAGCGGGATGCCAAGCATTCCACCGAGAAATGCCGACATCCGCATCCCGCGAGTCGCCTGCCTTGTGTCGTCGGCAACAGCGGTTGCAAAGAAAGTCACGAACGTTCCGACGAACCAGCCAACGATGGCCCCAAACAAAACGCCAACTATTAGTGCTACAAGAATCTCTTTGTACAGTGGTGGTTTTTTCGGGAGTGAGTTTGAGGATTCCATTAGAATCAATTTAGCCCAACTTCTGCATAACGCAGCTTCGTCGCTTGATCATCGCTGCGATCTGCCCCGATCATGGGTGGCATGAAGAGAGCCACGAAGACATCGCTGATCATCATCATGCTGGCGTTGCTCGCCTGCATCATCGTGCTCATGCTCAGATCGCGATCGGACGAGCCGGCGGACCTGGTTGGCGCGAGCGTCGCAAACCCGTCCTTAGGTCCGGTGTTCGACGTGCGCGTCATCATGCCTCGCGCCGGCTTGCCACTCGCCGGAATCCTCCCGGATTGGGTCGTGCGCAAGATGGATGGTACCCCTCGCGAAATGCGATTCGACCAGGCGAGCAGCGGCGCCCGAGTCGGCAACGTCGGGAACGATCGCCTCGCGCTTACTGCCGACGGTTGGGATCTCTCGATCGAAGCTGACAGCGAAGGGCGTATCACTTCGGGAACGCGCCTCGTATTCGACCTGTCGATCGGGGGCAGGCACGTGAAGCTACGGTGCCGCCCCGCGAACTCGACTATCGGCCAGCTCCACACCTCCACGCGGGCAGGCTCCACTGAGCTCGGCGGCAGCTTCATCGTCGAACTCGCCGTGTGCGAAAATGTCGCATCAGGAAAGTACTCTCAATGGCCGCCGGCGCCGATCACCCTCCGGGGAAGCTTTGCGAACTTGCCGCCCAGCCGCAGCTCGAGCCCAACAGAGGTGCGTTAGCCCATATCGAAACTGGCATATGTCGGAGTGCGGTGACCTGTCACCGCTTTGTTCCGTGGCGGCTTGACGCCACGCAGTTCCGATCGATCATTTTCACAAGATCGGCTGCGAAAGGTTGCAGCGGCCAAAGCGACGACAGGTCGTCGCACTCCAAATTGGAACCCTACCCCGGCTGCATGCGGTGTTACGCGACTGACTACTTGAGTCCCAGTGGTTTGCCTGCAGTAAGGAGACGAATAGCCTCCTGCAGACGCCTGGCCTTTGTCTCCTCGCGCTTGGCGGATTCGATCCAGCCGACATACCTCCGGCGATGTGAGGGCGCAAGCCCTTCGAAGTACCGCCACGCCGCCGGCTGCTTCTTTAATGCTGCCTGGATGTACCGTGGAACCGTTGCCGGCATTTGGAACCGGGTCGGTCGCGGATCATAGCTGCGGTCCGTCGGCGCGCGATCGATTCCGCTTGGCTTCAATCTGCCCGCGGCTTTCAATGCCGCGTAGCGCTTCCGGTTAATCGTCGACCATCGGCTATCCGCTTTGCGCGGCGTAAACTTGCGCGCGTAGCGAGATTCGTCCAGGCGTTTGACCAGGCTATCCACCCAACCAAAGCACAGGGCCTCATCAAGTGCGTCCAGGTACGCAATCGATTGGACGCCCGTGTTTAGCTTATGAAAGATGAGCCACACTTCGGACTCGCAGTCGTGGTGCTCTTCGAGCCACTTGCGCCATTGGTCAGCAGTCTGAGCGACGAATGTCTTCACGGTTTTCGATCTGTGTGCTGTCCCGGCCAACGGCTGAGACATGTATGTTGAATGTCAGGTCGGTTATCTAGAATGGCTTGCGGTTAAGCAGCCCTTCGAGGAGAAACGACGATGACAGTTCAGGCTCAGTTTTTGCCCCGCAACTACGATGTCTTTG
>Ga0134125_10000712_pt1 | contig 43492 bp, 42 predicted proteins | sample KB31751_FD_96464 | JGI IMG/M metagenome (GOLD analysis project Ga0134125, IMG submission 96464) | Terrestrial soil microbial communities with excess Nitrogen fertilizer from Kellogg Biological Station, Michigan, USA - KB3-175-1 | ecosystem: Environmental > Terrestrial > Soil > Unclassified ...
CGGGTCCGCAGCTCAGCCAGATTTATCGGCTCAGCTCGCAGTGGGCCGCACGATGTCCAGGTGAATTCCGCCGCAGCTGACGCAGCGCTGGGTCCAGTATTCGGATCCGGCGCGGCCGCCGAAGACGCGCACGATCGCAAGCTCGCCCTGGCATTCCGGACATTTCGAGCGCACGGGCGAGGAGGACGACGCCACGGTCGCGGTGGTCTCGAGCCGTTGCATGGCGGCCCCCGCGCTTACAGAAACGGTTGCATGCTGTCTTCGGCCTGCTCCGGCTCCGACCAGTGATCCTTGCGGCGATCAATGTGTTCCTTGGCGTCGGCGATCGCCGCGTCCTCGCTCGGCCAGGCGAAGCCGACTTCCACCTTGGGAAACAGCGCGCCGTCGATGAGGAAGGGTTTCAGGTCGGCGCGCCTAATCCGCGCGTGCCACAAGCCTTTGCCGGCCTCAAAAGACTCGATGTCGTAATCTTGGTAGATAAAGGCCATGCGGCGCCCCCGTTTGCTGAGGGGGACAAGGAAATCACGATTCCGCGGGATGGTTTGTGAAGCCGTTCACAATGCCGGCGCCTTTTTGCCGGTCCTTTTTGCGAGGTGGGCCGGCCTGCGTGGCCGGCGCGGCGGCGGCGCGCATGATCCAGCGGTGAAAAGCGGCAAAGTCGCGCTGGCCGGCCTGGAAGCTGCGATAGACCAGATACCAGCGCATGCCCTTCGGCACGGTCAGTGCGAACGGCGCAACCAGGCGTCGGGCGAGGAGGTCATCGTCGACATAGGGCCGGATCCCCATCGCGATCCCGAGTCCGTCGACCGCCGCCTGCAACGCCTGGCCATAGTGATCGAATTCGGGGCCGCGCGCGCTTAACCTGACGACGCCGGCCGCCTTCAGCCAGAGCGGCCAGTCTTCGTTCGCATGCGCGACGCGGAGCAGGCTCGGGCCCTTCAGGTCCGACGGGCGCTTCAAGCCGGCCGCAAGCCGCGGCGCGCAGACCGGCACGAGATCGGCCGCGAACAGGGGCTCGGCGACCAGCCCCGGCCAGTCGCCGTCGCCGAGCCTGATGCCGCAACTCCAGTCGTCGCCGAAGGAGGAGGCCAGCACCCCGCCGGCGGTGATGCGGACCTCGATGTCGGGGTGGGCTTTGCGAAAATCCGCCAAATGCGGGATCAGCCAGCGCATCGCAAAGGTCGGCCCGACGCCGATGGTCAGCACGCGCCGCTTGGGCGCGGTCACCTGGGTGGTGAGACTCGCCAGTGCGTCGAAGATCGGCGTCAGGCCGCTCTGGTAGGCGCGGCCCGTCGCGGTCAGCACCAAGCGGTTGGCCTTGCGCTCGAACAGCGCAACCCCAAGCCGCTCCTCCAGCAGATGCACCATGCGGCTGACGGCGGCGGCCGAGACGTTGAGCTCCGCGCCGGCCGCGGCAAAGCTGCCGCCGCGCGCCGCCGCCTCGAATGCCTTGATACCGTTGAGAAAGAGCAGCCGCCGCACCTGAGCCTCAGGAAAACTGATGCTGGGCAACATAACTCAGTTTGTGCCGAAGCGGCAAGGAAGGCAGAAGGAAAGAAGGAACTCTAACTCACATCGAGCCGCGTGCCGCGCTGCCTAGCCTCGCCCCGCCGCAACCGGGGTTTATCTCGGTTGTGCATCCTGAACATGCGCAAGTCGGGCAAGCCCGACTTGCGTCGGGGAGAGGCCGACGCGCGAAGCGTGGCGGGTGACGGGCTCTATCCACGAATTACGCTCGCGGAGGCAGCCCCTCACCCGACCCTCTCCCCGTAAGAACGGGAGAGGGAGCACAGGCATCGGAGAGAAAAATAATAATGACGCCGCTGATGATTGCCGTGCTGGCGCTGTCGATGGTGGGGACCGCCTTCCTGTCGGGCCTGTTCGGGATGGCCGGAGGGCTGGTGCTGATCGGCGTGCTGCTCGCGCTGATGCCGCTGCCGACGGCGATGGTATTGCACGCGATCACGCAGATCGCCTCCAATGGCTGGCGCGCCTTTCTGTGGCGCTCGCATATCAGCTGGCGGCCGGTCGCCGTCTATGTGAGCGGCTGCCTGCTGACGCTGGCCGTCTGGTCGATCGCCCGCTACGTGCCGGACAAGCCGGTTGCACTGCTCCTGCTCGGCGCGACGCCGCTCATGGCTCGCCTCACCCCACGCAATCTCAAGCCCAATCCCGACAGCCTCTTGCAGGGCCTGTTCTACGGCTCGACCTGCATGGGCCTGATGCTGATGACCGGCGTCTCCGGTCCGCTGATGCATGTCTTCTTCCTGGGCGGCAAATTCGATCGCCGCTCCGTCGTTGCGACGAAAGCGGCCTGCCAGGTCGCAAGCCACTTTATGAAGCTGATCTATTTCGGCGGCATCATCAGCCAGGCCGCGACGCTGGACGTGCGGCTGGCGGTCGTTGGCGTCGCGGCTTCGGTGCTCGGCACGACGCTGGCGCGGCGCCTGCTGGAAGCCATGAGCGATCATCAGTTCCGCACCTGGGCGAACCGGCTGATCACGACCGTTGCGGGCTACTATGTTCTGTATGGAGCCTGGCTTCTCCTGCTGCCGCGCCTGCAGATTCGATGATGGGTCTCGAACGAGGGAGACTTCGATGGCGGAAGCTGCCGATCCGCTGGTGCTCGACTTCGTCGAATGGATCGCGCGCGAGCCGCGCGCCTATTCCGAGGTGATCGGAACCTGGAAGACGTCGTGCCCGCGGCTGACGATCTGGGAAGATGCCGCCGATCGCGGCTATGTCACGCGCGAGACCATCGCGGGCTTCGGCATCGTCATCACGGTGACCGAGCGAGGCGAGAAGCTGCTGCGCGCCAACGGCCGGGCGTTCTAAGACGGTTTCCCATCGCGTTTCCAGCGATCACGTTTCTGCGCCCCGCTCGGGCGCGGCATTGACTTTGGCGTGAGCCGGCGCGAAATTCATGCAATCGCATCTTTCTTGAAAACGCGAGCAGGAACGCCGCCATGATCGATCTTCACTACTGGACCACGCCGAACGGCCACAAGATAACGATGTTCCTCGAAGAGACCGGGCTGAAATACAAGGTCTTCCCGGTCAACATCGGCAAGGGCGATCAGTTCAAACCGGAATTCCTGGCGATCGCGCCGAACAACCGCATCCCCGCCATGGTCGATCATGAGCCGAAGGGCGGCGGCCGGCCGATCTCGATTTTCGAATCGGGCGCAATGCTGCTCTACCTCGCCGAGAAGACCGGAAAATTCATCCCCACCGACATCTACGGCCGCTACGATGTGATCCAGTGGACGTTCTGGCAGATGGGCGGGCTCGGGCCGATGGCCGGGCAGAACCATCATTTCCGCAACTATGCGGTGGAGAAGATTCCCTACGCCATCGACCGCTATGTCAACGAGACCAACCGGCTCTATGGCGTGCTCAACAAGCGCCTGTCCGATCGCGAGTTCATCGCCGGGGAGTATTCGATCGCCGACATGGCCTCCTATCCCTGGACCGCGGGGTACAAGAATCAGGGCCAGGACATCGAACAGTTTCCGCATGTGAAGCGTTGGCAGGAAACGATCCGCGCGCGGCCCGCCACCGAGCGCGCCTATGCGCTGGCCAAAGAGGTCAATCCGAATTTCGGCCAGCCCGCGATCCGCACCGAGGAGGAGCGCAAGCTTTTGTTCGGTCAGACCGCGGCGGTGGTGAGGTAGCTTCAGACGCCGTCATTCCGGGGCGGTCCGAAAGGCCGAACCCGGAATCTCGAGATTCCGGGTTCGCCTCTGCGAGGCGCCCCGGAATGACGATGCATGAAACGCGGCATGGCCGCGAGAAATGCGGGTAGGACGCTTGCGGGGATATTGCATGACGTTAAAACTCTTCGAACTGGTCGGCACTGACGACACGCGCCCGTTCAGCCCGTACTGCTGGCGGACACGGATGGCGCTGGCGCACAAGGGACTCAGCGCCGATACGATTCCCTGGCGCTTCACCGAGAAGGGCGCGATCGCGCAGCACGGCTCGGAGAAGGTGCCGGTGCTGCTCCATGGCGAGAAGCCCGTGGTCGATTCATGGGTGATCGCGAACTACCTGGAAGAGACCTTTCCCGAGCGTCCCTCGCTGTTCGGCGGCGAGGGCGGCCGCGCTGTGATGCGGATGATGAACTGGTGGGGCGACATCGCCGTGGTCGGTGGCATCTTCCCGCTGGTCGTCGCCGACATCCCGGCGCAGCTTGCGCCTGTCGATGCGGCCTATTTCCGTTCATCGCGCGAAGCGCGCCTGGGCAGGCCGCTCGAGGAGGTGAGCGCGAGCCGCGACAAGGGCGTGATCGCCTTCCGCAAATCGCTCGATCCGCTGCGGCTGACGTTGAAGACGCAACCCTATCTCGGCGGCGCCGCACCGAACTATGCCGACTACATCGTGTTCGGCGGCTTTCAATGGGCGCGGACGGTGAGCCCGTTCAAGCTGATCGAGGTGGACGATCCTATTTATGCCTGGCGCGAGAAGCTGTTCGACGCCTTTGGCGGCATGGCGCGGCAAGCGCCGGGCTATGCTTCGTAGGCTCGGACTTCCTTTGCGCACTTAACAGCGGCGAACGGGATCGATTGGACAACGAAACATTAATCGAGATGCGTGGGGTCGCCTGATGCGGCGGCGGCCGCTGCCGCGCCGAGCTTGCGCAGGCAGTCGCGGCACAGGCAATCGGCGTCTTCCGCCGGCATCGGCAGGCGGACCGGCTCCTCGGCGCACCAGCATTCACCGCTCATGCTGCAGCTGAACGGAGTTCCGCAAGCTGAACAGCGAAGCCGCCGCGGGAGCGTTTCTTTCCTATTTGTCATCAAAGCTCGCACAGATTCGTCGTGCTTTTAATGTCGGGTTCATCTCGAAGCGCGCTACGATGCTCGGGCAAAAGTATAGCAAGGCGTCGCGCCGAGCAAAGCGCCAAGGCCAAGGCCGAGCGCCAAAGCCAAGTGCCTTAGGAAACCACGACATGTCCCGCGATCCGCAAGCCGCTCTCATCGCGCTCAACCGGTTCGGGTTCGGTGCGCGTGGCGGCGCCTCCGGTGATTTCGTCAACGCCGCCGCCGATCCGCGCGGTTTCGTCAAGGCCGAACTGACGCGTCCCAGCGGCGCGCTGTTGGAAGTCCCAAGCCTCTTATCGACGCCGGCGCTGGCGCAAGACGCCTTCGCCTATCGGCTCGAGGTCAAGCAAGCTCGCCAAGCCGCCGCTAAATCGGCGCAAGCCGCCGGGGCTGCGGCCGCGCCATCGCCCGCCGTCAAAGGCCAAAATCCCTCGCTCAATGCGAATACGATGGATATGGCCGAGTACGGCTCGCCGACGAAGCGACCTGCGAAGGACGCGAGCATGGCTGCGACGGAGGCGATGCAGCCCAACGCGGCAAAGCCGCAAGTCCAGGCGCCGGCGCGGCCGCTCAACGTCATCCAGAAGACCTACCGCGCCGAGGCGCTGGCGCGACTGCAGCGCGCCGTGCTTGCCGATTGCGGAGTAACCGAGCGGCTAGTGGCGTTCTGGTCCAACCATTTCTGTATTTCAGCGACCAAAGGTCCGCTCGACCGGATCTGGGCCGGCGCCTTCGAGCGCGAGGCGATCCGTCCGCATGTGCAGGGGCGCTTCCTCGACATGCTCAAAGCCGTCGAGCAGCACCCGGCGATGCTGTTCTTCCTCGACAATCAGCAATCGCTCGGACCCAACTCGCGGGCCGGACTGAACCGCAAGCGCGGCCTGAACGAAAATCTCGCGCGCGAGATCATGGAGCTGCACACGCTCGGCGTCGGCGGCGGCTACACCCAGGCGGACGTCACCTCGTTTGCGCGCATCATCACCGGCTGGACCTTTGTCGGGCCTAAGGGGTTCCTCGGCGCGCCCGGCAGTTTCGTGTTCAACGCCAATGCACACGAGCCGGGGCCGCAGCGCCTGCTCGGCAAGGTCTATCCCGCCGGCGGCATCGAGCAGGGCGAGGCGGCGCTCGCCGACATCGCGCGCCATCCCTCGACCGCAAAATTCATCGCTACCAAATTCGCCCGCCATTTTGTCGCCGACGATCCGCCGCCGGCTCTGGTGGCGCGTCTGCAGGACACCTTCACCAAGACCGACGGCGATCTGCACGCACTGACTTTGGCCTTGATCGACTCGGACGAGGCCTGGTCCACGCCGCTGACCAAGATGCGCAACCCTTATGATTTTCTGGTGGCGACGGGGCGCTTGCTCACGCATGTGCCGGAGGATCCCGCCCCCTATCTCAACGGGCTCAACCTGCTCGGGCAGCCCCTGTGGTCGCCGGCAGGGCCGAACGGATTTCCCGATACCAGCGCCGCCTGGGCCGCGCCCGAAGGCATGAAGTTGCGGCTCGACATCTCGGCGCAATTGGCGGCCCGGGTCGGCAACAACATCGATGCGCGCAATCTCATTGAGGTCGCCTTTGCGGATGCGGCCTCGCCGGAGACGCGGCGCGCCGTCGAACGTGCCGAATCGCGGCCGCAGGCATTAGCGCTGCTCTTGATGTCACCGGAATTCCAGAGGAGGTGATCGTGGAATGCTGTGAAAGCCGTCTGTTGACCTCGCGGCGTTCGCTGCTGCTCGGCGGCGCCGCCTTCGCGGCCTGGGCCTACCTGCCGAAATTCGCCCGTGCCGCGGACGGGCGCGATCCGCGCCTGATCGCGGTGATCCTGCGCGGCGCACTCGATGGGCTTGCGACCGTGGCGCCGGTCGGCGATCCCGATTATGCGGCGCTGCACGGCGCGATCGCCCTTCAGACCAGCGGGCCGCGTCCGGCGGTGATGCTGGACTCCTTTTTCGCGCTGCATCCGTCGATGCCGGAATTTGCGCGGATGTATCGCGAGAAGCACGGTGCCGTGATCCATGCGGTGGCGACGCCCTATCGCGAACGCTCGCATTTCGACGGCCAGGACGTGCTCGAGAGCGGATTCCCCGGCCCCGGCCGGGTGCAATCCGGTTGGCTCAACCGGGCGCTGCAGGGTCTGCCGCGAGGCGAACGCGTCACAGGCGCGCTGGCGGTCGGCCCGACGACGCCGCTGGTGCTGCGCGGTCCCGCGCCGACGGTCGGCTGGGAGCCGGTGGCGCTGCCACAGGCGGGTGACGACACCGCGACGCGACTGCTCGATCTGTACCGACACCGCGATCCGACACTGGCCACCGCGTTGACGCAGGGCTTGACGCTCGACAAGACCGCGCATGGCACTGACATGAAGCCGAAGCCGGGCGGCGGCCTGCCTGCGCGGATGCGCAACGTGGCGCGCGGCGCGGCCAAGCTGATGGCGGCCGACGACGGCCCGCGCATCGCCGCGCTCGCCTTCGATGGCTGGGATACGCATGCCAATGAGGGCGGCCCGGTCGGGCGGCTTGCCAATCTGCTCTCCGGCCTCGACGGCGCGTTCGCCGAATTCGAAAGCGGTCTCGGCGCTTCCTGGCGCGATACCGTCGTCGTGGTCGCGACCGAATTTGGCCGCACCGCGCACATCAACGGCACCGAGGGCACCGATCACGGCACCGGCACCATCGCGCTGCTCGCGGGCGGCGCGCTGAAAGGCGGCCGCGTGATCGCGGATTGGCCGACGCTGCGAGCGGCTAGCCTCTATCAGGGCCGCGATCTCGCGCCGACGACCGATCTGCGGGCGGTGATCAAGGGCGTACTATCCGACCATCTCGGCATCGGCGAGCGCGTGCTGGCGCAGGCGGTGTTTCCGGACAGCGCCATGGTGAAGCCGATGAGGGGGCTGATCGCGTAAGGTTCCGCCGCGCCGGTTATCCGGAATTCTGCTATTGGCTCAATTAAAGGTATCGCAGGTGAGGAGGCCGGCAAATGTTCATCGCCATGAATCGCTTTCGCGTCGCCAAGGGCTCGGAGGCCGCCTTCGAGCAGGTCTGGCTGTCGCGCGACACGCATCTCGATGCGGTGCCGGGTTTCATCGAGTTTCATTTGCTGAAAGGACCGGAGGCGGAGGATCATACGCTCTACGCCTCGCACACGATTTGGGCCAACCGTGCCGCGTTCGAGGCGTGGACCAAATCGGAAGCTTTCCGCGCCGCGCATCGCGACGCCGGCAACAACAAGCCGCTGTATCTCGGGCATCCGCAATTCGAGGGCTTTGAGGTGCGCCAGACCGTCGGACGCGGCAGGAAGTGACGACACAATGGCTTGACTGTTTTAAACCTCTCCCCGCCCGTTTGCGGGGAGAGGTCGGCGCCACGCGAAGCGCTGCTCCGGGTGAGGGGCAAGGCAGTGCGTGGCCCAGATCGCAAGTCCATCCGAATTGCAAGACGCTTGCGCGTCAATCAAACGGACGCGGAGACCGTTCTCTGGAATCGGCTTCGTAACCGGCAGATCGACGGGCACAAATTTGTGCGGCAACAACCGATCGTCGGCTACATTTGCGATTTCGCCTGCCGCGAGAAGTTACTCGTCATTGAGGTTGATGGCGGACAGCACAACGGTTCTGCCGAGGACATAGTCCGAGATCGGCGGCTCGCCGACGAAGGCTACAAGGTTCTTCGCTTCTGGAACGACGATGTGCTTGGCAACATCGACGGCGTTCTTAGCACAATTCAGAGCGAGCTTCGCGGATAGAGCCCCTCACCCCGACCCTCTCCCCGCGAAGAGCGGGGAGAGGGAGAAAAACTACAACGTCATCTCAAAACTACAACGTCATCTCGTCCACTTCCGCCGTCTCCTGCGCGCTCAGGCTCCAGGCGATCGCTTTTACGTTCTGCTCGACCTGCTCGACGCGGGTGGCGCCGGCGATGACGCTGGCGACTTGCGGGCGCGCGGCGAGCCAGGAGAAGGCGAGCTCCAGGAGCGTATGGCCGCGCGCTTGCGCGAACGCTTGCAGTTTCTCGACGATGTCCTCGTTGCGTGGCGTGACATAGCGGTCGCGCAGCGCAGGCGCCTTGCCGAACCGCGTGTCGGCGGGCGCCGCCGCGCCGCGCTGATATTTGCCTGTGAGCAGGCCGCTCGCCAGCGGGAAGAATGGCAATAGCCCGAGCTTATATTCCTGTGCGGCCGGCAAGAGTTCCTTCTCGATGCCGCGCACGAGGAGGCTGTATTCGTCCTGGCAGGAGATGAAGCGATTGACGTTCATCGCGCTTGCCGTGAATTCGGCTTCCGCCACGCGCCATGCCGGAAAGTTGGAATTGCCGATGTAGCGGACCTTGCCTTGCCGCACGAGATCGTCCAGCGCCCGCAAGGTTTCCTCGATCGGCGTGAGCGGATCATAGTCGTGCTGCTGATAGAGATCGATGTAGTCGGTCTTCAACCGTTTGAGGCTCGCTTCCACCGCCGACATGATATAGCGCCGCGAAGCGCCCTGCTTGGTGCCGTCGGCGGCCATCGGCTTGGAGAACTTGGTGGCGAGCACGATATCCTTGCGGCGATCGCCGAGCACGGTGCCGAGCACCGTCTCCGAGCCGCCCATGCCGGCATAGATATCCGCGGTATCGAACAGCGTGATGCCGAGGTCGAGCGCCTTGTGGATCACCTTGCGCGACGTTTCGAGATCGGTGCGCTGGCCGAAATTGTTGCAGCCGAGGCCGACCGCGGATACGCGCAGGCCGGAGCCGCCGAGATTGCGAATTTGCATGACTTATCCTGTGACTTAAGGGCCATCGCATTGTGGCGCGCGTCCTCGGCCGTCGCAAGACACGCTGGCGCGGCGTTCTTGCATTGACGCGCTGCACGAAGCGCTGGCGCTTGCGGATCGATCCACGCCGCAGCGAACTCGCTTGCAATTGGATCGGCGGGCACTTTCTGTCGTCCGGCGTTACACCCGATGCGCCCCTCTTGCGTTATCTCGCCAAGGGCAGCTCGCGAGTCCGGAGAGAGCCAGGCGATGTCGTTCCTTTCGCAGACCGGCGTGGCGGATTTGATCTCCACCTACGGTTACTGGGCGGTCGCGGGCGTCGTTGCGGCCGAAAGCATGGGCTTACCCGTGCCGGGGGAAGCGACGCTCATCGCCGCGGCCATCGTCGCGGGCACCACGCAGGCGCTCGACATCTGGCTTGTGGTCGCCGCCGCGACAGCCGGAGCTATCATCGGCGACAACATCGGCTTTTACCTCGGCCGGGAGATCGGCTTCCGGCTGATGGTTCGGTTCGCCAGCTACGTCCATCTCACCGAGGCGAGAATCAAGCTCGGCCAATACCTCTTTCTGCGATACGGGGGGTTTGTCGTGTTCTTCGGTCGCTTTGTTGCAGTGTTGCGCGTGCTTGCCGCTTTTTTGGCCGGCGTCAATTGCATGGACTGGACACGGTTTCTCTTGTTCAACGCGATGGGCGGATTCGTGTGGGCCGCAACTTATGGCTTCGGGGCCTGGTATTTGGGCAAAAAAATATCTCGCCTTGCGGGGCCGGCTGCGATCACCCTGGCCGTCGTGGCCGCAATCGTCATCATCGGGGGTTTCGTGTTTCTGCGCCGTCATGAGGCCCGACTGCAGCAGGAAGCCGAAGCCGCGCTGCCAGGACCCCTGCGCCGTGTTCGCCGCGCCCGATCCTGATCCCATTCGTGCTGACTACATTGTTTTGGGATGGCGCGGCGCTGAGCCTCGCGCTCAAGACTCGCGCTCAAGACTCGCGCTCAAAAACTTGCGCTCAAAAAGACGCGGCCCCGGTCAGACGCGGCGACTGACGGGGACCGCTGGCGCTTGATCTGTAACGGGGGGCCTGATCAGACGCCGCCGCAGCCTAGTCCTGCTTTGTTACGCGGCAGTGACAGCCCGATCTATCCACAGCCCGGAGGAGCCCAGGCGCGTCAGAACAGTTTGCGATAGACGATGAAACCGGACCGTTCGGCGACCCGGTCGTAGAGCTGTCGCGCGGTGAGGTTGGTCTCGTGCGTTTGCCAATAGACGCGGTGCGCCCCGGCACGTTGGGCCTGTTCATAGATGGCTTTGATCAGCGCGCGGCCGACACCCTTGCCGCGTGCGGCCTGTGCCGTGAACAAGTCCTGCAGGTAACAGACCGGCTCGATCGCGGTCGTGCTGCGGTGAAACAGATAATGCGCCAGTCCCAATAGCTCGCCGTCCGCTTCGGCAACCAGGGCATGGACCGGCTCATACGCATCGAAGAAGCGCGACCAGGTCATGTCAGTGATCTCGCGCGCAAGCGCTGTCGCGCCGGATCGGCCGTAAAAGGCGTTATAGCCGTCCCACAAGGGAAGCCATCGGTCGAAATCGCCTCGCTGTACAAAGCGGATGGAGATGTCGTCGGACATTTTTCTGCTCATGGAAGCTGCGCCAGCCTGTTCCTTCATTAAGGGCGAAAGCGTCGACGATCAATCTCGCGCATGCGGCAGGTTAGATGAAACCGAACTGGTTCGGCTCGTGCAGCTCTCCTCGCTGGGGAGAGGCGCACTGAATTCGCCGATCGCCTCAACACGCCGCTACCAAAACTGAACCTCTACTCCGCCGCGGGCAAATGCCGGGCGAACTCGCGGGCGCCGCGCCCGCGCAGCGAACGATAATATTCGGCATTGGCAGGGTTATCTGCATGGCGGATGAGATCGGTCACCGGCGTGTAGCTCAACATGCGTCCGCCGTCCGGCAGGGCCGTGCAGGAAAAGCGCAAGGCGGTGCCGTCCCTCAGTTTGATGATGATCGGGGTCGAGTCGCCTGCGCGCATCATCTCCATACGGCGCGCGATGTAGACGTTCAGCTGCTCTGCCGGCAGCTCGAACGCGCCGGTGTCGCGGCCGTGATACATCAGCGCGATGAACGGCGGCTTGGAATTGGCCTTGGCCTCGGGAAGCGCGAAATACTCACGGAAGGCGCGGTTGATGAATTCGGCGCGGGTATCGGCATCGAGCAGGACGATGCCGATGTCGACGTCGTCAAGCGCGGCGGCAAGCCGCTGCGCGATGAGGTGCTCCGTGCGCTCATGGGAAAAGGCGTCCACCAGTTGCTGCCGCAACAGGCCGGTGATGGCGGCGGTTGTACCGACCGTGGCGCTCAAGATCGCAAGCTGCACGAGGTCGGCGCCGTTGAAGCCTGCATGTCGGGCGACGAAGAACAGCACCGTGCCCGTGATCGCGATTGCGGCGCTCAGGAGCGCGGAGCGAAGACCTGTGAGCGAGCCCGCGGCAGCCACGATGCAGACGAGAAGCGGAGCAGGGCTGGGGATGCCGATCAGATAGCGATCGACCATGATCGCGGCCAGCGTTGTAGCTGCCGCCAGGATCGGACCGGAAATTGCGCGCCAGTGGAACTGCATGCCGGTTTTCGCTCGTCCGCAGAGCATAAGCGGCGAGTTTGACCGGTCCTTTGGCCGACCAAAGATCTTCTTCTGCCGTGGCTAAGGCCAGGTTGCGCACAACGCGCGAGTTGTTCCGACTGTCGCATAAAATGATAGACGTCGCCGGGACATCACCAACGCTACTGCGGTCCTCGGATTACCTAGATCATGATTCGATTAGAGGGAATCGGATCATGATCTCATCTCTTTGTTTGAGCATGATCTCCGCGCAAACGCTCTGCGTTTGTCGCGAGGGAAAACCGGTTTCCACTTTGCGCTTCGCGGCCCTTCGGGTCCGGATCATGCTCTAACCGATGAGCGGCAGTGCCATGCCGACGTTGGTGGACAGCACCGTCATGCCCACGACGACGCACAGCGAGAGCACACCGAGCGCGAGCGAGGCTGCGACGGCGTCAATCAAGCGGGATGAAGCAACAGGCGTGCTGCGGCCGTTGAAGCCGGAGGCGCGGGGCGACCGTGTCATGGTCTCAAATATCCTGGGCTCAAAATTCTCATACGCGAGCGAATCAGTTCGCGCGATTTGCGAAAACTTGCAGGGCTCGCGGGCGAGATTGCGGCGGCGGATCCTTGGAAGGCGGCTAAGCCGCGGCAACCATTAACGTTTTAGCCGCGGCTGTTAATCGTTCGTTAACCTTTAGAGGCCCGCGGCGATACTCGCGGGGTCATCGATCTCGACCGGCTGCCAGTCCATGGAAACGAAACCGGGGGTTTGCTCGACACGCTTCAGCCAGCGGCGAATCGAGGGGAACGGCGACAGGTCGAAGTCGCAGCGGTCCGCGACGTGGGTGTAGCCGTAGAGCGCGATGTCGGCGACGGTGAGTTGGTTGGCCGCGAAGAACTCGTGACCCTTGAGGTGATTTTCCATCACCTGGAGCGCGCCATAGCCGCGCTCCATCCAATCCTCCAGCGCATGGGTCTGCAGGTCGCGGCCGCCCTTCACCAGCGAGAGCCAGAAATAGGCGGCGCCGATGTTCGGCTCAAGCGCATGCTGTTCGAAGAACATCCACTGTAGCGCCTCGGCGCGCTCGATCCGCGATTCCGGCGCGAGCGGCGTCCCGCCGCAGACATACCAGAGAATGGCGTTCGACTCGGCGAGATAGCGCCCTTCAGCGACCTCAAGCAGCGGCACCTGGCCTGACGGATTTTTGGCAAGAAACTCGGGCGTGCGGCTCTCGCCGCGCAGGATGTCGACTTCGATTGCCTGGTAGGGCGCGTTCAGGATCGCGAGCGCAAGGCGGACCTTGTAGCTGTTGCCCGAACGCTGCATCGAATAGAGCTTGTACATTCTGCCGTTCGACCGATGTGACGTGTGACGCAAGGGCGGGGAGCGACGCGAGCTTCGTCTTGTCTCGCAACGCGGCTAAACAATGATGCCGTTGTGCATGCGCCGCAAGGGCCAATCCTTGGAAAAAGTTGAAAACCTCTGCCGCACTGCAACCGCAAGCAAGGAATTTCTAACACGCTTAAACAAATCCGATCACAGTTGCGCTATGCGAAGCTCGGGTGCCTCGTGGAGAGGGCATTCGCGCAAGCTGCGATGCATGATCAGGCCGAATAGCGTCAGCGTCGCGATCAGGCCGAGCGGAACGCCGGCAAGGCCCGCAATGGTGCGCGTGAAGAGTGGTGCGATCCAGACGAAGGCTGTCACGCTGAGTTCATATTCGCGTAAGCCTTCGTTCAGGATCACGGAGGCCAAGAAGGCGAGTGCCGGTGCGAGCAGCATCAGGTCGTAGTCGAGCAGATGGGGCGACGCGAGCGTGGTGGCTGCGGCGAGCAGCGCCGATTTGAGCTCATGTTTGTCGGACGTATGCCAGACCCATGCGGTGCAGCAGATGGCGAGGCCTGAGACAACACCTTGCGCGGCATAAGCGAGCGAAATGCCGCCGCCCCATAGTCTGACCGCGGCGAACATGCTCTGCAACTTCTCGAACCCGACGCTGCCCTGTTCCAGCAGAATTTTCCGCGACAGTTCTGTTGACGCAATGAATGCCGCCCAGGCATCGGCACCGAAGACGAGATAGGACGCAGCCGCAAGTGCAATCGCCGTCGCTCCGGCCGCGGTGATCGCCCGCCATTGTCCCGCCGCAAGCAATGCGACCGGAAACACGAGCGCAAATTGGGGCTTGTAGCAGAGCAGGCCCATCAAGATGCCAGCAAGGATGGGGCGCCGCGGCAGGTTGACCAGCGCCGCGCCCAACAATGCCGCGGTGAGGAAGCCGTTCTGGCCGTGGCCGAGATTGATGAATACTGCGGGGAATGCCGTGGCGACGAGCAGCCAATTGTCGGCGACGATGCGTTGCCGCCTGCGTGCAGTACGCAGGATGACCGCGATCACCAAGAGGTAAATCGCGAGCGTTGCGCCCTGCCAGGCGATAAGCGCCAGCGGGTAAGGCATGACGGCCAAGGGGGCGGCGACAAAGAAGAACACCGGCGGGTACGGCCAGCTGTAAAAGGGCGTGTCCGCGCCGAACATCCGTTGTTCACGCGCGTGTTGCGCCGCCTGCGCGTAGGCGTCCGCAACACGGTTTTCGCGTGCGAGCGTGCCCGCCGCATAGAAGCTGGAAAAATCGGTGCCGATCGGCTTGCCGTTGCGATCGACCAGGCCGTGGCTTGCCGCGATCCAGCCGGCGATGGCAAGTCCGCAAACGGCGAGCAGGATCAGGCTATAGGCCCGACCGCGTGCCGGCGTCAGCCACGCGCCCGAGCGCAAGGTGTGGCGGAAGCCTTGCCAGATATGAGTCATTTCGCGGCGGAACTTTAGGAATGTTGCGCAAGGCTAGCCGGCCCGCTTTAACGCCGCCTAAACTTTCGCTGTTTCCGAGAAAGCTTCTTGCGGCGCAGCGGAACGGGGCTTAGGGTGAGGTCGATCCCCATCATCTCGAGTCGTGGACGGTGCAACGTTTCACGACGCCTGCGAGGAGGCCATGATGCCCTTTTTGTCCGCTGCGCTCGATCGTGTGAAGCCGTCCGCAACGATTGCGGTCACGGACAAAGCACGCGCGCTCAAAGCGGCGGGGCGCAACGTCATTGGGCTCGGCGCCGGCGAGCCGGATTTCGATACGCCCGCCAACGTCAAGCTGGCGGCGATCAAGGCAATCGAAGCCGGCAAGACCAAGTACACCGATGTTAGCGGCATTCCCGAGCTGAAGGAGGCGATCATCGCCAAGTTCCAGCGCGAGAACGGCCTGGCCTACAAGCCGAACCAGGTAATCGTTTCCACCGGCGGCAAGCAGGTGCTCTACAACGCGTTGGTGGCGACCCTCAATCCCGGCGACGAGGTGATCATCCCTGCGCCTTATTGGGTGAGCTATCCGGAAATGGTGGCACTGGCCGGCGGCGAGTCGGTGCCGGTGGTCTGCACCGCGGAGAGCGGCTTCAAGCTCAAGCCGGAGGATCTGGAAAAGGCGATCACGCCGAAGACCAAGTGGATCATCCTCAACTCGCCCTCGAATCCGACCGGCGCGGCCTATACGCGCGCCGAGTTGAAGGCGCTCACCGACGTGCTGGTGAAGCATCCGCAGGTCTACGTGATGACCGACGACATGTACGAGCATCTCGTCTATGATGACTTCCAGTTCACCACGCCGGCGCAGATCGAGCCGAAACTCTTTGATCGCACGCTCACGGTGAATGGCGTGTCGAAGGCCTATTGCATGACCGGCTGGCGCATTGGCTATGCCGGGGGACCCGCGCCGTTGATCAAGGCGATGGCGACCATCCAGTCCCAGTCGACCTCGAACCCGTGCTCGATCGCGCAATGGGCTTCGGTGGAAGCCCTGAACGGTCCGCAGGACTTCATCCCCGTCAACAACAAGGCATTCAAGGAACGGCGCGACCTCGTGGTCTCGATGCTCAACCAGGCCAAGGGCATCGATTGCCCGCGTCCCGAGGGTGCGTTCTACGTCTATCCGTCGTGCAGCGGCACGATCGGCAAGACCACGCCCTCCGGCAAGGTGATCGGCAATGACGAGGACTTCGTCACCGAGCTGCTCGAGAGCGAGGGGGTCGCCGTCGTGCACGGCTCGGCCTTCGGCCTCGGGCCGGCGTTCCGTATCTCCTACGCGACCAAGACTTCCGACCTCGAAGATGCCTGCAAGCGCATCCAGCGCTTCTGCGGCAATCTGCGCTGAGGCATCTTTACGAAAACGCAAAGCGCGAGGTCGTCGCGCTTTGCGACAAATCTGCACGATGACTGAACGAAGAGGCCCGCGTAAAAGCGGGCCTCTTTTGCTTTGTCGCGTTTTCTTTGGCGCGGGAGCGGATGTTGTGGCATAGAGAGGTGCGTACCTCGCTCGCGCCCTTTCTGATCTCTGCTCTCATCACATTCTTCAGCCAGGGGTTTTCTTCATGCGCCGCTTTCATGCTCTTGCCGCGCTCGCCGCGGTCACGCTCACTGTGTCCGCAGGTAGCGCCGCTGCGCAGGAGCCGATCCACCGCGTGCGGGTTGGCGTGCTCGAATGCCGCGGCGGCGCGAGCGTCGGCTTCATCGTCGGCTCGGTGATGAACCTCGGCTGCGTGCTGCACGCCGACGGCCTGCCGGAAGACCGTTACATCGCGACCATCCGCAAAGTGGGCCTGGATCTCGGCATCACCAAAGAGACGGCTCTTGCGTGGGGTGTGTATGCGCCGGTCGCGCGGATCGGCCAGGGCGACCTTTCCGGCAACTATGCCGGCGCGCAGGGCAGCGCCACGCTCGGTGTCGGCGTCGGTGGCAATGTGCTGGTCGGCGGTTCCGACAATTCCATCGCGCTACAGCCTCTGAGCTTGCAGGGCCAGGTCGGCGTCAACGTCGCCGCCGGATTGGAGAGCCTGGAACTGCGGCCAGGACGGTAAGCCTCGCACCGTCATTCGGGGGCGCGCATGAAACGCGCGAACTCTGGTTTGCAATTGCACATCTGAGAATTTCGAGATTTCGGGTTCGATGTTGACGCATCTCCCCGAAATCGTGAGAGAGCGAACGCGGTTTCTCGCTCATCGTTCCCGAGAGCATCACGCGTCTCCGCAGCGCAACGAACTTTTTTCCTGCTTGCCAAACCGAATGCGCAGGCACAGCATCGTTGCGCCGACCCAATCACGGGCCGAGCTCCATATGCAGGAGGCGGCGAATGGGACAAGACGTCAGAAGTCCCCGCGGTCCCCGGTGCATCGCACTGGTGGGCCCTTTCCAAAGCGGTAAAACTACACTCTTAGAAGCGATCCTGGCCCGCACGGGCGCGATCCCACGCGCCGGCAGTGTCGATGCCGGAACATCCGTGGGCGATGCCAGTTCCGAAGCGCGTCATCACAAGATGAGCGTCGCCCTGACGGCCGCGACCACAAGCTTCATGGGTGATACCTACACCTTCCTCGATTGTCCGGGATCGGTGGAATTTTCGCACGATATGCGCGCCGCGCTGCCGGCGGTCGATGCCGCGGTGGTGGTGTGTGAGGCCGACGAGAAGAAGTTGCCGCAACTGCAGATCATCCTGCGCGAGCTCGAAGACCTGAATATTCCGCGCTTCCTGTTTCTCAACAAGATCGATCGCGCCAACGAGCGCGTCCGCGAGACGTTGTCCATGCTGCAGCCGGCGTCGCGCGTTCCCCTGGTGCTGCGTCAAATTCCGATCTGGAACGGCGAACTGATCGAGGGCTTCGTCGATCTCGCGCTGGAACGCGCCTTCGTCTATCGCGAGCACAAGGCCTCCGAAATCGTCGAGCTCGCAGGCGGCGATCTCGATCGCGAGAAGGAAGCGCGTTTCTCGATGCTGGAAAAGCTCGCCGACCATGACGACGCGCTGATGGAGCAATTGCTCGAGGACATCCAGCCGCCCCGCGATGCCGTGTTCGACGATCTCGCCCGCGAACTGCGCGAAGGTCAGATCTGCCCCGTGTTGCTCGGCTCCGCCTTGCGCGAAAACGGCGTGCTGCGCCTGATGAAGGCGCTGCGTCATGAATCGCCCGGCGTCGCCGAGACCGCGGCGAGACTGGGTGTTCCTTCGACCAAGGATGCGCTCGGCTACGTCTTCAAGACCATGCATCTGCAGCACGGCGGCAAACTGTCGTTGACGCGCTTGTTCGCCGGCCATCTCGACGACGGCGCAACGTTGCAGTCCTCCTCCGGCCAAAGTGGACGGGTCTCCGGCATTTTCGCGCCCGGCGCAGCGCAGGAAGGCAAGCGCACCTCGGCCGAGGCGGGCGATACGGTCGCGCTCGGCAAGTTCGATGCCGTCAAGACCGGCGACACCATCTCGAGCGGCAAGACGCCGCCGGCCGCCCTGGTCCAGGTCGGGCCCTTGCCGCCGGTGCTGTCCATGTCGATTGCCGCGACCGATCGCAAGGACGACGTCAAGCTCGGCCAGGCGCTATTGCGCCTCAATGAGGAAGATCCCTCGCTCACCATGGTGCAGAACGCGCAAACCCATGACACCGTGTTGTGGGGACAGGGCGAGATGCACTTGCGTGTTGCTCAGGAGCGGTTGCGCGAGCGCTACGGCGTCAGCGTCAAATCGCATCCGCCTGTGATCGGCTATCAGGAAACCATCCGCAAGCCCATTACCCAGCGCGGCCGCCATAAGAAGCAATCCGGTGGCCATGGCCAGTTCGGCGACGTGATGCTGGACATCAAGCCGCTGCCGCGCGGCGAAGGCTTTCGCTTCGAAGAGACCGTGGTCGGCGGCGCGGTGCCGCGCAACTATATCCCCGCGGTGGAAGAAGGCGTCGTCGATGGTCTGACACGCGGCCCGCTCGGCTTTCCCGTCACCGATGTCGCGGTGACGCTGACGGACGGCTCCTATCACAGCGTCGATTCCTCCGACCTTGCCTTCCGTACCGCGGCGCGGGTCGGCATCAGCGAGGGCCTGCCGCAGTGCCAGCCGGTGCTGCTCGAGCCGATCCATACAGTGGAGATCGTCTGCCCGACGGAAGCGACCGCCAAGATCAACGCCATCCTGTCGGCGCGGCGCGGCCAGATTCTCGGCTTCGACACCCGCGACGGCTGGTCGGGCTGGGACTGCGTGCGCGCACTGATGCCGGAAGCGGAGATCGGTGAACTGATCGTCGAGCTGCGTTCCGCGACCGCCGGCGCCGGCAGCTTCACCCGCCAGTTCGACCACATGGCCGAGGTGACGGGGCGCGCCGCCGACCAGATCATCGCCGCGCATCGCGACGCGGCGTGATTTCCTTCGTTTCGGGCCGCGCGCCAGGCGCGGGCCGGGACGATGCGCTTTCATATGCTCAATTCTTTTCGCAATATTGCACTCGCCTGTGCGCTGAGCATGCTGGCCGGCTACGTCGACGGCATCGGCTATCTTCATCTCGGCGGGCTCTTCGTCTCCTTCATGAGCGGCAATTCGACGCGGATGGCCGTCAGTCTGGCTGGGGGTGATTGGCCCGTTGTCGGGCAGGCGTTCATGGTGATCGTGTTGTTCGTGATCGGGGCGGCCTGCGGCAGCCTCATCGTGCTCGGCCGCCGCAGCTATCGGCAGCCCTGGGTCCTATTGGCCGAAGCCATGCTGCTCGTAATCGCCGGGCTTTGTCATGCGTTCGGCTTGGCCATCTATGCGATCGCAGCGATCGTGCTGGCCATGGGACTCGAGAACGCGGCGTTCCAGGTCGACGGCGGCGGCGGGCTCGGCGTCACCTATGTCACCGGCGCGCTGGTGAAGGTCGGCCAGCTCATTGGGTCCGCGCTCGCAGGCGGGGCGCGTTTTGCGTGGGCGCCGAACCTGTTGCTATGGGCGGCGTTGGTGCTGGGCGCGGTTCTCGGCGCGCTGGCCTACCACTGGATCAACCTGGCCTCGATCTGGTTTGCCGCAGGCTTCGCATTTGCGCTCTGTGCAGTGGCGGCGCTGACCGAGCCGCAGTGAGCGTTGACTTAATGTTGCACTTGCCTGATGGAACAAGGATGCAAAACGAGACGAGACCCCCCGCCGCATGCCTGATCGGGTGGCCGGCCGCGCATTCGCGCTCGCCGCTGATCCATCATTACTGGCTGCGTCAGCTCGGGATCGCCGGCGGCTACTCGATCGAGGCGGTGCCGCCCGAAGGCTTTGCCGATTTCTTGCAGCACTTGGGCGATCATGGTTTCGTCGGCGCCAATGTCACCATTCCGCACAAGGAGCGCGCCCTGGCGCTGTCGAGCCCCGACGCGCGCGCCCGCGCTGTCGGCGCCGCCAACACGCTCTGGTATGAAGGAAGCGAGCTCCGCTCGACCAACACCGACGTCGAAGGTTTCATCAATAACCTCGATGCATCCGCGCCGGGCTGGGACAGAGTAGAGGATGTGCTGGTGCTCGGCGCGGGCGGCTCCTCGCGCGCGGTGGTGTTCGGGCTGATCGAGCGCGGCATTGCCCGCGTCCATCTTGCCAACCGCACCTTCGAGCGCGCGCAGGCGCTCGCGGATGAGCTCGGCGCAAAAGTGCGTGCGTTGCACTGGCAGGAGATCGCGGACGTGCTGCCGCGCGCCGGGCTCCTCGTCAACACTACCTCGCTTGGAATGCACCGGCAGCCCGCGCTCAACGTCGACATCGGCCGCCTGCCACCGCATGCCGTGGTCAGCGATCTCGTCTACGTGCCGCTCGAAACCGCGCTGCTCGCGGCGGCACGTGCGCGGGGCTTGAGGACCGCCGACGGGCTTGGGATGCTACTGCACCAGGCCGTCCGTGGCTTCGAATTGTGGTTCCGCAGGCGGCCCCAGGTCACCGCCGAATTGCGCGCGCTGGTGGAAGCCGACCTCACGGCGGCATGAAGACTCACAGCCCTATTCTCACATCATCGCTCGCGCGTTTGTGAGGTGGAATATCATCGGAGCTTCGGGGTCTGTCGCTAGATCAAGCGCTCGCCCCGGAGAATTTTCATGCCCGTTCGAAAATCCGCCTTTGTTCGTCCGCTGCTCGCGATCACCATGGTCGCCGCGTCCACGCTCTACGCCATCGCCCAGAAGGCGCCGACACCCTCGCGCGTCCGGGGTACGATCGAGCGTGTCGATGGTGATTTGCTCGCGGTGAAATCGCGCAGCGGCGAGGATTTCAAGCTGCACATGACCGGCGACACCAAGATTGCCGGCATCACCAAAATTTCACTCGCCGACGTCAAGGTCGGTTCCTTCATCGGCACCACCACCGTGCCCGGACCCGACGGCAGCCAGAAGGCCATCGAGGTACATGTCTTCCCGGAAAGCATGCGCGGCACCGGCGAAGGTTCACGGCCCTGGGATCTGCGCCCGAAGTCGACCATGACCAACGCGACCGTCAGCGAGAGCGTCGTCGGCAACGACGGCCACACGCTGCTGGTGAAATACAAGGGCGGCGAGAAGAAGGTCGTCGTGCCGGATCAGACGCCCGTGGTGACGTATGTTCCCGGCGACAGGAACGATGTCAAACCCGGCGCGAAGCTGATTGCCTTCGTGAAGCAACTGCCTGACGGCTCCTTCGATGCCAACCGCATCGCCGTCGGCCGCGATGGTCTGACGCCGCCGATGTGACGCGAAGCGTCATTCCGGCCGATGCGAAAGCATCGACCCAGGAATCACGTAGCTGAGGCGGCTGCGCCGTCTAAGCTACTCCGCCAGCACCTGCTTGCCGATCTCGCCGATGGTGTTGACGCCGCACAGGCCCATGGTGGTGGCAAGCTCGTTGCGGATGATCTCGATCGCCTTGGCAACGCCGGCCTCGCCGCCGGCCCCGAGGCCATAGGCATAGGCGCGGCCGATCATGCAGGCCTTGGCGCCGAGCGCGAGCGCGCGCATCACGTCCTGGCCCGAGCGCACGCCGCCGTCGAACAGGACCTCCATTTTCGAGCCGACGGCATCGGCGATCTTCGGCAGCAGCGCGATCGACGACAGCGCGCCGTCAAGCTGCCGGCCGCCATGGTTGGAGACGACGAGCGCCTGCGCGCCGGTCTTGGCGGCAAGCTCGGCATCCTCGACGTCCAGAATGCCTTTGATGATCAGCTTGCCGGGCCAGATCGAGCGGATCCAGTCGACATCCTTCCAGTTCAGCGTGGTGTCGAACTGCGACGCCGTCCATTGTGAGAGCCGGTCGAGATTTTCGGCATTTTTGACGTGGCCCGCAATATTGCCGAACGTGCGGCGCTTGCCTTGCAGCACGCCCGCAACCCAGGCCGGCTTGGTGGCGAAATCGATCAGCTTCGACAGCGACCATTCCGGCGGCACCGTCATGCCGTTCTTGATGTCGGCGTGGCGCTGCCCGATCACCTGCAGGTCGACCGTCAACACCAGCGCGCTGCATTTGGCCGCGATCGCGCGCTCGATCAGCGCTTTGATGAAGCCGCGGTCCTTCATCACATAGAGCTGAAACCAGAACGGCTTTTGCACAGCGCCGGCGATGTCCTCGATCGAGCAGATCGACATCGTGCTCTGGGTGAACGGAATGCCGGCCGCCTGAGCCGCGCGGCAGGCATGAATCTCGCCGTCGCCGTGCTGCATGCCGAGCAGCCCGACCGGCGCCAGGATCAAGGGCAGGGAAGAGGGCTCGCCGAGAATGGTCGTTGAGAGATCGCGCTTGGAGACGTCGACCAGGATGCGCTGGCGGAATTTGATCTTCTGCAGGTCTTCGCGGTTGGCGCGCAGCGTCTCCTCGGCATAGGAGCCACGGTCGGCATAGTCAAAAAATGCCTTCGGCACGCGCCGCTTGTGCAACAGGCGCAGATCCTCAATGCAGGTGATGTGCTTCATGGACATTTCCAGCCCCTTAAGTAGCGAAGTAGCGTCTTGTATTTCGCGAATGCGTCGTCATCTACCATGATTGAGGCCGTCGCCAAATCTGCGACGCGAATCGGCGCTTGAAGGAGGGCTCTATGACCCGATCAGGTTCCAAGCCAAAGCCGGCCGAAGATCGTGAGAAGCGCCGGCTCGATGAAGCTCTCGAAGAGGGGCTGGAGGAGACCTTTCCGGCCTCCGACCCGGTCAACGTGGCGCAGCCGCCGCCCTCCAAGGCCGACAAAGATGTGCGCCGCAAGGATTAGTGCTCCCGCATAGCGGTAAATTCTAGCGTTAACAAGACCTTACCGGCGCATCGCGGCTGAAAGGGGGGAATCGTTCATCATATTTTTTGAAGCCATTTTAGCGACAAAGGGATTATAAGACCGCGAGTAAGTAGGACTGGGGCCCTGCTCGCAACGCATGAATTTTGGGGGCGTTCTGGGGGATATATGAGCCGTAGTTATTTTGGTACCGATGGCATTCGGGGACGCGCAAATGGTCTGATCACGCCGGAGCTCGCGCTCAAGGTCGGCCAGGCCGCGGGCCTCGTGTTTCAGCGGGGGGACCATCGACATCGCGTCGTCATCGGAAAGGACACCCGCCTCTCCGGTTACATGATCGAATACGCCATGGTGGCGGGCTTCACCTCGGTCGGCATGGACGTGCTCCTGGTTGGCCCGATGCCGACGCCCGCAGTGGCGATGCTTACGAAGTCGATGCGTGCCGATCTCGGCGTGATGATTTCGGCCTCCCACAACCTGTTCGAGGACAACGGCATCAAGCTGTTCGGGCCGCAGGGCTTCAAGCTTTCCGATGATGTCGAGCGGCAGATCGAGCAACTGCTCGACGAATCGCTCGACAAGCGCCTCGCCCAGAGCGCAAGCCTGGGACGCGCCCGCCGCATCGACGGCGTGCACGACCGTTACATCGAATTCGCCAAACGCACGTTGCCGCGCGATCTTTCGCTGGAGGGTTTGCGCGTCGTGGTCGATTGCGCCAATGGCGCCGCCTACAAGGTGGTGCCGGAAGCGCTGTGGGAGCTGGGCGCCGACGTCGTTTCCATCGGCGTCGAGCCCGACGGCTTCAACATCAACAAGGAATGCGGCTCGACTGCGCCGGAAGCGCTGTGCCGGAAAGTGCGCGAGATGCGCGGCGATATCGGCATTGCGCTCGACGGCGACGCCGACCGGGTGATTCTGGTCGATGAACGCGGCCATATCGTCGACGGCGACCAGCTGCTCGCCGTGATCGCGCAAAGCTGGAAGGAAGACGGCCGCCTGTCGCGGCCCGGCATCGTCGCCACCGTGATGTCCAATCTCGGGCTCGAGCGCTTCCTCAAGGGACAAGGCCTCGAACTCGTGCGCACGCCGGTCGGCGATCGCTACGTGCTCGAGCGGATGCTCGCCGATGGTTATAACCTCGGCGGCGAGCAGTCCGGCCACATCATCCTGTCGGATTATGCCACTACCGGCGACGGCTTCGTCGCCGCGCTGCAGGTGCTCGCGATGGTGCAGCGGCTTCGCCGCCCGGTTTCCGAAGTCTGCCACCGTTTCGATCCGCTGCCGCAGATCCTGAAGAACGTGCGCTACCGCAGCGGCAAGCCGCTCGACGATGCCGACGTCAAGCTGGCGATCGTCGACGGCGAGAAGCGGCTCAACGGCCACGGCAGGCTTCTGGTCCGCTCCTCCGGCACCGAGCCCGTGATCCGCGTGATGGGCGAGGGCGACGATCGCATCCTGGTCGAGGAAGTCGTGGACAACATCGTCTCGGCGCTGGGCGAGGCCGCGGCGTAAGGCGAGTCGATTTACACACGAGCTCGATCCACCTCGCCCCGCCTGCCCCGTCGGAATCAGCGGCCACCAGTTGCATCGCAGCTATCGGCTATTGCTAGTGGTGCGCATCAGTTTTGCGCGCTAGGAACGGCGCATTGATATTGTGAGCGCCGCGCCTGTCGGGATTATTGCATTGAACAAGGCCGTTGTTGTCTCCGAGGAAGTGCCGACCGAAAAGGTCGCGCTGGCCGACGCGAAGCTCTCGTTCGCTGCGAAGGCCGCCGGTCCTGCTTACGTCGTGCTGGCAGGGATCAGCTTCTCGCACTTCCTCAACGACACCATGCAGTCGCTGATTGCGTCGGTCTATCCGATCCTGAAAGACAACTACGCGCTGGACTTCGCGCAGGTCGGCCTGATCACGCTGGCGTTCCAGTTCACCGCTTCGCTGCTGCAGCCGCTGGTCGGGCATTTCACCGACAAGAAGGCGCAGCCTTTCTCGCTTTCGATCGGCATGGGCTCGACCTTCTTCGGCCTGCTTTTGCTCAGCATCGCACATCATTATGCGGTGATCCTGATTGCGGCGGCGATGATCGGGCTGGGCTCGGCCGTGTTCCATCCCGAGTCCTCGCGCATCGCGCGACTGGCCTCCGGCGGCCGATACGGCTTTGCGCAATCGGTGTTCCAGCTCGGCGGCAGCTTCGGCACCTCGATGGGACCGGTGCTGGCGGCCTTGATCGTGGTGCCGTTCGGGCAGGGCAGCATCGCGTGGTTTTCCTCCATCGCCTTCATCGCGATCTTGCTCCTGTGGCGGATCGGCCTCTGGTACAAGCCGCAGATCACGGCGAGAAAGACCGCACCGATCGCGCCGGAAACGCATGGACAGAGCCGCGGTCGCGTGAAGCTTGCGCTCGCGGTGCTGGTGATGCTGCTGTTTTCCAAGCAGCTCTATGTGGCGAGTCTGTCGAGCTACTACATCTTCTATCTGATGGATCGCTTCGGCATCTCGACGCAGGCCGCGCAGATTTATCTGTTCATCTTCCTGGCCGCGAATGCGGTCGGCGCCTTCTTCGGCGGGCCGCTCGGCGATCGCTTCGGCCGCAAGATCGTGATCTGGATCTCCATCGTCGGCGCGCTGCCGTTTACCCTGGCGCTGCCGCATGTGGGGCTCGCCGGCAGCGCCGTGCTGTCTGTGATCATCGGCCTCATCATCTCCTCGACCACGTCCTCGATCATCGTGTTCGCGCAGGAGCTGGTGCCGCACCGCTTCGGCATGATCTCGGGCGTGTTCTTCGGCGTCGCCTTCGGCATCGGCGGCTTGGGTGCCGCTGTGCTCGGCAAGGTCGCCGACCACACCTCTATCGAGTTCGTCTATCAGATCTGCGCTTTCCTGCCGGCGATCGGCCTGCTCGCGGTGTTCCTGCCGAAAATGCCGCAGCATCTGCGCTGAAGCGGCGAATGGCGAGCGGCGAATAGGGTTTCGACCCTCCTTACCGTTTGCGGCTTCGCCGTTCGCGCTTCGCGTTCATAGATAATTAGTGATTACGGCAGCGCCGCCATGCATGCGCACGCAACTTGACCAAAAGCCGTCAGGGATCATCAACCTTAAAAATTAGGGTTAAGCGCCGCTTAAGCTTTTGATGGCATCGTCCAGGCGTGGGTTTTCGACGTGAGGCCTTCGTGTCTGCCTCACCGGCCAAGAGGACGAAGCCAATGCGTAGCGTGAAATTCCTGATAGCCGCCGGAGCGGCCTGTCTGTTGTCGACAGCGGCGTTTGCCGCCGACATGCCGATCGCGGCACCACCGATGTATCCGCCGCCGCCGCCCGTTGATTTCGGCGGCTGGTATCTGCGCGGCGATATCGGCTTCAGCAATCAGAGCGTAAAGGACGTCAAGCTGTCCAACCCGGCGAGCTACCAGGGGCTCAGCAGCTTCAATCAGACGACGGACTTTGATGCCGCCGGCACGTATCAGATCGGCGTCGGCTATCAATTCAACAACTGGTTTCGCGCTGATATCACCGGCCAATACCGCGGCAGATCCAATTTCCAGGGGACCGATCTGATCACTTTCCCCTGGGGCGGCAGCACCGCAAGCGGCAGCGACAATTATAGTGCCAGCAAATCTGAATTGCTGATTCTGGCCAACGCCTACGCGGATCTTGGAACGTGGTGGTGCGTGACACCGTTCATCGGTGCCGGTGTCGGCGCCGCGCGCGTCTCGATTTCAAACTTTACCGACAGCGGGCTCAACAATGCGAATTACACCGCCCTCGGTGTCCCGGTCGTCAGTGGTCCGCCGGTGGCCAGTTTTGCGAGCGCTCCGTCGGGCTCGAAGTGGAATTTCGCATGGGCGCTTCACGCAGGTCTTGGCTACCAGGTTACGCCGAACCTGACGCTTGAACTCGCCTACAGCTACGTCAATCTCGGCGATGGCGTCACCGGCGTCGTCTCGACGTTCGACGGTTCGGCCGGCGGACATGTGTTCAATTTCAGGAACATCACTTCGAACGACGTGACGCTCGGCGTGCGCTGGAATCTCGACACCCCGCCGCCGCCTCCGCCACCGCTGGTCACGAAGGGCTGAGCGAGCCTCATCGTTCAGGCTTTGCTGACGGCGCGGGATCTGCCCGCGCCGTTTTGCTTTCGCGGGCATCGCGGGGCCGGCAGCAATTGCAGCTTTTTCGCGGAAGAACGCGCAGCGACAGGACGCCCGACAACCATTGGTTAAGGTTAACGGGCGATGATCGTCGCAAGTTCAGGAGTTCTTTGGAGCGTTGCGATGCGCAGGCTTTTGCTGGGGGCGGTGATTTGCGGAACGATGACCGGCGCGCAAGCCGCCGACCTGCCGATCCTTCGCGGCAGCTTTACCGACGGGCTGAGCACGACCAGCGTCAACTGGAATGGGTTCTATCTCGGCGGCCAGGCCGGGTACGGCTCCTCGGACGAGAATTTCACCGGCTCCAATACTACCATCCTTGACGCGCTGCTTGACCACAATGTGATCCAGGAGATGCAGGTCGCGGACTGGAATCTCGGCCTCGGAAAAAAGTCGGCGCGCTCCTCGGCGTTCGGCGGCTTTGCCGGCTATAACTGGCAGTGGGACGATGCCGTGCTCGGTGTCGAGGCGAGCTACATGCACGGTTCGTTTGGAGGGTCATCGAGCGCATTCAAGGAGCTCATCAGCGGCACCGCGTTGTCCGACGGCCACTTTCATGATGTCGCCGTGACCTCATCGGAGTCGATCTCGATTTCGGACATGGCGACGTTCCGCGGCCGAGTTGCTTATGCGTGGGACTGTTTCCTGCCCTATGCCTTCGGCGGATTGGCGCTCGGCAATGCCGACATCACCCGCTCCGTCGTCGTCAACGACGCCATCAGAACCACGGTCTCCCAGCCATGGACCCCGCTGACGCCATTGACCGGGATCGATGCCGTCCACAATCACCTGATCTATGGCTATACGGCCGGCCTCGGCGTCGACATCAACCTGATTGGAGGCCTGTTCGCGCGTGCCGAGTGGGAATACATCCGCTTCACCACCAACATCGACACCAGCATCAATACGGTGCGCGCTGGTCTCGGCTACAAGTTCTGATCCGGCCGGGTCGGTTTTGCCCGCGAGCGCGATTGACAGCGTCGCTCTCGCCTGTTGCTCTGTCGCCTCCACGGAAAGGCGGCGCGCATGAAAATCTACGGCGACAGCAATTCCGGCAATTGCCTGAAGGCGAAATGGGTCTGCGATCACCTTGCGCTGCCCTATAGCTGGATCGAGGTGGACACCAAGGGCGGCGGTAGCCGCACGCCGGAATTCCTCAAGCTCAATCCGTTCGGGCAGGTGCCGACGGTCGACTTCGAGGACGGTCGCACGCTGGCCCAATCCAACGCTATCATCCGCTATCTCGCGCGCGACAGCGATCTCGCTCCGAAGAACGCCTTTGCCGCCGCGAAAATGGACGCTTGGTTGTTCTGGGAGCAGAACAGCCACGAGCCGTATGTGGCCGTGTGCCGCTTCCACATGGTCTATCTCGGCAAGCCTGCCAGCGCGCTCGATCCGAACCTCGTGAGGCGCGGCTACGTTGCGCTCGATCAGCTGGAGCGCGCGCTTGGTCAATCCCGCTTTCTCGTCGGCGAAAGCTTCTCGCTCGCGGATGTCGCCTTGCTGGCTTATACGCGCCTCGCGCATGAGGGCGGATTCGATCTCGTCCGCCATGGGGCCGTCCGCCGCTGGATTGCCGAGAGCGAAGCGTTCCTGAAACTTGCGCCTGCGCGCTGACAATCGTGGACGATCATGGGTGACACCTCAATCATCATTCGCCGCGCCCGCCGCTCCGATGTCGACAAGATCGTCGCGATGCTCGCCGATGATCCACTCGGCCGCGGGCGGGAGCAGCTCGAGGCGTCGCTGCCGGACTGCTATTTCCAGGCTTTCGCCAGGTTAGAGGCGGATGCGAACATCGAGCTAATGGTCGCCGAGGAGAACGGCGCGGTCGTGGGTTGCCTGCAGCTTTGCATCCTGCCGGGCTTGAGCTCACAGGGCGCCTCGCGCGGGTTGATCGAAGACGTCCGCGTAGCCTCCGCTCGCCGCGGCCGCGGCATCGGCGAACAGCTCGTTCACTGGGCCGTCGACGAGGCCCGCGCCCGAGGCTGCAAGCTGGTCGAACTACTCACGCATCACACCCGCGTCGATGCGCAGCGCTTCTACGAACGGCTGGGATTTTCGAAGAGTCACGTCGGCATGACGATAAGGTTTTAGAGCGCGTAAGATGGGATCGAACTGTTACGGCATCGTTCACCTCTCCCGAAGGGAGAGGTCGATTTCCTGGCGATGCGAAGCATCGTCCAGTGCAAATCGGGTGAGGGGTTATGCTCTCTCGTGAAAGCTCCGGCCCCTCACCCGGCGCGGCGCGCCGACCTCTCCCCGCTGGGGAGAGGTGAACCGTCGGAGCGGCGCACAGTTCGGACTCCTCTCATCGCGGCTTGGCGAGCGTCATTCATCCAAGGGGCAGGGAGGTCGCATCAGATGTCGTCGATCCATCCTTTGACGGCGCTGGCCGTTGTGCTCGCCACCGCCGCGACCGACGCGGTTTACGTGATGTTTACCTCCGCGGTCGTGGCGCGGCGGCGGATTCCGGCGGCGAGTTGGAGCAGCGTCTGGTATCTGCTCTCCTCCTTCGCGGTCATCAGCTACACCGAAAACTGGATCTACGTTCTGTTCGCTGCGATCGGCTCATGGATCGGCGCGTACGCGTCCATGACGTTCCTGCATCGGCCGAGTGGCGGCGCGCCGCTGGGAGCTGCGCCGGAATAGCGCGCGGAAATTGCGGTGCGGGTGTGTTGTTCGCTGCGCGCCTTCGCGCGTGGTCGCTGCATAACGCATCAATCGGATGTGAGCGGCGCGAACTTCCTTGACCTTTGCACCGGATTCCCTTATGCACCGCGGCGGGACACCTCCCCCCAACGGGAGGCTTACTATCTGGAAGGATAGATCATGACTGCAGCGAAGCCCGCTCAGCGGCCAACCGTGCCGCATTTTTCTTCCGGCCCCTGTGCGAAGCGCCCCGGCTGGAACCCGCAAAACCTCAAAGACGCAGCCCTCGGCCGCTCGCATCGCGCAAAGGTCGGCAAGACCAAGCTCAAGCTCGCGATCGACCTGACGCGCGAAGTGCTGGAAGTGCCGGCCGACTATAGGATCGGCATCGTGCCGGCCTCCGACACCGGCGCGGTGGAAATGGCGTTGTGGTCGCTGCTCGGCGCGCGCCCCGTCACCATGCTCGCCTGGGAATCCTTCGGCGAGGGTTGGGTCACCGACGTCGTCAAGCAGTTGAAGCTCAAGGACGTCACCAATCTGACGGCGCCTTACGGCGAAATCCCCGATCTCTCAAAGGTCGATTCCGACACCGACATCGTCTTCACCTGGAACGGCACTACCTCCGGCGTGCGCGTGCCCAATGCCGACTGGATCAAGGCGGATCGCAAGGGCCTGACCATTTGCGACGCCACTTCGGCAGCCTTCGCGCAGCCGCTGGACTGGACAAAACTCGACGTCGTCACCTTCTCCTGGCAGAAGGCGCTGGGTGGCGAGGCCGCACACGGCATGCTGGTGCTTTCGCCGCGCGCTGTGGAGCGGCTCGAGACCTACAAGCCCGCCTGGCCCTTGCCGAAGATCTTCCGCATGACCAAGAACGGCAAGCTCAACGAAGGCATCTTCGTCGGCGAGACCATCAACACGCCCTCGATGCTCTGCGTCGAGGACTATCTCGATGCGCTGAACTGGGGCAAATCGATCGGCGGGTTGAAGGCGCTGATCGCGCGCGCCGATGCCAACACCAAGGTGCTCGCCGACTGGGTCGCGCGCACGTCCTGGATCGAGTTCCTCGCCAAGGACGCTGCGATCCGCTCCAACACCTCGGTGTGCCTCAAGTTCACCGACTCCGCGATCACTTCGCTGACGGCGGACGCGCAAGCGGATTTCGTCAAGAAGCTGGTCGCCATGGTCGAGAAGGAAGCCGCCGGCTACGACTTTGCGCATTACCGCGATGCGCCGGCGGGTCTGCGCATCTGGTGCGGCGCCACCATCGAAGCGGCCAACGTCGCGCTTCTGACGCAGTGGATCGACTGGGCTTTCGTCGAGGCCAAGGCGCTGCTCGCCAAGGCGGCATAACAAGGCTGCGCAAGCAGCATCATTTTCATCATCGTCATGGCCGGGTTTGACCCGGTCATCCATCAAAAGAGATGGACCGCGCTGGAGTGCGCGGGCTTCCGCTCATCAAATGCACCGCGCATTCACGGATCGCACCCATGACCAAACCCAAAGTTCTCATTTCGGATGCCCTCTCGCCCGCCGCCGTGCAGATATTCAAGGATCGTGGCGTCGAGGTCGATTTCCAGCCCAGTCTCGGCAAGGACAAAGACAAGCTCGCCGAAATCATCGGCGACTATGATGGCCTCGCCATCCGCTCCGCCACCAAGGCCACGGCAAAGATCATCGAACGCGCCAAGAAGCTCAAGGTGATCGGGCGCGCCGGCATCGGCGTCGACAATGTCGAAATCCCGGCCGCCACGGCGAAAGGCATCATCGTGATGAATACGCCGTTCGGCAATTCGATCACCACCGCCGAGCACGCCATTACCTTAATGCTCGCCCTTGCGCGCGAAATCCCGCAGGCCGATGCGTCGACGCAGGCCGGCAAGTGGGAGAAGAACCGTTTCATGGGCGTCGAGATCACCGGCAAGGTGCTCGGCATCGTCGGCTGCGGCAATATCGGTTCGATCGTCGCCGACCGTGCGATGGGCTTGCGCATGAAGGTGATCGCCTACGACCCTTTCCTGTCGCCGGAGCGCGCGCTGGATCTCGGGGTGGACAAGGTCGATCTCGACGAACTGTTCCGGCGCGCCGATTTCATCACCCTGCATACCCCGCTCACCGAGAAAACCAGGAACATCATCGACGCGCCCGCGCTCGCCAAGATGAAGAAGGGCGTGCGCATCATCAACTGCGCGCGGGGCGGGCTGGTCGACGAGCAGGCGCTGATCGTTGCGCTCAACGCCAAGCATGTCGCGGGTGCTGCCCTCGACGTGTTCAGCGAAGAGCCGGCCACCAAGAACGTGCTGTTCGGTCATCCGAACGTGATCTGCACCCCGCATCTCGGCGCCTCCACGACGGAAGCGCAGGAGAACGTCGCGCTGCAGATCGCCGAACAGATGTCGGATTATCTGCTGACCGGCGCCATCTCCAACGCCATCAACTTCCCCTCGATCACGGCCGAAGAGGCGCCGAAGCTGAAGCCGTTCATCGAACTCGCCGAGAAGCTCGGCTCCTTCGCCGGACAGCTCACCGAAACCGGCATCAGCAAGGTCGAGATCACCTATGAGGGCCATGTTGCCGAGATGAAGATCAAGGCGCTGACCTCGGCGGTGCTGGCCGGGCTATTGCGGCCGATGCTCGGCGAGGTCAACGTGGTGTCCGCGCCTGTCGTCGCGAAGGAACGCGGCATTGTAGTGGACGAAGTGGTGCGCGCCGCGCAAAGCGATTATGAAAGCCTGATCACGGTAACCGTCGCCACCGAGCGGCAGCAGCGTTCGGTGTCCGGCACGGTCTATCACGACGGCAAGCCGCGGCTGGTCGACGTCAAGGGCATCCGCGTCGATGCCGAATTCGGCAAGTCGATGATCTACGTCACCAACGAGGACAAGCCGGGCTTCATCGGCAAGTTCGCGAGCCTCTTGGGCGACGCCAAGATCAACATCGCGACCTTCCATCTCGGCCGGACCACGCCCGGCGGCGACGCCATCGCACTGGTCGAGGTCGACGGCGCGGTGCCGGCTCACCTGCTCGCGAAAGTGCTGACTCTGCCGCAAGTCAAGCAGGTCAAGGCGCTGGCGTTCTAGTTAGAATACGCGACGCTCACCGCAATCTCGTCCGGGCTTGGCCCGGGCATCCACGTGTTGTGTTGTTCGCACGTGGATGGCTGGGACGAGTCCGGCCATGACGCAAAACTGCGTTTCGAGCGTGCGTTAGCCCAACACCTCGTGCGATCCAGCTATCGCCGATCTTCACGTCTGCGTTTGAGGCCGCCCGGGGCGACGCGCCAGGCGGCCTTTTTACGTTTGGCCTCGCCTGATCCCGCGCAACGTGTGGGAACCGCCGCCTGCCAGCAAGGTTTACCCCTCGAGGGCCCGCTTGCGGGCCATTGTCTTAATGCGGAGCCGGCGATGGATCGTGATTCCAACCAGCGCAAGCAGGCCATTGTGATGGGATATATCTTTGCGGCCGGCATCGGGATCCTCGTGCTGCAATGGCTCTTCACCACCTACAACACCGTCGAAACCATTCCTTACAGCCAGTTCGAGCAGCTCGTTTCCCAAGGCAAGGTCGCGGAAGTCGGCGTCGGCCAGGATACCATCACCGGCAAGTTGAAGAAAAACGAGAAGCTGCCGAGCGGCAAATCGGCCTTCGTGACCGCGCGCGTCGATCCGGCACTGGCCGAGAAACTGGGATCCAAAGGCGTCGTCGTCCACGGCGTGGCCTCGGGCGGGTTCATCCAGACCATCCTGTCCTTTGTGATCCCGGCGGTCATGTTCTATCTGATCTGGATCTTCCTGTTCCGCCGCGTCGCCGAGCGCCAGGGCTTCGGCGGGATGATGTCGATCGGCAAGTCGCGCGCCAAGGTCTATGTCGAGAAGGACACCAAGACCAGGTTTGCCGATGTTGCCGGCGCCGATGAGGCGAAGTTTGAGCTGCAGGAGGTGGTGCAGTTTCTGAAAGATCCAAAGAGCTACGGCCGGCTCGGCGCGCATGTGCCCAAGGGCATCCTGCTGGTCGGCCCACCCGGCACCGGCAAGACGCTGCTCGCGAAAGCGGTAGCGGGCGAAGCGGGCGTGCCGTTCTTCTCCATCTCCGGCTCCGAATTCGTCGAGATGTTCGTCGGCGTTGGCGCCGCGCGGGTGCGCGATCTGTTCCAGCAGGCGCGGCAGGCTGCGCCCTGCATCATCTTCATCGACGAGCTCGATGCGCTTGGCCGCAGCCGCGCGTCGTCGGCGGCCTTCGGCGGCTTTGATGAGAAGGAGCAGACGCTCAACCAGCTGCTCGCCGAGCTCGACGGATTCGATCCCAGCGTCGGCGTGATCCTGATTGCGGCGACCAACCGTCCCGAAGTGCTCGATCCGGCGCTGCTGAGGCCCGGGCGCTTCGATCGTCAGGTGCTGGTCGATCGTCCCGACAAGAGCGGTCGCATCGCCATCCTGAAAGTGCATATCCGCAAGATCAAGATCGGCAAGACTGCCGACCTCGACAAGATCGCCAGCCTGACGGCCGGCTTTACCGGCGCCGACCTCGCGAACCTGGTCAATGAGGCTGCAATCACGGCGACACGACGCCGCGCCGACGAGGTGTCGCTCGACGATTTCACCCTTGCCATCGAGCGCATCGTCGCCGGCATCGAGAAGAAGAGCAGGGTGCTGGGTAAGGAAGAGCGCCGCCGCGTCGCCTATCACGAAATGGGACATGCGCTGGTTGCCGCAAATCTGACCGGCGTCGATGCGGTTCACAAGGTGTCGATCATTCCGCGCGGGGTCGGCGCGCTCGGCTATACCATGCAGCGTCCGACCGAGGACCGCTTCCTGCTCTCGGCCAGCGAATTGAAGAACCGGATCGCAGTCCTGATGGGCGGCCGCGCGTCGGAGCAGCTGATCTATGCCGGCAACGTCTCGACCGGGGCTGCCGACGATCTGCAGCGCGCCACCGAGATCGCGCTGCAAATGGTCACGCGCTATGGCATGGACCCGACCCTCGGCCAGCGTACCTACGCGCAGCGCACCCAGAGTTTCCTGCCCATGGCGCACGAGGATGTCGTCAGCGCCGCCGAAGCCACCGGGCGCGAGATCGACCTCGCCGTGCGCGCCTTGATCGAGGAGGCGGATGGGCGTGCCCGATCGATCCTCGAGGCCCATCGCGACGATCTCGAGACCGGCGTTGAGCTCCTGATCGCCAAGGAGACGTTGACGGTCGAGGACTTCCCGCCGTTGCGCGGAATTACGCCCAGGGAAAGCGTGACGGACCAGGACGACGAGCCGTCGCACCCGCTCGCGCCCGCGCACTGATCGTCGACCCCGTACGTGCAGTCGGGAAGGGCGGAGGCTCAGCGCCGGCGGTGTCGGTTCGTCGGCGGCCTAACCTCGGCACGCGCCTTCTCCAAACCGTCCACACGACCGGAGAGTGCGTTGACTTGATCCGACAGCAACTTCCGTTCCCCTTCTTCGGATGATAGCTGCCGCTGCAGATCGGCGATCTGATCCGCATCGTGCTGACGGGCGGACTTGAGATCGTTCACGGCCTGTTGAAGCGTGGCTAAGGCCTGTTTCGTCTCATCCTGCGATGCGGGGGATTGCTGGGCGTTGCTGGATTGACTTGCAGCGACCGGAGAGGAATCTTTCCCGGTGCGATTGCTCGCCCAAATGAAGGCGCCGCCGATAACCACCACGACGAGGATCAACAACCACGGAAGCATCCGGCGCGACCGCGTCGGCTCGTCTTCATCCCGGTTGTTGTTCAAGGTGTTGTTCATCCCGCCAACAAGTCGATGGCAGAGCAAGCGTTCCGTCAATTTTCCGCGTGCGCCCCGACCCGAGAACGGGCGGGGCACAGAGGCGATCTGAGAGCCTCGTTCGCTAGCTGTTCGGTCCGCGGTCCATGCTCACCGGCTGCCAGCGCCTAAGCTGCGTGTTCTGCAACACCGTGGGATTGACGCAGCTCACCGGCCACATGCCCTGCAGCACCAGCGAGAGCTCATAGCCGACGCGGCGCTTGCGCGCCTCGTCGAAGCGCGCGGAGGCCGAGGCGACGTGCGCGGTGAGCGTGACGTTCTCCATGCGCAGCAGCGGATTGTTGTGCGAGGGCGGTTCCGTCTCCAGCACGTCGAGCGCGGCATGCGCGATCCAGCCCTCCTGGAGCGCCTTGATCAGCGCCTCCTCGTGCACGGTCGCGCCGCGCCCGGTATTGACGAAGATCGCGTTCCTCTTCATCTGCTTGAAATGCGCCTCGCCAAGCATGCGATGCACCTCGGGGCGGGCGGGGGCATGCATCGAGACGAAGTCCGATTGCGACAGCACCTCCGACAGCGACGCCGGCATGACGCCATGATCGTACATCAGCGTCTCCTGGATGAAGGGGTCGTAGGCCATCATGCGCAGCCCGAACGGCGCGGCGCGTTTCGCCATCGCGCGCGCCACGCGCCCGAAAGAGATGAAGCCGAGCGTCTGTCCCATCAGGCGCGGGAGCTTGAGGAGCGCCGGCCGGCCTTCGCTCCAGCGGCCTTCGCGCACCATCTTGTCCTGCTCGACCAGGCGACGGAAGCCGGCCAGCAGCAGCATCATGGCGTGATCGGCGACCTCCTCGATGAAGGTGTCGGGAACATTGGTGACAGGGATGCCGCGCGCGGTCGCGGCCTTCACATCGACGCTGTCGACGCCGACGCTGCCGAGCGTGATCACCTTGCAATTTTGAAGCGCGTCGATGATCGTCTTGGTCATCGGCATGCCCTTGGCGTAGATCGCGTCGGCCGTCTTTGCCGCGGCGATGAATTCGGTCTCATTGGCCGGCGCCTCGACGATCTCCGCCCCGATCGGCTCGAGCGCTTCCATTTCGTAATGGTAGCCGCCGCCGGCCACCGTGAAACTTGCGCCCTTCGGCGTGACTACCCTGAACTTCGCCATTGCTTGCTCCCGTCCGGCCGCTATGCGGCCACCTTTCTTCTCGTGTCATCAAAGCATGTCGGGATGCGGTTCCGCTAGGCAGCGTAGGCGCATGGCTTCCTGCAAATTGTGCCTGACGCCGGCGCGCGAGCGCGCCTTGTCGCAATCAGTAATCGCGGCTCTTGGCTCGTCCTAACTTGCGGTGGTCGCAAGCTTGCTCCGCCTTGATACAGTTACGGACTTCTACGGAGGTGTCGTAACCGCGCGCTAACGGATTTCACCTTAGTGTGAATCGAATGTCTTCTTTTTAAAGCCGATTTCCGCGCACCGAAAGACGGGGGACCTATCCGTGAAGCTGAACAATCTGACGATTACCCCCAAGCTCGCCATCCTGGTGGGCGTGACCTTGATCGGCCTCTGCTTCGCCGGCGTCCTTGCCGGATACCTGATGAAGCAGGAAATGTTGAACGCGCGCATCCATCAGACCAAGGCGATCGTCGAAACGGCACGCAACATGGCGATCGGCCTGCAAAAGGAAGTCGAAGCCGGCAAGCTCACCAAGGAAGCCGCGATCGCGGAATTCAGCCGCCGGGCAAATTCGCTGACCTATGATCACGGCTCCGGCTATCTGTTCGGCTATACTATGGACGGCACCACGGTGCTGTCACCCGATCCCAAGTGGATCGGCAAGAACCGCATCGATGTGCTGACCGGTGGTCGGGCGATCACGCGCGAGTTGCGCGACGGCGTTGCCGCCGATGGCGAGGTCACGCTGTACTACGACAAGGAGAAGCCAGGCAAGAAAGTGCCGCTCCGCAAGCTAAGCTACGCGGTCGCCATTCCCGACTGGAACATGCTTGTCGGCACCGGTGTCTATCTCGACGATCTCGATGCCAAGCTGGCGCCGATCGCCTGGCTATTGGGGCTGTCGATCCTCGGCATTGCGGTGATCTCGGGCGCCGTCGCTTGGCTGATCGGCCGCAGCATCAGCACTCCGCTGCACGAGCTTGGCGACCGCATGCGGGAGCTCGCCGACGGCAGACTGGACGGCGAGATTCCGTGTGTGGGCCGCGGCGACGAGGTCGGCGCGATGGCGGCGACCGTGCAGATCTTCAAGGACAATGCGGTGCGGGTTCGCGAGCTGGAGCAGGCGGAGGCCGCGACGCGGGCGAAGGCCACGGCCGAGCGGCGCGCGGCGATGGAAGAACTCGCCAATGATTTTGAGCGCAGCGTCAACGGCATCGTCCGTTCGGTCTCGAACGCGGCAACAGGCATGCAGACTACCGCGCAATCGATGACCTCGACCGCAAGCGACGCCAGCGCGCGGGCCGCGACGGTGAACACGGCCTCGCAAAATGCATCCAGCAACGTCAGCACGGTGGCCGCTGCGGCGGAGGAGCTGTCGAGCTCGGTTGCCGAGATTTCCCGCCAGGTCAGCCGGTCCAGCGAGATCGCCTCCAGGGCAGTTGGCGATGCCGAGCGCACCAATGCCACCGTGCAGGTGCTCTCGACGGGCGCGGAAAAGATCGGTGAGGTGGTCAAGCTGATCCACTCGATTGCCGCGCAGACCAATCTGCTCGCGCTCAATGCCACTATCGAAGCGGCGCGCGCCGGCGAATCCGGCCGCGGCTTTGCCGTGGTCGCTTCCGAGGTGAAGGCGCTCGCCAATCAGACGGCAAAGGCGACCGAGGAGATTTCGGCCCAGGTCGCCGCCATGCAGCAGTCGACCAGTGATGCGGTCTCTGCCATCAACGGCATCACCCAGACCATCGGCCAGATGAGCGAGATCACGGTGGGCATTTCCGCTGCCATCGAGGAGCAGGGCGCGGCCACGCGGGAGATCGCGCGCAACATCCAGTCGGTCGCGGCCGGTTCGAACGAGATCAATACTCATATCGGCGCCGTCACCTCGGCTGCCACCGCAACCGGCACGGCGGCCTCCGACGTGCTGGCCAACGCCCGCGAGCTCGACGGCCAGTCGGGAATGCTGCGCAGCGCGGTGGACGGCTTCCTCGCCAAAGTCCGCGCGGCTTAACGCCCTTCACCTCTCCCCTTGGCGGGGAGAGGTTGACCGCCCGATAGCTCAGCCGACCTCACGTAAGGTCCGCCCGATCCCTGCCGAGAGGCGATGATCACGCCCGCGAGCACCAGGGCGTAGCCGATGAGGTGAAATGGCCGCAGGCTCTCGCCGAGCAGCAGGATCGCCATCGCCGAACCGAAGACCGGCATCAGGTGAAAGAACGGGGCCGCGCGGTTCGGCCCGATCAGCGCGATGCCGCGATTAAAGAAGAGGTAGGCGAGCGCCGAGGGAAAGATCACGACATAACCGAGCGTTGCGACCGTCAGCGGGTCGAGCGTGAGGCGGGCGCCGGACCGAAATTCCAAAACCGCGAACGGCAGCAACATGGCGGCGCCGCAGCCGGTGGTGAACGAAATCAGCGACAATTGATGCGTCACCGGGCGCTTCGTCATCAGCGCCGAATAAAGGCCGAAGGCGAACAGCGAGCTCGCATACATCAGATCGCCCTTGTTCAGGCGGATGCTGCCGAGCGCGGAAAAATCGCCGCGTAGGAGGATGGTGAGCACGCCGAGCATGGAAATGACGATGCCGGCGAGCTGAGCCCTGGTCAGGCGCACGCCGAACAGAAGCAGCGACCACAACGCCACGAACAAGGGGCCGGCGGACTGGATCAACAGCGCGTTCAACGCCTGCGTATACTGCATGGCCCAGTAGGAAATCGCGTTGTTGAAGGCAAAGCCGGTTGCCGACAACAGCAGCATCAAAGGTAGCTTTTTGCGCAATGCTGGCCAGTCGCGTCGCAGATGTGGCCTGGCGAACGGCAGCAGGATCAGGAAGACGCCGATCCAGCGAATGCAGGAGAGTGTCAGCGGCGGTACGTGGCCCGCGACATAGCGGGCCAGCACGACGTTGCCGGCCCAGAACAGCGAGGTCAGGCTGAGGAGCAGATAAGGCTGGTTGCTGAACCAGCGCAGCGGGGAGTGGGATTTTGATTCGGGGGGCAATGTGGGTCTATTTGCGCCGGAAGGCGACGTGGCAGCAAGATCGCGCGACGAATTGGTGCCATGCGGCCGCGTGCGCACGGTACCCGCACCGGTCACTTGCACCGGTCACTTGGCCTGCTTGCGCGAAGCGACGAACACGCCGGCCAGGACGAGCGCAAAGCCCATGACATGGAAGAGCTGTGGGCGTTCGCCGAGAAAGACGATCGCCATAACGGAGCCGAATACCGGGACCACGTGAAAGAACGGCGCCGCGCGGTTGGCGCCGATCAGCTGCACGCCACGATTGAAGCAGAGATAGGCGACGATCGAGGGAAACACCGAAACATAGAACAGCGTGAGCAGGTTCTGCGCGTCGAGCGCCATCACCGGACGGGTCAGTAATTCGAAGATCAAGAGCGGCAAGAGGCACGCCGCGCCGGCACCGAAGGTGAAGGCGGCAAAGGACAGGCCATGAATGGCCGGCCGCTTCAAGGTGAGCACCGAATAGAGCGCGAAGATCACCATCGCGACAATGAAGATCAGATCGCCCTTGTTGAACTGGATGTTCGACAGCGCCGTGAGGTCGCCATGCATGATGATCACGAGCACGCCGCAGAGCGACACCAGCACGCCGATCGCTTGCGCCAGCGTGAGCCGCACGCGGAGGAGGATCAGCGACCATACAGCGACGACCAGGGGTCCCGCCGATTGCAACAGCAGCGTGTTCAGCGCCGAGGTATATTCGAGCGCCCAGTATTGCAGCGTGTTGAACACGCCGATACCGGTGATCGAGACGATGATCATGATACCGAGCTTGCCGCGAATGGCGGCCCAGTCGCGCACGAGATGCTTGTGGGCGAGCGGTAGAATGAAGAGGAAAGCCAGGAACCAGCGCAGGAAGGCCAGTGTCACCGGCGGAATGTGCCCAGCGGCGAGCCGCCCAACGATCGCGTTGCCGGCCCAGCATAGCGCCGTGATGCTCAACAGCAGATAAGGCTGATTGGCGAGCCAGAAGCTGGAAGGCGCGGCACCGCGCGACGTTTGCTCGGAGACGGACATTGGAGGCGGGTGGAGGCCTTAACTAACCTTAACTAAAATGACGCCGTGGCGTTCGGCCGGCGTCGATCGCCCGGCCGGATCGTGACCCGGCTCGTCCAAGAACACGGATTCCGACTCCGCGGCAATGGCGCGGAACGCATCGCGATCATGCAGGCGGGGAAATTGACCTTTCACGACACGTCTTGGCTGCAGCCCACTTCGCCACCTTCACGCGCATGAAATTGAGCACCCGCTTGCATGGGTACGGCTGCCGCGGGGATGCGTCCGGGCCTTCCTGATCCGATATATCGGTACCGGCGTGCGGTCTTCGTGTGGGTCGCGCCGCAGCGCGGCGATTCCCGTTAGACTTTAGCGGCGGCGTCATGTTCCGGACACAAATTCTTACGGGGATATCAAAGGCTTGGGATCGGGTCGGGGAGACCGCTGAATACCCTTCTTGCTTGCGTCGGCTGCCTGCTTCCTTTATCCGGTGTCTGCCTCGCATGTGACCGGCCTTGGGCCGCCAATTAAGCAAGGCATGATCAATGCGCGATCCGGAATAAAGGTTGGGGACCGGTTTTCCGAAAGAGATCGTGTTCGTTTGAGCGATGGTTTGAGAGGATTAGTCCGCGAATGGCCAATGTTGTCGTCGTCGGCGCCCAGTGGGGCGACGAAGGGAAGGGCAAGATCGTCGATTGGTTGTCGGAACAGGCCGACATCGTTGTGCGCTTCCAGGGCGGCCACAATGCCGGCCATACGCTGGTCATCAACGGCGAGACCTACAAGCTGGCGCTGCTGCCCTCCGGGGTGTTGCGGCCGCAGAAGGTCTCGGTCATCGGCAACGGCGTGGTGTTCGATCCGCAGGCCTTCCTCGAGGAGGTCGAGAAGCTGAAAAGCCAGGGCGTGGCGGTCAGCCCGGACAACCTGCGCATCGCGGAGAATGTCACCCTGATCCTGCCGCTGCACCGCGAGCTCGATGCGCTTCGCGAATCCTCGAATTCCGGAACCGCGATCGGCACGACGCGCCGTGGCATTGGCCCGGCCTATGAGGACAAGGTCGGCCGTCGCGCGATCCGGCTGATGGATCTCGCCGATCTCGACACGCTCCCGCACAAGATCGACCGCCTGCTCGCCCATCACAATGCCCTGCGGCGCGGACTGGGCCTGGAAGTGATCGATGGCAAGCAGATCCAGCGTGAGCTCTCCGCGATGGCGCCGAAGCTCCTGCCCTATGCCGAGACGGTGTGGCGGTTGCTCGATGCCGAACGGCGCGCCGGTAAGCGCATCCTGTTCGAGGGCGCGCAAGGCGCCCTGCTCGACGTCGACCACGGCACCTATCCCTATGTCACGTCCTCCAACACTGTGGCGGCGCAGGCGGCGACCGGAACCGGCATGGGCCCCAGCGGGGTCGGCTATGTGCTCGGCATCTGCAAGGCCTATACGACCCGTGTCGGCCAGGGGCCCTTTCCGACCGAGCTCCTGAACGAGATCGGTGACGAGATAGGGCGCCGCGGCCGCGAGTTCGGCGTCAATACCGGGCGCAAGCGGCGTTGCGGCTGGTTCGATGCTGCGCTGGTGCGCCAGACCGTGAGGACCTGCGGCATCAACGGGCTCGCGCTCACCAAACTCGACATTCTCGACGGCTTCGACAGCATTCAGGTCTGCACCGGTTACAAGCTCGACGGCAAGGAGATCGATCACCTGCCGGCCGGCGAAGGCGCACAGGCCCGGGTGGTCCCGATCTACGAGACCATCGAAGGCTGGAAGCAGCCGACCGCAAAGGCCCGCTCCTGGGCGGACCTGCCGGCGCAGGCGATCAAATATGTCCGGCGGGTCGAAGAATTGGTGGGTTGTCCGATCGCTCTGCTTTCCACGAGCCCGGAACGCGAAGATACTATCCTGGTGCAGAATCCGTTCGAAGCTTAACGAGACATTTCAGCGACGTGCGTATAGTTAACGAGAATGGCTGACTACTACCCGCTGATTGCCCGCGCCATTGCCGGATTGGATCCCAATGCTCCCGGCGAGAGCCGTCGCGCGCTGTACGAGCGGGCGCGCGCCGCTCTGATCGCGCAGCTGCGGAGTGTGCAGCCTCCTTTAAGCGAATCAGAGATCACCCGCGAGCGGCTGTCCCTGGAAGAAGCGGTCCGCAAGGTGGAGTCGGAGGCGGCCCAACGCGCTCGCGAGGCCGCGCGCGGCGCCAGCGCGCGTCCGGGCGATGCCTTGCGGCGTAACAATGTGGGGCGCCCCCCCGGTGACGTGCCGCAACCCGGTGCGCTCGCGCCGAATGAGCCGGCGGGCGCGGCGCCGCCACGGGCGCGTTCCGCGCCGCCGCCGCCCCCGCGCAACGATCGGCCGCCGCTTGGGTCGGACCCCAATGCGCCAGACCAGCAGCGGCCGCCACGTGGCGCCCGCGCCGAGTTACCCCCGATCCCCGGCCGGTCTCCGCCGCCATCCTCACAGTCCCCGGCGGGGACGCCGGACGCGCAGGTGCCGCTCCGCGAGCGTGCCGGCGCACCGCCGCGCCGCGGGGGTGAAAATGGCACCAACC